>VOFK01004332.1_pt1 | contig 31310 bp, 37 predicted proteins | sample 5384121 | NCBI WGS metagenome assembly VOFK01 (sample SAMN12384730, study PRJNA508395) | human gut metagenome | isolation source: healthy gut J | host: Homo sapiens | reverse complement strand
ATTACGTATTGCTTCTGCCATAACTTCCTCCAAGAAATGTCAATCCTGCGATTCCACATGTCTGCGGATGCGTCTGGATTCCAATCTTTGAAGTCCATAATATATAAAAAATAATTGTACAAGCAGTGGTGTATTTCGACTGAGTTCGATATAGACCTCTACAATTTGTCTTGCGACCGGTACTTTTCATACTGGATGATTGCACAGATCAGTCGACAATAATCTTTTGATAACTCCGGCTAATCCAAGTTTTACAGTCAACAAGGCAGCTCGTTCATACATTGGCAAATATTTGATAATAAAATCCCAGTTCATTGCCTTACCCCCTCTCTCACGATTTTTAATCTCTTGCTCCTTTCGATTTCATGAAAGCAATGTTATCACTCTTTCCCTAGTTAGTCAATAGGTTTTATATGAAATATCAGTTTTTGCTCAAACCTATAATCAATATCAGTTATAGATGTCAGCTATAGCAATTTAAAAATGGAGAATACGCTTAGCGGCATCATAGATATTTTTTGCACCAACATTGCCTGATTCTATTTATATGCATACCAACTTATATAAGTTATGAATCTTCAAGAAACAAAAAAGCCGACACTTTGCATTCCTGCAAAGTGTCGGCTTTTTTTCTACTTTCTGATATCCACAACTCCAGCTTCCAGCATCCCTTCGCCGAAATCATAGGCACCGCCTTCACCGTCAGATTCAGGTACATATCCGCCAGATTATCTTCATTGACGATCCATGCCATGTTGACTTGAATACTCGCCCGGTTTCAGAGACGAAAATAATTACACCATTCCCATAATCTTCTCGCACACTACTGTAGGTCATTTCTGCAGTATGCGCCACGCCGTCCCAACTCACACGGTCGCATATCCGTTACCGGACTGAAAAACGGGCATTATAAATATGGTATTCACCATTTCCATGACGAATCAATGCCAGATTTCGATATACAACATGTGCTTGATTTTCCGTTCCGAATTATTTGTATACGTGACTGTTGCATAAACAAGTTTTTGATTTACCATTTTCTGTTTTAATGACCCGATCTACAAATTCACACCATCGCCGGATTTGATATAAGAAACTTTATTCTTTACAAGTTTTCCGTTGGGAATTGATTACATTTTCCCATTCTTCCGGTAAGTCTGCACCGTTAAGCAACTTCCAGATCATCCGCTGTCTGAACCGAATCTACGTGGGCAGAAATTTTATCATTACGATATTGTTTCCGTCTTTATCTTCTCCTGATGCAGATAATGTAAAAATCTTCGCCAATCTTGTACACCCTTTAATTTATCCTCAGACTGCAGATGTTACCATTTCGCATCACCGGTCTCAACGTTCGGGTTGACCTCATCGCTCAGGTATACATCTTCGCTGTTTCCAGCATCTTTGTCATTTTCTGTAATCTCAAGATTTTCTGCTACTTTCACAGCATCCTCTTTCGATACATCATCTCCGATATAGATTGTGATCACAGATATTCATCCGGGCAGAGGGAGATAGATTCTCTGGTCAAATACACCTTTTCTGTCTTTAAATTATTGTATTTCAGGTATACACCTTCGTATTTTTCAAATGTTCTCTCCTCAGACTCAACAACATTTTTTTATTTTCCAGTGCCTGATTCAGGTCATCGCTGTCCAGAAGTACGGACGCAAAAGCTGAATCCACCCATGCGTTGCTTTTTGGATATTCCAGATGTGACTCGTCTGCCCATTTTCATGCCCTCCGGAATATATCCGGTCTTAAAAATCAATATCGTGAATCTGCGCCGGAAGATCTGCTAATTTATTTTCTGATGTTATCCCCGTCTTCACACTGTAATCGCCCTGTTTTTCCACATACATGCGGTACATTTTCACACCCGCATAAGCTGCTGTGGTAGTTGCCAGCACGCAGACTATTGCTGCCGCTGCCACTCTTGCTTTGTTCCATCTTTTCCTTTTCTTTGGAATCGCTATAATTTTTTGTTTCCTGAAGCTGTCTGTCTACTTCATTTTTTATCATTTCATGGATAAAATCCGGAGTCTCTGGAATATTGTTTTTCATATCTTCGAACCTCATATCGCCGCCTCACTTTCCTGCAGATTCATTCTAAGTTTTCCCCTTGCCCCGGCAAAGTCTCTTTTACACTGCGCCTTCCGTAATATCCAGTATCTGCGCAATCTCTCTGATGTTAAAATCTTCAATATAATACAGAATTACCGGCAAGCGCAGCTCCTCTTTCAGAGAATTGACCGCCCTGTACAACTCGGCGTAATCTGCCCTTTTTCTCTGCTTCTTTATCGGCACCTCCACACGTTTTCATGCTGCCGCCAGACTCTCCTTTGTCATTCATTTCCTCCAGCGAAACTAATTTGCTGGATTTTCGCAGAATCGAATAACACTCATTAATCAAGATTCGAACCAGCCACGTTCTGGCATATTTGTCATTTTTCAAAGTATCTATCTTCGAAAATGCTTTGACAATCGTATCTTGAATGGCATCAGCACAGTCTTGGTCACTATATAATATTGTCTTGGCTGTGGAATACAATTGTCTCTCGGAATCGAGAATCAATGCTCCCAATTGCTCTCTGGTCACTTTCACACCACCTTTACATCGGCCGATTCATTTTTCTTACATAGATTAGACGCGTGAGGACAGAAAATATCCCCCGAAACAACGATATTTTTTTTTACTTATTGTAGCAATTTTGACATATACACCCACAGAACCTTCCGAGGGCTTTTTTATATAATAGAAAATAGCCATCCTGATCTCTAGAAAAAGTTCAGGAACGGCTATCTCTGTAATAACTAATTATTTATTTCTGCTTTTTATAATTCCAACCCCTATTGATATGGTCCTGTGTGTACCCGATCGTCGCACAATCGATCTGGTGGATTTCAATCTCTTCGATTCCGAGACGTTCTTTTACGAGATCTTTAACATCTCCCGGAATTTGACTGCCTCTTCATAATCATATCCATAACCGATGCAGAAGCTGTACTGCCTGGTTTTTGCGTTGATTTCATCCACATAATCTTTTGTCATCTCAACAACCTTTTTCATAGATTTGATGCGGTTTCTTGCGAGTCCGGAACTGAAGATTTCCCTTCTTTCAATGTGATCATCGGTTTTATCCCCAGTGCACCTGCCGCGTTATCCCCGCAAGTTTTCCGATTCGTCCACCATGCCTTAAATAATCAATGCTTCCGATTGTAAAGAATCCGGCCGGTCTCACGGATAGAAGGATTCTTTCAATGATTCTCATAATCCAATCCCATGTCACGCATTCTGCATGCCTCCAGTACAAAAGTCCCTGAAGAACGGTATTGACCGTGGAATCAATAACTGTGATCCTGGCCTCTGGATATTCGTCCTTTACCATCTCTTTTGCAACCGTTGCAGATTGCAGGGAACCACTGAATTTTGTCGTAATACAGATGCAGATCACCGGAATATTTTCCTTTGCACTTTTTACAAATGTCTGATAAAATCATCCACTGACGGCATAGATGATTTTGGAAATACATCCGGTGGTCTACCATTTCCTGATAAAATTCCGAATTCCAATCTCTTCTATTTCTTTCTGATAAGTCTCACCGTTAAATGATACATAAAATGGTACGACTTCTATATCATGTGCATCTGTGATTTCCTGTCGAAGATCCAGTGATCCGTCACTGACGATCTGAACTTTCTTTGCATAACTACTACCTCTCATCTCATGAAATTGCGATTCTATATTGTTCTGATTTCCTTTGCATACCCCGAAAATATCAGGCTTACAGAATGAATATTCTAATACATAGTTTCTAATACACTTCTTATAGAAACGTAAAGCAGTATAACACAAAGGCAGTATTATGTACACGCTTTTGGCAAATAATTTCTAAAATTTTTAGAATTAAACCGTATGCTTTAAGTTTGGATCTCTTGTCACTTTATACTTGATTTATAAATCTTAAAAAATGCTTCTTTTTCCTTCTGGTGTCCGTTTGTAAACTCCGGCCTGTTCCAGAACTTTTGAAAAGACAATTCCAGTCTCTTTCTGAACGATTTCTTTTACATTTTCTGCTGTAATTTCGTAGTTCGCTGCAATATCTGCCGCCCACTTTGCATGAGACTTGGTCAGCGGATCTTCTGTCATATTCTCACCGGAAAGGAGTTTTTCTTCCACTGCCTCCAGCTCTTTTTCAGACGTCCCGGAAGAATTGCCAATCCCATAACTTCAATCAGTCCGATATTTTCCTTCTTAATATGATGGAACTCTTCATGTGGATGATAAATTCCAAGCGGATGATCCGGCGTTGTCAGATTGTTTCGAAGCACCAGATCTAATTCAAAAATCTTCTCCTCTGCGACGGGGCAATTGGGGTGATTGTATTGTGAGGTTCTCCATCTGTCTCTGCAAGAATCATAGCTGCTTCATCTGTATACCCACGCCAGCTTCCAAGAATTTTATCCGCAAGATCAATTAATCTTTCCGGTTCTTTTGCATTTAAACGAATAACGGACATCGGCCATTTCACAATGCCTGCTTTGTACATCTTCATAACCTTAAAAGAAATCTCTGTCTCAATCGGTGCACGTTCCATTGCAAATGTATAATGTCCGCCCTGGAAATGATCGTGCGCCAGAATGGATCCTCCAACAATCGGAAGATCTGCATTGGAACCAACAAAATAATGCGGGAACTGTCTTACAAAATCTAATAACTTCGCAAAGCAGGCTTTATCAATTTTCATCGGTGTATGTTCTTTATTAAAACAAATGCAATGTTCATTGTAATATACATATGGAGAGTACTGCAAATACCAGTCAGTATTGTTGATTGTCACTGGTACAATACGGTGATTCTGCCTTGCCGGATAATTGAGTCGTCCGGCATATCCCATTCTCCTCGCAGAGCATGCAGCGTGGATAATCGGAAGCTGGTTGGTTTCTTGCTGCTGCGATTGCTTTTGGATCTTTTCCGGTTTTGACTGGTTGATGGAAATGTCAATCTCACCATATTCTGTCTCGGTCTTCCAACGGATATCTTTCGCAACTCTGTCCTTTCGGATATAATTCGTGTCCTGACTGAACTGATAATACCAGTCCGTTGCCCTCTGGGAAGATTCTTCCTGAAGTTGTTGAAACTTCTTCATCACCTGTACCGGTCGCGGTGTCAGGCTGCCCATGAGTTTTGTATCAAAAAGATCGCGGTATACGACTGAATTTTCTTCCAGTACGCCACGCTCATATGCATCATCGATCAATGTGTCCCGTATCTCTGTCGAACCAGCTTCTTTTCCCTTTTGCTGACTCTTTCCCATGAGAAAGAATCTGCCTGCATAACCTCCAAGATCCGGTTTTTACTGCCCATACTTTTCTTCCTGCTCGATCAGCTCTTTCTCCAATGCATAATTCACTAACGCAGGTAATTGCTTCATTTCGATTCATCTCATTTCCCTCATTCTTTAAAAAGGATAAGTCCACCAGCCGGACGGATACTCAATACATGACAGCATCCTTCACTCAACATAGTTTCCATCGTTTTTCTTAAATTCACACACATCTTCCACCGGGACAAATACCTGGATTGTTCCGGCAAATCCACCTCCATGTGCGGCATGCGCCCGCTTTCCATTCAGCGCTTTCTCAGCCACAGCCAATGCAACTGCCATGTCCTGATGTGTGATAGCTGCTGCCGGTGTAATATTCTGAAGAAGTTCCCATGAAGAACGTCCGGACTCTTTTACAAGATTTAAAAACGCCTCTTTATCTTTCCGCTCCAGTGCATCTGCTTCCTCTGCAGCTCTTCTGTCATCTGCATAGAAATGTAAAAGCCCTGAGAACTGCCCGGTCTCCTGCTTCTTTTCTGACCTGTGCCAGATCTGCCAGCAGCTCTTCTTCTTTGACTTCGCGAAGTACTTTTTTTACCAAAATGCGCTGCCACTTTGCTCATTTCTTCCGGAATAGACGCATATTCATTGGTAAGTGCTGCATGATCTGCACCACAGTCGATGATACAAAGTGCAAGTCCCAGTCCTGTAGATCTGCATTGATGGATCTTACTATCGGGTTGCCGGATCTTTAAAAATCAATGGCTACTGCATCTCCCACGGAAGAAGCAGTCTGATCCATCAATCCACACGGCTTACCAAAATATTCATTTTCTGCTGCCTGACCGATTTTTTTGCAATTTCAACTGCATCAAACTTGTCCTGACAAAACAGATGATTTCCGTTGTTCCAATCAGCACCTCACACGCGCGGGGAAGACGGTCGGATCAGGCAATACCGTTGATGTCACATACATATCAAAGCCTGCTTACTGGATATCCTGCTTTTATGAAGCTTGGCCAGCACGCCTCTTATCAGAGAAAGCAGTTGTTTCTTTTTCTTCTTCCTTCACTTCCAGATCCAGCAAGATCAACACTTGTCATTGGCCAGCCTTCTGACTGAAAAATGCAAACACTCGTTCCGTTTAATGCGACACATGCCAGAAATCCAGATTCACTGCCGCCAGCACTCGTCCATGCTGATGATCGGTATGATTTCCACAGATTTCTGTACGCCCAGGCGCAGAACAAAGTGCGACCATCGTATCTTCTGTTGCTCCAAAGCTCTCCCTTAAATCCTTCCATCACATGTGTGGCTCTTTTTCTCTTGCTTTGCTTTCAGATTCTCACACCCGGTCTTCAGAAGTGACGCGTCCAAATCTCCATTTTTTTACCATCCGATATACATCATTCCATTTTTCAAAAATATAGTTCCTGCCTTTTCCTGTATGATTTTTATATGTTAATATATTTAACATGCTTATTTTTTCAGAAAATGTTCCCGGTTCGGGTATTCCTGACGAAATGCATGAAGTGCCGCCTCCTGTAGAAGGGCAAATTCTTTATCCATGTGCAATGCATGGGGTGCCTGAAAATGCAATGGCGCTAATCTGTTCCATGATTTTTTCACAACTCCCTCATCCGATAGCTGTCCCATTCCAAACACAAGTGAAGTAAATCTCTTCCGTCTCTGCTGACTTCCATAAATTTCAAAAGACATTTTTTAATTCCAGTAGAAGATTTTTCTTAATTCTTCGTCCAAAGAATCTGCATTTGCCAGACATAATGTACTAATAATCTTTGTTGCCTGTTTTCTTCTTTGTCCGCCAAAAATCTAACGATGTGCCTTCTGCCGAACATTTCCAGTTCCATCAGGCTTCCTACAAATGCATCTTTTGTCGGTTTTCTCTTTCCATATCTGGCGACCCATAATTTTCGGAACATCCGCCTGCGTTAATTCATTTTCTGTATTCTGTTTTAGTAATTCCAGCCTTTTTGGCGCATCTGTCTCTCCCTGAATTTTCTTATTCCTGTTCCGTCTCCTCGGTCTTTTTTATACGCGGCTCGGGCTTAAAGTCTCGTATAGTCAGGTTCAGCGCCATGCCGCAGTATATGACCGTGCTGCTCGTGTAGAGCCACATCATCAGCAGTATGATGGATGCAAGCGCAGCCGTACACCAGCGGAAAGTATTTCACCGACGCGCGCCGATGAACGCCGAAAACGCAATGCTCACGCCGACAAGCGCAAGTGTCGAAAGTGCCCCGAAATGTATGGTACGTATCGGTCTTTCTCTTGGGGTAGCTCATACACGCCCCATATCAGCAGAAACATTATTCCGCCGAGGATAACGAAGCGCATGTGGTTCCATGACTGACTGATGTCGATAAACGGCAGCAGCTCGTTGAGCTTATTCATAACGCTCCCTGCCGGTGAGCATAACGACCATGCCGAAGTAGACTGCGACTATCAGCAGCAGGGAGATCAGTATGCTCACGATAAAGCCCCATATCCCCTGAAAGCGCATCCCGCCCTGCGCGTCGCCTATCGTAAACTGCATTGAGCGGATCGCCGCGGACGCGGAGGTGACAAGCACCGTAAGCCCAGCTATCATCATTGCCGTGCTGTTGTTCGCCGCAACGTAGCCGAGAAAGTCCCTTATATAGCTGACGGTCTCCTCGGCCATGAGGTTCTCCGCAAACGCCACGATGCGCATCGCCTTATCGTAGCTGTTGCCGAGCAGGGTATACAGCACTATCACAACCGGGAAGAACGTCATCGTCATGGTACGAAAGAGCTGCCGCGGCGCGCGTCAGCCTGTTTCCGTTGAATATATCAATAAATGTGCGAACAAAGCGCACCGCATTTTTCAGCAAGCAGCCTTCACCCTCACCGCAAAAAATTCAAATAGGCCGTGTCCGGAATGCCTGTACGCGTTTCAACACAGCCTATTGATTATACAGTATTCAAGAGCAAAAGTAAATATTCTTTCCATGCCCCGTGTCCGGTTACACGGACTTATTTTGTATTGAATATCTTGAAGATGCTGTCAAACGGATCCTCTTCCGGAGCCGCGGACTTCTCCTCCGCAGCGGGAGGCCGCAGGGGAGTTACCGGAGCGGCCGCGGCGGCAGCCTTCTCAGCAGCGCCGGTGAACAGCCCCTGGAGACGAAGCCTTATTCACCGCGGAAGACGCACCGGAGCGAACGCAGAAGCGCTCTTCTCGGTAGTACCGGCGGAGGCGGCAAGTGCCGTCGTCAAAGCCGGTGGCGATAACGGTGACTCTGATCTCGTCGTCCATGTTCTCATCAAAGGTCGCACCGAAGATGATATTTGCATCGGGGTGCGCCGCCTCCCTTGAACAAGGTTCGCGGCGGTCTCGACGTCCTCCGAGATCCATGTCCTCTGAGCCGGTGATGTTTATCAGCACGCCGTGCGCGCCGTTGATGGAGGTCTCCATAAGCGGACTTGCGACTGCCACCTGCGCGCGGCCTCTTCGGCCTTGCCCCTTGCCTGCCGCGGCCTGGCCGACGCCCATGTGATGCATAAGCCGGCATTCTTCATAATGCAGGTGACATCGGCAAAGTCAAGGTTAATGAAGCCGGTGTTCTTGATGAGGTCCGAAATGCTGGTGACGGCCTGACGCAGAACGTCATCGGCGATCTCGAAAGCGTTTGCGAGAGTGACCTTCTGGTCAGTCGCATACTTAAGGCTGTCATTGGGGATAATAAGCAGCGAGTCAACGCACTGCCGAGCAGCTCCTTGATACCGATGCGTTTGCCTGATCCATGCGGCGCTTGCCCTCGAACTTGAAAGGCTTCGTCACAACACCAACAGTGAGCAGACCTGCGTCACGTGCGATCTCGGCGACGATGGGCGCTGCGCCCGTGCCGGTGCCGCCGCCCATACCGGCGGTGATGAACGCCATATCCGCGTCCTCAATGGCCTTGGCGATGTTGTTGCGGCTTTCCTCCGCGGAGCGCTTGCCAATGTCGGATCGGAGCCTGCGCCCTGACCGCGGGTCATCTTCTCGCCTATCTGAATCTTCTGGTCGGCATTGGAGACCGCCAGAGCCTGCTTGTCCGTATTGATTGCGATGAACTCAACACCCTGAGTCCCCGCCTTGACCATTCTGTTAACAACGTTGTTGCCGGCGCCGCCAACACCAATGACCTTTATATTGACCACGTTTTCGGGCCCTTCGGCTTTGAAATCCATACGTATGCCTCCCAATGTATTTACGTCGCATAAAATGCTAAGTATCGATATAGTTTCATCGTCGGTATTTTATTACATTTTTCTGCAACAGTCAATAGGTTTTTTCATTTTATAGGAAAACTTTTGTAATTTTTTTGTAACTCGTTTTTCAATTTGGGCTGAAATGCGCCGTTGTACCATCGCTGACGTCGATGATACCGATGTCTCCGTCGAGCAGCTGGGACATGACGGACACGACCATTCCGAACTTGTGCTCGATGCCGGTGCTGTCCCCGAGGATCACGGTGTACTTATCGCCGTAGGTGAAGCTGACGCGCTGCTGATCCGAGAAATCCACGCGTCCGACCTGCGTGTACAGGCCGCGCTGCTCAAGCTGATACAGCACATCGGCTATAAAATCGACTACCGCGGTGTCTCCGTTGTCTGTCTGGAGCGGTTCGCCTATAAGCAGTGTTCCCGGAGAGATGCCGATTATCGGGATAAGCCCGAAAGCTCGTCCTCCGTCGCCTTGCCAAGCACCTTGCAGCTGTGGTCGATCGTCCAGTCCTCGTCGCCAAGGACGATATAGGCCAGCGCCTGGCTTTCTTTCACAGTGATCGTGACCTTGTTCGGCAGCTTTCTCTCGACGGAGACCTCCTCGACATACGGCAGCTTCGCGAAAACGCGGCTCAGGGCGGCGAACCTGTCAAAGAAGAACAGGTTGTCGCCCTCCTCGATGTCTATGGCCCTGATAATTTCTTCATCGGTATAGTGTGTGTTTCCTTCGACCTGTATATCCGAAACTCTGAAAAAAACACTCATCACAAAAATGACTGCAACGATCACAAGGAAGAACATCATCGGCCCGCTGAAGCTGTCGAGTATCTTCTGCAGGCTTATGTTCTCCTCGGTGTCCGCCCTGTTTCTTTTCGGCTTTATATTGAATGCCATCGTGTGTCCTTTCCCGGCCGCGCCGTATGGCGTGACCCGTCAGTGCTCAAGGTAGATATCCGCGCCGAGCGCGCGCAGGCGGCTGTCAAGATGCTCATAGCCGCGCTTGACATGGCCGTCGTCGCAGATGACCGTCTCGCCCTCGGCGCACAGTCCCGCGATTATCATCGCCGCCCCGCCGCGCAGATCAGTCGCCGTGAGCGAAGTGCCGCGCAGGCGCTCCACGCCCCATATCTCCGCCGTCTTTCCGGAGAGCGTGATGTCCGCGCCGAGGCGCATAAGCTCAGGCGCCTGCCGGTAGCGGTTCTCAAAGATGTTCTCCGTTATCACCGTTTTCCCGTTTGCGCGCAGCAGCGCCGCCATCAGCACCGGCTGTGCGTCCGTCGGAAATCCCGGATACGGACTTGTGGATATCTCCCCCACCGCCGTCAGCTTCCCGTCCGAGCGCAGCCGCACGCTGCGTTTGGAGGATATTATATCACATCCTGCGAGCTTTAGGAAGTGGAGAACCGTAGAAAAATGTTCGTCGGATCGACCCCGCGCAGCTCAACATCGCCGCCCGTCGCCGCCGCGGCACATGCAAGCGTTGAGGCAACTATCCTGTCTGGTATGATCCGGTACTCGGCACTCGCCTCGCATATCGGCCTCGACCGTCACGGTGTCCGTGCCGTCCCCGGTTATCCTGCTGCCGAGCAGGCGCAGGTACGACGCCAGCGCCGATATCTCCGGTTCGCGTGCCGCTCCGTGGATGACCGTCACGCCCTCGGCGGCAGTCGCGGCGAGCATGATGTTCTCCGTCGCCCCGACGCTCGGAAACGGCAGCCTCAGCTCTGTCCCGCGCAGCTTATCAGCGCTGCAGCTTATCTCCCCGCCGTTCTCCTCTATCTGCGCGCCCATCTGCCGCAGCGCCGCGAGGTGGATGTCTATCGGCCTCTTGCCGAGCTGGCAGCCGCCCGGCAGGCTCAGCCGTGCCACGCCGCAGCGCGCCAGCAGCGCCCCCATGAATATGACCGACGAGCGCATCTCCAGCATCAGCGAATGCGGTATCGTGCTCTCGGTAAGCGGCGCTGAGTCTATGTACACATCGTTTCCCCAGCTGCTCCGCCGTGCAGCCGAGGTGTACCTCAGTATCCGCAGCGCCGCGTCCACATCCCTCAGCTGCGGCACGTTAGTCAGCTCCGAGCGCGCCGGAGCGGCGATAGAAGCAGCGATTATCGGGAGGGAGGCATTTTTCGAGCCTTGGACAAAACAGGTGCCCTCAAGCTTATTCCCGCCCCGTATATGCCAAATATCCATAATTAACCCCCGCATATCAGATCAGTCCATCTTATGCCGGGGGGTTACAGTATGCTATTGTCGGAAGCTTTTTACTCTTTATGGATCGTGTCAAGGATGATGCCGCAGATGCGCTCTGTCGCGTCCTCGGCGGCAAGCGAGGTCATTGCCGCGCTCATCGCTTTGAGTTTCTCATCGTCCGCGAGCAGCTCCTTCACATCCGCAAGCAGAGACTGCGCGTCGAACTCACCCTCGAGCAGCACCTTTGCGCCCCCCGCTTCCTCAAGTACTCGCGCGTTCTTCTCCTGATGGTTGTTCGTGACGTTCGGGGACGGGACGATGATGACCGGCTTTCCCATGTAGCACAGCTCCGAGATCGTCGACGCGCCCGCGCGGCACATCACAAAGGTCAGCCGCCGTCATAACGCGCGGCATATCGTAGATGTATTCGCGCAGCTCGACCCCGTGCTCCGCCATATCAGGTGCGGTCTCACCGAGCTTTTCGGCCATACCGGCATAGTACCGGCTCCCGGCGGCATGCAGCAGTCGGAAGCCCTGCTTACCGTCGAGCTTTTGGGTATCCAGCTCCGGTCGGTCATGACCTCGTTCATGTGCCCTGCGCCGAGGGAGCCCCATACGGAGACCACGAGCTTTTCCCCCGCCGGGATGCCCAGCTCCGCCTTGGCCTGTTCCTTCGTCTCGCAGCCGAACTCGCCGCGCACCGGTGTTCCAGTGACCTCGACCCTGTCCGGGTGCTTATAGTACCGGCGGCTGTCCTCAAAGCCGACAAGCACGCGGTCAACGTGCTCGGCCAGCATCTTCGTCGTAAGTCCCGGCACAGCATTGCTCTCATGCACAAAGGTCGGGATATGCAGCTCGTGCGCCGCCGTCAGCACCGGGTAGCAGACATAGCCGCCCGTGCCGATGGCCGCGTCAGGCTTAAACTCGCGTATCAGCTTCTTCGCCTCATGCAGCGATACCGCGACGTTCTTGAGCGTGTCAAGATTATGCACAATGCCGCTCAGACTGTGCTCACGGCTGATGTTCGTGATCTTCAGCCCTTCTATGCGGTAGCCCTCGCGCGGCACGAGCTCCATCTCCATCTTGCCCTCCGCGCCGATAAACAGCATCTCCGAATCGGGCAGCAGCTCGCGCAGCCGTCCCGCTACCGCGAGCGCGGGGTTAATGTGTCCGGCAGTGCCGCCGCAAGTAAAGACAAATTTCATATCCGCAGTTCCTTTCAACCGATGGTATCTATGTTTCCAATATATCCCTCGACGCACTCAGGACTATCCCAAGCTCACCGAGCTGTATGAGCAGCGCCGTCCCGCCGTAGCTGAACAGCGGCAGCGATATCCCCGTACACGGCACAAGGTTCGTCACGACCGCGACGTTCAGAAAAACCTGTATCGCCAGCAGCGTCGTTATCCCGGCGCAGACAAGAAAGCTGAACCTGTCGCGGCAGTGGAGCGCTATCCAGTAGCCGCGCAGAATGAGCATCGCAAAAGGATGAGTATGACCGCCGCACCGATGAAGCCCAGCTCCTCGCAGGTGACGGAAAAAGATAAAGTCGTTGTGCTCCTCAGGCAGGTACAGAAACTTCTGCCGGCTCCCGCCGAGGCCGAGACCGCTCAAGCCGCCCGAGCCTATAGTGTACAGCGACTGGACTATCTGGTACCCCTCGTCCGAGGAGCTTGAAAACGGGTCGCGCCATGTGCTTATGCGCGTCGAAGCGTAGGGGAAGAAGGTCAGCAGCACGGCAAGTCCCGCGCCTGCCGCGGCGAAAGCTCCCGCAAACCACGCAAAGCTCACTCCTCCGAGAAACAGCATGACCGCGCCGACAGCGAGGATTATGACCGACGCCGAGAAGTGCGGCTCCAGAACGAGCAGCCCCACTATCACCGCAAGTATCCCCGCAAACGGCAGCAGCCCATAGCGCACCGTGCGCATCCGCCCGCGGAAGCGGCAGATGAGCCACGCAAAGGACAGTATCACCGCAAGCTTTGCAAGCTCCGAGGGCTGGAGCGTGAGCCCGCCTATGCCGAGCCACCGGCGCGAACCGTTGGCCTTGACGCCGATCACCGGCACGAGCATCAGCAGCACCAGCGTCAGCAGCAGAAAATGCAGCGCATAGCTCCGGTAAAAAGCCCATCGGAAGTTTAGACGCCAGCAGCATGCAGCCGATCCCGAGCAGCGCAAAGATAAGCTGCCGCACGAAATAATACGCGGCGTTCCCTCCGGTCACGTTGCCCGGATCGTAATAGGCTCTCGCGTAGCTCGACGAGAGCACCATTATCACTCCGATAAGGAGCAGCAGCATAGAAAGCGTGAAGAACGCTCCGTCAAAGCTCGGCCGCCGTTTGGTATCTCCCGATACCGAAAAGTCGGCGAGGCGGCACCGTCATAACGCATCTTCCCACCTCCCCGACTTGTTCATTCAATCATTTTTCAGGCGAAACGCTGGTACACCCCTATAAATGATATGATAGCCATAGCCAGAGATATTCCGGTAAAGAGAACGAAAAGCTCTTTTTCGCTCCACTTTTTTCCCGTCCAGCCGCCCATCTCAAGATGGTGATGGAACGGAGCCATTTTGAACACGCGCTTGCCGTGGGTCAGCTTGAAATACGTGACCTGAATAATGTCGGAAAGCGTCTCGATGATGAATATAAAACCGAGCGTGATAAGAATCATCGGCATGTCGTAGGCAAAAGCCATCGCCGCGATGGCTGCCGAGGAAAAGCGAGCCGGTGTCGCCCATGAAGCATTTTGCGGGGTTGAAGTTATACACAAGAAAGCCCATGAGTCCGCCGACAAGACCGGACGCGAAAATGCCGAGTTCAAGATAATTCTGTCCCCCACCGCATCGTGACCGCCACAAAGAACAGACACACAGGGATCGACGTTCCGGATGCGAGCCCGTCAATGCCGTCGGTGATGTTCACGGCGTTCACCGTGCCGACGATGACGAAGGACGCGAACACGAAGTACAGCCACTCGGGCATCGGTATTACCTTATTGGAAAACGGGATGTAGAGGTTCGGCCTGACAAAGCCTATCTCACGCATGAGCAGCACGAACACGAGCGCCGCGGCAAGCTGGAGCAGGAACTTCATCTTCGCCGTCAGGCCGAGGTTCTGCTTTTTCTTCAGCTTCTCCCAGTCGTCAAGAAAACCTATAAGCCCGAACACCCACGCGAACAGCAGCACGAATATGTGTACGAAGTTTCCTTGGAGCATTCCCTCGAAGCCGACGGTCAGGCACACGAACGTGACCGCCAGAATGAACATCACGCCGCCCATCGTGGGGGTGCCGCTCTTGCTCTTATGCCATTCGACCTGTCCTTTTATTTCCTGCCCGGCCTTCTGGGCGCGCAGCCACGGAATATAATACTTCCCGAACGCCGTCGCAAACAGGAACGCCAGCACGAAAGAAGTGATCAGCTTTATCGTCATAATATTCTCCAGACTACTCGGGGCGCTCGGCGTCCCGTTTTTCTATTTTCAAGACTTTTTTCTCTCTTCAAGGAACTGCGCGACTATCTCGCGCTCATCCATATGGTGCTTTTCATGGCCGATGACCTGATAGTCCTCGTGACCTTTCCCGGCAAGCAATATTACATCACCGGGGCGGGAGTTGTCAATAGCCCAGCCTATTGCCTCTATCCTGTCGCATATCACCGTGTACGGAGTTTGCTTGTCTTTGAGCCCCTCGACTATCTCGTCGATGATCGCCATCGGCTCCTCGGTGCGCGGGTTATCGCTCGTGACGATAACAAAATCCGGCGTTGTCCGCCGCGATCGCGCCCATGATAGGCCGCTTGCCGCGGTCCCTGTCGCCGCCGCAGCCGAAGAGCGCGATAAGCCGCCCGCGCGTTATCGGGCGCAGCGTCTTGAGCACCTTCTCAAGCGCGTCAGGCTTGTGTGAATAGTCAATGATTATCGAGTAATCCCCCCGTCGGTCGGCACGCGCTCCATGCGTCCCTTGACGCCCTTGGCGCTGGAGAGCGCATGGGCGCACTTTTGGCAAGGCTTATCCCGAGGCTCAGCCCCGCCGCGATGATGCCGAGGGCGTTGTATACCGAGAACATCCCCGGTACCGCAAGCTCCGTCTGCACGCGCTCCGCGCCGTATACCGCTTCGAAATGCACTCCCTCGCCCGTCAGGCGCACGTTCTCCGCCTTGAGTTCGGCATCCCCGCCTGCCGCCGAGTAGGTCAGCATCGGGCACTTCGCGCCCTCGAGCATGAACGGCGCGCGCTCATCGTCCGCATTTACGCATCCCATGCGGCACTGGGAGAAAATTTTCTTTTTTGCCGCGGCGTATTCGTCCATCGTCCCGTGCAGGTCGAGGTGATCCTGCGAAAGATTCGTGAACACCGCCACGTCAAACATGATCCCCGCCACGCGCTCAAGCGTCAGCGAATGGGACGATACCTCCATTACCACATGCGTGCAGCCCGCGTCCGCCATCTCGCGGAAGAGCTTGTGCAGCTCGTAGCTCTCCGGCGTCGTGTGCTCCGAGTGCAGGAACTCGTCGCCTATCATGTTGCCGTTAGTCCCTATAAGGCCGACCTTCGCGTCAAGCTCCGCTTCGAGCAGGTGCTTCATTATGTAGGTCGAGCTGGTCTTTCCGCTCGTGCCGGTGAAGCCTATCATCTTCATTTCCGACGCGGGGTTACCGAAGAATTCGCGGCTCGCCATTGCAAGCCCGAAGCGGCAGTCGGCTGTCTGCACATAGGGCGTTCCGTCCGCCGGGATATCCTCGCACAGCACCACAGCCGCGCCCTTCTCCATCGCCTTGGGAATATAGCGGTGTCCGTCTGTCTCAAAGCCCTTTATCGCGACGAACAGATCGCCCGGACGCGTAAGGCGCGAGTCATAGCTGATCCCGCTTATCTCCGTGTCCGGTGCCGCATTCGTGCTCAGTACCTCTATATCCTTTATCAGCTCTTTTCAGCTTCATTATCCGTCCTCCCGACTGCATACCTTATATTTTTTTATCTTGAGCCGTGATTTTTAATATTTTCTCGAGTATCGAATCATCCTGATCGATGAGTGATACTTCTATTATACAACCGTGGTCAACCCCTGTCCCGGCGGCTATGCTCTGCCCGCGCTCACGGTCTGCGCGGCGCTGTTCTGTCACGGTGCTCCTCGGTGAAATATAAAAGCCCGTAGTATGACAGTGTATCTCGCGCCTCGTCATAGCTCATCCCGGTGAGGTCGGGCACCGTCTCCGTGTCTTGGGATATCTCCGCGTCGAGGTACAGGATTATCTCGCTCCCCTCGGCGATAGCCGAGCCCGCCGCCGGGAGCTGCCTCGTCACGGTGTCGCCGTAGCCTATCGTGCGGTACCCGCAGTCCCGCCTCCTTTATCAGCTCCGCCGCGCCGTGCAAGGCTCTGCCCCACAGCCATCGGCATCACCGGCCTCGCCGTGCTCTGGCAGTCCGTCTCGGCTTCAACGCCCATGTACGGCAGGATATCCGCCAACATGCTCCCCACGACCGGCGCGGCCATCTGGCCGCCGCTTATGTATATCCCGGATTTGTTCGACGGTGTATCCAGAAACACCAGCAAGCGCTATACGCGGCTTATCCGCCGGCGCAAAGCCTATGAAGGAGACTATGTATTCCTTCTGTCCGGTCTGTGCCTCAAGCTGACCTTTTTCGCTTGTTCCGGTCTTTGCCGCCGATGTAGCCCTGACGGCGGCATTGCGCCCCGTGCCTCCTTGAGTCGCCGACTACCTGCTCGAGTATCGCGCACCTTTTTCGCTCGTGCTCTCGCTTATGACCTGCCGCACTCTGTGCGGCTCGCGCTCATATGCAACGCTCCCGTCAGGTTCAGCATCCGCTGCACAACGGGGTTCTCAGGTCCCTCCGTTCACTCACGGCGCACACGAGCGAAGCGGTAATCGTAAAGGTCTGGCCGAAGGATGCCGCCGCAAGCTGCGACAGGTTTTTTTCGGCGAGCAGAATGTATTCTTGCTCCACCAGATGCTCCGCTCTCGCCCGACAGGTCTATCCCCGTCTTGGCCGTGAGGCTCGCGTCCGGGTCGTCCGACAGGCGCAGAAGCCGAAGGCCTCGCAGTAATCGTAAAATCCGCTCCGCGCCGACGCGCGCAGCCCGATGTTCACAAACGCGGCGGCGTTTTGCTGCGCTGCCTGCGTCAGCGTTCTGCGAGCCGTGCCCCGTCGTCTTCCAGCAGCGTATCGGGCTCGTGCGTCCGATGACGCTGACGTTCCCGCCGCAGTAGAAAGTGTCATTTAAACTCACTGCGCCCTCTTCGAGTGCCATCGCGAGCGTGATTATCTTGAAGGTCGAGCCCGGTTCGTAGGTATCGGACAGCGCCTTGTTGCGTCACTGCTTCGCCTGAGCTGCGGCAAGCCGCTCCGCCGCCTCTTCCTTCGTCTCGGCCTCGTCTATATATTCCCTGTCCTTCTCGCTGACCGCAAGGAAATCGTTAAGGTCATAATTTCCGAGCGACGCCATTGCGAGTATCTTGCCCGTGTTAACATCCATAGCGATCGCCCCCGCGCCGTTCTGGATGTCGTAATCCTCCACCGCCTGGCGCAGGTGCTTCTCCACGTAGTACTGTATCGTGGAGTCAATGGTCGTCACTATATCATAGCCGTCCTCACCGGGGCGGTATTCCTCAAACTGATTGAACAGCAGCTCCGTGCCGTAGGCGTTCGTCGCGCGCACGGTCTTCCCCGCCGTACCGGAGAGCACTGAATCATACCGTGCCTCTATGCCCTCAAGCCCGTAGTTGTCCGTGCCGACAAAGCCTATCAGGTGGCAGGCAAGGGATGAGTTCGGGTAATAGCGCTTTGTGTCCGGTTCGAGCCGCACCCCGCGCAGGTCGTGCTCTGTCTTGAACGCGCGCACTGCGTCAGCCTTGTCGCTCTCTATCTTCCTTGCTACGGTCACATACCAGCTCCCCGTCCTTCCGGACTTTTCATATACCTCGTCGTAGTCCACTCCGAGTATCTCCGAAAGCCCCCGTGCGATAAGCGCGCGATCCTCGCCGTAGGCCTCTATTTCCGCTGGGCTGAGGTAGACGTTATCCACCGTCGCGCTGACGGCCAGTGCGTTCATATTCGCGTCGTATATCGCGCCGCGCGACGCGGGAGCCCGGAGTAGACGCAGCTGCTGCTCTATCGCAAGCTCCTCATAGAACTCATGTTCCTTTATCTGCAATTGATACAGCCGCGCCATAAGCACCGCGAACACGCCTATGCCGAACACTGCCGCCAAAACGACGCAGCGCCGCAGCATCTGCCTGCCCGGTCCGCTTCTTACCTCGCTGCCGCTTTTTTTGATTTTCCATGATACACTCCCGCCTGATGTTTTTTATACATCATATTCGGCGGCAGATATCCTTATCCCGGCCAGTCCAGATAAACGATCTGTCCCGGCTCCGGCGGCTGCATCCCCAGCGCGCCCCGCGCATAGCTGCTCAAGAAACTCCTCAAAGGCTTATGCTGCTGTCGTACTTTGCCGTCAGTACGCGCGCCTCAGTCTCCGCTTCTTTGAGCGCGTCCTCAAGCGCCGCGATGTTCTCCTCGGCCTGCGCAAGGCGCACCCGCCACAGCAGGCACAGCACGAGCGTACACACCGAGAACACTACGCACACAGCCTTGAAGAGCGCAGCGCTCCTTTTTCTCATATCTCTATACTCGCTCCGCCACGCGCAGCTTTTTTGCGCTGCGGGAGCGTGGGTTGACTTCAAAAGCTCCTCCTCGCTCGGGGTATCGGCTTTTCTTGTGACGCTCCTGAGCGTCTTCACAAAGCCGCAGGTGCAGACCGGTGCTTCCCTCGGGCAGGTGCAGCCGTTCTCCCTCGCCGCGATCCCGGATTTCACTATCCTATCCTCCAACGAGTGGAAGCTAATGACGCACAGCCGCCCGCCGATATTGAGCTTGTCCGGTGCCGTCTCCATCATTCTCGCGATCGCGCCGACTCGTCGTTCACCGCGATGCGTATCGCCTGAAACGTGCGCTTTGCCGGGTGCTGCTTCTCACGCAGCGCGGCGGCAGGCATTGCACCCTTGATGATGTCCACCAGCTCCAGCGTCGTCTCCACGGGGTCTTTGCGCGCGCCTTTCATTATCGCGCCGACGATGCGGCGGGCGTAGCGCTCCTCGCCGTAATCCCACAGAATACGCAGCAGGCGTTGCTCATCCCATGTGTTCACAACAGCGTAGGCCGTGAGGCTCTCGCCCTTGTCCATGCGCATGTCGAGCGGCGCGTCATTCATGTACGAAAAGCCGCGCTTCGGACTCGTCAAGCTGCGGCGAGACACGCCGAGGTCGAACAGCATCCCGTCCGCGCCATCTATGCCGAGCGAATCGAGTATCGCCGCGGCATCTGAAAAATTGCCGTGGACGAGCGTCACCTTATCCTTAAAGGGCGCAAGACGCCTTCCGGCGCGCTCTATGGCCGTCTCATCCCTGTCGATGCAGATGAGGCGTCCCGAGCCGAGCCCACCGGGGAGGCGATCTGATATGAGTGTCCGCCCATGCCGAGCGTACCGTCAAGGTACACCCGTCGGAAAGGCTTTATGTTGAGGTTCTCAATGCATTCATTGAGCATTACGGAAAAATGCTTTGCTTCAATCGCTTCGGATCCCTGTGTCAAAATTCAAGCTCCTCCATAACCGCGGCAATATTCTCCGGTGTCGTCTCCTCTTCAAAGACAGCCTGCCAGGCGTCGCTGTCCCAGAGCTCAGCATGGTTGTTGCAGCCGACGACCGTCACGCTCTTTGTAAGGTTTGCGTAGTCGCGCGCAGGTTCTGCGGTACGAGCACACGCCCCTGACTGTAGAGCTCGCAGCGCGCCGCATGCGCGAACAGCGGGCGCATTTTCCGCTGCTTGACATATGGCATTGCGTTCACCCGTTCCGATAGCGCGTCCCAGCTTTCGCTGCTGTACGCGCACAGGCAGCGGTCCATCGATATCGTTATATAAAACACCGCGCCCAGCTCCTCCCGGAGCTTTGCGGGCATGAACAGCCTTCCCTTGCTGTCAAGAAAATGCTGGTACTCCCCAGTCATCAAAATGCCCTCCCCCGTTGGGACATCTCACCATTTTGCCCCACTTTCTGCCACTTTGATATATATTATAGGGTGGCATAAACAAAAAAGCAAGCGAAACTTTTTGTAAGTTTTTGACATTTTCCTTATCAAAATCGGTAAAAAAAAAAGTGCCCACAAAGTCTTGTGTTTTGGGTGGGCTGACTGTTATGTATATATTGTTGTAGGCAGTGGAAATTATTCCTCCTCGCTGCGCTGGATAGTTTCGACTCCGGTGAGCTTCCACGGCGTTCTCCTTCGGCTCCTCCGCGGCTGACCGCCGCCCAGAGAGCGGAAGGAATTATGCGTTCTGTATCGTTGCGAGCGCGGCGTTCATGCTCTCCTCGGTCTGGCGCATGATGTTGTCCACATACTCGCTCGCGACGCGGCGCAGCTGGCTCGACTTTGCCTCGGCGGCAGAGATCATCTCCGCGCTCTTGGCTCTCGCCGTGCGTATGACCTCCTGCTCCTCTATCATGGCGCGCGCCTGCTCCTCGGCGCTCTTGCGCAGCGCCTCAGCCTCGCGCTTGGCGTTGCCGATAAACTCGTCCCTTGCCGAGACGAGCCTCTGCGCCTCGGCGATGGAGGACGGGAGATTCGCCTTTATTTCGCTTATAATGTCTATGGCTTTCTCGCGCTCGATAATGCACTTGTCGTTGCCGAGGGGAACGCCCCAAGCTTCCGTCACCATGCCGTACAGGATATCAAGCAGCTCTATAACGTCGTTATTGTTGGCCATGCGAGGACTACCTCCATTGTTTGGCTTTTTCTTCTATATCGGGGATGATCGCGTCCGGCACGAGTCCCTTGAGCTCCGCGCCGTACTGGGCTACCTCCCGCACTATTGAGGAGCTGAGGAAGGTGTACCGCTCGCTCGCCGTGAGGAACATCGTCTCGACCGCGGGGTTCAGGCATTTGTTAATCATGTTCATCTGAAACTCATAGTCAAAGTCCGAGGCGGCGCGCAGACCCTTGACGACCACGGGCTTCTCAAAGCGGCGCACATACTCTGTGAGCAGGCCGTCGCATAGCTGTCCACCCGCACGTTCTTGTACCCCTCAACGGCGCGTCGCGCCATACTGAGCTTCTCTTCGAGCGTGAACATAGGTGATTTCTTCGCCGCGTTGTGCATCACGCAGACGACGACCTCGTCAAATATCTCTGCCGCGCGGCAGATTATATCGACATGGCCGAGAGTGATTGGGTCAAAGCTGCCCGGGCAGAATCGCAGTAGTCATCAAAGGCTGTCCTTTATATACACGGTAAGTTTTACCCTGCCGTAGTTATACTCTTTCTTCTTTCTGTACGGAGCGTGCATATCCGGAAGCGTCTTCTCCCGGCGCGACTCGCATAATATTATACCACCATCCGACAATATGTCAACCGAATTGATGGTTTCCAGCACGGATTCGTACAGTCCCGAGTCATAAGGCGGATCGACGAAAACGAGGTCGAACCTCCCGCAGTGCCGCAGATAGCCCAGCGCATCCTGCTGCAAGACCGCCGCCGTGAAGCCGCAGGTCTTGAGGTTCTCCTTGACTATCTTCACTGCCGCCGTGTTCTCGTCTATGAACACGGCCTCCGCCGCGCCCCGGCTGAGGCACTCTATGCCGAGCTGACCGGTTCCCGCAAAGAGGTCGAGCACACGCCGTCCCTCAATATCGAACTGGATGATGTTGAAAACCGATTCCTTCACGTTGTCGGTCGTCGGGCGGATGTCATAATTTTCCGGCGTCTTGAGCCTGCGCCCGCGCGCCGTGCCTGTTATCACTCTCATTGTTCCTTCTCCTCGCTCTCTTCGCTGCGGAAGTATGCGTATATCGCCGCGGCGGTGTTCCGCGGCACGACGAGCGCCAACTGCTCAACGCTCGCCTCGCGTATCGCTTTGACGGACTTGAAGTATTTCAGCAGATCTCCTCTCCGCTTCTCGCCGACGCCCGGTATCGCGTCGAGCTTCGATGCGTAGCTCTCGTTTCTGAGGGAGCGCTGATACTCTATGGCGAAGCGGTGCGTTTCCTCCTGTATCGAGCCGACGAGCGCGTACACCGCTTGATTGGTCTTTATGCCCGTCTCGTGCCCGGCGGAGTCTATCAGCGCCCTTGTGCGGTGGCGGTCGTCCTGACCATACCGAACACCGGGACTGTAATACCGAGGTCGCGCAGCGCGCTCGCGGCATGCTTGTCGCCGCCGTCGATGAGCAGCAGATCCGGCAGGGCCGAAAAACTTCTCATCGCCCTCCTTGTAGTGGCTGAAGCGCCTGTATATCGCTTGATACATGCTCGCGTAGTCATCCGGTGCGTCAAGCCCGCGTATGCGGAATTTTTCTGTAATCGCGCTTGAGGGGCTTGCCGTTTATATGCACCGTCATCGCCGCGACTATGCCCGTCGAGCCGAGGTTCGATATATCGAAGGCCTCTATGCGCTTCGGGAAGTCCCGCAGCTCCAGCGCTTTCTGCAGCCATTCCAGCGTCTTTGACCGCCGCTGCTCGGCGGTCGTGCGCCGCTGTATCTCCTCTCGCGCGTTGAGCGCGGCGCTCTCGATAAGCCGCATGCGCTCTCCGCGCTGCGGCGTGTCTATATACATTCTGCGTCCGGAGACCTCGCTCAGGAGACGCTCAAGCTCCTCCCGGTCGTCTATCGCGCATGGCAGCAGCACCGACTTCGGCCAGCCGCCGCGGTGTGCGGTATAGTATTGCAGCACGAGGTCGGCCACGGCCTCACTGTCGTCCTCAAGCGGCTCGTCCATCATCTCGACGTCCTTGCCCACAAGGCTCCCATCAACGAAATGCAGCACCGCAAAGCAGGTCTTGGCTCCGCGGCAGAAGCCTACCGCGTCGGTGTCGGCAAAGGCCGTGGCAATAACGCGCTGTTTATTCGTCAGCCCCTCTATCGCGCGCAGCCTGTCGCGCAGCTCGGCGGCGCGCTCGAATCGCAGCTCTTCCGCCGCCTGCTCCATCTGGCTTTGCAGCTCATCCGTGAGCTCCTTGCTCTTGCCGTCAAGTATCATCGCCGCCTGCGTTATGCGGCGGCGGTAATCCTCCGCGCTGCTGTCCTTCAGGCACCAGCCCGCGCAGCTGCCCATGTGGTAGTTGAGGCAGGGGCGCTCCTTGCCGATATCACCGCGGGAATTTCCGCGAGCAGTCCGGCAGCAGCAGCGCCTTGGAGATCGTGCTTATAATGTCGTAGGTCTGGCTGCGCCCGCCGAAGGGGCCGAAGTATTTTGCCCCGTCCTTCCCCGCGCGGTTCGTCAGCGTCATTTTTGGGTACTCCTCATGCAGATCGAGCCGGATAAAGGGGTAGCCCTTATCGTCCTTGAGGAGGATGTTATACTTCGGCTTGTGCCGCTTGATAAGCGAGTTTTCCAGCACCAGCGCTTCAAACTCGCTGCCCGCGACAATGACGTTGAAGTCATGCACCTTTTCCACCATCGCGGCCACCTTCGGCAGATGCTCCCCGTGGAAATAGCTGCTGACGCGGTTCTTCAGCTTCTTCGCCTTACCGACGTATATGACCTCTCCGTGCTCGTCGAGCATGATGTACACGCCCGGCAGCAGCGGCAGATTATTTGCTTTTTCACGCAGCGAATCGAGCATGACTTTCCTCCGGCCTGCGTCAGGCCTTTGCTTCCTCCGGGGCTTTCTCCTGCCCCTTGATGCACCATACCGTTATCGTCACGATAACGACCACGCCGCCGATAAGCGCGAACACGCCCGGCTTCTCACCGTAGAATATCAGCACCCAGACGGGGTTGAGGAGCGGCTCCACCGCGCCGAGCAGGCTGCAGGCAAGCGGCGGGCAGTACTTCGTCGACTTCACATAGAGTATATATGCTATGCCGAGCTGGAACACGCCGAGTATGATTATGCCCGCAGTCGCCGTGAGCGTAAACTCCGGTTTAGTTATTATTATAGACGGCAGCCCTATCAGGAACGTGAGAAACTGGCCGATCATTATCGCCGAAAAGCGCGTCTCGCCCTCAAGGTCGCCGACCGCCATGAACATCCCCGCCATGAACATCCCCGCCGCGATGGCGACGAAGTTTCCGAGTATGTACCCCGGCTGGAGCTGGTCGAAGAAAAACAGCGCTATCCCGGAAGAGCGTGAAGATAACGACCAGCAGGTCAGCCTTTTGCGGACCTTCGTCTTATATATAAGTGCCGTGAATATCACGATAAACACCGGCGAGGTGAATTGCAGCACTATCGCGTTTGCCGCCGTGGTGAGCTTGTTTGCGCAGGTAAAGCAAGTATACACACACGCGGCGAAAATCCCCGCGATAAAGGTCTGCTTTGTGAAGATGAACTTCATCCGCTTTATAAGCATATACATCACAAAAGTCAGCCCCGCTATAAGGCTGCGCATGCCCGCTAACGGCAAAGCCGTTCCACGGTATGAACTTCATTATTATTCCCGCAATGCTCCAGAGCGCTGCCGCCGCGAGCATTTCAAGCATAGCCTTGGTTTCCTTTTTCATCGTGTCCCCCAGATACGGCAAGCGCCGGTATAACTCAAAAAGAGGCGTGTAACAAGTACACACGCCTCCGCTTTTTATCTCTGATTACTCTGAAAAGTCAGAATCGATCAGCTCCGACAGGGTGGCGATAGCCGCTTCCTCGTCAGCGCCGTCGGCAATGATGGTGATGGCAGTGCCCTTGACTATGCCGAGAGAGAACGCCGAGAAGGCTCTTCGCGTTGACACGTCTGTTCATCCTTTTTTCGACCCATATGCTGCTCTTTGAATTCGTTGGCTTTCTGAATGAAGAAAGTCGCGGGTCTGGCATGAAGACCTACCTGATTGTTAATGACTACTTCTTTGCTTATCATACTTGCCACTCCCTTTATACTAACTACAAGACTGTGCTACAGTTTATCAAATTTTAAGAATCGTCAACAGCTTTCTGTCCGTTTCGTTGTTTTTCACATTTCTTAAGCCAGACGCATCGACGGATTTTATTTCAGTTCGACAACAGTTACGCCCGCTTCGCCCTCGCCGAATCTCCCTAAGCGGAAGGATTTGACGCTTTTGTTCTTCTTGAGCATGTGCTGCACGGCGGCGCCCGGAGCGCGCCCGTTCCCTTGCCGTGGATGATCGTAACGGTCTTGAGCTTGCCCATAACAGCGCTGTCAATGTATCTTTCCGCCGCGAGCACGCCCTCTATCGTCTCCATGCCGCGCAGGTCAATTTCGCTTGCGACGCTTTGACGTTTCTGAGCTGTGAGGCCGCTGCTTCTTGCGGCGGACTGCTCTTCGCCTGGCGCCTCTCCCCTTCGAGCAGCAGCACCTCATCCTCCCTTCGCGCTCACGTTCATTATTCCCGCCCGCAGGCTCAATACACCGTCGGGCGATTTGGAAATGACATGTCGCCTTGACGCCCATGGACTTTATCTTTACCACGTCCCCGACCTTCACCGGTCTGGCGGACACCTTGTCCGCTTCGTCATCCGTCCGGCTCCTTCTGCAAGGCCTGCTCGGAGAGGTTGAGCTGGCGGCGGCGCAGCTGGCGCGCGCCTCGTTCACGCGCTGCGCATCCTGATCCTTGTCGCCGCTTTGCGCATTTCGTCAAGCTCCGCGAAGACGGCTCGGCAGTCGGCGCGCGCGTCGGCAATTATGCGCTCCGCCTCGCGGCGGGATTTGAGGTCGGCCTTGTCAAGCCGCACCTCGAGCTCCGCCTTGAGGAACGCCGCCTTCTTCGCGTTCTCCTGCGCTTCGCGCAGCTTCAGCGCCGCTTCGTTTCTGTCCTTTTTTCCAGCAGCAGCCGCGTCTGTTCAAGAACTTCTCTATCGTCGCTTCAAAGCTCGCGCTCTCTCGGTGCTGACACGGTTCTTCGCATCCTCGATGATCTCATCGCTCAGCCCGAGACGCTTTGATATCGCAAATGCGTTCGACTTTCCCGGTATGCCGACCAAGAGATGATAGGTTGGGCGCAGGGAGTCGACGTCAAATTCACAGGATGCGTTCTGCACTCCGGTTTCGTTCGTCGCGTATACCTTGAGTTCGGCGTAGTGCGTCGTCGCTGCGACGATCGCGCCGGACCCATTCTCACATGCTCGATCACCGCGATAGCCAGCGCCGCGCCCTCCGTCGGGTCGGTGCCCGCGCCGAGCTCGTCGAAAAGTATCAGCGATCTGTCGTCACACTCAGATATTATGTTAACTATGTTGCTCATGTGTGCCGAGAAGGTCGACAGGCTCTGCTCAATGCTCTGCTCGTCGCCTATGTCGGCCAGTATGTGCGCGAATACGGGCAGTTTGCTGCCGTCGTCCGCCGGGATGTGCAGGCCGCACTGGTTCATCGCCGCAAGCAGGCCTATCGTCTTTATGGAGACGGTCTTGCCGCCGGTGTTCGGTCCTGTGATGACGAGCGTATCGAAGCTGTCTCCCAGTTCCACGTCTATCGGCACAGCCTTGCTCTGGTCGAGCAGCGGGTGCCTGCGTGGCGCAGAACTATCGCCCGCTCGTCCATCGCCGCCTGCTGGCAGTTGAGCTTATAGGAGAGCTTGGCCTTGGCAAATATCAGGTCGAGCCTGACGAGCACGTCATAGTCCGAGCTTATATCGTCCCGCTGCTCTGCGCAGTCCGCGGAGAGCTCGGCAAGATGCGGTCTATCTCCGCCTTTTCCTTCGCGGCAAGCTCGCGCAGCTTCGTTGTTCGCCTTCACCGCGCCCATCGGCTCGATGAAAAGCGTCGCCCCGGAGGCGGAAATATCGTGCACCAGCCCCGGCACGGAGCCCTTGAACTCCGCCTTAACCGGTACGACATAACGGTCGGAGCGCATCGTGATTATCGGCTCCTGCAAAGCCTTAGCATAGCTCGGGGAGGAAATTATCTTCTGCAGCGCTTCCTCGCTCTTGACGCCGCGGCGCGCATCTGCCGCCGTATCGTCGCAAGCTCGGGGACGCCGCGTCGGCTATCTCATCCTCGCCGACTATCGAGCCGGTTATTTTCTCCTCAAGGAACTTATTTGTGCGCAGCGCGTAGAACAGGTGGTCTATCGGCGTCTTGCCGACGCTGTCATCCGCAATGTATCCACGCACAAGGCGGGCGCATTGCAGCACTCCCGCGATATCAAGCAGCTCTCGTGTGTTGAGCGCGCCGCCGAGGTCGGCTCTCGCAAGCGAGGCGCGCACATCCTTGACCCCGTAGAATGACGGGCTGCCGCGCACGACCATCATGGTCTTCGCCGCCGTCGTCTCCTCTATCCTGTGCCGCACCTCGGCCTCATCCGTGGACGGTGTGAGCGCAAGTGCGCGCTCCTTTGCCGTATCGCCCACAGCCTCGGCAGCAAGCATAGTCAGAACTGCCGGCAGTTCAAGCGTTGTAAGTGATTTTTCAAAAAAACTCATATCTTGCCCTATATAATTATTTATTCCGTTAAATTTTCACGTTCTTCCAGTAATCGAGCGTCGGGAAGCGGCGCTCGGTGTGCAGCAGCAGGTACTCCTCCGCCGCGGCGGACAGGCGCTTTGCGCCCTCCCCTCAAGGAAAAGGACCAGTATCTGCTTCGGAGACACCGAGCAGATATGCCGCATCGCATTGAGCGACGCCGTGTCGAGCTTCACCGTCTGCCCCGCACCGGCGGCGCAGCGGCGGCAGCACACGCAGCCGCGCTCGAGCATCAGCACCGGGTCACCCGGCTCTTCCTCGCCGCACACCGCGCAGTGCGAAAGCTCCGGTGTGTAGCCCGCAAGGCACATCAGGCGCAGCTCGAAAGCGGCCTTGATATGCTCCGGCGTATACATGCCCCGGCTGAGCGCATATAAGCAGTTGAGCGCAAGCTGCATGAGCGGCGCATCCGGCTGATCCTCAGCACTCAATGCGTCGGCGCACTCGGCAAAATAGCAGCCCAGCGCAAAGCTCCCGATATCCGTGCGCAGACCGTCAAAGCCCTCTTTCACCGTGGCTTCGTTCACCGTCCAGCGGCCTAAATTGCCGAAAAGCGTCATTTCCGAATAGGTCAGCTGCTGGGTCGCTGCGGCTGTCTTGCTGCTTTTCCTCAAGGCTCCGCGCGCCTTGACGGTTATCTTCCCGTCGGTATCCGTAAGCAGGGTGAGTATCCGGTCGGCTTCCTTATACCTCACTTCCCTCAGCACGAGGGCGTTCACCGTTTTGAACATCTATGTACACCAATCATCCGAGAGTCTGGGTCTGCTGACCCGTATCCTTGTTTTCCCGCTTCTTCGTCCCGCTCTGCTTTTTATCCGCCGCAGTGTCCATGCAGACAGCCTTATACAGCAAATAATACAGCGGGTCGCCCGATTCCGCGAATGCTTTCCATATAGGGTCAGCGCTCATTCAAATCACCTCTGCGTTTATTATCTGCAAAGGCGCATGGAATACGTATGGGAAAAATTAGTTATCCTGCGTGAAGCCGAAGGGTTGCGCAGGGACGCCATTGAATCGCGCCAGTTCTCCTTGACCTTGACCCAGGTCTGGAGATTGACCTTCGTGCCCATGAACTCCTCTATATCCTCGCGGGCAAGCTCGCCTATCTTCTTGAGCATCGCGCCCTTTTTGCCGATGATAATGCCCTTATGGCTGTCCTTTTCGCAGTATATCGTCACGTCCATGTCGATGATGCCGTTATCGCGCTCGGAAAATTTTGTGACCTCGACGGCCGTGCCGTGCGGAATCTCCTTATCGAGGCACAACAGCAGCTTTTCGCGCACGAGCTCGGCGCAGATCTGGCGCTCCGGCTGGTCGGTTATCATATCGTCCGGGAAGAGATGCGGCCCTTCAACAGCGTATTTATATCCAAGCTCGGTGAGAAGCTCATCCAGTCCCTCGCCGGTTCTGGCTGAAATGGGGAGGATGCTGTCAAAGTCATAGGCCGCGCTGTAGACAGCCATGACCTCAAGGAGGCTTGGACTTGTCCACGGTGTCTATTTTATTGATAACGAGCACTGCCGGTGCGCCGGTCTGGCGCAGACGCTCGATAAGCGCCTGCTCCTGCGGGCCGATCGACCCGATGGGCTCGACAAGAAGGAGCACGCAGTCAACATCCGCAACGCTTCACGGACGACGTTCACCATATAGTCGCCAAGCCTTGTGCGCGGCTTGTGAAAGCCCGGAGTGTCCATGAGCACAAACTGAGTTTCGCCGCGCTCTACAATGGCGGTGATCCTGTTTCGGGGGTCTGCGGCTTATTGGAAACGATGGCGATCTTCTCGCCGACAAGGGCATTGGTAAGGGTGGATTTACCGACGTTCGGCCTGCCGCATATGGTTATCATCGCTGATTTAGTCATGTATTTTTTTCTCCGTAATTTTGTATTATTGATCCATATCGTCGCCCATGATGAACTTTTCGTGGGCTCTCATCTGCTTTTTCATTTCTCCCTCATCCACATGGTCGTAGCCCAGCAGGTGGAGGATCGAGTGCACCGTGAGGTACATGAGCTCTCTTTTATAGCCGTGGCCGAACTCCTCTCCCTGAGCCTCGCAGCGGGGCACAGAGATCATCATATCGCCAAGGAGAACATGTCCCGTCTCCGGGTCACGCTCGCACATTTCGGCGTCAAAATGCCCCGGTCAAGCTCATTCTGCGGGAAGCTGAGAACATCCGTAGCAGGTCAACATCGCGGGAACTCCTTGTTCACGGCATGTATCCTCGTCGTTGGTTAACATAACGCTGACGATGCAGGGCAACGTCCACTCCCTCTGCGTCAAGCGCCATATTCACCGCTTTTTGATGTAGCCGGCTGACTCATTATGGCCAAGACCGGTCACCTCGCGGCTCACATAAATTTCATGCTCCATGTTCCGGCTCAGCTCCTCTTGAATTTTTTCGGCGGCAGCTTTTTCAGGCGGCGGGTTTTTCTTATCGTACACCTCATCTCAGGCTTCGATGATCTTCTGAACAAGGCGGTGACGCACAACGTCCGAACCGGTGAGCTGGCAGATGGCGATATCCTCAATACCGTCGAGCACCTTCATGGCAGCTTTGAGGCCGCTGGTCTTATCCTCTGGCAGGTCGATCTGCGTAATATCGCCGGTGATGACGACCTTGGAGCCGAAGCCGATACGGGTGAGGAACATTTTCATCTGCTCACGGGAGGTATTTGCGCTTCATCGAGAATGATGAAGCTATCGTCCAGAGTTCTGCCGCGCATATAGGCAAGAGGTGCGACCTCGATATTGCCGCGCTCAAGATATTTCTGATAGGTATCGGCGCCGAGCATATCAAACAGCGCGTCATACAGCGGGCGCAGGTACGGGTCGACCTTTCTGCAGGTCGCCGGGCAGGAAGCCGAGGCGCTCCCCCGCTTCGACGGCGGGACGGGTGAGGATGATGCGGTTGACCTCCTCGGCACGGAAAGCGGCGACGGCGGCGGCAACGGCAAGATAGGTCTTGCCGGTCGGCGGGCCGATGCCGAGGGTGATGGTGTTTTTTCGCGATAGCATCGCAGTACGCTTTCTGGCCAAGCGTTTTGGGCTTTATCGGCTTGCCCTTTGGCGGTGATGTTAAATACGTAACCGAAACTAAAGCTACCGAG
>VOFK01003560.1_pt1 | contig 31353 bp, 29 predicted proteins | sample 5384121 | NCBI WGS metagenome assembly VOFK01 (sample SAMN12384730, study PRJNA508395) | human gut metagenome | isolation source: healthy gut J | host: Homo sapiens | reverse complement strand
CAAGTTACGTATTGCTCTGTGGCTTCTGTGGTGGCACTGTCATATCTGAAATTGAAACTGTCATGGCAGCCTGGGTTGAATACTTGTATCCCATAGCCTTGACATTATCAAGAACCTCTGCTGTTGTTGTAGCTCCGTGTGTGTTGATAACCTTCTCAAGGATCTGCTTGATCTGTTTCTTACCAACGTGGAACTCAACCTCAAACTTGAGTGCATTCTCAGCCTTTGATCTGTCTATAAAACCAAGATCCTGTGGAATGTTCTCATTGAATATCAAAAGACCTACTGTTGTCTCTGTAAAACCTGAAACCTCTGTGCCGTCAGGAAGCTTTACTGTACGGTGTACAAAGATATTCTGGTGAAGAGTAATCTCCTTGTTCTCGTAAGCGAGCATTGCAAGATTAACACTTCCATAGTAACGGTGAGAAGATCTATCGGTCTGCAAAGCACACGACGATTTCCGTCTGTGACATCCTCAAACCAGATGAGGTCATATAAGCCAAGCTCAGCCTTTCCTGTATTTTCATCAGGAGTTGTGAGCTTTCTAAGCTCATCAACATCATTGTATACAGTGTCTGATGACACCTGTGCAACCATCTTTGGATCATCCTTGTAATCAGCGAGCTTTCTCATTGTGAGGTAGTAAACTCCAAGGATCATATCCTGTGAAGGAACGGCTACAAGTCCACCATCAGAAGGCTTAAGCAGGTTGTTAGGTGACAGAAGCATGAATCTGCACTCAGCCTGTGCCTCAGCAGTCAGTGGAAGATGTACAGCCATCTGGTCTCCATCGAAGTCGGCGTTGAACGCTGTACATACGAGTGGATGAAGCTTGATTGCCTTACCCTCTACAAGGATTGGCTCGAAAGCCTGGATTCCAAGTCTGTGGAGTGTAGGAGCTCGGTTAAGCATAACCGGATGCTCTTTGATGACGTCCTCAAGGACATCCCATACCTCCGGCTGAAGTCTCTCAACCATCTTCTTTTTGCACTCTTTTATGTTGTGTGCGGTTCCGTTAGCGGCAAGCTCCTTCATAACGAATGGCTTGAAAAGCTCGATAGCCATCTCCTTTGGAAGACCACACTGATAAATCTTAAGCTTTGGCTCTACACAGATAACTGAACGTCCCGAGTAGTCAACTCGCTTTCCGAGAAGGTTCTGACGGAAACGTCCTCCCTTTCCCTTGAGCATGTCTGAAAGAGACTTAAGAGCTCTGTTTCCGGGACCGGTAACAGGACGGCCACGACGGCCATTGTCGATAAGTGCATCGACAGCCTCCTGAAGCATACGTTTCTCGTTACGAACGATGATATCCGGAGCTCCAAGATCAAGAAGTCTTCTAAGACGGTTGTTACGGTTGATAATTCGTCTGTAAAGGTCGTTAAGATCACTTGTTGCAAAACGTCCTCCATCGAGCTGAACCATTGGACGAAGATCCGGCGGGATAACAGGAATAACTGTCATAATCATCCACTCAGGCTTGTTTCCTGACTCACGGAAAGCCTCTACAACCTCAAGTCTCTTGATGATACGTGCACGCTTCTGGCCTGTAGCATTCTCAAGCTCTGCCTTAAGCTCTGCCGAATCCTTCTCGAGATCGATTGCTGCTAAAAGCTCACGGATAGACTCAGCACCCATTCCTACACGGAATGCTGAGCGGCCATAAGTATCGCATGCCTCCTGGTACTCTGACTCATTGAGAATCTGCTTGTATGCAAGCTTTGTCTCGCCCGGGTCAAGCACAATATATGAAGCAAAGTACAGTACTCTCTCAAGTACACGTGGAGATAAGTCAAGGATGAGTCCCATACGTGATGGGATACCCTTGAAATACCAGATATGAGATACAGGAGCAGCAAGCTCGATGTGTCCCATACGCTCTCTACGAACGCTTGACTTTGTGATTTCTACGCCACATCGGTCGCAGACAACACCCTTATAACGTATCTTCTTGTATTTACCACAATGACACTCCCAGTCCTTCGTTGGTCCGAAAATCTTCTCGCAGAAAAGACCGTCTTTTTCAGGCTTTAATGTTCTATAGTTAATAGTCTCAGGCTTTTTAACCTCGCCATGTGACCACTCTCTGATCTTTTCAGGAGATGCTAATCCAATCTGAATCGCATCAAACTGCATTGCCTGATTATTTTCTATATTATTTGTTTCTGGCATTTTGGCACTCCCTTCTAATTATTCTTCGTCATCAAGAACTTCATCAGCAAAAATATCGTCATCCGCTGTCTCAGGAGACTCTTCCTCTTCTATGTCAACAAGCTCTTCGTTGTCATCAAATTCTTTCTTTGAGAAACCATGCTCTGCGAATGACTCACTGTCCTCGAATGCATAGTCCTTATCGTTTCCGATAATTGAGTTGATATCTGTATTACCGTACTCACTTGTCTCGATAAGCTCAACCTCTTCTCTGTTCTCATCAAGTACCTTGACATCCAGACCAAGTGCCTGAAGCTCTTTGAGAAGTACCTTGAATGACTCTGGAATACCAGGCTCAGGGATATTCTCACCCTTGATGATAGCCTCGTAGGTCTTGACACGGCCAACAACATCATCGGACTTCATTGTAAGGATCTCCTGGAGTGTATATGCAGCACCATATGCCTCAAGAGCCCAAACCTCCATCTCTCCGAAACGCTGTCCACCGAACTGTGCCTTACCACCAAGTGGCTGCTGTGTAACTAATGAGTAAGGACCTGTTGAACGTGCATGGATCTTATCGTCAACAAGATGATGCAGCTTAAGGTAATGCATGTGTCCGATAGTTGTCTTTCCATCGAAGCACTCACCTGTTCTACCATCACGAAGCTGTACCTTTCCATCCTTTGAAATCGGAACGCCCTTCCATAAGCTTCTGTGAGCTCTGTTTGTTGAAAGGTATTCCATAACGTCCTCACGGAGTGTATCAACATATTTATCATAGAAGATTTCAGCATCTGCGCTCCAGTATGGATGCTCAGCCTGTAAATCCTTTTCAAGCTCTTCCTTATCGAACGGAAGATTTACGTAATCATTTGCAAGCTCAAGTGTATCCTCGATATCTACCTCGTTTGCTCCGTCAAATACAGGAGTTGAGATATTGAAGCCAAGTGCCTTTGCAGCGAGACTCAGGTGAATCTCAAGGACCTGACCGATGTTCATTCGTGAAGGAACACCGAGTGGGTTAAGTACGATATCCAGTGGACGTCCGTTTGGAAGGAATGGCATATCCTCAACAGGAAGCACACGGGAAACGACACCCTTGTTACCGTGACGTCCGGCCATCTTATCACCGACAGAAATCTTTCTCTTCTGTGCAATGTAGATACGTACTGACTGGTTTACTCCCGGAGAAAGCTCATCGCCGTTCTCTCTTGTAAATACCTTGGCATCAACAATGATACCGTATGCACCATGAGGCACCTTAAGTGATGTATCACGAACTTCTCTTGCCTTCTCACCGAAGATGGCACGAAGAAGTCTCTCCTCTGCTGTAAGCTCTGTCTCACCCTTTGGTGTAACCTTTCCTACAAGGATATCACCGGCACGAACCTCTGCACCTACACGGATGATACCTCTCTCATCAAGGTCCTTGAGTGCGTCGTCGCCGACACCAGGGACATCACGTGTAATCTCCTCAGGTCCGAGCTTTGTATCACGTGACTCAACCTCATATTCCTCGATATGAACTGATGTATACACATCATACTCTACGAGACGCTCTGAAAGAAGAACGGCATCCTCGTAGTTGTATCCTTCCCATGTCATGAATCCGATAAGCGGGTTCTTTCCAAGAGCAAGCTCTCCCTGACTTGTTGAAGGACCGTCTGCGATAACATCGCCTGCCTTAACCTTGTCACCCTTAAATACGATAGGTCTCTGGTTGTAGCAGTTTGACTGGTTAGAACGAGAGAACTTTGTAAGGATATACTCTCTCTTGTTTCCGTCAGTCTCTTTTATGATAATGCGGTTTGACTCTGAAGATAATACCTCTCCGTCTGCCTTTGCAACTACGCAGACACCTGAGTCAACTGCGGCCTTTGTCTCAATACCTGTACCAACTACAGGAGCCTCTGTGGTCAGAAGCGGAACGGCCTGACGCTGCATGTTTGATCCCATGAGAGCACGTGTAGGGTCATCGTTCTGCAAGAACGGAATCAGCGCTGTAGCTACTGAGAATACCATCTTTGGAGATACATCCATATAATCAAATGCTGACTTATCGTACTCCTGAGTTTCCTCTCTGTAACGACCTGAAACTGAGTTACGTATGAAATGTCCTTCGGCATCAAGCTTCTCATTAGCCTGTGCTACGTGGTAGTTATCCTCCTCGTCGGCTGTCATGTATACAACCTCTTCTGTGACTACCGGGTTCTTAGGATCAGTCTTGTCAATCTTACGGTATGGAGCCTCTACGAAGCCATAATCATTGATTCTCGCATAGCATGCAAGTGAGTTGATAAGACCGATGTTTGGTCCCTCAGGAGTCTCTACAGGACACATACGGCCATAGTGAGTGTAATGTACATCTCGAACCTCGAATCCGGCACGGTCTCTTGAAAGACCACCAGGTCCAAGTGCTGATAAACGTCTCTTGTGAGTAAGCTCTCCGAGAGGGTTGTTCTGATCCATGAACTGTGAAAGCTGTGAAGAACCGAAGAATTCTTTAACAGCGGCAGTTACAGGCTTTATATTGATAAGTGACTGAGGTGAAATTCCCTCTAAGTCCTGTGTAGTCATTCTTTCACGAACAACACGCTCCAGTCTTGAGAGACCGATACGGTACTGGTTCTGTAACAGCTCTCCAACCGCACGGATACGTCTGTTTCCAAGATGATCGATATCGTCATCTGTTCCTGCGCCCCACTCTAAGTGCATATTGTAGTTGATAGTTGCGAAGATATCCTCTTTAGTAATATGCTTTGGAATAAGGTCAGATATATCTCTCTTTATAGCCTCGATTCTGTCCTCAAGGGAATCATACTCCTCGAGAATCTGAGCGAGTACCGGATAGTAAACAAGCTCGGTAACACCGATAGACTTAGGATCCTCAAGCTCAGGAATCCAGCTTCTGATGTCAACCATCATAGAAGAAAGAATCTTGACATTTCTTGTCTCTGTCTGAATCCATAAAGCAGGAACGGCAGCGTTCTGGATCTGTGTAGCAAGCGCACGGTCAACAACAGTACCTGCCTCAGCGATAACCTCACCTGTAGAAGGATCAACTACGTCCTCAGCTAAAACCTGTCCACTGATACGGTTCTTTAAAGCAAGCTTCTTATTAAACTTATAACGTCCTACCTTGGCAAGGTCATATCTTCTAGGATCGAAGAACATTGCTGTAATAAGGCTCTCTGCACTCTCAACTGAAAGTGGCTCGCCCGGACGAATCTTCTTATATAACTCTAATAAACCAGCCTCATAGCTTCCCTGTGGCTCACGCTCTGTGATTGCAGGGTCCTTGCTGAATGATGCCTGGATCTTTGGCTCATCTCCGAACATATCGAGAATAGCCTGGTTTGTACCTACTCCAAGTGCACGTAAAAGTACTGTGATAGGTACCTTACGTGTTCTATCTACTCTTACATAAAAAACGTCGTTAGAGTCTGTCTCATACTCAAGCCATGCACCACGGTTTGGAATAACAGTACAAGAATACAGGGTCTTTCCGAGCTTATCATGAGCAATTCCGTAATAAATACCAGGAGAACGAACTAACTGACTGACAATAACTCGCTCTGCACCGTTGATTACGAATGTACCGGTCTCTGTCATTAAAGGCAGATCACCCATGAAAATTTCATGCTCATTAATCTCATCTGTCTCTTTGTTGTGAAGTCTGACTTTAACCTTTAAAGGAGCTGCGTATGTTGCATCTCTTTCCTTGCACTCAGGAATTGTATACTTTACATCATCTTCGCATAATGTAAAATCTACAAAATCAAGACTAAGCTTTCCGCTGTAATCTGTGATTGGAGAGATATCCGCAAAAGCTTCCTTGAGACCTTCGTCTAAGAACCACTGATAAGAATCCTTCTGGACCTCAATCAGATTTGGCATCTGCAGAACCTCTTTTTGTCTTGAGTAACTCATACGCATGCTTTTTCCGGATGTGACCGGACGTATTCTGTTTTTCTCCATTGACGTTTCACCTCTCGTTTTTATTTTAATCTAGCAAGTATCTAGATAATGATTCAAAAACCACCCCAGTTACTATATCTTGTGGTTTTTCTCTTGTGCACATATTTGCGAATGCATTTTAGTGTAATTTACCTATTGACAAATTTGCATCATTTAAAAAATTGCATAAAAATGCCACTGCACCACAATAGTGCAACGTATACTATACAACAAATCCGGCACGAATGCAAGTGTTTTTTTATTTTTTTCACTGTCGCGCAATAATTTTCATCGCCGTCGGATAGGCTACGAGCGGAGGTCCCAAAAATGCTCAGGCATTTTCGGGACGCGCTCCGACTGTCGCGCAATAAAAACATAAAAAGAGCCGAGGCGCAAATAAAATTTGTCCTCGACTCTTTTTATATTTTTAATTAGCTCGTAACCTATCAGACTACTTAAGTGTAACCTTAGCACCCTCTGCCTCAAGTTTAGCCTTAGCGTCCTCTGCTGAAGCCTTGTCAAGCTGCTCTTTGATAACCTTTGGTGCGCCATCAACAGCGTCCTTAGCCTCTTTAAGTCCAAGACCTGTGATCTCACGAACAACCTTGATAACCTTAACCTTGTTTGGTCCAACCTCTGTAAGCTCTACGTCGAACTCAGTCTTCTCCTCAGCTGCTGCTCCGTCAGCTCCTGCTGCTGCAACTACAACACCTGCTGCTGCAGAAACACCGAACTCTTCTTCACAAGCTTTTACTAAATCATTTAACTCTAATACGCTTAACTCTTTGATAGCATCAATAAACTCTGCTGTTGTTAACTTTGCCATTATAATTTCCTCCATTTAAAAATTTAATTATGATAATAAGGTTCAAATATAATATTTGAATTATTCTGCTGCTGGAGCTTCCTCTGCAGCATCCTCTGCTGGTGCTGCCTCTACGGCTGCATCTGCAGCGCCACCCTGCTCTGCGATCTGATTGAGTACACGAGCAAGATTTGTGATAGGTGACTGAATGCTTCCAAGTAATTTTCCAAGAAGCTCATCTCTGCTAGGTACAGCGGAGATTGCCTTCATACCCTCAGCATCATAAAATGTTCCCTCAACTACACCTGCTTTAATCTCTAAAGCCGGAGCTGTTTTAGCGAACTTAGCTAAGATTCTAGCTGGTGCTGTTGCATCCTCTGCTGATACAGCGAATGCGCTTGGTCCTTCAAGGACATCCTTTAATCCCTCGAACTCTGTTCCCTGGATTGCACGGTTTACTAAAGTATTCTTGTATACCTTGTAAGTCACACCGGCTTCTCTTAACTGTTTACGTAACTGAGTATCCTCTGCTACTGTGAGTCCTAAGTAATCTCAACAACTACTACTGACTGTGCACCATTGATAACACCGGAAATCTCATCTACGATTGGCTGTTTAAGTTCTACCTTTGCCACGATTCATTTACCTCCTTTTAGATTTTCGCATAAAAGACATGAGGTATTTGATTTATTAATCAAAGAAACCCTCCTGCCTGTCGACAGAAGGGTACAAGTCAAAATTCAAGATAAATCTCGAAAATTCCCTCGGTAGGTTCTACGTTTACGCCTTGCGGCACCTACTGTCTTCGGCAATATGCATTGCAATTATATCAAACTATATTACGGATGTCAATTACTTTCCGCAAAACTTTTGCTTGGCGTTTGATAGGTCTTGTAAATTGTTTTACTGTAACTGTTTAACTATCTTACTGTGTAATCTTAACCACGTTTAACTTAACGCCAGGTCCCATTGTAGATGTAAGAGTTGCGCTCTTAATGTACTGACCCTTTAAGCTAGCAGGTTTTGCTTTATTAATTGCACCCATAAGAGACTGGAAGTTGTCGTTTAACTGCTCGTCTGTGAAAGATGCTTTTCCAACTGGCACATGGATAATGTTTGTCTTGTCCAATCTGTACTCAATCTTACCGGCTTTGATATCGTTAACAGCTTTTGTTACATCCATAGTAACTGTTCCTGCCTTTGGGTTTGGCATTAAGCCCTTTGGTCCAAGGACACGTCCTAAACGACCAACAACACCCATCATATCAGGTGTAGCAACTACAACGTCGAAGTCTAACCATCCCTCGTTCTGGATCTTCGGAATTAATTCCTCGCCTCCAACGAAGTCAGCTCCTGCTGCCTGTGCCTCGTCTACCTTGGTTCCCTTTAGCGAAAACCAATACCTTAACGGTCTTACCTGTTCCGTGTGGCAGTACAACCGCACCACGGATCTGCTGCTCTGCATGACGTCCATCACAGCCCGTTCTAAGATGAAGCTCGATTGTCTCATCAAACTTCGCAGTAGCATTTTTTTCTTTACGATAGAGAATAGCGTCAGCAACATCGTACTGCTCTTTCTTTATCAAATGCCTTAACAGCGTCTTGATACTTCTTTTTCCTCTTTTCATGAAAAAAAATAACCTCCTGGTGGTAATATCGGGAGAGGGCCTCCCACATTTACGTTTCTTTGTTATTATTTTTGGTTGCATAAATTTGCAACTATTTTTAGGGGTATGTTGGCTTCGCTAAGTGTTAGTCAACCACTTCAACACCCATTGATCTTGCTGTACCTGCGATCATGCTCATTGCTGACTCTAAAGAAGCTGCGTTTAAGTCAGGCATCTTAAGCTCAGCGATTTCCTGAACCTGCGCCTTTGTGATCTTAGCAACCTTCTTCTTGTTTGGCTCGCCTGAACCAGACTGAATCTTGCAAGCTTTCTTGATTAATACCGGAGCAGGTGGAGTCTTAGTAATGAAACTGAAACTTCTGTCTGCATATACAGTAATAACTACAGGGATAATTAAGTCGCCCTGATCGGCTGTCTTTGCATTAAACTGCTTTGTGAACTCTACGATGTTTACACCGTGCTGTCCAAGTGCAGGTCCAACTGGAGGAGCTGGAGTTGCCTTTCCAGCAGGGATCTGCAATTTAATGTATCCTTCTACTTTCTTTGCCATTTGGAATTGCCTCCTTAATTTGTTTTCTTAACATCTGCGAAACTTACTTCTACCGGTGTCTCGCGACCGAACAGCTCTACATTAATTGTAACTGTCTGCTTGTTATGGTTCATCGCTGTAATCACACCGCAGGTATCTTTCCAGACACCGCCGATAACAACAATCATGTCACCCTCAGCAAAATCAACTACCACGTTTTCCGTCTTAATACCCAAAGGTCTCATCTCGGCTTCTGTGAGAGGAACCGGTTTGCTTCCCGGACCTACAAATCCAGTTACGCCTCTGGTATTTCGTACAACGTACCATGTATCATCATTCATAATCATATGAATAAGAACATAGCCTGGAAACATCTTCTTGGAAACCTGTTTACGAACACCGTTCTTAACCTCTGTGACGTCCTCCAACGGAACACGTACTTCAAGGATCTGGTCCTCAAGATGTCTGTTTTCGATTGTTTTGTCAATATTAGCTTTGACTTTGTTTTCATAACCTGAATAGGTATGAACTACATACCAGTTCGCTTCTGTCATAATCACTTTGCCTCCGTTTTAAAAATGTAAACCAATAAGGAAATCTACGCCCTGCTGGATGCCCCAGTCAAGAAGCGCAATAATAAGACCGGTAACTACTGAAACCGCCAGTACTGCAATGGTCTGTCTGATGACCGATTGCTTCTCAGGCCAGATAATCTTCTGAAATTCAGCTTTCAGACCTGAAAACCAGCTTGTTTTTGGAGCCTTTTCGACTTTTTCATTCTGTCCCATAATGTACTCCTTCACTCAGTTCCTAGACTATTTTGTTTCCTTGTGCATTGTATGAGTTCTGCAGAATCTACAATACTTCTTGGTTTCCATTCTGTCCGGATGAGTTTTTTTGTCCTTTGTCATGTTGTAATTACGACGCTGACATTCTGTGCACGCTAATGTAATCTTTGTACGCACGACTTCCACCTCCGTTTAAATTCTTTGTTGTTTGTACCCTTAAAAAAAGGCATAAAAAAAAGACCTATTTCCAAGCCTGTATACTATATCACAGTTGAGCCGTAACCGTCAATAGCTATTTTAAAATTTATTGTAAATTCTTTTGAACATTGCCGCTGTCTGCACCTTTTTTGTGTCCGGCAGCAATTAATTTTTATAAATCTTACAGATACATAACTAAATATAGTACATTTATCTGTATTTTTCAAGTATTTTGTTGTTGTAAATCCTCAATTATGACGATATAATATATGTGTATAAGTAGGATTTGATAATTAAAAAATTTACATAGCTTATTATAGCTGCAGTTAAGCATTAGTAATCGCAGCTATACAATATAATATTTAAAGAATTACCATTTAACGGATTAAACGATTTTCACGGATGAAAGGAGGGGTCTTTATGGCAAAGATAGACAGTGCCTACGCTTACTATGCCAGCACTTATGCCAATAAAGAGGTATCGCGCTATGATTCGCACAAGAAAAAGCGACCTGCGCAAGATATACAACAGAATAATAAAGACAAATAAAGAGTCCCCTCTGTACAAGATTTCCAATATGTCCGAGGCCAAGAAATATGCTATCGATATAAAGGAAAGCTCTAAGGCCATCTTAAATGCCGTGGATTCGCTTTCTGATAAATACGCAGGCTCCTCTGACTCCTTCCAGAAGAAGGTTGCGGAGTCATCTAATGAGGATGCTGTAGGCGTGCGCTACGTGGGTGACGGCTCAGAGAATAAAGGAGCAGACGGCTTTGATATAGATGTCAGACAGCTCGCCGCACCACAGATCAATACCGGCAGCTACTTAGACAGCAAGGCCCTGTCCTTTATACCGGGCAGCTATTCCTTTGACATAAATACCAATGCATCATCCTATGAGTTCCAGTTCGGAGTGAGCACCGGTGAAACAAACGGCGAGGTGCAGGACAAGCTCAAGAGGCTCATAAACGCATCCGGTCTTGGCATCGAGGCAGACATAGTCCATGATGACTCAGGCAAGGCAGCGCTTCAGCTTACATCAATGCAGACAGGTCTCAGCGTGACTGGGGATTCTCTCTTTTAGTGTGGCTCCGTCAGCTAACGCAGAGTCCATAAGCATGATGAAGCAGCTGGGTATTGATAAGGTATCATCCCCTGCCCACAACTCTGACTTTTCGCTGAATGGCACCGCGCACTCATCCTTGTCCAACACCTTTACCATCAATAATACCTTTGAGCTCACGCTCAAAAAGCCGACCACAGATACAGGTGCCGCAGCCATCGGTTTTAAGGCCAATTCCGATGCAGTTGCCGACAATGTGCAGACTCTGGTTGACGCATACAATAAGATGATAGACGTGGCAGATGATTATTCAGTGAACGACTCTGCCAGATGCCACAAGGCTGCTTCGTGATATAAAGCTCCATCACAAAGGGCTCACAGTCAAAGCTTTCCTACATCGGTCTCATGACAGACGATGACGGCAAGCTCACTATTGACCGCGATATCCTCGCCGGTGCACTTAGTCCGGACAGAGCTGATGACACCTTCAACACTCTTACAGCACTAAAGGATGCAATAGGTGACAAAGCAAACTCTGTGACAGTCAACCCTATGAACTATGTACAGAAGGTTGTTGTGGCATATAAGAATCCCGGGCACAATTTCAACACACCATATATTTCGTCAATTTATTCAGGCATGATGCTTGACAGCTACGCATAAACGGCTGTTGTACCAAATCAGTACAACAGCCGTTATTTTATATTTTTTATAATAGTGGCTGCAGATCTCCCACCATTTTTTCCTCAAGCGTCCTGAGCCTCTCTGCAATTGCCACACTCTTTGAATCAGCATCGCGATATTCATTGAGACTGCCGCTGATTGTCTCTATGCCCATATTACAGCCCTCCGTCAGTAACTTTGCTGCCTGGGACTGATCATCATTTACTGCCATCTTCATTGCAGTCTGCAGCTTCGCAGCCATCTTTGCAAACACACCCGGTTCCTTAATATCTGCACCCGCTTTGTCAAGCATATCCCTGCAATCCACTGACAGCCTGGTGTGCTCATCATAGTACTTGTCTATCAGCTCACGAAGCTGCTTGTCATCTGTGTGTTCTCTTATATCGTCCATGCTCTCAAGTGCCATCTTACAGCCCGCTATGCAATCCTGAAGCAAGAGCACCGAATCATGATTCTCAATATTTCTGCTCATAGAAAAACCTCCATACCTTTTTTATCAGTATGGAGGTTTTCATGAAAAAATATTCACTACACAATCGGAAACTCAAGCTTCACCCAAAACTTCCCATGTTCCCTTTTAAAGCTCATGCTTCCATTCATGCGCTGCATCATCGCATCCACGCTCTTAAGCCCTATCCCGGCACTTTTAAGAAGTGTTTTATTGTCACATACACCATTGCCAATTTCAACGCTAAATGTTTTTTTCGTAAAAGCTGTTTTCATAACAACAGGCTTTTTATTGTCCGCATATTTATATATATTATCCGTCAGATTGGAAAATATTCTGGTCAAAAATGCCATATTAACAGCAACCTTTACCTGCTTAAAGCTTATTCCTTCTGCATCAACCTCATAATTGCTTTTCATAAGCTGAGCACACACATCTGAGAGGTAATCTCCAAATATATACTCAACATCCATTGATGCATCCAATTCAATAGGTCTTTGTGAACCGGCAATTGAAAAATCCAGCAGATTGTCTACCTGAGTCCTGATATCCAATACCTTTTCACTTATAAAATTAAGATTTTCATATTCTCGGCATATGCTTCGTTCTCCAGTTTCATTACATCAACATATGTCATAACACCAGTCAACGGCGTACGCAGGTCATGCGCCATATTACGCATCAGTTCATCCTTTTCCTGTCGCGCTTTTTTCTCCTGTTCCTGTGATGCTTCAAGCTCTGTTTGATAGCCCGCTATAATTTTTCTGATGCGTAGATACACAAATACAATTCCCATCATAAGAGAAAATCCCACATCAAAAATCATTAAAGCTATATAATATTTTATCGTAAATCCTGTATATATAAATACTTCCGCCTCAATATCGGAGAACTGAACAGGCAGCTCATAACTTCCTGTAAATCGGTAATCATACATATTTTTAGCCGGAGATATAAGCTTATCTACATTTGATTTATTGTATATTACCTTCCCTTTCCTGAACACTATAAAACGCAACATCATGATCAGTCATCCATTCATCATATTGCTCGACATCTGTAGTACTTATATCATTATCAGTCACATATTGTTGAAACTCGTCTATATATGGCTTTTCATTATCGTATATTAAATGAGATGTACCTTCAATATAATTGTTCAGTAAATCAATTCCCAGATAATATAATAGTCCAAAAACAACACATGTCCCTATAATCGCAATTGCAAATGTCAAAGACAGCTTTTTCTTTACCCTCTTTAAATCATCTCTCAAAACGGTATCCTCTTCCCCATTCTGTGTGTACGCATGCATCACCACATGCTTTTATAAGTTTATTCCTAAGATTTTTAATGTGTACCATAACAGTATTCTTTGCATTATATGTAAAAACCTCATCCCACACCATCTCGTATATCATCTCAATCGTATATATCCGGTCCGGATTTTTCATCAGCAGTTTTAGTATCTCATATTCCTTCCCGGTTAATTTTATCTCATCACAATTAAACTCAACCTTATTTCGATTCGTAAACAGTTTAAGTCCATCTGCCTCTATAGATTCATCCTTGTTTTTACGATTTACACTTCCGCTGTCATATACCCGATATCGTCTGATAAGAGCTTTAACCTTTGAAATCAGCTCCATGTTTGAAAATGGCTTAGTCATGTAATCGTCACCACCCACTTCTAGCCCTTCCAGCTTATCCAGCTCTTCGGATTTTGCTGATAAAAACAATATCGGAACGCTGTATCTTTCACGCATTCTCCTGCATGTTTCAATGCCGTCCAACTGCGGCATCATTATATCCATTATTACAAGGCTGAACGATTCATCTATTTTTTCTAAAGCTTCCATACCATTTTGCGCAATTACCACACTATAATGCTGCAATTCAAGAAGCTTTTTTATTCCACTGTATACTGTTTTATCATCCTCAACAACAAGAATTTTGTCCATTATATGCTCCTATCATATTATACATGTTTATTACATCAAAAAGATTATACCACATAACCGCTCCTAATTATTCCTTAATGTGCGCAAACCCTTATTAGCATAAATACAGCTTCCAATCATAGTTATTAAAATAATGCTAATTTCCAAAAAACCGATTCTATACACAAATTGCCAGATATTCATTTCAAAGTTCCATATATCAAGTGAAAAGCTTTTTTGAAAATTCGAAATCTCACAAAATTCAACAAAGTATTTAAAAATATTGACAGAAAATCTATTAAGCAACCCCAATGTCAATATTCCTGCCCCCACAAGCGCCGGAACAGTTATCATCAAAATCTCATATAACAGAATTTGAATTGTCCTAAATTTTCTCTGTCCAAGTGTATTGTATATTGCGATCATTTTTGAGTGTCCTTTAAGCCATAAAACAGTCAGTAACGACATAACCACAACACATACAATATACATAACGCTCAACGTCACACTTGTCATACTTTTTAACATTGATATTACATCTGTCATTTGCAGTTCCTCATTCAAAACCTGATTGACAACTGCCGAATTCGGAACATTTTGAAACATTTTACTCATATCATCATATAAAAGTGATGTGCTTTTATAGTCTGAGCTGAAAAAATTTATCCCATAACAGCTTGCTTCATTGTTTAATTCTACATATGAATTATAATCAGTGAATACTATACTGTTAGCTACTTCTTTATAGTAGCCATCGCTCACCTGTGTCTTTGGAGTATTTATTGCAGTATAAATCCCAATTACCTTAATACTGATTGTATTATTTTCATACTGTATAGATACATTACTGCCAATTGACAGGTTATTTTCAGAGGCAAGCTTATCTGATATCATTGCCCCTTTATCACCTGACATCGGATATTTTCCTTTTGAAATCTTAAAGATACCACTACTGAAATATTCATTGTAAGAAGTATTTATGTTTCCACTGACATATATTTTATTTTTCTCAAAATCACTTTGTTTTTCTGTATATGGTACATTTTCAAAATCTGCCGCTTCACATATAATATCACTTGTAAATGCATTATTATATCCTACAACATTTTTATTATTATCTGCATATTCTAAAATATCTTTCCAATCATCTAAAGTAGAAAAATCGTCTGATTCAACAAGAACACAACACCCTGCCATATCTGCAAAAGATTTGTAAAAGCTCTCTATTGCCGAATCTAAAAATGTTGCAATTCCGCAAAACAGTGTCAGTACAAATATGCAAATAGCAATTAGTATATTCCGCCCCGGTCTCCCTAATAATTCTTTGCATGCCTGCCACCATTTATTCCTCATCGTCATCTCCCATATCATAGCAAATATCACATTTTTTCTTTACATAATCCGAGTGGGTTACTACTATAACACATCTGTCCTGTTCATGAGCTATCTGCTGTAACAATTCGACAATTTTTCTTCGATTTTCTTTATCCAGATTACCTGTAGGCTCATCTGCCAGAATATATTTTGCATCTGTTATCAACGCCCTCGCTATTGCAACTCTTTGCTGCTGTCCACCTGACAATTCCGTAACCTTTCTGGTTATCTGACTATCATCAAGTCCAACCATCACTAGGCTGTCTCTACACATTTTTATCAATTCTTTTTTGGGTACATCAGGTAAGCTTATCTGGGCTGCAACCATTACATTTTCAAGAGAAGTCATATAATCAAATAACTGATAATCCTGAAAAACCAATGATATACTATTTTGGCGCAGTTTTCTTCCACCAATGTCTTGTATATTTTCTCCATCCAGCAAAATTTCCCCTTCATCCGGTTTTTCTAAACCGGCAAGTAACGATAAGCACGTTGTCTTTCCTGAACCTGACGGGCCAAATATTCCATACATTTCTCCTATTTCAAATCTGTATGTAACTTTATCCAGCACATGCACAATTTCCTTCTTTGATTTATATGCATACGATACATTAATCATTTCCAACATATTTACCACTATCCCTTCGAATTTAACAGTTTCTTTGCATTTTCTTCAACAGTTGTTACAACAGGCAGTACCATAAATGCAATCCAATTAACCAACGAAATTATTAATAGAATTATAATGTTTTTCAGAGTAAAAAAAGCACTCATTTCTATACGTACCTCAAAGCCTTGAAATATTCCTGGTATATCATATCCACCTATAGCTCTGTCTGTACTATTAATTATGACATTCTTACCTATACCACTTATAATGCTACATATGAAATTGCCAAGCACACAGTATAATAGCGCACCCAAAAGTAATCCACTAATTGCATATATCATTCCTATAAATGCAAATCTACCTATACACCATTTTCTTGACCTTCCGAGTACCATAAAAAGTCCTGTATCTTTTTGGTATTGGATAGTATAAAACGAGAAAACGATTAACAAAATAATTTCACCCATTATAATTATCATCCAGCAAATTATTTTTGATGTTTTTCCCATCAATCCTACGACTTTACATTCTGAATCGAGATAATTAGAAGTATTATCATATATCTCCACATTATCTCCATACATTTTCTTTAATTGTTTTTTTACTGCATCTATATGCTCTATCTTATCAATATACACTTCACTTCCCGTTGACGCTGTGTACTCTAACCCTAGTAACTCTACAATATAATCATAATCTACATATATAGAATTATATGGACTATGTATGTATACCGAGGTTCCCTCTTCATTTGAATCATATATTTCGAAATCACTGTCCACTTTATAAATTCCGCATATTTGTAAAGACGTTGCCTCCGATTGATCTCCTATAGTATATTTAACTTCATCCCCTACCTTAAGGTTATTTTTTTCGCATATCGCTGTTCTACAATAATTCCTTTATTTTCATATGTTGGAAATTCCCCTTCAATAAGAGATACATTTTTTTCCCATGAAAACAGGCTATATTGCTGCACATCCATATTTGCAACAATCACCATTTTGTCAGCCCGATTGCGCACATCTTTATTCTCCGGATCTATTCCTTTATGTTCCTTTACATTCTCTGTATCCACCGGATCTGCAATCAGCTCTCTCCACGCCCCCAGTCCTGTTACATATTTCACTTTTCTGATTTCATCATAATCACTCTTGGTAAATCCTCCATTATCATCCTCAATTACTAATGCAGCCCCATTATATAAATATGCATCTCTCTCAGATTTTTCTGAGGCATTGTTTAATAGCAGACCAATAATTTCACCCAGGATTATTGTCGCGATGATTAGTATAATAATCAAAGATTTTATTTTATTTCTTTTTATATATATAAGAGCTGTTTCTATCATATCCCATCTCCTCAATACTACCAAACATTAAAAAAGCCATAGACATCTATGGCTTTACAATACTATATACATATAAAGAATAACCTGAAAAATCATTTAAGAATTATAAATAATTCTAAAGAAACCTAAAGATTCACATACCCATTTTTTATACTATAAACCTGATCACACAGAATTTCTATGTCTTCCTTATGGTGACTTGTTATAACCATAATAGCAGGTTTTTTATTCACATATTCCCTAAACATTATTCTCATATCCTGAACAGACTGTTCATCCAGTGCGTTCATCGGCTCATCCAAGAGCAATACCTTAGGCTCTTCCATAAAAGCCTGAGCTATTGCCAGCTTCTGCTTCATACCTAAAGAGAACTTACGATAAACCTTTTTGGAATCCGGCTCAAGGCCCACCTGTTTGAGAATTTCATTGATTCTTTCTTCTCCTGTTTTCTTATTAATTTTTGCCAGTAAAAGTAAATTTTCCTTTGCAGTATACTCCGGCATGAAGCCTATGCAGTCCAGCACTATTCCAACATCCTTTGCATACTGTCCTTTTTTCAGAGGGATGCCTCCGTATTTTATTATTCCATCCGACGGCTCCATTAACCCAGTCATTATCTTCAATAAAACACTTTTTCCACTACCGTTTCTTCCAACAAGACCATATATTTTCCCAGATTCCAATTTTAAATTGACATTTTCCAACACGGTCTGATTTTTAAAATTCTTTGATACATTATCCAGCTCTATATTCATATATTTTCTGCCTTCCACTTACGTAAAATTATATACTCTTGTTTATTTTTTAATATTACAGCAACGCCCGTTCCTATAACAAGACACTCTGCCATTTGAAATACCATACACTCAGGCTGATGTCATATGTGAAATATACAGCCCCTGTGTAAGCGGAAGCCACGAAAATAATGTTCCTGCCACAATATGGCATATAGTAATTATTATAAATCCCATATGTTTATCTCCGGCTTCATGCAACCAGCATAGAAATACCAGCAGTAACAAGGCTATTGTCTGTAAAATCATATTACTCATTTCCATTATCAAATTTACATTTATTACCGTTCCCGAAATAAATGCTATTACTATCATTCCCACTCCGTAATACAGATAAGTACATACCAGAAATATTATCGCCAGATGCTTCATCCAGCTAATTGTATTTCCTTTTCTCAAGGCAAACTGAATATAGTAAAACGAAAAGTTCTTTGTCAAAAAATAATACAATAAAATCCAGATTGGCATTTGATAAAACAAATATAGCAGTAAAAAAATATCAAGCTTTTTAAATCCGGCAAAATAGTCTGTAATGCCTGACATATATTGTTTTGAAACAAATCCGTATATGCTCCATATAACAACTGCTGCCATAAACGTAAGACCATAATATGACTTAACACATATTGCAATCAGTCTTTTAAAAAAGTTGAGTATAACGGCTCTATAAAATATAACCATTATAACAAACGCAATACTCACAGACCAATAAACAATATAAAAGCTATATGTTTTTACATCTGTAACCATCAAATGGGCAATCCATGATTTTCTTCCAATAAAAGAATCTTTAAAGCTTATCCTATTGCTGATAACAATATTTATAAGCAGGCATACAATACTGCAGATATTAGCTGCCCATCCTGTATTTATCAATTTGTTAAATAAAATGGTAACACAACCCAGCAGCCAGTAAAATAACAATAAGTTGCCAAATAGCTGATACACTTTTGTCACATGAAGCATCTGCGACTGAACATTATAAAAACTATTTACAACAGCAATCATATTAATTACCACCCACTGGATAACTGCAATGATAACTGCATATTTGAATGCATACACTACTTCAATGACATTTGCCCTATGTTCACTTCCAATCCGCAATTTAAGATAAAAATTATTCCGTGTAACCGCCAATAATCCGGCAATGCTCCATACAATTAAAATCCCGCTGACAAGCAATATTAAATATCTGTCTCCAACGATATTTATAACTGCATTGGCATATGAATACTCCTGATATCCGGCATCACATTCCATACAATAACGAACATATTCAAATTGCATATAGCTAAAAATAATGAATATAGTTATTAATAAATGCAACCATCTACTTTTCATTATTTTTTACTCCTACCGCAAACAAAATGATACCGGTTAAAATCAATATACCTGACATAATTAATATTATCGGAACAGATGCCCATGCATATCCATTAGGCGCAAATATTAAAAGCAGATCAAATCTGTTATCCGGTATCAATATTGCCATGGCTATGCAAAGGACAAATGGCAGTATCAGTGTCAGAAAAGTGTTTTTAATCCATGCCGATATGCCGATTGCAAATGTAGCAAATGTAACTCCTGCCAATAAAACAAACGCACCAATTAAACAAACATATGCTATAGTATTCGAGGCTGCCAGCTTAGGATGAAACATAATAACTGTCTCTCCCTCTTTTATATTCAAGTAAGCCTTAGTTCCATACTGAAAATATAAATGCAGACAATATACAGCATACGGAATAAGCAACCCCAAGCCGCCAAGTATTGCGTTTTGTATTAATGTTACAACAACATACCTGTTTCTTGACATTTTTTGCAGGCGCAGCTTCAAATATCCGCTTCTATATTCTCTGACATATGATATTCCCATAGGAAGTGCTGCCAGTATCGGAAAGAGGATTCCATTCCAGCCACTGCTTCCGGATCCCATACTAAGTATCAGTCTGTATATCATATGATCAGAATAAGCAGTTGCAGCTCTATATGTATATGCGTAATTTGCTTCTTCATAAAGGAGCAGTCCTATAACAATGGAAATAATAAACCCCGAATACTTTTTTATATATAGCATATTTTCCTCTTCCGTTTTCATTTATTTATTAATCGTTCCTATAGATATCTACAAAAAAATCGTATCACAATGTTTTAAAGAAAAAGAAAGGAACTTCTGAAATTTTCTGAAAATTTCTAAAGATTTCTGAAGTTTGTAGTTCAGTTCGTAATCGGAAATCGCAATTTTACATAATAGCAGTATTCTTTTGTTTCGTAAATTGCTCTGCCATGCATACGTCTCATCAACAGCTCAACATTTTTTAGTCCTAATCCTGTACTCTCCAATAAGCTTTTTTCCTTACACACCGTGTTGCTTATGCATATTTCAAATATATTTTTTGAATATACTGTTTCCATGACCACTTGCTCATCAATATCAGCATACTTGCAAATATTATTAGTAAGGTTACTAAATATTCTTGATAGTAAACTTCCATTTACAGCAACTTTAACCTTTTCCCAATAAATGCCATCAATATTAACACAAAAACCATTCTGGCTTATAATGGTATGCATTTCAGAAAGATAATCTCCTATTGCATATTCTACGAAAGAAGGCTCGTCCAAATGTATATTCTCGTCTGAACTTGCAATAGAAAAATCCAGTAACAGATTTGAAAGATCTCTTAATTCATTAACTTTAGATGTCAGAATATCCAAATTTTTGTTAATGCTCTCATTTGATTTGTTTTGCAATTTTAAGATATCAATGTATGTCATCAATCCCGTTAATGGTGTTCTTAAATCGTGAGCCATATTTCTCATCAATTGATCTTTTTCATCCCGTGCTTTCCGTTCCTGCTCATGTGCCTTACCAATATTTACTTTATAATCTTTTATGATATTATTAACACATCTATAGATTACATAAGCTCCGCTTAAGATTGATATTACAATGCCTAAAATTATGACTCCTAAATAATACTTTTCAGTATATCCGGCATATATATATACATTAGCCTCTCCGTCAGCAAAATTTACCGGTAGTTGATATTTAGCAATTTTTCTACTATCATACATGTTTTTCGCTGATACAATAAATTTATCTACATTCAATTTACTATATACAGCTTCTCCATCTTTTTCTATAATGCAAAACAAAACACAATGATAATCCATCCATTCATCACATTCCGATATATCTGATGCGGCTATATTTTTCTGAGACACATACTGTTGAAATTCCTGAACATATGGAGATTCATGGTCATAAATATATCTTGAATTATTAAAAAAAAGAGTAAGACCATTTATCCCTATGCCATATATCCCCCCCAAATATACAGCACGATAATATTATTGCACCAAATATAATTTGAACTGCCTTTACTGCTTTAAAATCACTTTTCAAATTTGTATCCCTTTCCCCATATAGTTTCTATGACAGCCCGGTTGCATATTTCATAGAATTTATTCCTTATATTTTTTATGTGTACCATAACTGTATTTCCCGAATTATATGTATACAGCTCTTCCCAAATATTTGAATAAATCACCTCAAGTGTATATATTCTATCAGGATGTTTTGCAAGCAATTTGATTATTTCATACTCTTTTCGTGTAAATTTAACACCTATGCCATTCACTTCTACTCTATTCTTATTTTCGTATATCCTTATATCTTTTCTGTCTATATATTCATTTCCTGCATTGTCATCAATTATTTCTCTATCATATACATTTCTACGCCTTAATAATGCCTTGACACGCGATATAAGCTCCATATTGGAAAACGGCTTCACAAGATAATCATCACCGCCCACTTCAAAGCCTTGCATTATATCTATTTCTGATGATTTTGCAGTAAGAAATAAAATTGGGACACTTGATTCTTCCCTCAATTTTTTGCAGGCATCAATACCTGATAACAACGGCATTATTATATCCATAATAACCAGGCTATATGTTTCATCGAATTTCTTTAAACCGTCCACACCATTTACAGCAATATCGACATAATATCCCTGTAATTCTAATAATGTCTTTATTCCATTACGAATTGTTTCATCATCCTCGACTATTAATATCTTGTACATCTTATATCCTCAACTTTGATTAAATTCAGTAAAAAATCCATATATACTTAAAAAGCAGTTATCCCTCTATCATTTAAATATTCATATATCTGATCATATGTCACCAGCGATACATTTCCCATTTTTCCGGCTTCCTCAATACACCCTTGGGTAAATCCTTTTTTTGCGAATAAAAATAAATGGACATTCTCATATCTAAATAATCTGCTTCTCTTTTTCAGCTTTTCGAGTACTTTTACATCCACATTTTCATTTATCCACTTACATTCTCCAAACAATGCAGTGCTTTTATCCTGATCACCCATTATATCAATTTCTGTCTGTATTCTCTCTTGTGGATCTGTTCCCCACCATCGTCCAAGATTGCTAAATTCCACAGGTGCTTTCCCATCAAGCAGCAATTTCCACAGATACTGCATACATATTTCTTCAAATATCCTGCCCATATAATCTGACAGATTGGGAGCAATTCTTTTATACGCAAGTTCTGTTGCACCTCTGCTAATGATAGAATTATTATCAGGTATAAACCGATACCAGAATCTAAACATATTATCAGCTATTGCATATATTGATTTTCTGGACTCCTTTTCGCCATATGGAGTTTCTTTCCGTATTAAGCCAAGATTAATCAGATTTTTCATATACTGTGAGCATACACTTGTCGTTTCGCCTATCTTGGTTGCGATTTCCGACATACGGGAGCTGCCTATTGCTACTGCTGTTATTATTGCATTATATACAGCAGGTTCACGGACTTCCTGCTTTAACAGATTTTCAGGTTCCTCAAATATTGCCGATGCTGGGTTGAGGAACACATTTTTTATATTATCCTCTACACTCATGCTGTCATTCATCTGTAAAAGATATTGCGGAGTACCACCAACAATACCATATATCAGAGCCATATCCTCTGCTGAAAATCCGTTGAAATATTTGCAACTATCCTCAAAATCAAACGGAAGTATTTTCATCTGGGCAGTTCTTCTGCCATACAAAGGTGCCTTATACGCCAGCACATTATCTTCCATGTAAGACATAGATGAGCCACATAATATAAGCATCATTTTAGAATTATCTTTATTTTTATCAATAAGCATCTGCAAGGTTGAAGCCATGCTTTTCGAAGCTTTTGCCACATATGGATACTCATCTATGACAAGCACCAGTCTTTCATTTTCACATAATTTAAATACATATTCTATTGCAGCCTGAAATGACACAAATGAAGTCCCCGGCATTATTCCTGAAGCATATTCCATGATTGCCTGACTAAAGTTCTCCAGATTCTGCTTTTCGTTGCTCTCTACTCCCATAAAATATATTGCTTTTTTATCCTGTATAAAATGGCTTATGAGAGCTGTCTTCCCCACTCTTCGTCTGCCGTAGATTACTGCGAATTCAAATTTATCCGAATTATATAATCCGTTTAAAGTTGCAAGCTCTTTTCTCTTCCTATAAACATAGCTCTTCTCCCTCCATTTCTATACACAATATTTTATTACTTATATATGATTTAGTCAATCGTAATTTAGTTAATCGTAAATGACTAAATCGTAAATGACTAAATATTTATCTCACATTTCGCGTACACAAAAAAGACGGCCGTCCCGGTCCCCACCGGTTCAGCCGTCTTTATAATAAATTTCAATGTTATACTTTTATATTTTACTCTTATTTATACTCTTTTACTAACTTTTATACTTGTTTGGATTTAGCATCTACTGCTGTGCAAGCACCGCCTGTACCTCAGCCTCTGTAGCGCATGCCATTACCTTGTCTGCCAATGCCTTGCAGTCTGCCATGCTGCTGTCTGCGATGGTCTTTCTGGTCTTGAGCACACTTGTGGCACTCACTGAGAACTCGTCGAGTCCGAATGCGAGTAACAGTGGAATGAGCTTTGGATCTGCTGCTGCCTCTCCACACATGCCTACCATGATACCCTCTTTCTTACCGCACTCGATGATACGCTTGATTGCGCGAAGCACTGCCGGATTGAAGGCTGAATAAAGGTATGCTACCTTTGAGTTTCCACGGTCTACTGCCATTGTGTAGCCTGTCAGGTCGTTTGTTCCGATACTGAAGAAGGCTGCCTCTTTTTGCAGCACATCTGTATCATGCTGCGAGATGTTGTAACGCTGCTGCCGGGGGGCGTAAATAGCAAAAAAGAAAAAGCCGCTGTTTACAGGGGTTATGCTGTAAACAGCGGCTTATTTAATGACAGGCTGAGCCCCTCCGGCCATCATGACGCTCGGCCACCTCCCGCTATGCGAGGAGGCTTTCACGCAGGCAAAGCCCGCGCAAAAAACCTCACGAAGTGGGAGCTGGCCAGTTTACAGGCTGAGGGGCTTTCGTCCCCCCACACTCAAACACATTTTCTGTATCTTCGGCTTCGTGTTCTACCGGTTTTGCCATCGCTGTCGATGCCGCGGCGATCCAGCGCATAGTGGACAAACTCCTGCGCCAGACCGTAGAGGTGGCAAAAGACCGGCACGCCCACGACCAGCCGCGACAATGCCGAACAAATCGCCGCCCACCACGATCCGAAAAGAGGATCCCACAGTGCCGAGATGCCGATGGACGAGCTGAGAATTTTTGGGCCGATGAAGTTGCCGTCCAACTGCTGGATAATCAGAATCAACACACAGAAAGATGACCGCCTGCAGCGGATCTATCAGCAGGATCGCGCCGATAAAGGGACTGAGCTACCGGATGATGTTTCCGTAATGCCGATAAGCACGCTGATCCAGCACGGCGGCAAGCCGCAGGTCGTCATGGCCACAAGGTGACTAACACCAATGATGGCGGAGTCGCGTGATCTTGCCCACAAAAGCCCGTAAAAGTTTACATTGGCGTAGTGAAGCCAGGTGCGCAGCGTGTTGGAGAGCCACCTTCTCCGGCAGGAAGGCGTGCGCCAGCGTGCGCAGCTGGTGCAGCAGATGATCCTTGTCCGCCAGCGTAGCAGATGCTGGCCGCGATCAGGTGAAAGATTGCCACAAAGTTGGACTACGCTGCCGATGCTGCCACGATCTGCGGCATGGCATTGGTAACCATCGCATAGATTTCCTTGACCATGGCCTCAGGATCTGTCGAGCATTTTGGTGGCCTCTGCAGGTCGTGCCGTACTCACTCTGGACATAAAGCGATGGTCACGAATTCCGTTTATTATCTGGCGTATTGCTTGATAAGGAGCTTCTGCAATGGGGCGACATCGATTACAGCTGACCAATCTCTTTTGCAAATCAGAAGACCGTTCGGCAGATCATCGCACAGGGGGCTTTTCCGAAACAAACGGTCTAAGCAAAAGCGGCTGGGGCGATACTCACCCAAGCGGCGGCAAGGTCGGCAACTACGAGGCAAACACCGCCAAATGGGCTGTGACGCAGCTTTTTGGTCTGGGCTGCCTGCAAAAAATTATATCGTCCGAAACAGCGCGACCGACTGGACATGGAGCAGCACCGTAGATACCGAAATGGAAACCGTAGCAAAGCACGCCTATAATCCTACGGCATTTCGCACGTACTATACAGAGCTGAAAGACGCGCTGCTGAACGGATGCAAAATTCCGAGCTTTGCAAATGCCGATCCGCAAAAAACTGCGGCAATTCAGCTCAAATGGAACGGTTCCGCTTACACCGCCACCGTAACAGACAGCAACCACGTGTTGAGCCACTTCTGATTTTTCCCCTAAGCGGTGTGAATTTCTCCCGCAGCGGAGATAAACTCACCGTCACAACGCAAAGGAGTTCACGGATGGCATTGTGACCGATCCGCAAGCTATTCCATCGGGAACTCCAATGCCGTTGCCGTTTGAAATGCGCAGACAGCGCCATTCAGCGCATGGCGACTTTTACGGGTGGGCAAACCACCGTTTCTGCCTATCTGCGCCTTCAAACAGAACGCGTCAATTACGGTGAGCTGATCATTCAAAAAGACCTCCGAAGACGGAAAAAGAAAAGCGGCTTCACATTCAAAGTCACGAGAGATACCGATAACTGGAGTGCAACGGTCAAAACGGACGACAACGGTACAGCCAAAATCAGCGAGCTGCCGGTCTTTCGCGACGGCACGAGCACGCCGATTCAGTACACCGTGACTGAGGTCAACACACCGACTTCTTACCGCCAGCCGAAACCGCAGACGATCACATTGACCTCCAAAAGCAGTGTGACCGTCCAGTTTGGAAACGCGCTGATTCGCGGCACACTCGAAATCTGCAAAGTCGATGCAGACGGCAAAACACCGCTTGCAGGCGCCGTGTTCGAGATCATGGACAGCGACAAAAACGTCATCGCGACCGAAACCACCGGCAAAGACGGCAGAATTTCCGTATCCAACCTGCTCTCCGGGTACTACCGCGAAATCTCCGCGCCGCAGGGTATGAATTGATTCCACCCAAATGTACCCGTTTACCGTTGAAAAGACAAGCAGATATCATTCAAATCACTCGCAAGAACACACCGAGCACCGGCTCTGTTTCCGTCCGAAAAATCACACCCGACGGCGCTGCCTTAAACGACGTTTCTTTTTCTGCTGCAATATTCGACAGACGGCGGTACGGCTTGGTCTCCTGTCCGCGCCAGAAAAGAAACGGATCCGATCTCCGTCGGCAGCTGCACATCCGCAGGGATTTCCGACGGTGTGCTCACAACGGGCGAGGACGGCAAGGTTACGTTTAGCGGTCTGCAAGTTAAAAATCAAAATGTCACCGTCCTATACCGCATCACGGAATTGCGCACCAAAGACGGCTTTCAGCTTTTAGGCGAGCCGCTGTTTGAAGGCACTTTGCCGCAGGACGTAAACGGCACCCCGCAGCAGGATATTACGATCACCGCCGTCAATGGGCACCAATTTTGAGCTTCCCCGCCGCGGGCGGAAACGGAATGCAACCTGCCGCAATCGGTATGGTTTTTCGCTGTGATCGGTTTATTCGGTCTTCTGTATATTCAGAAAGAAAAAAATTTTGAAAGGATAACGCTATGAAAACAAAACGACTCACAAAAGCTCGGCGCGGTGCTCTCCGCCGCACTGGTTTTATTCTCCGGCATCCTGTCGGTTTCGGCGGCTCCTGTTCCGCAGGCCGTGATCGACACCGGCAGAAAAGCATCCGTATCGCTTTATAAATACGATTTCACCTCTGCGCGCGCAGACGGTGTTCTGGGGGACAACACGTACATTTCAACCGACTACGCCGACGAAAACGTAGAAAACACCCTGATGCCGTATGCCATCGAAGGCGTTGTATTCAGCTACGCCAAAATCGCCGATCTTGCGGTACATGCCGAAACAAAAGACGGTGAACATCAAAATATGCTGCTGTATAAATTGCCGAGCGGCGACAAAACCACCGCGCTTATGAATTGCCTTGATCTCACTTCCGAAAGACGCCTACAAAACCGACCGCGGCGACCTGTATTTCACTTCGGATACCTTGATTGATGCGCTTTCCGATCATCTGAACACAGCGGAAAGCCAAACAAAAAACGCACTGGAAGCTTTTATCCGCCAAAACGGCACTTCTATGCCGGAAGCGGACGGCACAGGGCACACCTCGGCCGCGGAACTCGAGCAGGGATTATATCTGTTTGTAGAAACGCAGGTTCCCGAAACGGTTTCCAACACCACGGCGCCGTTCCTGCTTTCACTGCCCATGACGAGCATTGACGGTATGAACTGGAACTACGACGTTACCGTTTACCCCAAAACGAGCGCACTGCGCCGACACTTTGAAAAGACGCTGCGCGAGTCCAAAAGCCGATACCGCAAAAAAACAACGGCACGGATTCAATCACAGACGGCTATGCACACACCGCCACCGGCTCCATCGGGGACGTGATCGAGTACCAGATCCTCTCTACGCTGCCGTCGATCACGTCCCGCGCCACCTCTTTCTCCAGTACACGTACACGGACACACTGAGCGCCGGGCTTTCGTACCGTAAAAATGATGTTCGCATGGAATGGTTCAGCGACAAATCCTGCACCGAAGAAAGCCGCGTGGCGGTTTGGACGGAGCAGGACGGAAAATTTGCCGTTTCTTACAGCACCTTGGGCGATGAATCCGTCATGCGCATCAAAATGACCGACGCCGGCTTAGAAGAGCTCAACAACAGCGATGCGGTTTATGACCCAAACACAAGCTTATACCGCGGATATTCCGGCTGCACCATGCGCATCACATATACGGCTTTCGTTTCCGATACGCCGGTATACGGCGACATCGGCAATCCGAACGAAGTCACCTTAACGTGGTCGCGCACCAACACGGCGTATTCGAACAATTTAACGGACGACTGCCATTTCTACGTGTACGGATTAGACCTCTTAAAGCTGTTCTCGGATAACCTCGGCGATTATTCCAAGGTGCAGTTCAAGCTCTACAACACGACCGACGGCTATTGGGTAACCGCAAATTCCGATGATAACGGCAATTACCTCGTCAGTGGACATGCCGAAAGTGAAGACGATGCTTCCGTTTTGACCCCCGGCAGTTCCGGGCATCTTTTCTTAAAAGGTCTTGAAGACGACATCTACCGCGTGACGGAGATCAACACAGATGCAAATTACACGCTGCTCGGAAATTTCATCACCATGGAAATCCGCGCGAAAGAGTCCGGCAAGATCTGCGGCACCTGCGGAAAGAGCGAACTGACTGCCGAAGCGTTTGAAAACGGCAATGCCAAAGACATGAACGACGATAACGGTTCTGCTTCCGCCATTGTGCCGATCCGTGTGATGAACACGCGCGGGTATCGCCTGCCAAAAACCGGCGATGCCGGCACCACTTGCAGCCGGCGGCATGACCCCTCGCCGTTCTCAGTGCCGCGGCGGTTGCTCTGCTTCTGGTTTTCAAGAAAAAAAAGATAAGTTTGACGATTAAAAAAGCATAACAAGCGAGCCCGCCTGTGTTGAAGCTTACAGGCGGGCTCCGTTTAATTAAGGAGACTTTTATGCACAAAAAGCGAATTTTGCTGCACGTTCTTTTTCTTGTTCTTTTCCTCATCGGCATCGGGGCAGCCGCATACCCGGCGTTCGGGAACTGGTATAACGAGCAAAAACGATCCGTTGTCCTGACCGAGTACGAAAAAGGCACTTGCAAAAATTGAGGATGCCGATCTGACCGACGCATTCAAGCAAGCCGAAATCTATAACGATGCCCTTTTTACCGGCGAGACCGATGAGGAAGAACGCCGGACTACGGCGAACTTCTCTGCACGACCGAAGACGGCATTATGGGCTATGTGGAAATTCCATCCATTCAAATACGCCTGCCGATCTATCACGGCTGCACGGAAAACGAGCTCAGCAAAAGCGCAGGGCACCTACCGAGTTCTTCTCTGCCTGTCGGCGGAAAAAGCACACGCCGTTTTAGCCGCACACTCCGGCAGAGCGGATTCTAAAATGTTCACCGATTTGGATCAGGTCAAAGGAAAGGTGATCTGGTCTATCTTTACGTGCTGAATAAAACTTTGACGTATGAAGTAGATCAAACCACAGTCACAACACCCGATGACACCGACGCCATTCAGATCATCGACGGCAAAGACCTTTTGACGCTGCTGACCTGCACGCCATACGGCACGAATCACGCACCGCCTGCTTGTGCGTGGACATCGAATTTTCCCCGCGAAACGCTCTCCACTTCTAAACCGTCAGAAGCAAAGCCCGGAGCACACCGACACGGCTGTTCACCGATCTACATGGACAAATGAATACCGAGACGGGCTTACGGAAGGACTGCTTTTTTGCCCTGCTCATTCTCTTAATATCCGTGTTTCTGTACGGCATCATCCGACTGAAAGCCAAACGCTCCTGATTTTCTATGAAAGAGATCAATCTGCGGGAATATTACCGGAGCTTTACAACGAAGACTCTGTAATTTCGGTCTCGGATGAAATCGCGGAGATGATGCGCCGCTCCATATTGGAAGAAAAGGCGTATCAGCGCCGGTTATGCCATATCAGGCCTACTACTCTTTAGATTACGCCCTGACTGCGGAAAATAAAAGATTTTGCTCGACGACGAAGTGCCCGAGGCCTGCAAGGAGCAAAGGAGCGCCGACAAAAACTGCAAAAAGCATTCCGAACGCTCACCGAACCCTTCATAAAAGGTACTTTCTTTGTATGAGCTATGTAAAATCCCCCAGTCGAAGGATACTGATTTCCGTTGTTTTAACATACAGCGGATTAAGGAAAATGAAAACAATTTGTAAAACAATGAATTTTGACACGATAAAAATCGCCGAAAAATGTCGTGTATAATTGAAGGGTATTTTCCGCGGTTTATTTTGCGTCCCCGAAACGGCTGCACCGTTTCCCGCACGAAACGAAACTGAATATCCACTTGTCAAATACGTTCTCTTTGCGGCGAGCGTGCAAAGCGATTGCGCCATGACCTGTTTTCCGACGAGCGAAAATTTACCGACTTAGAATACCGGGCAGCTCCGGTTCCCGCTGTGACCCGCAAAGAGCATAATGATACTCCATCCAGTCCACAGTTCAGGCGTGATAAAACCGTCGCAAACGATGAGGGGCGGCTCTGACAGACAAATCAGTTGGGGTGACTTCCGTGGTGTCGGCTCGCTCCCGACCGCTTTTGGCAAGCTACATGACCGAAACTACACCCTAAATACGCAAAGGAGGTATCGCAGAAAAATGAAACATACATCATTTACGTGGCGATATATACTACGCCGATCTCGGGGTCATGGTGTCGGCTCTGAACAAGAGGGCTGCCGTCCCGTCGTAATCATCCAGAATAATGTTGGAAACAAATACAGTCCTGCTTTGGTTATCGTTGCCCTCGATTACAAGTAAAGCCGAGAGAAGCAAACTTCCCACCATTACTACATCGTGATACCGGGGCGACTTGAAATTGCCTTCATCGTTCTGTTGTGAACAGCTGCAATCGTCGATAAACGCCGCTTGGGCAAC
>VOFK01001864.1_pt1 | contig 31357 bp, 41 predicted proteins | sample 5384121 | NCBI WGS metagenome assembly VOFK01 (sample SAMN12384730, study PRJNA508395) | human gut metagenome | isolation source: healthy gut J | host: Homo sapiens | reverse complement strand
ATGAGATCGGGAATATATCTGTGACATCTACCCACTAAGAATCATCTGCTCAAAGCCGTTTCTTCGAACAGACATTCTCATACAGATTTAAGATTTAGATCATCAACATCTCCAAAAACGGATATATTCATCTGCAATTGACCATGCTGCATTTCCTCAAATACATTCGAACGATGTGGATGTACCAACGATAGAAGCGGCTAACGAGCTAATTCAACAGAACCTCCATTGTTAAACGTAAAACAATCCAAAATCAAATCTGTGAAAATGCCCATGTCTTGAACTGTTGAATTACATATTTTACAAAATCTTCCTCAAAATTCAAATCAAAACCTGATAAACTAAATAACCGATATTGAATTTATTCTCTTTTTGTCTTTGATAAACATTGAATTCAAGATAGGACTATTATTGTAACTACCAGTGGTTAATGTAGTAGTTCCATCCACCAAATCATAGCCGCCCCGGTTTCATCAAAGATTTTACGCCTGTAGCCGATCTTAAAAGTTTCACCTCCACCTGCATAAAACAAAGTGCTCATATATTGCTGGCAATTACTCTTATTCAAAGTCGTACCATTCACAGCAACAATTACATCCCCCGTCTCAATCCGGCTTTTTCAGCAGGAGATTCTAGATATACATATCCAATGGCTAATCAATAGTTGTTTTATCCGGCATGTAAGAAGAGAAAACGTTCCAAGTCCCGATCCTACAACACTTGTTGCACGAGTATTTGCACGAGTTCTACTGGAACCAGTTTCCATAATATAAGAATAGATATAACGCTTGCCTGCATTGACTGAAAATGCACGATAAGTTCCGCCATCCTCAATATTAGTTTTCATTGGTAAAAGATAAGTTGACAGAAAATTATCATAAGAAACCGATGCATAAATCTACATCTAGTGTATTATATTCTTCTTTAAAGAGATAATGTTCCTTCAAATATTTATCCATATACTCATTAAAGAGCTAGATCTTCTGCTGCTCGGATCCTCCTCCTTGTGTGATAGTACATACTGTAACAGGAGTTTTATATCCTTCCACTTGTACAACCACAGTCAATATTCGTTCTTTTTCCGGATTCGTTTTTATTAATTTTTCACCTTTAATCCCCCTTTACCGGCAGCAGAGTTACCACTGGTATTAGTTATAGCAGCCCAATCTGCTCCTGTAGAATATTGCAAAGAAGGAGTCCATTTTCCAGAAGCCGTAAACGAAATCTCAACAGTCTCTCCATAAATAGAAACCGTCTTTTCCGTTTCAGTACCAATCGCAGTGATTCCATTATCAGTATCACCGATATCTCCCCGTCGTCGCTATCCGAACAATTACTGAAAGCAATCAGACACAAAGCAAGCAATACTACACTATAAAATAGCTATTAAATAAGTTTTTCATCTATCATTATTATTAAATTAGAAAAAATTAAAAAGATTATTGTGCCGGAGCTTCTACTACGGTTTTAGAAACCTCATAAAAACGTCCTTCTTCGTCCATCCAGGTTACATTGATATTAGTAGGTAATGTTCCATAAACACTTCCTGAATAAGTAGTTGTTTGTTTTACTCCGTTTTTCATTACATACCTGATTTGTTCATCATACATACCAGTCAGATAATCTGCCGGTCCGGCAAATACATAAAATACTTTGCAGGCAGCCTTAGGTTTCACAGTGTAAGAAACGGTATAGAACTTATCCTTTTCTATCTTGTCAATCGTCACTTCCGGCACACTGGCATTCCATAAATCCGGGTCTCTGTCTTTTCGCACGTAAGTAGGCTTCGCACTGGTGTATTCCTTCTTTGTTATGGTTGAAGAAGGGTTACCATCAGTATCAACTGCTATCATGAACAGTACATATTCCGAATTAAATGCAATATCCTCAATCACCAGTTGATGATTCTTCAGTTCAGCAGCAACAATTTCAGTAACATTACCATTCATAATTAATGCTTGTTTTACCATTTCTTCATTTCCCCAATACGGATAGCTTTTGAAATCACTCAATTTCATGTGAACATAACGGAACTTTTCCGGATTTCCAGTCGGGGTCAACGTTAAAGTCGTAGACACAGTTCCTGCCTCTATTGCCACATCCACCGAAATAGAAGAATTATAGGATATTTCCTTGGAATCAGCTTGCACTTTGACTAATGACCCGAGCTGTCCTTTCTCATTCAATGCTACTGCAATAAAAAAAAAAGCCTTTTGTTCCCGGTTCTAAAGAAGCTCTTTCAAAGTTTTTTGCCTCTTTGGAAGAATCTCCGTTTGTAATAAGATAGGAAATAACTTCCTTGTCGGTGCTATAATTTGCCAGAGTTTGCTCCTTCATATAAGAATAATAGAACTTATAACAGTCAGTTCCGGGAGTAATAGTCGCACTTTACACTGTGAAACCGTAGTAACAACACTATTAATATTTATCGTCGCTGTCCCATCATACGTCAACGCAGGCACAGGAATCTCCACAGCTACCAGTTCTTCTGTTTTATACCCTTTTTTCTTCTTTATAAGGAATAGCCCAAAAGTACATACGTTGTTCCAGGGTATTACCTTTGGAAGAAAAAAAAAAATCTAACACCTTACCTTCCAACGGTCCGTTATAATCCGAATATTGTTTGGTTCCTCCCCCATAAGCCAGATCTTCAATCACTCTTTCAGGTGAATAATTCGGCTTATCTAAAATCCCTGTATAATAAACGTCGCAACCCTTTCTGATTGCAAAAACCGTTTGCACCTTCAAACGTTATATCCGAAACCTTCAGTTCTACTGTTGCAGCAGTCTTAATCACGCTGGCAATCACGTCATCAGGCAAATATTCACTACCAGCTTCAGATGGAGGTACTGCCCAAATCATATATGTCTTTCCGGCTTCAGGATCCTTACCTATCAGTTCTGCCAATGGAACTTTTATCAAGAGCTGCTGTCTTCATGTACATACGGGCAGCATATCCGTTCACTAATTCAGCTACGGCCTCTGCACTATATTCATTAATTTCCAGCACTCCCAAATAATACATTTCTACCATTCGTCAAAGTAGTAGAAATCGTTTGACCTTCAACAGATATAGTAACAGGAGCCTCACCTATTATCACCGGAATCTCCGAGATTATGCTTTGCCCATTAGACGCAACAGCCATTATTGCCACTTTGCCCCCGTTTCTGCATACTGATTCTCTGCAACAGGAGCAATAATAGTCAATCCCTTTCCTGTCAATGAAGCTTTCCAACCGTCAGGCTTTTGTTACGGTATACTTAGAAATACCACTCATTTCAACCGAAATCAGTTTCTCCTCACCGTTTGCAAAAATATTGTTTTCCCGATAATATTTCACATTTCAGTTCCTTAGATTTCGACAACTTTAATATTGTGCCATCTTTCAGGAGTGAAATATGCATAATCATCATCCTGACTTACTCCACTGAAAAGAGAGGTATCCCCCGTCCCTTCGCCGGATGCATACACACCCGTAGGTTCCCAAGTCTTTCCACCGTCTGTCGAAATCTCCCACTCTTTTTGTATTCGTATTAATGCGAATTTTAGAGCAGCAGCCGTCACGGGCATCATATTCCCTTCTCCATCTTTCAGGAATGTCTTCTTGCCGTCTGTACTGGTTATTCCCCAATAATAGATACCATCCTCTTCGTTCTTTTTATCACAGTTATTTGCGGAGCATCTTCTCCGTTTTCACCATTACGAATAGTTACTTCCGTCTTATCTGAAAACTTAATTGTATAACTTCCGTCTTCATTCTCCAACACAGAAGCAATTGATTTATTTTGAGATAAAGCATCAGTCAGCGTCTTCAATGTCGAAATATCAGTTTGCACACTTTGCAAAGAAGCTTCTAACTTATCCATGCGATCTTCCAAACCGGAAATCGAAATTCTTCAAATCATCGTCATTATAACATGACGAAAATGTCATAACACATACAGCCAGGAAACACATACATTTTCCTATGCCACCTAAAAATTGATTTCTTCTCATACCCATAAAAAGTTTAATGATTAGAGAAAAACCGCACGATAGATTTACACACTATCGTGCGGTAAATTAGTTTTGCCGATGTTTATTTGGAGTGAGGATGTTTACCTAATTTCTTCAAATCAAGATAAATAACACTTTCACTTCTCATGACTCCCGGAGTATTCACTTTCACTTGTTCATTAACAATCAATTTTGCAGGAACCGGTTATCTTTCTTCACTACTTGAGGTTTCGCTATTCCCTTTATTCCTTTTTTTCAATTTCGGAGCATCGGGGAATAATACGGAAGGATCAGTAATAATACCTTTTTTCTTTATCATAGAATACTGTATAAAGGTCGCCAATTACTTCATTTCCATCAGCATCGGCACCAATAGGCACACATAAAGCAACCAGTCGTTTGGCTTCACTTGTCTTATCATACGATTGAGTAGTTGAGTTGACACCTGATAAACCATAATCCAGACAATGCTCTTTCCATACATCCATACATTCCTGATAAGTATAATCACCACTTGCGGAATAGTTATCTTCTGTAATGGTATAATATAGTTTGGCAACATCCTTCACAATAGAATACTGAACTGTAAAGTTGCCCAAATCACTCATATAGGCATTCAGTTGCATCGTTGGATTCGGCCCTGCTATAATAGCTTCAGTCGTCGCTTTCACAATCTTCACATCTGTCAATACGCCATCCCAGTCTTCTGCCATATAAGCGAATGTATATTCCGTTCCTGGATCCAAACCGGTCCCTTTAAAAATTTTCTACTCCTCCATTCGCATTCAGCAGCCATATATTTGAATTTTCTGACATCAGATATTTAATCAGTTCAGCCTTATTACCTTCTTCAAGTAAATCCGGTGTCATAATGTATTGGTGATAATATACTGCCGCTTCCTGATTATAAGTATAAGTTAATTTCAGGCTTGTCCGTCCCGGATCGGAAATGGTAATATCTATCGTAGCTTTAGATGCTCCCGGATTATCCATTACTCGTGCTTTGGTAGAAAAAGTTTCCGTCTTCACTTCTGATAATTGTCCATATCCATTACGCCCCCACATAAGCAACAACATAAGAACCATTCGGATCAAGAGCATGTTGGTAATCTGTAGTTGCATACGAGCCTTCCTTGACTGAAATTTATATTCTTAATCCCCCATCCTTCTTGATCTAAAGCTTGTGCAAGTGCCGTCATGTTGCTTCATCGGCATTTTTCATAAGGTGCCCAGTTAGCAGCACTGAATATACGATAAAACATGGCATAACAAGTTTTCTCCATTTTTACATCCATGTTAACAATAGAGGCCCCCGTCTTTGTGATCTTCAGATCGCATTTCGCTTCTTTGGCACCATCAGGAATTTCTTTCAATTGGAAATCCTGTCGTACATATAATCTCCTTTTTATTCTTATTCTCATCCAGTCCGATAGTAGTAGCTGTAAATTTTCTTTCTTCGAATCGGCATTATACCCAAAAATCAACTATATATAATAATTCTTCTTCAGGTACCTGTGCATCTTCTGATGTCTGTGTCCAGTGTCTCATAAAATCGATATACATATTCTGTCCATAAGCTTCAATAAACGCATCGATAGGTTCGGAATCCGCACAGAACTGATAGAAATACTTGCAATCCTCATTGGGGACATATTGAATGGCAGCTGCCTGATAACTTGCTTTAACATCAATTTCAACACGAGGATGGCCTGCTACATCTCCTGAAGGAGTTTTCAAATAACAGATTTTTCATATCAGCCGGATTTTGTCCGCCTTCATCATTGCACACCCTACCGTTATAATCAAATATTCTGCTCCCGGCACAATCTCCGATTGAGCATATTTGGAATTTATCCAGTCAAATTCTGTATTCGGGTAACTATCTCCTAATGTTTTCCCCTATTGAAAGTATAAGCATCCGCCCCCTCAGAATTATAGAGAGCTTTCAGAATCAAATCTTCGATTTCTTCTTCACTTGCACCTGAACCGCCACTTTCAAATAAGTAGTTATACATACGACATAAAGGATAAACATCCAAACGATAAGATTGCACCTTATCTCCCGGGGTACATTCAAACACAAAGTTGTTGGTAGTTTTGCTAGTCACTTTGATGCCTACCCCACGTTCACCACCATCCACTTCGTTTTCTACCCATCTGATTGGAGTTGGTACAGGAGGAAGTGGTACATCCGGGGTCACCGGCACGTCAGGTTCCACAGCAGGTTCATCCTTATCCGAACACGATAGCACCATAGGGCTTATAACTAACACCAGCCCTAATAAAAATAATAAGCTAATTAATTTCTTCTTCATAATTCTAAGTGATAAATGTGATTAATCATTTACATATTCATAATCGGCATTGCCGTTTATTGCTTCGCAAACAGCCAAATTGTTTACATAGCCGTTTTCATCCATTACTAATGCATAAAAAAGAAAGATTCTCTGCTTTCCATGTATCGTCTAATGCCACAGTATACTCCTTTTACTTTTCTTCCTTATCTTCTGCAATTTGTCCCAGTTTGTCACCTTCTACAGAAGCAGAAAGTAATTTGCGGACTACATGATTATGTGTATAGTCCCGATAGTTGCCTCCGTCATTCTGCTGATACTTCAATCCATTTTCAACAACATACAATACCAGGCGGTAATCAGCCGTTTTTCTCCGAAGTCACTTTCACAGTAACTTTAGCTTCGGAATCAACCTCATTATAAACAGAACTGATAGCTACTCCGCAATGAGCAGGGTATTTCTCCAAAGACTCATTAAATATAGCCCGCATGACACTATAGTTTTCAGATAGCCCCATTGTCCCACGCATATCAACCACACATGAAGGATAACCGGAGATAGCAAACTTTCTGGAAAGAATCGATGACTGTTCAATTGTCATTGGGATCGGCACTTGTCCCATCAACATGAAATGACATCAGATAAACAATTCCCTCGTAACTCGAACTTATCAAATAATTCAGACGGGTCATTCCTGCCGGACACATGGCGCACCATGTTCCGGTGAACTCCATTGCGCAGATGCGTCTCACAAAAATTGGATACTGTACCTGATGTACTTTTTGCAACTACTGTTATCAATTTGGATACATAGTTGCCATAAGATGCCTCAAAAGCGTAGGTTCCGGCTTTAGAAGTAGAAAAGGTATTTCCATCCAAAGTTTGTCCGTCCATCACGGAACGGATGATTGCATCAGCAGTTACATCTATTCCCGCATGCATTACCGTAAAGGTTATAATATCCTTTCCGTCCGCAGTCAACGTATTTTTATCGACACTCAAAATCACTTCCGTCTGCTCCGAATCATCGGAATTGCCTGAACAAGAAATCCAGCATATTCCCACACAGCACATACAGACCAGCAATATTATTTTATAGAACATTTATACACATAACTCTTCTTTTTATTCGTTATACAAGTAATCTGCTGATTCTCCAAGTTTACACTCATTTACATTGTTACACGTATAAGTCTTTCCTCCATCCAAAGTTGTCAGCATCGACACTATCACACGCATATTATCCACATTCCATCCCGGTTCCAACTGATAAGATCGTTGCATGGTAGATTCCACTCCCGCATTTACTTCCCCATTAAAACGGTCGCCGTTCAATGATGTGGACACCACTGCGCGCACCACATTATTATGCGTATAATCATTCGCGCCATTCGTTTGAAAGTATTTGATTCCATCCTCTACCAGATAAATCAAACAACGATAAGTGTTTGTTACGTTGGAAGTTAATTTGCCAGTAATCTTCACTGTACGGTCATAAGCCTTATACACAGACTCAACAGCTACCCCACAAGAAGCCGGATAGTTACTTAATTCTTTCTGAAGCTCTTCTTCAATCTGGCTCTTGATACTGATCATTTCTTTTAGTACCCTTACGCAGATTGTAAAAGAAACGAGGCAGTCCCGAGAAATTACCGAGAATATTAGTCCGGTAATTATTGGTAGCTGCTGTACTCATGGGATCCGTCATTCCTCCGAAATCCATGTGGAAAGAAGCGATAGCCAATCGCCCCGGTTGTTCAGTCTGAATTGCTTTCAATGTAGTGCTAAGCGCCGGACAGGCCTGGCACCCGATAGAAGTAAACTGCATCCCCAGTAATTTATGATAATAGCTGGTTCCTCCTGATACGGGAGCAACCTGAACGGTCACTTCATTTTCACTGACCATTGCTTTTCCTTCATAATAGCGGGCTTTAAAGACATACGTACCCGGCACTGAAGTGCTGAAAGCACGAACACCATAATCCAGGTTTTCCTCTCCCGATTCCTTTACCAAAATCAGGTTCATTGTACTTTCTTCACTTACATCTTTTTTGTACCCAGTTTGACCGTGAAGGTCACTTTTTTCTACTCCATCTGCCTGGTATAGCCGTCTTATCAGCTGTAATACGCAAAATGCCGTCATCCGTCCCCCCATTCTCCGTTTCGTCCGAATTGCCGGAACAGGATGACAGCATTGCTAAACAAAGGATCATTACAATTGGTAGAATTGTCGAGTATATTTTTTCATAAGCCTCAATCATTATAGAGATAGTCTATGCTACCATTGATAGAACATTCGGTTATATTATCCACCATATATGCGTCATCCACTTTACGCAATGCATAAACCACTACACGCGATGTGGCAGGAGTTCAGGTTCTTTGCATTAGAAATGCTGAAAGTTGCGGCAGTGTGCTCCTCGTTTGCACTCACAGTAAACCGTCCGTCGGTTGACATCGACAGGTAATTGTTGGAAATAGCTCTTACTGTATAATCGTACGAGGTCTCATTTCCTCCGGATGCTGTTAAGCCATCAGTCACCAAGACATAAACAAGGTCATATTCTCCTCCCAAGCTCGACTTCAGTGCGGCATCCACCGTAATCTCACCCATAGAAGAATTATAAGATGTATTTACCTTAATTCCACAGGTTGCCGGATATTGTCGGATTTGACTTTGTAAAGTCTGTTTGATAGCACTCACGTTCCTGTCTATCGACATGACTTTCAAATCATAGATACAGGTAGGAAAACCGGACGCTCCAAAACGGCCCATGATTGTGCTTGTCTGTGACAAATGGAACGGGTCAGTGGCGGAACTGCTGGAAGAATGAAAAGCCATTTTTACCATACGTCCCGGCATCAGTTCTTCCACTTTCTTCAATGCCGAAGTCATGGCCGGACAATAAGTACACCAAGTTCCCGTCATTTTGAAGACACCTACTTTACGATAGAAAAGTTCATAATTCTTACGATTCTGTGCGGTTACGGAAACTTCATCCGACTCCCAGTCCAGGTAATATGCCTTAAACTTATGTGTCCCGTTCTCTACTGCCGAGAACGTATTGGTCCGTCTCTCCAAATAATCACCGGTAGTTACATCTTCAAAATATACATTCTTCATATATTCGGAAGTCGTCAGTACTTTTCCATTGGCATCAGTCACCGTAAAAGTCGCCACATCTGTTCCATTGGCTTCAATCTTGGCTTTATCCACAGTCAAAGTAATAGGTCCTGTCACTTCGCCGTTATCCGGCTCTTCACCATTGTCGTCAGAATTGCCGCTGCACGCTGTAAAAACATCCGCACAAGCATATCAGACTTGACATAAAAAACATTGTAAATTTTCTCATATTCTATATTCTAATTAATAAATGTTTCGATGAACTCAAAATGAAGTAGTTATAGTCAGGTTAGCACCTGTATATTTAGGAATCGTCCGGCAAACTCCACCAGAGCAGACGTACCCTTCCTTGTTACGACCATAACTCAAGGCTATACGCGTACGTGACTTGGCATAACTGGCTCCCACATTGTAATAATGGATTTTATCCTTTGCCGTGATTATACATATCACTTCCGTAAATGCTCCATGCCGGAGCAAAATTTATCTCCAACATAGCTGCCATCCAGTCCTTCTGATCTTCTTTTGTAGTTAGGTATTGCAACTCCACGCGATTTGAAAAAAGAAGGCGTGAACTTATATTGTAAATCTGCTACAAAAATATTCGACAGATTAGTCGTTTTATTCGCTCCGTACGAAGGGCTATATTCTTGCATAGAATAAAGCAAGTTCATTTTGAATGACTTTGTCCATTGCTTTTCCACATCAACACTAAAGTCACGAAATGCCAAGTTACCTATCTGGGCTGTTCCTTCTTTTTCTAAAGCATAATAGGTAGAAAAGTTAGCATGTAATTTCAAACCGCGTTTACCTCCAATGACCGTTCCTCTTTTGAAATGATAAAAGACATCCAATTGTCCGCCCATCTCACCGCTAACTGCATTTGTCACATCTCCTATTTGTGGAGTATGAGGATGCAAGTTGGTCAACATATAGGTATATTGCGTACTCATAGCCGGGACATAATTCAACAGATTCGAAGTCGAACCATTACCGGCAATAATCTCACTATTCATCCATTCCAAACGGCGCCCGGTCAGATTTACCCCCAACCCATTGCCGCTATATCCCAGCTCCAGCAATTGCGCATTGGCACGTTTCGCTTGCATAAAGTTTAGTCATCATGGATGAAATTATAATATTTATTGCCACCGTCCACATATTCACCTTTCGCTGTAAATCCGGAGCGTTCAAAATTTACCCGTCCCGAGAAGCCATTCGAATAAGGTTTTCCCCCTTCTTCTTCGAGGTCGATATTGATTTTCTCATACCGGTTCAATGCCCCTCCTTCGATACTCAAGGATGTATTTTGCCAACTAAGCATTTCAGATAAGGAGAAGACTTACATCTACGCCACGTACTTGTGTGTCGGAAAAGTCCATACCAAAACGTGGAGTTCCCCAAATGGCCTTCAACCTTACAATATTCTTGTAATTGTAAGTAAAACGTGCTCCCATCACCGCATTATTCAAACCAAGCATACGGTCCTCCCAACTACGGAATAGCAGTCCACTCCCAAACTGCTCATAAAATGTACCCGCTGTTACGGAAAAATCCTTGTCGGCCCAAGATACGTAATAGTTGGTTAGTTTTGCTTTCTCCAATTCTGTCGGGTATCCCACCAGTACCGGTTCATAGGCTTCCAACTGTACACCTACGGCAAACTTGCCTTGATAGTAATCCAGTTTCAGATAATTGTTCGAACCGAAATGATCTTCCGGAGATTCTGCTTTTGTCTTACTATCATCCTTGTAGTAAATCGTATTCGTTTCAAAGCTCCCTGTCAGATAACCTTTTTGTTATCTTGCTGCGCATAGGTTAGAGTAGACGATAACGCTACTAAAGCCAACACCTGAATTCTTATTTTAGTCATGTCATTGCGTTTATCTATGAATAATAACAGTTTCTATTTCTGTAGTTTTTTTATCGCTTTCAGTAGTTCCAGCTCACTTCCCGGCGCGTACCCGGTGTGTGTGAATAGACAATCTTCCCATCGGCATCCACTACATATACCTGTGGAGTCAGGCTTACATTCATAGCTCGCATGAATTCCTGATTTTTATCGTACAACATGATAAAATCATCCCATCCATGTCCCTCTGCCAATGCACGCGCTTTAGCAGTAGAACGGCTGTCATCTGTCGAAACAGCTACAACACGGAATTTGGCTTCTTCCAACCAATCGGGCAATTGTTCATTTATAGCGTCCAATTCACGAATACATGGTTTACAGGTTGTTGCCCAAAAAAGAAATAATCATAGGTGTTTTGTGATTAACCAGGGAGGAGGTGTTTACCTGTGCTCCTTTCGTATTTTCAACCTTGACTGATGGTATTTGTGCCATGGTACAAGTTAGAAAAGCGAACAACAGCGTAATGCAGACAATTAATGCTCTCATAAGTTCTTTTATTTGTTATGTTAATAATCTTGTTTTATCTGATGTGTTCCATCTTACAGCCAAATAGCCTGAATTTCTGTATTTGTATCAAGCCGTCCTTATACATATCGCCTATCAAATTGGCATTCTCGAAAGTGACAGTTTTAGTTTCAACATCATATTCTCCGCGATATACGTCAGAAGTACTTCCGTCCAAAGCCAGTCTCCTGAAACGAATAGTATACGGGCCATAGAAGCGACATCTTCACCCGGCACAATGGACAGGGTAAGTTTTCTGCGCCTCCGAATCATATTCATAATGCAACCGCCAACTAAATTCCCATTCAATATCATTATCCGGATCAAATCCATTCTTATTCGAACAGACCAGATAGTGTTCGTATGCCTCCGTGCCTTCTTCCGCTGTATTTACTCTAACGGAGAATCCCACTGGCACATTGGAAACATTGGTGGCAGAAGCCGTTCCGGTAAATATCCAAGTTCCTGAAAGCGTTTCATAAAAGCTTGAATCATTGTCTTTGATAGTCACTGTCAGTCGCTTGTTCTCACCAATAGACGCCCCTTTCCACATCAGCAATTTCAACATCAAAAAGAACGGTCGTCATTAACAAGCTTGTCATCAACGGTCTTAAACTCAAAATTCATTGTTTCCTGCCCGGCAGGAATAAGTAACGTTTTGGTTGTGACAATATAGTTTTCATCCTCTTTGGCATTATGATCTTTTTAATTCGAACGTCACACGGATAGTTCCGGTATGTTCGCCCGTCACAACAACAGGCACAGTACACAAACCGGCAGATTCTTTCACCGTCATTGCAGTTTCCTGCAAGTTTACCGTAGCCGCTCCGGAATTAAACTGTTCCTCATCGTCCGAACAGGCGGCGATCAGAACGGCACATAGAAGAAGGGTGTATATTTTCAGATAGTTCATTTTACTCAAGTGTTTGATAATTTACGTTATTCATTGATTAATATCCCGGATTTTGCTGACCTGCCAATTGAGGGTTGGCATCCATTTCTGTTTTAGGAATAGGCCAAAGCATTCGCTGGTCATCCACAGGTTTATCCAGTCCGTCAGTACTTGCTTGTCCCGGGAAAAAGCACCAGTCCTTTGCTTTGCGGTTTTCCACGCTTCACACCTTTCCCCCAACGTTTCAGGTCCATCAACCGGTATCCTTCACCTACAAGCTCCCGTTCCCGTTCGTTCATGATTTCATTTAATAAAGCTTCTTGATCGTAGGTTGCATCAGTCCATCCCTCGATTCGCGCTTTTTTTAATGCATTCAAAGCGTCATTACCCTTTTTCACAGCAGCTGCCGTTCCAATCTTTGCATTAGCTTCAGTGGCAATCAGATACATTTCAGCAATTCGGAATGGTTTCGGCTGATTCAAATAGCGTGTTTCGCTTCCTAATGCATTGTAATATTCATTGCCCGGATATTTATTAAAGAAATAGATATCCGCCGCATTACCTGACGATACGGTTAAGTGGTATTTCCCGAAATAAGTCTTTAGCCGGATATCTTTTTTCATTGTATAGGTCAATCAGTGTTTGTGTAGGAATATAATCCTTCTTTGTAGTCGGATAACCAATGAAAATAGTCCCCAGAGGTACACCAGCATCGTCGGCACTAGTCATGGCAATCTGCCAGATGGTTTCCGTTCCCTTGTCATTCTTCCATACGCTTTCAAAATCTGTTGCTGTGTTCGATAATGGATATCTATTCGAATTAACCAGGTCACCTGCATATTTGGCTGCATTTTCATAGTCGTCCATTTGTAGGGCAACACGTGCTTTCAAGGCAGTCACTACATCTACCGTGATATAATTCCCACAATTCTTGGGAGCCGTGTTGACTGTCACGTATGCACCATTAATATACCTGTCATAATCAGCAATGCCATTTTTTGCAGTCTCTATTCGTTCTTCGGCTTCTTCGAGGTCCTCCAATATCTGTTTGTAAGTATCTTCCAATGAAGATCGTCCCGGATATTGGGTAGCAGAAAGTTTAGGCTCATATTTTACCTGAAGCGGCAGTCCCGGAGTACTTGCTGCGGTAGCTACATCGTAATCGCGGCAAAATAAAGTAGCTAGATAAAAGTAGCAGTATGCTCTTGTAAAATACGCTTCCCCTCATACACATTGATCTGTTGTCTCTGGGTTTCAGTCAATTCGATTTCCGGATTCTCATCGATCTTACTGACCCCGTCAATAAAGAAGTTGACACGTCCGATAGCGGCATAGTAGTTCGACCAGATTGTTTCTACGGTAGAGTTGGTGCTCTCGAAAGTCCAACGGTGCAACTCACCATATTTATTAGAGAAATCCGCCACTGCATTAAAGGCATCTGCCTGAACTTCCGGAGCTAATACATAGCTTCCTCCTGTCAGTCCTAAATATACGGAATAGATACCGGCACGTGCTTCTTCAAAAAACCGACTATGGTCGTTAACGCTTCTTCTGTAGGAACAGCATCGTATGGCATTTTATCCATATCACAAGAAGTCACCCCAAGTGTCAGTATAGTCAATGCTATCATAGATATTTTCTTCATATTCACCATTCTTTATGTTTTTAGAAAGTTAGTTCGACTCCGAAAGAATATTGTTTCGTATTGGGATAGTTACCCAATTGGATATTACTGTCTACTTCCGGGTCATATCCTTTATATTTAGTCACTGTGAGTAAATTACGTCCTACAAAGTAGATTCTGGCGTTACTGATTACTCCTGTTTTCTGAATCAGTTTGGCCGGAAGGGTGTACCCGACAGTCAGGTTTTTCATACGCATAAATGAAGCATTTTCCAGTAAATGCGTATCAAACTGCATCGGGGGGAGTCGGGAGTGGCAATTCTGGTTATATCTCCCGGCTTCTGCCACATGGTAAGCATTTCTACAGTTTGATTGTCCGAACCTGCAAAAGTGGGATTCTCTGTAAAAAAGCGCTCATTATTCAACATATACTGGCCTAGCATAAAAGAGAAGTCGGCACTAACAGAAATCCCTTTCCATCCGAACTGGGTGCCAAAGCCACCGGACCATGGTGCATAGCGTTGTTTGCCGACAAAAACTGCATCTTCTTCGGAGTAACTCTTAGTCAGATTTCCATTTTTGTCGTACCACATATTATATCCGTCACGCGGATCGACTCCTGCCCATTTCACATAGTAATATTCTCCCCAAGGTTTGCCGACCTTCATTTTTAAACCAGTATCGGGCAAAGTATATTCATCCAATCCGTTAAACAGTTTAGTTATTTCATTCTTATTATAATTCAGGTTTCCGGAGACACTCCATGAGAAATCTCTCGTTTTCAGAATATCCACTCCCAGAGTAATATCGAAACCACGATTACGCATACTTGCTACATTTTCCACACTGCTTCCGTGTCCGGTAGTATATGACAATGGATAACCCATCAACATATCGTCCGTCTGACGGTTATAAAATTCCAGTTCTACAGAAAAGCGGTCAAACACTCTTGTACTGATGCCTACATTCAGTGTTTTCATGCTTTCCCATGTCAGGTTATCATTTCCGACGGTAGAAGGAGCAATACCCGGTTGTCCGTTATACAGCAAACCGGAGCCGACCAATGCCAACGCATTATAGGCGCTGATACCGGAATTACCAGTTGTTCCATAGCTCACTTTCAACTGTAAACTGTTCAACCATGAAACGCTCTGCAGGAAATTCTCTTTTCTCATATCCCACATGGCTCCCAAAAGAATAAAAGTTTGCCCACTGGTTGTTTTTGGCAAACAGAGAAGAACCGTCCCGCCGTGCTGCCAAATCGACATAATAGCGATCAGCGAAACTATAACTGATTGTGCCGAAATAAGAATTGAAAACCTTGTCATACATCGAATGTATCGGCACTTCTGACTCTGCTCCAGCTGCCATCAGCATCATTCGTGAGTCTACCATTTTTTTTTAGAAGTTGCCGAGAAATTCTCATTCTTTGTGATAATGGACTCCCTGTCCGGCCAACACGGTAAAAGATGCTTGTCTGACAGACTGAACTTATATTCCGCTGTATTGGTGAAAGTAAATGAATAATAACGTTCGAAAACTCACGGACGCCACCCCTGCCCCCTTCAAAGGGCCTTCCGGATAAACTTTATGGGAGTTACGATAATCAGTATCTACTGCCTGCGGGTATGGTATATTCAACTCCCTGTTCCATTTCTGCCGCCTGGCGCGCATGACCACCTGTAACCTGCTTTATTTTTCTGAAACCAAAACCTGATGTCGCCAGTCTTCCTCTAAATCGCCCTGTTATATTTTACAATAAAATCCGACCCCACCCAAATTCAGCCTCTTTATTCTCCCTGGCTTAACTCCCTTAAAGCTTTTAAGAATATGTTTTATTTTTTCATTTCAATGATCTCTTAGAGCCTTTGCCCTGGATGTCTTCATTTTTGAATTGAAGGCTTCCAGCCACGACGCCCCTCATCCTGGGCAAATCTCCCACAACAGAATTTTGGCTGATCTGTAGAAAAGCTTAAACATCAGAGCTGTGTCTTCTCTGCAAAAAATGTAAAGACTTGAAATAAACTCGCGACAGAAAGCACCAGATTCCGTGAAAACTAAATCTTCCTGATAATGCTGCCAAGCAAAGTCTTCCATTCTTTTTTCATTTCAAACCATAATGAAGCAGTGCACCACTGAATAATCTAGAGGTCCCAGCCACTCCATTTAAAAAAGCAGACGACGAAGTGAAACGTAATGGAAAAAGCGCCGGATAGCTGCACAGCATCCTGCTAGCAGAGACACATGCGCCAAGCGTGTGGCGAGCACGACGGCGTTTCGGCGGTCGTTGATAGCAACCCGCCTTGAAAGGCGACCGTGCTGGCGCGGCGGGCGCGGCGGCCGCGGGGCGCTCGGAGCGTTGTCGATCATGCTGCTCTTCGGCCGCGCTGTCCGTACGCGGACGAGCGTCTTGCCGGTTCCGGGTGGTGCGCCGGCTTTTGTCCGAGCAGATGATGGAGGCGCTGCCCAGCGTCTCGACCGCGGGCAGGCGGCGGATGAGCGCGTTCTTCTTCACCATCCGCTGCACGCCGATGGAGAGGACGATCGTCACGATGGCGGGCAGTCCCTCGGGGATTGCGGAGACGGCCAGCGAGACCGCCGTCATAAAGATTTCCAGCATATCGATGCCCGAAAGCAGTCCCACGACGAAAATGACGGCGCAGGCGAACAGCGCCACGATGCCCAGATACTTGCCGAGCTGCGCCAGCTTCTTCTGCAGCGGCGTCTGCCCCCTCGTCCTCGCCTTCAAGCAGGCCGGCGATGCGGCCCATCTCGGTCTGCATCCCCGTCGCGGTGACGACGGCCGTCGCCGTGCCGTAGGTGATGCTGCACCCCGAGTACACCATATTCACGCGGTCGCCGAGCGGCGCTTTCTCGTCCACGGTGGCGTCGGCGTCCTTTTCTGCCGGAACCGACTCGCCGGTCAGCGCCGACTCCTCGCTTTTCAGGCTCGTGCTGCGCAGCAGCCGCGCGTCGGCGGGGACGAAGTCGCCCGCTTCCAGCTTCAGAATGTCGCCGGGCAACCAGCAGCGAAGCGTCGATGACCTGCTCCCTGCCGTCGCGCAGCACGCGCGCATGCGGGCGGACATGCTTTTTAGCGCGTCCAGCGCCTTTTCGGCCTTGCTTTCCTGCAGCATCCCCATCACCGCGTTGAGTATGACGATCAGCAGGATCAGCCCCGGCTCGAAAAAAAACTCCATCGGGTCGTCGCCGGTGCAGGCGATGACGAATGAAACGGCCGCCGCCGCGAGCAGGATCAGGATCATCACGTCCTTGAACTGGTCCAGAAACCGCCGCAGGGTCGATTTCTTCTTTTTCTCGCGCAGCCGGTTCTCGCCGTGCTCCGCAAGCCGCGTGGCCGCCGTTTCGCCGGTTAGCCCTGTGTCGGGGTCGGCGCCGAGCGCGCGCAGGATTTCTTCCGTGCTTTCGTTGTGGTAAGCCAATACAATGCTCCTCCTTGTGTTTCTCTGCCGTAAGTATAAGATAGACGCTTCTGCGGGCGAAAACGGTCGAAATCGGTTTTGTCCGCGAAAAAAACGGCACCGCCGGCTTCCCGTCCCGTCCCGCCGCGCGGTATATGCGGCATAGCGGCATATAAAGAAAAAGGACGGGACCATCTGCCGGAATCTCGATGCAGATAAGTCTCGTCATTTCAGATGCGGCCATAAGGACGGCGTCTCTGTCCCCGGTGCTGTTGGCCTTCATCACACGCGCGCTTAAGCGGCGTTTCGCGCACGGTGTTGACTACTCCCTTATATTTATACAGTATAGCATTGTATTTCTATGGCTGCAAGAGATAAATATTTGCCAATGTGTGAACAATTAGAAAACATCGGCGGTTTTTCTGTGCATTCGGCGGCGCGGAACAGGGGTATCTGCGGCGACGGCGAAAGCTGTCCCTGCGCGGAGAGCAGCGTGCGGCGCGGGAAGGGGGTATTTGCGGGCCGGAGAGGGGGCGGGGGGCGAACGCCGGCCTGTTATCGCGGCGGCTTCCGCGCGACAAGCCCTGTGAGCCGGATGGAGGAAGCGTGGGCGTATTGTGCGGCATGACGCAGCGTGTATGCATCGGCGCTGTTCGGCATATCACCGTGGATAGGGCTGCTCTTTCCTGACGGATGTACCCGTCTGTCTTTGGGAAACGATAAGGGTGTGCCGCCGATTCGATTCGCAGATTCCCGGCTCAGCATGGAGACGAAATGCAATTCACTCTTTGCATTTATTTCCGGTCGTACCGCCATACAGGCGTTGATGCTTCGACGCCGGCTGGCGGCTTGAGCGGCTATCGTCACATGCGCAGTATACGACGCGTTTGTTCGTTTATTCTTTTCATAATTGCTCGTCTCGCGCCATCACCTGCAGGCTGCGTCGAAAAGCTGTGTGACCCGCTTTGCACAGGCTTTCGGCTGTGGCGGTGCAGCCTCACAGGATAGCGCGGGCGTGTACGAAGCCCGCGCTTGACGGGCTTCGTCAGCGGCAACGCGGCATTACAACGCGTCAGCAGATGAACGCAAAGGCATTCCCCGATTGTGAACAGTCGGGAATGCCTTTTTCGGCTCTCAAATAATATCCGCAGACCCTTAGGTTGCACTCGTTCCATAATTCGCGCACAAGCCGGAAGAAGTGCGCTGCCGCTGTGCGGCAGGAGGGGCCGTTGCCCCGACAGCGCTTCTTCCTGAGAACCGCAAAGCGGTTCTCATTCCCACTCGCCGAGTTAAATCCATTTCTAAACTTTTTTTGTATAGAGGATTTAATTCGATGTTATCCGTTTTGATACAGAGTATCCTTATCCTATGGTCTATCCGGATTTTTGCTATCAAAAATCTATCGGACTCGCGCTATCAGAAATGATACGCCAAACCGTTATTTATTGATTTGCCGCTTGGAATTCGCTAAATTATGTTTGTACATAATCTTAACGATTCATTTGTGGTAATATATTCGCCTGTTGCTTCTCCAAAATTCCAAGCATTGAAGTATTGGGATTTATCTTCATTTTCATCAGATAAATCCAAAGAGGATAGCATTTTTTCCGTATTCTTAAATCTCAAATTCTGGTATTGTCTTCATAGTGGCACCTCTTACTTCTGCGATGTAATATATCGCGTTCCGGCATGATTCTCAATTAATTTGCTTGCCGGAGTAGCATCAATTGTAATTATAAAGGCATGATGTACACTTAAAGCTGCTTCCTGTAATAATTGATCATCCTCTAATGCAGTAACTTTTTAGTCCTAATTCTTTACAAAAGTCAAGGGGTAAAGTGCCTGGAATGTGACTTATTGTTTGCATTAAACTTGTTAACAATTTTAGAAATTTTTTCTTTGTTTTTCCTTGCCTCCAGGTTCATCTGCAAACATATAGTTTGTGAGCCACTCTGTAACCAGTACACTAGATAACCGAATCGAATCAATACTGTGTAAAAAAAATGCCGCAGGATATTTTTTCAATTGCATTTCCCAGTATGCTTTGGAAGCCGGATTGTTATCCAAATCTGATTTTGCTTCACGGAATTCAGTAATAATGTTATATGCTGGAATGCCTCCATACTGTGGATCTATTGGGCCCAAACAAGAATGTTTACCCATAACGATTTCGTTAGAAGCACACGCGAGCATCGTTCCTGCTGACATCGCCATTTGAGGAACAATTACTCGAATATCATTCCCAAACTTGCTGTGTAGTATTTAACTATTCCTTCAGTCGCGGTAGGATTTCCACCTGGGTATGCAAAATTAAATCCAAACCTTTAGAACAATCGAGCCCTTTTATTGCGTTCATGACACCAGTGATATCACTGTCATTGATATCAATATTTTGCGTTTTTTCCTGGTTTTAGCCATCCGGAATAGTACGCAATTACATTTCGCCCGGTTTGTTGTGACAACTGTTTAAGGTACTTTTTCGCGCAATTCATCAACTGTTAAGCCCTGGACATCTTCTCCATTTTCATTTTTGTGCGGTTGAAGTTCGTTTAACAATTCTCCCCATGATGGCATCGTTCGTATCTCCTTTACACCAATTTTGTTTGTTTCCCTAATTGCTGCAATGTATATGAGGTCGTAAGGCACTTTCCTTTTTCTAATCCAAAATTAAGACTTGTTTCCGAAATGGTCAATTCAAATTCTCGATGGATATCACTCATGATTGCACACCTCCAATTAAAGAGTATGTGCAATTTCGGATAAAGTGATACACTAAAATATCCCCAGCTAAATCTAGCGCAAGATCGAAGATGTTTCTTCCGCTATTAAATATCGGAACTATTTCTTGGTCCTAAAAACTTGTTCCCGTTCAAATGAATCATGTGACCGGGCATATCTGCGATCCAAACTTCCGTTTCCCAAGCAAGTGCCTCAGAGAATTTCTTGAATGTCTTAAAATCAAGGAAAGCAGTTACATAGATTTTCCCCCGCTGTCACATCGGCGGTCATTTCCTCAATCTCTTTGATGCGTTTCGGCTCCATTGGCCCAACAGATGTCATTGACTCGATAAAATACAACCAGTTTTTCTCCTCTGAGTAGAAGACCACATCCGGCATCTTATCATGTAATGTAATAGCAAATCAAGTTCACGAAGCTTATCCTCGTTTTTTTGACCAAATCCTTTTCAACGGTATCCCCAACATATAGACATTCCGAATTTGGAGCAAAGCGCGGTGCAAAATTCTTCGATGATCGCTTTCTGCAACTGATTGTGCTTTCCAGGGGAGAATGTAAAATCCGCTCCATTGATTTTCACTGGCATCTTCCTCATCGTTCGCTTAGAGGCATAGATTTCAACAAAGCGTACAATGGTGTTCAAGGAATGTGGATAGCCGCTCATTCCACATATTCTGTCCAAAGCTCTGAATTAGGCGGAGCATTTCATCTGTCAGGCGGTAGCGGTAATTTGGACTATTTGTTGCTTTGCCATTATCCTCAATGAACGCAGCGTTTCTAAAGTGATGCATCGCCTGCTTGCGAAAAAGTTTCCCTGCTGTTCTCCGCATAGGTCATACCATAATTGCTGTTGGCAAAAAGCAATCACATCATGTATCCGAATCAATTATTTGTGGCCTCAGACCAAGGAAGTTCTTCCGTAAGCCCTGCCATCGCCAGCAAAACACAGCAACACATTCCGTTCTGCTGCTTTGTCGGGACTTGCAGCGCATTCAAAATTTCTTTTTGCATCTGTTAACTTACTCATATAAAGCTCCTCAAAATATTGTCGCAAGAGGCTTCCGACATATCTTTGCTCCGGATCAACGCCTTGCCCATAGCCTCAATCATGTTCATCGGAGGCACCGGCATCGCATTGATCTCGGTAGAATTGACTTGCGTGGAACCGTTCAGAAATTCGATAGTAACAGTCATACGGTGTGGAATTAAACAGCACATACAGGCCATATACAACACACTCAGATAATTCATGCTGACCGCAGATAAAATTAATCTTGTTCTGCGTGCTGATTTCGTCATATTCCGGGTGCTTGCGAGCCAAATAAACACCGCACTGCAGCCTCCGATGTTCTTCCTTTGCTGTAAACCGTTTGACAAAAAGATAGTTTGAATTTTTCTGCAAAAGCCCATTTTGTTCAGTAACAAGATATTCGCTTTCTTTGCCAATCGGAAACTCAACTTTGCCGCTCTTAATGTGTTGAGAATAGAACAAAGGAACCGCCTTTGCTTCTGCATGATCTCTCAATGCTTCACGATTTCTAAAGTCAACCGTTAGGCCGGTTTTCATTTTGAGGCCTATGCTTGGCAAAAGTATCAGGCAACCGGTTTTAATCTTTTTAGGACTTCAACCTCCTCGGCATTTGTCGCCAAATATACATATTTGTCCTCTCCACTTACAACCGTATCATAGGGAACATGAAAGACCGTTTTTTGAGAAAAATCAGCGTTGCTCTGCGTAGTTGTAATTGTGACATTTTGGGGCTTAACCGCTGTTCTTATTGCCTTTATAATGATGGTTTCCTGGAGAACACTTTCTTTCTCAAACACTTTGTCACGACTTACAAACAAATGGATATGTTCCAAAAGTTCCCTCATCAAGAAATTTCTGCCGAAATTTTTTGAAATAAGCACCCGAAGTCCAAGAGCGCGGGATAATATAGACCATCTCGCCATCGTCCTTCAGATTGAACAAGCTCATTGAGGCAAATAGAAAATACAGGTTGGGCGCTCCATAGCAGACATCTGGCATTGCTAAAAGCTTCCGGTGCATCCTTCGGAATTTTCATGTAGGGATTCCCAATAACACAATTAAATTTAGGAGGATTTGGAGATTCCCATAACATATGATTGTAGTCAGCGACTTGAGAGAGAATATAGTTATCCGATATGATTTTATATTCTATCTTCTTTGTAGCGTGGTCACAAACCCAGTCCAAATTTGAGTGAAGCAATTCCAAAATATTCGTGTCGCTCTCATAGCAAACCAATTCGATTTTAGTAATTGAAGAGACACACTGCATCCGCTCAATCAAAGCAACAGATAGAATGCCTGAACCAGCACCGGGGTCAGAATTGAAACCGGCCCCTGAAAACGGATTGCAAATCAAACAGTTCCGCCATGAATACAGCCGTTTCTTTACTCGTAAAATTGACCGTACTTTTTCGTTGTGCTTTTGGCATCTGTTCGATATATTTTGTTGTCGCTGTTGTGACATAATCAATCATGCTCATTGTTCGTAAACTCCATTATATCGCCAACATCACAGTTCAGTGCCGTACATACTTTATAAAGGCTTTCCATCGAAACAAACTCGTTCCGTCCCATTTTTGCGAGTATATTAAAGCTGATTCCGCGTGTTCCTTCAAATCTGTACGATTCATCTTCTTATTCTATCAGTATTTTCCATAACTTATCATAGCTAACCGGCATAACGAAATCTCCATTCGTTGTCGAATTCATTTTTATTATAGCATAGCAAGCACGAATATTCAAGATAATCTCACTAAATCATGAGCATTAAAAGCAAAAATGCCGCCCACAGGGAATCATTCTCCCCTACGGGCGGCGTGCCATCCACCTTGCCTTGCTTCAAGTTCCGAATGTTTTTCTTTGCCAGCTCACTGGCCCTTCCGGCGCTCCGCGCTGTATGGTGCGTTCAGCTTAAACTGAACCGCCCTTTCCTAATCTCAAATGTGAGGCAGCCGTTTTTCATCATCGTCCACCAACCGGCACTCGTCCGGGTACTTTCCCATACTCGCTTCAAACAGTTTTTTTTGAGGGAAGTGTTGTAGGTACACACTTGGATGATGGGACTTGCCTCGTCAAAAAAGACGCTGGTTGTTTTGCTTTTTTGGAAAGACCTGTTCTCATAAAACCTCCGTATTTTCACAAATTTGCTCCGGCTCTACACCGAAAAAGCAAGCGGATTTTCGGATAGAAAGCACCCAAACGATACATGATACAGTTCAGATGCCTCTATTCGCAAAAAATCCTATTTTTCTCAGCTCTACACGGGATTACCGCGCATCCCGGTCATGCCGCCGCTTTTTGACTGCGTTTCTGCTCTTTTCTCTGCCTGTTCCTGCTAACGCTTGACAGCCGCAACCGTTTCAGCTACCCGCTCTGGCCCATAGGCCCGGCACAGCCGGTGATAATTTCTGGTCGTTTCCTGCAATTCCGCATTTTCGTCCCTTGACCTCGGCCAACTGCTCTTTCAGATACGGAACCTCTGAATCGTATTTTCGTTTTGCAACAGCTCGAATTTCTGGCAGACATCCAGATAAGCCCGGTAAACGGAGCGCACCACCTTGACGATCTTCTCCAACAGCGGCTTGGACTTTTTTCTCCCGGTAGGATTTGGCGACTCCATTCTATCGGGGAGTGGCAGCAGGTCCTCTGGATCGGAAGAATACTCGGCCGCCAATTTCTCCATGCTCTTGAGCTTGGGAGCCAGCAGCCGGAGTTCCGTCTGCGCTTCTTTAGGCTTTTTTCGGCCTTGGCCTTATTTACCTGAAGCTGACCAATCTCCGCCTGAACCTCCGATTTTTCTGTTTGCAGCTCCGCCAGCCGCGCCTGTTCTCTCTCCACCTTAAACTGCGTCACCGTCAGGTGTTCCTCGAGCTGCCGCGCTCACCGCGCTCCACATCGGCGTATCCGGCCTCACGCATATACCGAAAGAAATCGTCCTGCAATACGCTGTACGATTTTTTAAGGACAGGCTTGCCCTTCGCCGTTTTCAGCGGTTCGCCGGTGACTTCATCCAAAACCGGCTTGGACGCCCACTTTTACTCATGCTGACCTGCATAACCGTTTCTTTCTACCTTGCCCACCAGCGACTTGTCCCTGCAGCGCTTGGACCAGCGGATTTGCTTCTCTACCACCGGCACATAGACCACATGGAGATGGTAGTGGTATACATCCTGCCCCAGCGCCTCGGACATGGCCCGGTTGCGCTCGTCGGCGTGCATGACCGCCGACAGAATGTACTGTTCGCCGCCCACGATTTTGATTGCAGCCTGATAGGCGTCGTGGTAAAAATTGTTTTGCGAAGTCATATCCGCCATGATTGAAAAAGTAGGCGGAGTTTACATCGAAGATCAGCTCACCGTAGCGGAAAGCGTCCTCTTTGATGCCCCGTGTAGAGATAAGCCCGTCCGCCTCCATCTGTTCAAACTGTTCCAGATAGCCGCCGTCCGGTTTCTTGAAGTGAACATTCAGATAGGAGCGTTCCGGGACTATATCCTGATTGATATACGATTCTTTTTTCGCGCTCGTTGTGCTGTTGCGCGTTTTTCAGTTTGGGCGTGGTCAGTCTCATATTTCTTGCGCTGGTACGATGGATACCGTCGCCTCTTGCCATAGAACTCCTTTCTCGCCCACAAGGGCGGTTGAGATGCGGGTAGCTTTTGGGGGATGCACTTCTGCGGAAGTGTAATAACCTACTATGATACTTTCATCCTGCGGCTGCAAAGTATCGTGGGCTCTCGAGGGGGATGCGGCTCCTGCGGGAGCCTCGCCGCCTTTTTCGGCTTGCAGGTGATACCCACAGCCCCAAAATGCGGTGTGACCGGCGTTCTTCTTCGCAACTGCATTTGCTTCCATTCCACCGCCCACAGGCCGGGAAAATCCACCGGATTCTCCCGGCCTTAGCCATCGCCAAATCTGCGGATTTTTCGATGGGGACGGGGGATGCGGAGAGCGTGTGCTGCCAGCCAATTCGCCTTGTCCGCCAGCCACAGGAGCGTGTCACGCTCCTGTCCAAGCCGGCAGAAGGAAATTGACTTTGGTGCTAATTTCATTTGCGAGATTAGTATGAAAGTAAACGCCTGTTACCAGCGAAAATCCGGGAATACGCCGCGCCGGTCCAGATACTCCTGCCGGGCCTGTTCCCGTTCTTCCGCGCTGGGTGCGGTCTTATATTTTGCGTACAGCTCGTGCCGCACCAGGGCGTCCAGCTTCTTGCTCCAATCCCTGCCGGATTTCATCCTCGTATTCGTCATCATAGCCGAGGTGATACTCCACCAGCGCCACGAACAGGTCATAGGGAATCTGCACATTTTTCATTCGCTTCCGTTCCTCTTCCGCGACGGCTGCGATGGTAGCGACGGTTGTTTGGGCGGCAGCATTTTCACCGTTGCAACCGTCGCAACCGTCGCGCCCATCCTCAACCACTTCAAAAGCCGGAGCCTCCACCAGCATATAGGTGAGTTTCACCTGCCGCCCGGCGTGGCGCGCCTTATTCTCGTAGCCCACATGATATTCCTCCAGCAGCCTGCCGGATTTGACATTCAGATACTTAGTCAGTGCGTTTGCGGCCATTCTCACCTGCACCGTTTCGGCCAGCTCCGAGGGCGAGCCCGTCCACTCCGGTTGACTGGCATTGACCAGCCGGGCCACCGCTTCCAGCACAGGGTCCGGCGGTTCCTTGTGCGGCTCCGTTTCCATGCGCTCCAAATTCCAAATCTGTGTTTCCGGGTCCTTTTTCAAGTATAGGATCTGGTCCTGCTGGTCGCGGCCCACCACATCAATGGTGGCCTCCAACGCGGTCCGCTTTTTCTTCTGCATCAGCAACGAGCCGTCCGCACAGCCCAACAGGCCCGTGGTGCCGGAGATCATCTCGAAGGCGTCCCCGGCGGGTTGCTTCCGGGTATGGTGGACGGTCAATACACAGATACAATGCTTATCTGCAAACTGCTTGAGTTTACCAACGATCTCATAATCACTGGCGTAGCTGTATGCCTCGCCTCCCGCCTCCCGGATTTTTGCATGGTGTCAATGATAATGAGTTTGGTGTCCGGGTGCTCTCGCATGAAATTCTCCAACTGCTCGTCCAGACCGTTCCCGATTTTCCCGGCGGCGGTGGCGAAGTGTAGATTCGGGCGTATCGTTCACGCCGTACATCATAAACATCCGGTTCTGGATGCGCTGGAAGTCATCCTCCAAAGCGAGGTAGAGGACAGTGCCTTGATAGACTTTGCACCCCCCACAAATCCTGCCCGGTGCTGACATGGTAGGCGATCTGCGCCACCAGAAACGACTTTCCAATCTTGGGCGCACCAGCAAGGAGGTACGCTCCCGAATGGAGCAAATTCTCAATGATGGGCGGGCGGCTTTTGTAGGAGGTCTGAAACAGCTCGGTCATAGTGAGCGTGTGCAGGTATCGCGGGTCGGCCATGCGCTGCATCTTACGGTACATTTCCTCCAAATTTTCCATTTCCCCGTTGCCTTTTTGCCTCCGAAGCGGGTATACTGTTGTCAGAATCTTTTTTTTGAATGGGCTGCCTCTCATCTGCGCCAACAGATGTATTTGGGGCAGTCTTTTCTTTCGCGTCAATTCCCATAGGCAACGTCCTCCTGCATCCCGTTCATAATAGTGGCAATCATCTGGATGGTGTCCAGCAGCTCGTCGTTCACGCCCTGCCCGGCCTCAATCCGGCGAAGCTCGCCCAGCACAGTAGCCAGCTGATCCCGCAGAGCCTCCCTGGGGTTGCCCTGTACCACCACATCCCGGCACAGCAGCCGTCGGGTGATATAATCCTGCTTTGTCAGGCCGGACAGCTTGACGAAGATTCCCAGCTGTTCGTCCTCCTCCGGGGAGACCCGGAAGGCCACCGTGATGTTCCGCCAGCGGTTGTGGCGGTCAAGATTTTTCATAGACATTGTTTCAAGCTCCTTTCTCTGTTTTCAGCGAATCCAACTTGTCAGCCATTTCCACCTGACGGGTGGGGAACAGATGAGCATAGCGGTAGGTGATGTCGATACTCTCATGTCCCCTACCCGTTCTGCGATTGCCAAAAAGCGGTAAATCCCATGTCAATCAACAGGCTAATATGGCTGTGTCTCAAATCGTGTATGCGAATGCGTTTAACCCCGGTTTCTTTACAGCCCCGATCCATCTCACGGTGGAGATAGTTTTTGCTGACGGGGAAAAATGCGGCTGTCCGGTTCCACACCGTAGAGCTGCTTGAGGTAGTCCTGTATCTCATCGCACAAAAATTGGGGCATCTGGATAACACGGTTACTTTTTGGCGTTTTAGGTGTGGTGATGACATCCTGTTTGTTGAGACGCTGATAAGATTTGTTTATGGCAACGGTATGCTTCTCAAAGTCAAAGTCCGCGGGCGTCAGTGCCAACAGCTCGCCTTCCCGGATTCCGCACCAGTAAAAAGCATCTCAAAGGCATAAAAAAGAAATTGGCTTATCCATCATCGCCTCAGAAAATTTGGTGTACTCTTCCCGCGTCCAGAACAGCATTTCCCGCCGTTCTTCAGTTCCCATATTTCCCGCCCTCTGTGCCGGATTGACTTGCAGGCCGTAATATCGGATTGCATGATTGAAAATGGCGCTTAGCTGGTTGTGAACCGTTTTTCAGATAGGTCTTGGATAGGGGCTTTTCGTGACAATCTGTAAGATTGCGAATTTCATTCTGCAAGTCAATGATGTCTTTGGCCATAATCTCCGACAGCTTCCGTTTGGCAAAATAGGGCAGGATCTTCTTGATGATGCTTTCTTTGGTAAGCCAGGTGTTGAGTTTCAGCTTGGGCTTGATGTCCTTCTCATATAGAGAGACAAAGTTCTCAAATGTCATATTTACATCGGCCTGCTTCTCCATCAGGAAACTCCCGTTCCCAGGCCAAAGCCTCCTTTTTGGTTGCAAAAACCGCGTTTAAGCTTCTGCTGGCGCTCACCTCTCCAGTCCGTGTAACGGAACTGAACATACCATGTTCCGTTGTCTTTATTTTTGAATGCGGCCATATTTAGCCCTCCTTCCTTTTTCGCCTCAGTCCTCGTACCATAGAATTTTTCATGAAAGAATTTCCGGTCAATCCGGCCAGCAATCGTGATACAGCCAGTCTGTGCCAGCTCCTCATTCATTCGCTTAATGAGTTTATAAGCGTAGGGGTTTAGATACTCCCAGCTCCTCAGCCACTTCTTCCACACGCATAAAAATCTGTCCTACCATACGCAAAAATACCTTCCTTTCCTTGTCGTAATTGTTTCTCGTTTGCCGTTTCACCCTTCAGACTCTGGCAGGCAACCCTTCCCGGCGCTGTGCCGTTTGTTTTTCTCCTTGGCACGCTCATATCGTTGCCTGCTTCCCCAGAGAAAGTATCTGTCGGACGGTCATTCAGTTTTGCTTCGTCTGAAATTCCCCCTCTCACTTTACAACGGACATTTTTTTGCCGTTTTGTATGTATCTAATTTGTGAAATTTTTGCGACTTAAACTTATTTGTTTATATCATCTTCATTATACTAAGCATATAAGTTAAAGTTAAGCGGTTCACAGAAAAATATTAAATAAATTTGTTTAGATTTCTCTTGACTATCCTAAGCATTTCTGCTATGCTAAATTTATCAAGATCCAGATTGGAGTTGGCCGTTATGGCGATTGGAGAACGCATTCACTTTTTCCGCACTCTGCGGGCATGACACAAAAATATCTTGGTATGGCGCTGGGCTTCCCGGAGAAGTCTGCCGATGTGCGCCTTGCTCAATACGAGAACGGGTCGCGGACGCCCAAAAGCAGACCTGACTGCCGCGCTGGCACAGATATTGGATGTCTCTCCCCATGCTCTGGCCGTGCCGGACATCGACTCCTATGTGGGTCTTATGCACACGCTGTTTACACTGGAGGATCGCTACGGCCTAAAAATTTGCGAATGCGACGGAGAGATACATCTTCGGGTGGATGTGTTCCAGGGAAAAAAGCGGCCCGGCTCCATGAGATGCTTTTGCGCTTGGGGCGAACAAGCAGCTAAGTTGAAAGCGGGGGAAATCAGCAAAGAGGACTACGACCGCTGGCGTTACCGCTACCCGGAGTTCGATACCACAGGCCACTGGCACAGGGTTGTCCCTTCTCAGGGCCTCAGCGAGATGAACTGAACAAGGACAAAAAGGATAAATAAAAAGGTCAACCGACTTGCAAAAATCGGTTAGACCTTTTCTCTTGATAAGTTTTTAATCTGCACCTGCAAACCACCTGTTACCTGCCAAAAATCAGCAAGTATAGATTTGACGAGTGCTATCAATCTGCTATCAAACGAGGAATTTGAAAATCAAAAAACACAAGTGTTTATGCGGCTTTGCGGGCCCTCATATCCACTTTTTACTTATTCCCACTCAATGGTGGCGCAGGGCTTGGGGTGAGGTCATAGAGCACGCGGTTGACGCCGGGGACCTCGGCGGTGATGCGGGCGGTGATGTGCTGCAGCAGCGCGAAGGGGGACGTCCTCGACGGTGGCGGTCATCGCGTCGACGGTATTGACCGCGCGCAGGATGACGGGGCGTAGGTGCGGGCGCCGTCCTTCACGCCGACCGAACGGAAAGCGGGTACGACGGTGAAATACTGCCACACCTTGCCGGCCAAGCCGTTTTTGCTCGAATTCCTCGCGCAGGATGGCGTCCGACTTCGCGCACGGCCTCCAGCCGGTCGCGGGTGATCGCGCCCAGGCAGCGCACGCCCAGACCCGCCGGGGAAGGGGCTGACGATAGACCATGTTGTCCGGCAGGCCGAGCGCCTTGCCGCAGACGCGCGGACTTCATCCTTGAAGAGCATCTTCAGCGGCTCGACGAGCTGGAACTTGAGGTCCTCCGGCAGCCCGCCGACGTTGTGGTGCGCCTTCACGCCGTCGCTCTCGATGATGTCGGGATAGATCGTGCCCTGCGCGAGAAACTCGATGTCCGACAGCTTGCGCGCTTCCTCCTCGAACACGCGGATGAACTCGGCGCCGATGATTTTGCGCTTGGTTTCGGGGTCGGACACGCCCGCCAGCTTGGACAGGAAGCGCTCCGACGCGTCGACGTACACCAGATTCGCGTCCATCCGATTGCGGAACACCTCGACCACCTGCTCCGGCTCGCCCTTGCGCAGCAGCCCGTGGTTGACGTGTACGCAGACGAGCTGCTTCCCGACGGCCTTGATCAGCAGCGCCGCGACGACCGACGAATCGACCCCCTGCCGGACAGCGCCAGCAGCACCGTTTACCGCCCACCTGCGCGCGGATTTCCCGCACCTGCTCGTCGATGAACTGCGCCGCCAGCGCCTCCGTGGTGATGCGCGCCCATCGTCTCCGGCCGTTTGTTGTTCTCCATAGATCCACACCTTACCCTTTCCTGTATGCGTATTGCTCTGTTTTTTTGTTTGCGTCTCAGAAGCCGATGCGGGCGTCGATGTACGCCTCCAGCGCCTCGATCGGGATGCGCTCCTGCGCCATCGTATCGCGGTCGCGGACGGTCACGCATCCGTCTGTCTCCGAGTCGAAATCGTAGGTCACGCACAGAGGCGTGCCGATCTCGTCCTGGCGGCGGTAGCGCTTTTGCCGATGGAGCCGCTGTCGTCGTACTCGGTGAAGAAGCGCTTGGACAGCTTCTCGCACAGCGCCTGCGCGGGGCCGGCGAGCTTCTTGGACAGCGGCAGCACGGCCGCCCCTTCACCGGCGCGAGCGCGGGGGGTGGATGCGCAGCACGGTGCGGACGTCGCTCGCGCCGTCAGCACAGCGGTCAGGTCGAAATCCGGTGCGGTCGGCCACGCCCCAAAGCTCGCTAGCCAGAAATGAAGCAATACGTAGC
>VOFK01002981.1_pt1 | contig 31390 bp, 29 predicted proteins | sample 5384121 | NCBI WGS metagenome assembly VOFK01 (sample SAMN12384730, study PRJNA508395) | human gut metagenome | isolation source: healthy gut J | host: Homo sapiens | reverse complement strand
CTCTGTTGCTTCGTTCGGTTATGCTCTCGATGCTCGAATTCGAGTCGGCCGAGCGAGTCGATACCGGCAAGAGCGGCCGAGCAGGGAAGCTGTCGCAGCGCAGCGGGCCTCGTACTCACTTGCGGGCGGCGTCGAACATTCCCGAGAGGAAATGCGTCCCGTGCCGACGAGTGCCGTCGAGGCGTGATCACCCCTGCCCGGCGGCTTGCGCCCCGGGCGTGATGCTGCGCAGGGGATGGCGATCCGGCGCTGCAGTGCCGTGTCAAGGAAGCAGCGCACGGAGGAAGTCCATCTGCCAGAGCGTACCGTCGAGAGCCGCACCGCGAGCGCCCGCGCGGGCCAGGTCGAGCAGCTGTTTGGCGGCTCCGTCGGCCTGCAGTTCGAGGTGCCCGGGCGAAGTGACGCCCAGATGCAGGCGGCGGATGTCGGCAAGGGTCCCGGCGAGTTGCAGCGATGCGCCGATCCGCTTGTCGCGCAGCACGGCGCGGTCGAGGGCGGGAACAAACCGTGCGGCGTCACGCATCCCGACATCGGCCGTCAGGTCGGCCGTCAGCGGGGCGTCCGGGGCCAGGGTGAGGAGCCCGCCCCGGCTTTCACATCGGCCCGGAGGCTCGACTGCGTGGTGGCGATCTTCAGGCCGGCGAGCTCCGCGCCGTCGGGGGAGAGGGCGAGCGATCCGCACAGCTTCTCGACGGTGAACCCCGACCGTTCGGCGAAACGCATGCTGCGGATCCGTACGGCCAGCTGCGCCCCGTACGAACGGAGCGAGTCGATTTCGGTGTCGAAACCCGTAACGGCGATGGCCTCAGGGTCGAACCCCGCTGTGGGGCGGTGGCCCGCAATGGCATATTGTGCGCGGTTGTCGTGCAGTTCGATCCGGTCGATGCGGATCTCCCACGGCCCGGCAGCCGAAGCGTCGGCGGCCTCCGGGACGGTTCCGGCCGTGCGGCGGGCCTCCGGCGACGGGCCTTCGGCCGCAGGGGCCCGTTTCGTGTTGTGCGTCGTGTCCGGCTGCAGGCATGAGACAGGCGTAGGATCCTCCGTCGAGACGAACCGAGCGGACCGAAACGGCTAAGTTTCCGAGGTCGATGCGGGCAGCCTCGGCCCTGCCGTCGTCGAGGCGTATGTCGAGCAGCAAGGGACCCGGCTCGTTCCGCAGGCGGAAGGCGGCGTCGGCGAGGCGGAGGCTGCCGATGTCGATCCGCCACGGCGCTGCCGCCGTATCCGTAGGGGACTCCTCCCGTTTCGGGGCGGGGCGCATCGTGAGCGCGGCATCGCCCTCGGCCAGACACCGATCCGACGGAGATCGCCCTCGTGCGGAGGTCGATCACCCCCCGTCGAGCGAGAACGAGCCGATCGCCGCCCGGAGGTCCATGCCAGCGAGCGAATCGTCGTAGGCGAAGCGTGTGTCGTCGAGCTGGAGGCGGCGGATGTCGATCCGGCGGCGCAGCAGCGGTCCCGGACTGACGTCGAGGGCCAGACCTCCGCACGAGAAGCAGCGTGTCGCCCCCGCTCCACGAGCCGGGTTTCGGTGACGGTGAGGCGGAGCGGAAAGGCCAGGCGGATGCGGCCGATCGAGAGCTCCATGCCCAGAGCGCGGGCGGCCTGTCGCTCGGCCTCCCGGCGGATGAGCTCCTGAATGCCCGGGATGTAGCACAGTGCGGGGAGGAGCAACAGCAGAAGAAGCACGGCAAGCAGGGCCCGGCGCGTGTATTTGAGGATCTTTTTCAGCATGCGGATGCGGGCCGGGTCCGCCTCTCCGTGCGGTCTGCCCACCGGGCGGCGCCGTACGGGTTCTGCCGCGGACGGCGGAATCCGATCGAAAGGTACAAAAAATCTTCCAAATCCGGAGCATCGCTCCGCCCGGCGGGGCGTGCGGCCCGCCGGCGCGATAAACGCGATGGATCGGTACGTCGGAGCGGCTGCCCCGCCGGGCGGCCGCATGGCGGGTGAAAATTCGGGCCGGACGGCTTGGCGCATTCGCTCCGGGGTGTTACCTTTGCGGAACGATCCCCGAACGAATGCGTATGAAACTCCGAAATCCGATCTTTGCCGGCGGCCGGGCGGCTCAGGATGCTCCGTTGCGCGAGGCGGCGCAGCGGACGGTCTATCCGATCCTGCTGATGGCCTGCGCGGCGCACCTGCTCAACGACATGATGCAGTCGGTCATCCCGGCCGTCTATCCGCTGCTCAAGGAGAAGTTCGGCTTTTCGTTCGCCCAGATCGGACTCATCACGCTGGTCTTCCAGATGACTTCGTCCGTCCTGCAGCCCTTTGTCGGGCTGCATGCCGACCATCATCCGCAGCCCTATTCGCTCGCCGTGGGCATGTGCTTCACGCTGGTGGGGCTGCTGTTGCTCGCCGTGGCTCCGGGGTTTGTGTGGATCCTCCTGTCGGTCAGCCTGATCGGGTGGGGGTCGTCGGTTTTTCACCCCGAGTCGTCGCGTGTGGCCCAACTGGCTTCGGGCGGCCGCAAGGGGTTGGCGCAGTCGATCTTCCAGGTAGGCGGGAACGCCGGCAATGCGCTGGGCCCGCTGCTGGCCGCCCTGGTGGTGATTCCCTTCGGCCAGCACTCGATCGGGTGGTTCGCTCTGGCCGCCGTTGTGGCCATCGTCATCCTGCTGCGGGTCGGCGCGTGGTACCGCGACCGGCTGCGGACGGCCTCGGGACCGCTCTTTCCCGGAGCTTCGGATGCCGTGAGCGGCCTTTCGCCGCGGCGGATCCGCCGGGCGCTGCTGATCCTGACGGTGCTGGTCTTCTCGAAATACTTCTACATGGCCTGCATGACCAACTTCTTCACCTTCTTCCTCATGGAGCGGTTCGGCATTTCGGTGCAGGCGTCGCAGTACTGTCTCTTCGCCTTCCTCGCCGCAGCCGCGGCCGGTACGGTCATCGGCGGGCCGGTAGGCGACCGCATCGGCCGCAAGTATGTGATCTGGGTTTCGATCCTCGGAGCGGCGCGCCCCTTCGCCCTGCTGCTTCCCTATGCCGGCCTGGCGGGGACGATCGTACTGGCCGTTGTCGTGGGGCTGGTCATCTCGTCGGCCTTCTCGGCCATCGTCGTCTATGCGACCGACCTCATGCCGGGCAAGGTGGGCATGATTGCGGGGCTCTTCTTCGGCCTGATGTTCGGACTGGGCGGCATTGGGTCGGCCTTCTTCGGGTGGCTGGCCGACCGCACGAGCCTTGAGTTCATCTTCAGGGCCAGTTCGCTGCTTCCGCTGCTGGGGATCATCACGGGCCTGCTTCCCGATGTAGAGGCCCGCAAAACAAGGTGAGGATGGATTGTATCTGGAGATACCGCTCGCCGCTGGGCGACGTGACCCTCTCCTCCGACGGGGAGGCGCTGACCGGCCTCTGGTTCGACGGGCAGCTGCATTTCGGACGGACCCTCGTCCCGCAGCACGGATTGTGCGCATTGCCGGTTTTCGAACGGGCGGCGGCGTGGCTCGACTGCTATTTCGGCGGCGGCCGTCCCGATTTCGAGGTGCCGCTGCGGTGGCGTGACACGCCCTTCCGCGAAGCGGTCTGGGCACTGTTGCGGACGATTCCCTACGGCGAAGTGGTGACCTACGGCGAGATGGCCCGTGAACTGGCCCGCCGGCAGGGCGTTGCGGCCCTCTCGGCGCAGGCCGTGGGCGGGGCCGTGGGATACAATCCGATCTCGATCCTTGTCCCGTGCCACCGGGTGGTGGGGTGCGGCGGCCGCCTGACGGGTTACGCGGGCGGCCTGGAGCGCAAGGCGGCGCTCCTGCGGCTCGAAGGGGCCGACCTCCTGCGTCCTTACAGGATCAATTCATAATCGACGACATCGAGCCAGCGGCCGAATTTCCGGCCGACCTCCCTGAAGTGCGAGACGGCCCGGAATCCGAGTGCCTCGTGCAGCGCCGTGCTGGCCCGGTTGCCGCCCGTGATGCAGGCGATCAGGACGTGGATGCCGCGCCGGCGGCACGCCTCGATCAGTTGCAGCATCAGGACGCGGCCGATACCCTTTCCGGTATGTCCCGGAGCCAGGTAGACGGTCGTTTCGAGCGTGAGGCCGTAGGCCGGGCGCGCTTTCCACGGGTGAGCGAAGCAGTAGCCGACCACCTCGCCCTCCTCTTCGCAGACGAAATAGGGCCAGGCCGCGGCGATGGCGGCGATGCGTTGGCGCATCGTCTCCCCGTCGGTGGGTTCGGTGTCGAACGATGCGTCGCTGTGCATCACGTAGTGGTTGTTGATGGAGGCGATGGCCGCGGCATCCTCCTGCCGTACTTCCCGGATCATGTGTTTCTCTCTGTTTTGGGTCGGGCAAAGATACGCATTTGCGGCGGATCGGTTGCACCGGGCGACGGATTATTCGACCAGCAGCCGTGTCGGGCGCCACTGCCGCATGAGCTGCACGAGCACGAAGCTCACGGCGAAGGCCAAGCAGGCGGCGAGCAGGATCCGCACCGGATCCGGCAGGGCCGCGAGGGGCTGCGTCCGGCAGACCAGGTCGTAGGCCCCTGCACGAAGATGAAGTGGCAGAGGTAGATGCCGAAGGTGGCGCCGGCCAGCCGCGACAGCCACGGACGGGGTTTTACGGCGAGTTTCTGCACGGTGAGGAATACGGGTACGGTCATCAGGAAGACGTTGAGCCCCGAGAAGTACCAGATGATCTCCAGGTAGGCGTAGTTGCCCGGGAAGTGTTCCTGCAGGAAGACGAAGCCGAACGACGTGATGAGGTATCCGACGAGGAATGCGGGGATGCAGCAGGCGGCCATGCGGCGCCAGCTCCATGCGGGCGGGTATTTCGTGAGGTACGAGGCCAGCAGGAGGTATCCGGCGAATCCCGAGACGTAGTGGAAGGTGCCGAACTCGTTCCAGTCGCAGATGCCGTAGAGTCCCATGTTGCCGTAGTTGCCCGCATAGCCGGCCAGCGGGGCGAGCAGCCGGAGGTAGGGCAGCAGGAGCGTGAGCCCCCAGACGCCGAGCAGCAGCCTCAACTCGCGCTTCGAGGCGCGTTCGAGCCAGGGGCTCACGACGGGCATGATCAGGTAGAGCCCGACGAGCATGTAGGGTACCACAGCGGCGTAGTCTCGTAGTTGAAGTTGAAGACGAAGTTCCACAGCCGGGGCAGCGTGGCGTCCCACGTGTAGTTCTCCGCCGCGAGCGACGTGGCGTCGCCGGCTGCCTGCACGTAGAGGAAGTAGAGGAGCGGCAGCGCGACGGACCAGAAGACGAGCGCCAGCACCACACGCCCGATGCGCCGGCGGTAGAATGCGGCGGTGTCGGTGCGCACCGGGAGCAGGAGCACGGCGGTCATCATGACGAACAGCGGGACGCTGCAGCGGACCAGACTGCTCGAGAAGACGCCGGAGAGAAGGCCGTGCGGTCGGTATCGAATGCGGCGATGTCGCAGCAGTGGGCGAATACGACCAGGAAGCAGGCCAGAACCCGCAGCAGGTCGATCCACCCGATCCGCTCTCGGCGGACAGGGTCGGGGTTGGGAGCGTTTTTCCATCTTGGGTTGGGTTTGTTGTCAACGAGAGATTACGAAAAAAACGAGATCGGACGTCGGCGCCGGTCCTGTTTTGTGTGGCGGCCCAGCTTCCCGGATCGCCGTCTCATCCGGCCGTTCCTGGCCTGCTTCCCGCCCCGATGGCTCTGTGCCCTTTGCTGCCGGCTCGCGGCCGCGCCGCATCGGCCCGCTCATCCGGCTGCGGGCGAACGGCGGCGCCGGCGCCGCTGGGATTAAGGGATGATCTCGCCTCATCAGCTTGAGCTTGTATTGCACGCCAGTTCGATGGGAGCAATTTTGTTCTCGGCCTTCGTGAGGTGTTGCCATTATCTATCATGCTGGAAGTGAGGCGATCAGCCCTGGTGGTGTGTTCCAGTTCGCTGCCGGCCTTGCATGACGAGTTCGATGCAGAGTGGTCCGCGCCCAAGGCCCTGTGATGCCTGTGGTGATGGTCTCCTGCTGTGACTTTTCGGTGAGCAGCGAGGCTCTAGCCGGAGTGGATCCGCTCGATTGATGGTACGGCTGATCCTCGGTCTTTGATGCAGCCTGTTCTTTCCTGCAGCAGAGGATGTTGTTGTTGTACATGTGATGATCGAACTCGCCTGAGTAGCCGTCCTGCTGTGGTAGTGTTTGCTGTCGATGACGATGCCCAGTCCCACCTCATCCGCCAAGCCTCTTTGGTGTCGTTCCTGAGCCAAGTTCGCTCAGGATGGCCTGACCCCCAGCTGATGTGTAACCGACGGCGAGCCTGCCCGCTATGAAGCAGGAAGCGGCAAGTTCCTTGGCGTGCAGATGCGGTCTGCCCGACGCACCGCCTGCGGCGAGCATTCGGAGACGTACTTCTGGCCACGGTGGTTGCCGAATCCCTGCCGTGGCCGGGAACCATGAATTGCCTGCATGATAAAAAGCATGATGAGTTGCTGTGACTGTTCCGCCGGGATGCCTGTTCAGTGGCAGGTGAGGTGTCTTTGTTTAAAACAAAAAGTGTCCTTTTGTTAAAATGCTGAATGATTTATTTTGTTAAAGACAAATTCGAAATGTTTGGCAATGTTTTGCATATTCCATATTTTTGATATATCCCTTTTTGGAAATTACATTTGATAATTCAAGCTGTGAATGTTTTTATGGGTTGTTGTGTCGTGTCTTTGTTTAAAAAACTTTAATTTTTGTTTTATTTTACTTAAAAACATTTGTGTTATTTGAAACATTCCATAGCTTTTGTATGAACCGATATCCGAACGTCATTCAATTCTACCTCTATATTATGGAAAAGATCAGCGACTTATCGACGCGCGTTCACGCCGTAACCGCAGCCTGGCGATGTGAACTGCGAACCCATTCCGGCCTATGCCGCCATGTTGCACAAGAACGGCTCTGAAGGGCGTCTTCTTTATCAACGGCCTCGGGCGAGGCTGACCGGGGAGCGATGCCCGCAGCTGGCCTTAACCGAAGGGTTCGCGTGACGCACGTTGGCAGCTGCCGCGCGAGAGCGTGAAACCGCGCCCGCTGCCGCCGGAGATCGGTGCCTGGGCATCGGCGAGCCTCCCTTCCCGGGCGCATTGAGGAGCATTCGCCACGGCGCCTGCTGCCTTTTTCTACTACTACCACATCCTGGCTCTTCAACGGTGGCCTGCCGATGTTTAGTTGATGGCCGCATTTACAACTTCGCCGGCATCAAGCACCTTCGAAGAGTACAACCGTACGCCGCAACGGCAACACATGCTTCACGGGTTTGTCGAGATTTATCCTGCCGGAGCTCTGCCTGTAAGTGTAAGTGCCGACGAACTGGCACCCGCCGCGGTGGGGATCATCGAGGCCTGGAGCGGTGAATTGAGACGGCGCGAAAAACAGAACTTCGCAGAAGTCATCAAATGTGTCATTCGCACCATCAAAGCAAATGTCGGCGGCAAGTGATCACCTTACCTGCTGGACCCGCCAGAATCAATTGTTCAAATATTGGTCGACATTGAGGAGGAGGCTTCGATGAAGTGCTAACTGGAGCAGATTTCTTCTGAAAGGCAAACCGGTTCATCAACGGAACGAAACCTAAAAACCTGATATCATCATGAGAAGTTCTGCTGCTGGTACTGCGCTCCCCGCAAGCATGACGACGGCAGATGCCTGACTATTCGGAAGCGGGCCGCGCAGATTATTTCCGCCGGCACCTGCGTGGGCGGCGACAAATCTCGGTGCTTTGACGTATCGAGAGCCGCGTCGGCCTCTTCTGCAGCGCACCGAGCCTGCAAGTTTGCTGGCCCGCCGCCGGCGAGCCCGAAGCGGGCTGTTCTGATGCCTGAGCGGTCGAAGCGAGTACCTCTTTCTATCTCTCTATGCGCTCTGAGGCGAACACCTCGCACGGCGCCGACGGGGCGTGGCTCCCGGCTCATTACGCCGCCGACGGCTTCCGAACCCCCGGAGACTTCGCTGGCAGTGACTGAAGCAGGTAAACATACCTCGACCTGTCGGTATCGACCTCGGTTCTGGTTTGTTTGATCCAGATCGAGTCCTTGGCTTTTGGATACGGCCCGCCCTGGCTGGTTCTTTCGGTTCCTGACCCTCAAACTCGCCTCGGTCCGATGCCTCGAAGTCGCCCCTGCTGCGCAAAGCATGGCAGCCCCTCCGGGCGAGCTGTTCACCGCTGCTGTGACTGCCCTTGGCCGGCACCTCGCAGCGTCAGTGACGGTAGTCAAGAACGGAAGCGGGCATGGTACTCTGGTGAGGTCTCGTCGGTGGCTGGCTCTTAGACCCTCTCAGACAAGCCTGACGCACACCTTCGACGAGGCTATGGTTATATTAATTTATTCTGGTCTCCTGTGATCCGGAGTAGACGGCATGCACCAACTGTGGGCGAAGCCTGCCGCAGCCAGACCACTGCTTCCCGGCAACGCCCGGTTTACCGGCCGGCCTGTGTTCTGGCATTCGCTTCACGACCAGCGGGAATGCCGGCAGACCTCTTCGGAGGGCAATGCCGTGCACGTAAGTTCTGGACGCCGCCGAACATCCTCTGAGCGGCGGCCTGGTGACGGTTGATTCGACGCCGCCAGTAGACCATGTTTCCGGCGGTTTTGATGGGCGCCTCAAAGCCAGCCGTGGCATTTGAACGTGGAACAACCTTCGCTCGACCAGTGGGGCCGCGATCCCTTCCCGTGAACACTGACGTGATATCGGCGGAACTGCGGGCGGCGTTTGGCTTAATCACGCGGCTGCGTAAGATTTCGCCGCAGGCAATACGCTGATGTCGACATCAGCCGCAAAGCCTGTGAGCAGACGCCCGCTACCCGATGAACTTCACCTGCCAACAGCGATCGGATACGCCGCAGATGACCTGTGGGGCGACAAAAAAATGGCGATGGGCCGCGTGATCTACGGTTCCTTGCTCGATGGACTCAATGTCGCGGAAGACCCACGAGGATGGAATGCCCAATACACGACGCAGGCCGAGATTCATGGCTGGAAATATCTTCCGTGGCAACGGCAGAGCGCCTATCCGCTCGGCGGCATGTTGTTCCTGAATTCGGGGCGGATTGTCCTGCCGCAGCGTGTGGGCCACATTGTGAGCATGCCTGCTGCGAGCGGCGACAAAGTTTACCGCTTATTTCGACTATGCGAATCTCAAGCCTCGACGACAACAACGCAGCCATCGCGAAGACAGTAAAATTATTGTCCCCTTCCGCCCGGCGCGATTAGTGGCACCTCGCCGGCGGACAATCAACACACGACCATTCAACAGGGAAAATAATATTTAAGATTGCTCGTACACGCCATGCGGCCGACCTCACGACGACACATCATGCCTCTGAGTGCGCACGGACTCGGGTCGCCCTGCGTCGATCGCGACGGCACGTTGATGGATACGACCTGCAAGTTTGGTGTTTCAGGGGACATCTTCGGTTGCCTCGGCCTGGGGGCAACCCCTTGCCGGAGGCCCGGAAGAGTGCGCTGGAGTTCATCGAGCTTCATCGACGGCAATATGTTCTTTCGGTGATGGTCAGGCTCCGGCCAGAAGCAGCCGATATTTGCTATCGCCATGGTTTAAACACGCTGCGCCCAGCAACAATGCCGGGAGCAACATCCCGCATTGCCTCCACCCCGATTCCTGCCCCGATCGCGATCATTATCCTGATCAATGTGGCGCTGGTCGTCAAGCAGGTGGTTCTATCGATCCGGTGTTTACTACAGATCGACCGTTGATCGACCGCCGCGCCAAGCCGCACCGAAAGTTCGACGCCGTTCGAGACGGTTCATACCGGTGCCGAAAACGATCAATCTGGGATACCGCATGGAGATGGCCATTGTTGAGCCGCCTCGCTGATGCTGGTTGATGGTCAATGACATCGATCAGTTCTCGGTGCGCTGACGAGCTTTACAGTGGAATGATCAACTTCCGTCGAAAGTTCCCGCCCCAGACTATTCGCAGGACATGAAATTGGCCGCAGTGAGACGATCAAGCCGGATTTCAGTTTGTTCGTGGGCGACGGAAGTCGGGGTGATCATGCTTCGGGTCTTCCCCGATGTGTCGAGTATGCGAGTGGTTCGGCTACCTGCACCGTGATTGTGCTGGTCGCCCAGCCGGCCAAGGGCAATTTTTGGCCCGTTCCACATCCCGCATGATGATCAACGCCAGGCGGCTAAAGTGACGAAACTTTGAACAAGTAAACTTTCAAATCAACCTGAAATTTCCTGAAACTTTGCAACCAGGATACCGTGCGGTTATTTCTGTTTGCCGGTGTGATGCTGCTATGTTTTTGAGCTGTTTAGACGATCAAGCGGCCCGTGATGACCGCCCCCGCTGATGCCCGGAATCTCGTCCGGCAACCGAAGGGATTTCGCAGACGGAATCCTCGACCCCTTCACGGCGGGCACGGGCGCCAATCCCTACCGCATTCTCGATCGCGTGACGGCCGGTGACGCCTGCGTTATCTCTGCGAGCGCGCCATGAGTCGGGCGCGAGCCATACGACATCGTGGTGCTGCCGCACGGACAACGGAAGAGCGGGTCTGGAGGAATCCTGACCGTTTCGCCAACGGCGGCGTAATATGTTTTCATGAATTCTGACCTCGGCCGAGCACACCGAGACGGCAGGCGGAGCTGCTGCTGGTTACAAAAGCCGCCGGATGCTGATGCGATGAAGAGTTCAAGTTTTCCGGGTCATCGACGGGACAATTTGCGCCATGTGGGCGCTCCTCAAGATGTTACCGCAAATGATCCGCGAGGGTTACAGCCGGGAGCCTGCCCGGTTTGGGACATCGCGGGTGGCATGCTGGCGGCTCATTTTCCCTTTCGCGGCAGCACGACGGCACATCGAGTTCCGGTGGCGGTCTACCCGACGACCACGGGCAAAAGATCGGGGCTCGGAAATGCTCGGCGGCGTCGATCGCCGAGTGCCGCAGGTGGAGAAACTCACTGCACACGATCATCGCCCGGCCATTTCAGCGATGGCGGAAAGACGGTCGCAGGCGGCCAAGGACGGCGATTTCGTCGTTCGTGAGAAGCGATGCCAGCTGCTGCGAGTGTCTGCGGAGCCGGCGGGAACACGTTCCTACCGTATCCTGGAAGGGTAAAGCTACCACTTCGAATGACAACCGCTACGAGCTGATGCTTCGCAGCCCGTCAGGTGGGCAACCGTCCCGCCGGCTGATGCGTACTGACGCTGATTCATGTCAAAAATCTCACCGGATCGATAGAAAACAAACCACGAATCCGGACTTCAAAAACCTCAAATTATATCTTCAGCAATCTCAGCAGCGTCATTGTATGCCGAGCAATACGCTTCCAGCCCGAGTACCAAAGCCTCTCGACACTCTCAGCAAAGTGTCTGTGCGATCTAGCGGATTCCTGCGATAGGACGCTCTCGGCGGAGATGAAATCCCTCCTGGCCTTCAGCCGTGGAAGCTACACGTTATATATCTCGGACAATACTTGGCCCTGTATGGAAACCAGCCGGTTCGTCCGGTTCCTGCATTACCTCCTTGTGGCAAAAACGCGAATTGATCAGCGCTTCACGGACAGCATCCACACAGGATTTCCGGAATTTCTTACGCTGCAAGGAGCCAAACTCAACACGCCAACGAATGTTCCCGAAGATATTTCAGCGCGATCTACAAAGTTTCGAAAATCGCTCCATGCTCACGCCGATATCCAAAAATGAGCCGCCCTGTTCCCGCGAATCACCGCCATTTGCAGGTCATTGTAGGGCGTCTCACCGAATAGAACCATGCCTGCGTTCAGAGATAGCTTCCCCGCAGTCAAACTTAACTTACCCTAGTACCGTATCCCTGTCGGAATAATCAAAGTTGATTCTGCTGAACTCCTGACCGCGGTGGATATACTTTGAGAGAAAGTTCCCCGTCCACCGAGCTGGTCGCGTTATCGGAAACTTTGCGCTCCCATACACCTTCGTTGCCTGCTGCTCCATAATATAGTCGGTCAATTCCTGCTGGGACATTACCTTATCTTCATCCGCAACACGGATTCTTGGCCAAGCATTATAGGTTTGTGAAGTACGGTGTATTGTGCCCTTCAAAGCTGACATGGATACAATCCTTATCATCAATATGGACTACTACGATTTTTTCAAATTTCGGCTCGATATGGTTTGCAATCTCCCTGACTGACGCTATCCCAGGGTCTTTTCGAAATTTGCTGCCCAATAGGCGTCCCATCTGGTTTTATCCCGAAATAGAGAGTTCGCCTTTCTGATGTTTGTTGTTCAGGGATGGCAGCAATCGATACGACGCCTTCCTTCAGTTCTCTCCGGTAGTCTTTTAAATTCCAAGGTTTCGGGTTTCATGTCCGAGATTCACTTTTGCTCACCCTCTCAACACTTTTCGATGTGTCAAATGCAAAAAGCGATATTCTTGATTTGCAGAAGTCCTGAATCACAAAAAGTGTCATTTTATCTCCGGCTCCATTCTTCCAAGTTCTCCCAGCGATTGATTTGTCGTAAACACTTATATCAGCTGTTCTTGCAAGCTCTTCTCGGTGAAATGCAATTCACTGCGAAAGCTTGGAACAATAGAGTCTGCAAAAGTCACTGGTCATCACGCCCCTTTTGCATAGTATAACACATGATAAGCGTTTTTACAACGAAGCAGAAGCATTTCCGAACCACTTATGCAGGCTGTTCCTCACTGCACAGCCTGTTCTTCTTCGGATATAAGCTGGTGTACCAGAGCAGAGGGTCGGATTGGCCTCCTGAGCAAAGCTGATCGTTACCTTATGACCCCTCAATGGTCATCTTGATTCGCCTGGTGTTTTTCTTCTCTGTGCTCTGATTTCACATAGTCAAGCCTCGCTTTCTTTGTTGTCAGGTAGTATATCCTTAACTCAATGCTGATCTCCAAGGCAGCATTCACTCTCTCCTTGCATCTTTGCTTGCCTTTTCCTACAGTTCCTGCATACCTCAAGCAGGCGCTGTTTGTTCAATGTCCGGAAGCTGTTCCAGCATGATCGTGGATTCATGGTGTAATCCGCATTGTCGCCCATTCAGGTTTCATATGGGTCGGTAATCGGTGATGCTTATGGCGGCAACGGAGCCGCGTGACCGGGACTCAACGATTCGCATATTCTGAATAATCAGCACCGGTCGGACGCCGCGGAGCCGCGTACCGGTTCAAGATCCGTGGATGTTCTCGCTATGCGGAGTGATGTTGTCATTATCCATAGTAGCTTCCATTTTTCTCCCGCTACAAACTAAGTAAAGGAATCCGCGCAGCTATAGCGCACAGCTTTAGCCTGCGCGGTATATATTTTCCTTGCCTGTACTTTGACACTACTTCCAGGCGGGCGGCAATTGAACTGTGCTTTGCGCACATCACGGGACTCCCCTTTCCGGGAACGCCTGAGCTGCGTACAGGAGTATTTCATTTAGGGGCCGACGGGATTATGGCGGTGGAAACAGCTTCGCCAAAGCTGCCTTGGCCTGAGTGGGTATCGCTTGCACCTTATTTGGCCGTCCTTGATGCGGAGATGCTCCGCACAGGTGGCTCGCGCACTCGGCCTGACGCTGGCCCGTCAGCTAATGTATTCTTGCCGGATATGACCGCCTGAGACGGTGTTTATCAAGGTTCATAGCAGGAGAAAAATTATCCCTTCACCTATCGCCGGGAAAAAGGAGGGTTTCACACCCTGTTTTTCAAAAATTTTCAATTTCTTTTTTTGCGGAAGCGATTGACTTTGAGACATTCTGTTGTGCTATGCCTTCAAATGATGCAATCTGCCGCTGTTACTCCATTTATGCAATAGAGCCAGAGCCTCGTTCGCTGGCGTTCGGTCAATTTAGTTCCCATTCCTTCCAGTAAAAGATTCTCCAGAAGATGTCTTTCGATAGGTCAATTTCTGTGATGTAACCTTCCTCGGCGGACGGAACCGCAATTACTTCCTCAGCCAAAGCTCTCCAGCGGGAGCGTGCCATCATAGTACAGGTGGTCAACTTTTTTCTTCTCCGTGATAATCCATAATCGGGATATCTTTTTCAGCGCAGGAACTCCTCCTCGTTGGAAAAGTCATCACGGGTCAGGCGAATCAAATTACCATCAGCATCCGTATAGACGATGGCGTTGGGATCTTTCTTATTGAGAGCGTAGATGCTCTTTCGATTGAACATATTGCTCCTCCGTTTTTTCAAGATTTGGTGGCGAATCAAATCTCGAAAACGGAGGGCCACGGCAGCGCGGCAAAAGTGCCCCGAAATGCAAAAAAGCTCCCGGAGCACAATGGCTCCGGGAGCAGGGACGCAATATTAGAATGATAGACGGTTCGCGGCGCAGGAGGGCCGTACAGATCCGTGCACAAGGGGCGCAAACCGGCCTTGTGGTGACCAACGGCGTAATATCGTCTTCTGCACAGCAAAAAAATCACCCGCCCGCATCATCTATCGGACGCATCCGATAACCAATGATAACGGGCGGGCAACCTCAGCCGTGGCCTGCTGGACAACCTCCTGTATGACTTTTTCTATGACCTCAGCTGCAACCTACTGGGCAGCCTCATGTACGACCTCTTCCGCAACCTCTGGAGCAACCTACTGCGTAACCTCTGCTACAACCTCAGCTGCAACCTCCGGAACAACCTCAAGTTGCTCTCATTTTATGTTCAAATACTTCTTGATGACCTCGGCATGCTCTAACGCCAGATAGGGCTTCGCCGCCGTGTAGTATGTCTGTGCCATAGAGAGATTTCCCTGAAATCCCATGGCGAGGATCGCATACATGTTCAGTTCGCTGTCCTTCGGGTCGAAGCGCAGAGCATCAATAGCCGTCTTTTGCGCCAGGATATAATCCTTGCACTCCATCTTCAGCCGGACATATCCCTTGGTGATCTGCAGGTACAACGACTGATAGTACATGGACAGCTGCATCAGCCACAGTTCATGTTCACATCTTGGGAGTAACTGTCCTTTATACATATCGACTGCGCTGTGGTAGAGGGAATGCCGCATATCCGGGTTTTTTCTGTTTTCAACTGAATGCAGGCATCCTCAAAGCGGTCGAAATCCGTATGGATATTGAAGTTGGGATTGATCTGGAATGTACCATTCTTCCCGATGACCAGCTTATCGAGCCCGATGACGGAAAGAGTACGCCGCAGGCGGTAAACGATATTATTGACGACCTTATATGGCGAATCGAGTTCGTCGTATGGACAGATGATCTCTGCCAGTGTGTCAACAGTGGAATTCTTTTTGTGGTTCAGAATGAGATATGCCAGAAGCAGGTAGCACTGGTCCGCTTTAATATCTTCTCCGGTCAATGTCCCTTTGGAGCTGATGATCTCCATGCCGCCAAAGAAATTGACATGGATGTCCTCCGGATTGTATTTGGAGGCTTTTGTTGCTGCCAACAGGGACTGCTGCTGTTTGATTTCGTTGAGCTCCACAACCACTGCATAGGAAGCGATGAATAGGAAAACCGGGTCATCCGTGTAGCGGGTCGGATCGTCCACGGCAATGAATCCCTGATTAATCCGTTTGGAGAATGGTGCCGCCAGCAGTGTAGTCACCCCATACTCCCGAAAGAAGGCTGCCTCATCTGGATAGACTTTCTCTAATCTCTGCAAGTCAGAAATCACGACCGGTTTATTGGCCCGAAGTGCTTTCCTCCATCTCGGAAACTTCTCCATGGGCAGGCACTGGAGCATATCTCTCTGCGCCGACACACCATCTTTGCACCATTCATAGGTAATAACGCCGATTCCAAGATCCCAGTCAGCTTCCACCACAGAGGCTCTTGATGCGCCATAAAACTCAGCCGCACCCTTCAGAAGGCCACTGATGATAGCGTCTGAATCCTCGGTGTTTCGCAGACTGGCCTCCAATACGCTCATTCCACGATGAAACGCACTGCATTCAACAAGCGGTGTGGTTTCCTGCATGATTTCGCTGCTCATGAATATGCCCCCTTTGATTTGTAAAAAAATACAGAGACCGTCCAATGTAACTCGGGCAGCCTCTGCTGCTGTGAGCCGCACAGTATGGCTGAGCGGTTATGTACTATACTATTGTCTTGATGAATGCGGCAAGCGCCTCGCGCTGATCCTCCTTGAGAGCCGCAACACTATTATCTAATTCACTCTTGGCGTTAGGTGTATTTGCCGTATCGTTCTCCGTAAAGAACTGCGCCAGTGTGATCCCGCAAGCATCACAAATCGCATTTACCGTTGGTAGGGACGGTTGATTATTTCTTTTGAAGATATTGCTGATCGTTGTCTGCGACAGGCCGGATTCCTGCGCTAATCGATAAATAGTCCATCCACGCTCGACCATCAGCTGCCGGATTCGGTTTTGTGCATTGAACATATATACCACCTACTATGTTATTAGTTTACACCTCATTTGATTATCCTTGTAGAACTCATCAGTATGGTATATGGCAATCAAATGATGTGTATCACTTATGGTGTCATAAATAGAGGTATGAAAAAAGTTGCGTAGCTTTTCTTAAAGGATTGATATTCACTTTTGCAACCACCCAATTGCACAAATCCGTAAGATTAATACTACTAAATTACGATAACATCATCTTGACTTATGTGCATATAAAAAAAGCAACTGCCTCCCCTTTCGGAAAAGGCAGTCGCTCCGCTATAAATGAGTTTGCGATATTATTCAAGTACCTATAATTCATTAGGAAAAGCTCTATCAGTATGCTACTTTGCAAATACACTCAATTGAAAATCTCAGTGAAAAAAATACCCCTTGAGTGTAATTACAGCGCTACTTTAGCAAATACCAGGACAATTGCCCGTACACCGGCAAGCATCCAGTGCCGAAATATGGATGGGCTGAGAATCGGTGATCATCTTCTTAATCTGGTTTGCAAGATTAGTCCGAGCTGCTTTGATAATCTCAATCATGTAATTCCCTCCAATCATTTGTTATGTTTGCAAATTGTGTGAGTTGACCTGTTTTAAAAGTCTTGATGCCATCTGCTATGCCCTAATGAACAAACAGCGGTACTCAAACACTAAATAATCATTTATCTCTGTCGCTTCACATTAATGATAGAGACTTCTTCCAGTCTACCTTATCTGTTTTGTTATTATAGCATATAATTCGTTGTGTATCAAGCCTTGTTTTTTGAATAATTTTCTATATAATCATAGTTAATAGCTCTCTTCATCTGCGGCAATTACATACCCTTTTACAATGTTTTTACGTGCGCTTTAAAAAACATGAAGCTTCCACTTTAACCGACTAAAAGGAGGAAAATCGCAATGAAATTCAGCAATTACAATGTTTTTCGCAGAATCAACGGTAACCCCTATGTCTATAATTCTGTCACAAAAGCTTTTCTAAGGGTATCTGATACTGCACTTCCTTTTGAAGATTCAACCTTAACCAATGTTGAGCAGTTTTTCCAAGAAGATGACCTTACCGTCCTTATCGAAAACGGATTCGTTGTTGAAGATAACTTTGACGAATTGAAAGCGCTTGAATTCATTTATAAGAAGAGCTTCTTTAATGCCACCGACTTGACCCTCATTTTGACTCCAACATTTGAATGTAACTTTGCATGCCCGTATTGCTTCGAGGCCCCACAACGAGGTGCAAACACCACTGTTCCACAGCGAGCCACAAAAAACTGTTGAGAGGTATTTTTCCTCTTTAGAAAAATACGCAAAAAGCATTTCCATCTTTATCGGCATGTCGAGCTAAGCCTATTCGGCGGAGAGCCTTTACTTCTATTTGAAAATTTTTTTCTAATTTCTTAAATTATACGAAAGCTTTATCTGAAGAACAACGTTTTTCATACTCTACTTCGATAACTACGAACGGTTCTCTGCTGAATAAAGATGTCGTTCACACGTTGGTGCAGCATCACTGCCGATCACTACAGATTACCATTGATGGTGGAATTGATAGTCATAATAAGACCAGAGCGTTTAAAGGGAGCGGAGCCCCTTCATTCGATTTACTGATGCACATTATAAACCATGATTTAGCAGAATACTACGAACAGGAGAATGCCACTTTTTATTTGAGAATTAATCTGCAGAGTAATGGTGTCGATGAAATTCGCAATGCTTTGTCCCATGTCGACGAAGCGATACGGCACTATGTCACAGTCATTATCCGTGCAGTATATTCGACTGAATGTTACCATGAACAGAATACAAATAGTGTTGAAGATTTAATGGAGTACTATAACATGGCGGCTGAACTTGGATTTAGAGTATCCACAAATGGATATTTTAACAGATCCTGTGAGGCTTGTTGTGATGAAGGTGTCTATTTCCTCACTCCTGATTTGGGCGTTTGGAAGTGTGTCAATACCATGTCCTTGCAAAACGGGAAAGTAGGAGATATCACAGAAAATGGCGATCTTGAGATAGACGCAGCAAAAATGATTGACTGGTATAAAGCTGCAGATTGTTTCTCCGATTCCAAGTGCCTCAATTGTAAGTTGCTCCCGGACTGCTTTGGCGGTTGCATTTTGTTCAATTCAGTCAATGGAAAACGTTTATGTACCCCCTTTGATATGACGGGACTTTCTTATTTTTTACGAATAAAGAAATGAGGAATATATGTTGCGAAAAATTTAAGACCTTTTTCCCAACAATATTGCTACTAAATATTGCCGTTTGCATAGTTGAATTAGGCTGTGTGTTTATCCGTATGCAGCTCATTAACGATATTGCCGCAACTCAAAATAGCGCTGCCCTTTCAAGCATCGTACTCGTTGTGACTTTAATCCTGATAGAAAATCTTCTTCTCATTATTGGACAAGCAGTTGAGATACGCATAAGGAAATCCTATAAATACCATGCTGATGAAGTCATAGCTGATAAGTGTTCAACTCTGCCTTTAGCTATAATTGAACAAGCGAGTACACGTGAAATTCTGTATAAGGCAAGAGAATTCTTCCAAAAAATCAATTGACCGAGCGTATTTCATCTGTAAAATCATCAGTTTAGTACTTACACTATTAGCATTGTGCGCACTTCTCTTACGCACCCAACCTGCAATGATTCTATGTTTTTTATTTCTTCTGAGCATCGCATTTTATTTTAACATCAGAACTTCAAAAGTGACATTTGGGTTTTGGTCGAAATATATGTCTAATGCCCGTCGATACAACTATTTTTCTGATATTCAAACAAAAAGGGAATACGCTTATGAACGTAGGATATATCACACCTCTCAGGCGATGGACTGTCGGTTTTCACAAGCTTTTGACGAAGCTTGGCACGCTAATCGAAAAAATGGTCTCTTAAGGTTCCGCGGTCAGGCTGTTGTTGAAGGCATTGCATTATCAATATCTATTTTTACAATGTTCTACTTTGCACGGCCAGAGGCTTTGCTTACTTTTCCAATTGGCGCATATGCTGCAATTACTGATCTTGTATCCAGACTTCTCAATGCTGCCTCGGAATGCCCGGAAAGCATTTTTTCGCTGCGAGAATTTAATGCACTAAAACAAGAACTCGATGATTTTTTGAAATTGGAGCCTACTGAATATCGTACATCTCCTGTAAAAAGTGGCGATTGTAGTAATCTTGGCGACGAACTTATCGTCTTCAATAACGTAAGCTTTTCGTACCCTGCTTCAAATGACTTGCGGGTAATTTCAAATTTCACGTATTCATTCAAAAAGAGGTTTGCATTACGGCCTTGTTGGTGTAAATGGTGCAGGAAAAACCACTATTGCAAAATTGATTTTGCAGCTCTACGCTCCGACGGAAGGCACTATCATTTCCATAGAGACATCCAAGACGGCTATATTTCAAGACTTTCAAATTTATCCTATTACTGTACGCGAATATCTATTAATGGGTAATGATCCTTCAATAGAAGATGAATTACTTCTTGATATTCTTTCCCGCTTTGGCTGTACACCGTTGAAAGATGGATTAGCTACACCGCTTTCACTATTAACAGAGGATGGCACGCTTCTTTCAAAGGGTCAATTTCAACGATTGGCGATTGCACGAGCTTGTCTTTCTAACGCAGAAGTCATAATCCTTGATGAGCCAACGGCCAGCCTCGATCCGATAAGTGAAAAGCAAATTTACGAAATATGTATGGACATATTAGAGGATAGGACATGCATTTTTATTTCGCACCGTCTTGGGGCCGTTCGCAATATGGATGAAATTCTCGTGGTGGATAATGGCGTTCTTTGTGAAGCAGGTTCGCATGAAAAGCTGATGCAGTTAAACGGGATCTACAACAAATTGTATTCGACTCAACGGGAGATGTACATTGATGAATAATCGTCGGAATGTTTCTTTGCAGTGCTTGCAACCTGCATTAAAACTGATGCCTACTCATTTTGCTTTCCGTTTGGCTCTATCTATTTTTATGGCAGTTCTTCCTTTGCTCGGAATGTCAATGAGCCGTAGCATCTATAGCTATGTAGAGGCATCCTCTAACTCGCCGCAAGTTCTATCCGCACTCGTGTTCCCACTTTCAATGTACGCTATTTACTTGATCCTTACTAAAGCATATACCGTGTACTATCAGCGTGTTGCAGTCCAATTTGGGGCTATCTTAACATTCGAAAAAGAAAATAAAGCTTTTGCTTCACAAAAAAACCGGTGAAATCGATATGCGATTTTATGAAGATCCATCTTTTTATAATAGCTTATGGGAAGCCAAAGTTGCAAGCACAAATATTTATCGTGTAGCCGAATGTCTTATTGAGTTCATTTCTATTTCAATTAGCATATTGGTTCTATCGAGCTATGCCGCCTCAATTAAACCACTTTTTTTCGTTTTTATTTTTCTGACTGCAATGCCATCTCTTAGTGAGCAAGTTTGTGAAGGTATTCTTCGCAGCAAGCGTCAAAAGGAGTTAGCAATCGTCGCAAAGGAAGAGCGTACACGATGGGAGCACATTACGAACATTGAATCCGCAAAAGAAAGAATAGTTTTTGGAAACTATCCTTTGTTGAAAGCGAAATGGTTGCACACTACAAATCAATTTCAAGAAATAGAATTTGCGCTGGACAGAAAACTTTTTGAAATTGAGTGCTTGTTTTGCTCTGATTAGACTCATTGCAATTGCGGCATCTATGTTTCTGCAAGTTGGTTCTATTATATTGGCAACATTGATTACGCTGACTTTATCACTACAATTTCCGTAGCTCTGTTTCTGCAAGCGCAATATGGCGAGCTATTCGAAGTAATAGGGTACTATTCAGAATTTACTACGCTTGTCAAGCCGTATTTCAAGTTTATGGAAATTAAATCAGATTTCCTTCTGAAATCGCTTGCGATGCTGGTACAATTCAACTTAAGAATGTGGAATTCTCTTATCCGACATCAAGCGAAAATGTTCTGCAGAACATTGATCTTTTGATTCATCCAGGAGATAAGATTGCAATTGTTGGTGTGAATGGGGCTGGCAAGTCAACATTGGCCAAAATTTTATCAGGTCTCCTGCATCCAACAGCCGGTGTAGCCTCTGGATTACAGTCTCGCTATACTCGTGTTATGCTGCAAGATTTTCAGTGTTATGCTCTTACCAAAGATGAGAATATTGCATTAAGCGAGATACACCCCAAAGATCCAAGTCTAATCCGTAGCCTTTCAGAACTCCTTGACATAGCAGATATTCCCTCCGGGGAAATACTGGGGCGCGAATTCGGGCATAGAGATATTTCCGGAGGACAGTGGCAAAAATTGCCATGGCTCGATTGTTTTATCACCAAGGAAGTGTTCTTATCCTTGACGAGCCGACATCTGCAATAGATCCACTTTATGAGAAGCGCCTTAATGAAATAATACTGCAGCAAGCGACGCCAGATACAACTCTCATTGTAATTTCACATCGTTTGAGTATTTCGAAGTTACTCAATTACGTTTATGTAATGGACAATGGCCGTATTATTGAAGAAGGAAGGCATAGCGATCTTCTTCAATCGCCCAATTCAGTGTATAGGCAATTGTGGGAAGCGCAAACATCTTGGTATAAGTAGAATTATCAGAGGGGTGGTATATATGTTCCAGTTTTGCGTTAACGGTGTAAATATGGCATTTGACCTTCGCAAGATGAAACTCTATGATCGTGGCCAAGTTTATAAGCTGAATTCCAGTCCAACACAAGTCAACGGGCGTGTTTATTTTAAATTAACAGATTCTTGCAATTTGTCATGTATATACTGCTTTCAAAACAATGATTCTAAAAGCGGCATAAATCCCATTAATATTGCTGACTTCAAAGCAGCTGTCTGCGAACTACTTTGCCGAAAGAATACTGATTTTTATATGTTTGGCGGTGAACCGTTCCTTGATTCGCAATACGAGAATGTCTTATATTTACTCAACAATAGCGATGTCACTTTCCATGTGTTCACTAACGGATGTTTTTCCCAAAGCTATAGAGATTTGATTTCTCATTTACAAGACCGTCTAATACCAATCATTACACTCGATGGTCCAAAAGAAATTCATAATAAGCGCCGGAGGAAGGGGCAAACCGGTTCGTTTGATGAAATTATAGGCAATATTGATTATTTGCAGTCCATCAATGCTAACTGGATCTGTCAAATTAATATTGATGATGGCAACTTTGATGAGATTGACAATCTTTTTGCATTTTTGCATTCAAGGTATCATATCAATGAAATAGACACTATTTTGAACCCAGTTTTACACTGTGCTACTTCTCATATTGATTTAAAGCTTTTACAAAAATATGTTCACTTAGACTCTCTTTATCATTTAGAGAGGTGCATCATTAATTGCAAAACAGCCAGAAAGCTTTCTGCACTCTTATCCGGAAACGGAGTCGACAAATCTCGTTGTGACATTGAAAATACTTATGTCGCAGACTTTGAAAACAATATACTTTACTGTTGCCCGCAGAATTCTAAATCGCTTATCGGGACAGTTAACTCGTCTGGTATTCATATTGATAAAAGCGGTTGCTCTTACTTATTTAGCATGAATCAAAAACGCAACAAACCCTGTAGCCGCTGTGAGTATAATCACATTTGTGGGCGAGGGTGCTTCATGGATAAACCTGATTATACTTTCTGCAAACAAGAGGTTGAGGAAGTTGTTCTCTATTATTTTAAACATGCGAATTGTTTTCTTCATTTGGCGAATTGACTACACTATCGATGCTTGATTCGGTCATTGAGGGTACTGCATTTTCATCTTTCTCTGTATTAAGTCTCCGATAGAGTGAGTCCTTCTGGGAGGTCCATCATGAACCTCCCCTGGGTCCAGCAAATAGGCGCAGTCCTCCCTTGGCGGAGGGCTGCACCTTTCTGCGGTCCTACTGCACGGAATACAGATTGGATGTACTGCTGCCGTTATCACGATAGCGTGGGATCTTTTGCAGATACCCGTGCTGCTCCAGATCCGTCAATGCCCGTTTGACCGTGGAGCGTGACAATCGCATGTCGGACGCAATCGTCTTGATTCCTGGCCAGCATTTGCCCTCGCTGTCTGCGCGGTCACGCAGATACATATAAACTGCCCTCGCTCTGGAGGGCAGTTCGGTGTCGGCATAAATTGTTCCAAAGTAACTCATAGATCCTCCTCACCGTAAGTTTTCATCTGCTTGCCGCCCCTGCGCCGGGGCTTATCTACAGCAGGCTCATGGGCAATGCCACCGCTTCCGGAAACGGCATAGGCTCCACGCATATCCGCATTTTCCGCCTTATTTGACTGCGGGAGGTTACGTTCCAGATCCTCACGGTTGGCATAGGCTACCGCACGATCTGCCCGCTCCGGCACGATATAAGGCTCCTCGAAGGTGATACCCCATTCAAGAAAAGCCGCAGGCGGGTACGCATAGGATGTTGTCCCGTCTTTTGGACAATAAAATTTCCCTTTGGGAATGGACTTCAGCTCATCTGGCGTCAGCAGCGGACGCTCCATCATCTGCAGACTTTGGCTGGGATCGTTTTTCCCACGGCTCACCGATCCAGACAGAACAGTACGGTTTCCGAGTGCCTTGGACAACACCTCCGCCGTTTGACTATTTGGTGCGAAGCCACCGAAGATGGTGTCCTGGCAGTTGTCCTGAATAATTTCGCTTCCTTCTTTTCCGTAGTTCTTTTCAAGCTGCGCTAAGGACTGAATGATCGGCACCAGCGTCAGGCGGCGGGAACGGCCTGCGGAGAACAGCGGAAGGACATCGAAGGGCGGCATGGTGCCAAATTCATCGCAATACAGTACCACGCGGTTTTGCAGCTTCCCTCCGTTTTCATCCGCCACAGCAAACAGTTCACGGCTCAGATTTTGAATCATCAAGCCCGCCATGAAGTTTTTGGTGGTGTCCTCCTCCGGAAGAATGAGAAAGATGGCAGACTTTTCAGAGGCAAATTTCTCCGCGTCAATGGCGCTGTCGAAGCAAAGCACCTGCTCCAACTCCGAGTCCAGAAATGCATTGAGACGAGAAAGCACTGTGGACATGACAGATGCCATGGCCTGTGCTCCGCACTGTTGAGTGCTGCACCCGCAAACCATCTGGCCTTGTGGTCAGGCGGCAGCTTGCCCATCAGAAGCTGGAAGTGACTCTTGCCCTTTACCTTGCTGGGTTCCAGCAGATCCTGCACCAACTTGAAAACGGAAACGATATGCCGGCGTTCCTGGGGATGCGCCTCATCCGGTGGAAGAAACTCCGCCAGCATCAGAATGACCGAGGTGAGCAGTCCCTCCGCCGCATCATAGAAAAAGGCGTTCTGTCCGCGATTGCTGTCATCGCCATCGGGGTTGACAATGGTTTTGGCAAGGATCTTGGCGTACTTCTCCGCCTTGGCTCGAGCCGCAAGGTTCTTGGGATCTTTTCTTGCGATATCCATGTAGCGGTTGACCAGTGTCAGCAGGTTGTTGCCGTCTGAACGGGTCGGATTTCGCAGGTCAATGACGGACACATTATAACCGTAGCAGTTTTTCGCAATCGTGCCGTAATTGCGGGCCAGATCACCCTTGCTGTCCAGCGCCAGCCAACTCATGCCGGAGGCGCAGGCGTATTCCAGATTGGGATACAGGAAAAATGCGGTCTTGCCAATACCGCTGGCGCCGATCATAAGGCAGTGGATGTCATCGCTGTCCACCAGTGCGGCGAGCTGCTGTGGTTGCCCCTTGCAACCGAGGATCAATCCCTGCTTCGTGGGGAGATTCTGTCCTCGGCGCCATTCTCTGACCTTGAAGGGCACATGGGCATAGGTCTGCCTGATTTCCTTGTCGGTGGCCCATCGGGCTGTACCGTGCTGCCCATCGCCCACAGTGCGGGATTTGATATTGCCAAGGGTATAGTGATGAGACATCATGGACAGCCCACCGATGACAAGGAACATTGCTGCTCCCGCTGCGATCAGGATCCAGATACTTGCGTTCAACATTTCACCTCATTTCATTCATAGCAAGGCCCTGAGCGTTTTCGCTGTTCAGGGTCAGATCGTCATTCCAGTCTTTGTTTTCCGGGATTAGGCGCTCCACGGAATAGCGCACCTCTAACTGATTCTGCATCCGGCGGCTGGCCTGATTACCAGCTTCATCGTTATCGAGGCAGAGCAGGACGGTGTCGAGCTGCGGCACTTGTTCCAACATCTGCAATACTGGCTGAATGGATGTGCCGCAACAGGCTACATAGCTGTGCCGCTGCCAGTTCTCCGGATAAAGGGTGATGAAGGACAGCATATCGATGGGTGCTTCAAACACATACAGACTTCTGTCTGTGCCGACATAATGGAAGCTGTATCGTGGATCACTGCCCTCGACGTTCAAGCGGAAGGCTTTTCCGTAGCTGTTGGCGCTGCGCTTGTGGGCGTGGCGGGGAACACCATCTGTATCCGTACCAACAAACACGGCGTTGTGATATTCGGCATCCTCATACAGAAGCCCGGCCTTGGCAAAGTGCGCCACCACATCTCTTGCGATGCCGCGATGCTTGATGAGATACGCAAACACTCTGCGCATATCTTTGTTGGCGGGCGGCAGTGCAAATGGTTTCACAGGTTCCTCTGTGCGTTCCCCGGCAGAAGGATACGCCGTCCCCAGTTCACCGCCCAGCAGCATTGTCACTGCGTCCGGGTAGCTAAGGCCGTAGAACCGCTGCACAAAGCTGACGGCATGTCCGCCTCGCTCCTCCGCATGGTCATACCATTCGTTGCCTCGGACGGTCACGCTGTGGTCACTGGCAAGACGTTTTTCTCTGCCGGAGGAAAGCAGCTTTTCACCGCGGCAGCGCAGGAACTCCTCCAGATTCACTGCGGCGGCGCGCTGTTTCTGTTCTTCGGTGAAATGAATATAGCTTGACATGGAGTTCTCCTTTTTTACATACTCTGCTGATACTGCGTCTGCTCCTCGTGATCATCCGCCCAGTGACCCATAGCCATACGTTTCTCCATAAGCCGTCTGCGGCGTTTGGAGTCGATACGGATCCCCGATGGGTTGCTTGGCAGAACAGAATTGCTTTGAAATATCCTGCTCATGTGATGGAGCAGCTTGGTTGCCGCCAGCATGACAGACGGATCCCGGAACTGGTCAAAGCGGTCGAGAAAGAATCGTGCATACTCATTGCCCTGTACCGCAGATCGGATCAACCATTCTTTGGCCTGCTCACGATCTGGAGGGACATCCCGCCCTAAGAGATACAGCTTGCCCAAGGTGTACTGTGCAAATTGATTTCCCTGATCAGCGGAGGCTGTCAGGTACGCAAGAGCCTTTTCCACATCCTTCGGCACGGGCTCACCGGTGAGATAAATCTTTCCGAGCCGATACCGTGCAAACTGATTGCCTTGTTCTGCGGCCTTGTCCAACCATTCCAGAGCTTCTACTGTGCGTTTCTGCGTAAGGAGCAGCTTCCCGAGGGCGTACTCCGAGAAATCATTACCGGCTTCTGCAGAGCGCCGGAACCATTGCTCCGCTTTTTCGTGGTCACGCAAGGTGGAAAGATCATCCCGATAGAACTTACCAAGCTGATGTGCCGCAACGGTATATCCCTCCTCCCAAAGCTGCTCCAGCGCTTTGACCGCTCCTGCGTGTTCTGCGTCCAGCGCATAGATGTCTTGCAGGACAGCCTTTGCGGCGCGGTATCGCTGTGCCTGCTCGTACACGCTGTAGGACTGATGCTCCTCCTTCTGACTTTCCGGCTCCGGCTCATCCTGCATTCTTTCATCTTCAAAGGTTGGGAGGCCGAGACGAATGTTCTCGGCCTCCCGGATGATGTCGTTCTTGATTTTGCGAAACTCCTTGCGTTGAGATAGCGGGAGTCGCTCCCACGGGGTACTGTGACCGTAGCACTCGTTCAGTTCCTCATGGATCTGATTCCACACCTCATAGCACTCAGAAACCTCCGGCAGCTCCGCAAGCGCATCCACGATGGTATCGACGAACTGCTTCAGCGGCTTCTTGAGATAGCCGTACTGTCTCTTTCCGGTAGTCGTTTCCAGTGCCTGCACAAGCTGACGCATGTTGTCCTCGATGATCGGGCTGTCGCAGATCTGATGCTGCATCCGGCTGATCATTTCCCGCATAGCATTCTGCGCTGCCTCCACCAAGTCTGAGTAGGCCACATCCTTGCGCTCATAGATTTGCTGCATCTCATCCCGGAAGATGGCGTTGGTCAGCTTGGAGCGCATTGTTGCGATTCCATCTTTGGTCAGGAAACCTTCCTTCGGATCATCGGACCAGGCCATCATGTGAATGTGGGGTGATGCCCTTCGTCATGGAAGGCGGCATACCAGTGGAAGTTATCGAGCGATATCTTCATTGACTTTGCCAGTGTCGGTGCGTTCTCCATGAGGAGCGTGCGCCACGCATCGGCGTTGTCGAATTCCAAACGAGCGGCATCCTCACGGCGCAGAGAGTAGATGATGGTCCACACATTTCCTTCATGCGCTTCCAGCTCTGACATTGCCGAAGCGAGATCTACGGCAGTGGCAGAACTGAACAGGCCATGAGCACTTCGCTTCTGCACGCGGGGGCGGGTAGCAATGTACTGCATATATCCGCTCTCCGAATCAATTTCGTGGAGGTTAGCATCCAACGCCATGGTGATGAATGCGGAAGCCGTACCAAGCGTGGGCGTTTTGCAGTAGTCCTCGTACTCGAATAGTTCCACCGCATCCGGAAAGTCATGGAGCAGTTTCTGGATGAGCTCACGCTGACCTTTTGTAACTGCGCCGTTTCCGGCCAGCTTCTCCACACCTTCACGGGTAGCAATGTAGCGCATATACCCACTGGCTTTCCCGGATTTGATATAGCCGCTTTTCTGTACGAGCTTTGCCATCGCTTATACCGACTTCTGAAAGTCCATTGCATCCTTGAAGGATATACGGCCATTGGTCCGCTTCATATCACGGATGGCCTTGCCGCGCAGTCGCTCATATGCTCCTTCATCAATGTCGGTATCATAGGCAATGATCTGCGCCATCAGGTTGATGTCCACGCCCTGCTTGAAAAGCAGAGAACTGATGCGGCCTGCGAAACCGTCCAGCGTTCCGGTCAGCGTTTGCGGAGAGTACTTCAGGCAGAAATGCACTGGCGTTCTTCGTGTTCAGGTAGCCGACATAGAACTTGAGCGCATTCATCACAAACTCACTTCGGCTGCTGCAGTTATCCTGCTTCAGGTGCATGTCGATCTCTCTGTCCATATCCTCAGTGATCCAGAAAGCCTTTTTGATCTTGTCGTTGTGTTCCATTGATAAATTCCTCCTTATTTCCGTGTTGTCTCCGCCGGAACCCCTTGTCACACGGGGATTTTCCGGTTTATAGGGTCCAAGCCGCCCCGCAAGGCACTATTTTGTCCCCAGCCTAAAAAGCCGGAAACTGCCCCCGCACTGCGGGCAGAAGTGGGTCGAGCCGGGGGTGCTTTGTCCCCGGCTCTTTCTCCTGCTTTTCTTTCGTCGGATGCTGATATCCCCACAAAGCGGTTCAAAGCCCGCCCAAATCCCCGGTGGGGTACTCGCTCGGGCTGCCTGTAAAAAGCGCACACAGCGGCCCACAGGGGCGGACACGGCGGTTACATCTGCATCTCAGGAGCCTGCGTTTCACTGTCCCGAAGCTGTTGGGCGTACTCGTGCAGGTTCATGCCGCTTTGCTGCTGGCAGAACGCCTCCATCTTGCGGAGCAGAACTTCCTGTTCAGCAGCATTGAGAGAGTAACTCCAGCTTTCTTCCGAACCGTCTCCCTTGCAGAGGTTCAGTTCCAGCGTGTCACACAGACGATCCTGCTCCACGTCATAGTTGGCGTAGATGTTGAGCCAGTCGTCGTTCTGATCGGTGCAGACGAATGTACCGAAGGCGGCATCCACATCGAAGTCCGCCTGCAGATAAAAGCTGAGCTTGCCATCCGATTCGATGATCTCCTCACCGAAAGAAAAGTTCCGTGCAGAGAGATGTCCCGCCGAGGTGATCTCTTTGCCATTCAGATGATCCAACAGCTTACGCCACTTATCATCGCTCGATGCAAACTGCGACCGAGTGGCGTGATAGACCGCCACCGATACATCACGCATTGCCCACGTCTGCCAGCCATCCATAATGTGAACAGCCGAGAATTCACGCTTGTCGAAGTTCACATCGAACACACCGCATGCCTTTCCGGTGTTCTCCATGCGTACAGCGGTCAGCGCATTGTATTCCTCCGCAGTGATGGGACGACCGCCTGCAAACATTTTGATAAACAAATCCGGCACAGCAGCTTTCTCGCTGGTGATGTAACTGCGCAGCTTTTTCCCGACCGCCAACAGTTCCTCACCGGGCGAGGTTTTGAAGTACCATTCCTGGCCGCGTTCCGTCACATGGTAGGCGGCATAAGTTCGGGCAGCTTCCTCCTCTGCACGCTGTGCGGCAGCTTCCGATTGGAATCGCACGGCTGATGCGCTCATACTCCCGTTCCGGAAGCTGATTGCAAAGCTCATCCAGCACATTCTCCAGATGCTCCTGCAAAGTTTCATCATTGAGATGTTTCTCAATGGCCCTTTTCCATCGCTGGTCGATCCACAGAACGATTTCTTCTTGCTGTGACATATCAGTTGCCCTCCTTCACCACGGCTGCTATGGCCTTCGGCTCACTATTCGGCGTTTTGGGTGCGGCAGATTTGGCAGTGCGCTTGGGCTTGGGAGCAGGGACAGCCTTGCTGTCCAGATACTCCCGCACAGCTTCCGGCACCGTCTGCTCATAGAGCTGCTTGAGCGCATCGTCCATGCGGGCCTGCACGGAGGAGTGTTCCTTGCGGAGCGAGAACTCCAGCGCGTCCAGCTTGTCATCGTCAAAGGTGAGAGTGATATTTACTTTTTTCATGTTGTACCTCCTCAGTCATAATTGATATACGGAATCTTCAGCCAGTGCGTCCAACCACGGTTCGCCAGTTCCGTTTTCACCACACCGTACTTGGTACCCATAGCCTCGATGACCTGACTGCCGCCAATGTAAACGCCGATGTGCCCGTCATGCCAAACGGCAAGACCGGGAATGTCCGGCATGGTATCGATGGGACCGGACTCCGTGGCGCTGTAGTACATCTGATTGGCACCGATGTCCGGCATGCCGTGAGTTCCATAGTCAATGGTCATTGTTTCCGGGGACAACCAGCCGTAGCCCTTGATGAGTCCCACGCAGTCGGTAGTCCTGCCGCCCAGCCAGTTGGCACGGATAAAATCTTCGTAGCTGCCGACACCGTCAGGATACTGTTCCAGCTTGTAGGCAAAGAGCGCTTCGGTCAGCACATCGCCGTAGGTGCCCCAGACATAGCCCCAACCGGATTCCCATGCGTGGATAGCGTAGGTCACAAGGTCAGCGGCATTTTTGCTGTTGGGATCGGTGAAAGCCGAGATGTCCAAGTCGATACTGCTGCCATCTCCGCGAAGGAACTCACCGCTGTAATTCCCGCCGCCCGCAGCGCCGGCGATCATGGAATAGATGTGGTTGATATTGCTCTTGTCGTCCTCTGTGATCGTCCTGCCAAGCTCTGCTTCCAGATTGGCATACGCTTGATACAGTGAGACCGGAACAGCGACGGTGTATTCTTCTTCCATGCTGGTGACCGTGCCATCGTCGTTCTCGACATCTACCGTGCGGGTACGGGTTTCCCAAATGAAGAAGCATTCTACGAAGCGGCTTGCCGCCCGTGCGGACGGCGCATCCTCGCCAAAGCAGAGAGCATAAAAGACGGCCTTGATCCGAATCGGGTCAAGGCCGTTTCCACTTTCCGTTTGCCCATTGACGGAAGCCACTGCCGAATCCAGAAGAGAAAAAGCGGTACGCATCTCCTCGATATGATACCGGAATTCTGCGGGTACTTCTGTCGAATAGTTCACGCCATAGAAGGACGCAGCTACTGCCTGATTGTTGTGATCCGCACCTCCGGGCCAATGGAACACAAAAAGTGCGATGAGCACAATGACCGGCGAGAGAATTGCGACCAGCGCCCATCCCACACCCTTGCGCAGCTTCTCGTTGGGAAAAGCACTGTCGCCGCGGCTTTTGCGATCATGCCTGCAGAT
>VOFK01003695.1_pt1 | contig 31443 bp, 46 predicted proteins | sample 5384121 | NCBI WGS metagenome assembly VOFK01 (sample SAMN12384730, study PRJNA508395) | human gut metagenome | isolation source: healthy gut J | host: Homo sapiens | reverse complement strand
TTACGTGCTGCCAGGATCTTTCCCGCCTCTACGGCCCCTGACGACTCCTACGATCGAGACGTCTTCCTGTCGAACTACCTGAAGATCAACATCGAGCCCCGCATCCTCCCGTATCGCAGGCGTCGGCGAGGCCTTCACGCTCGGTGCCGACTATTCGATGCGTATTTGGCTCAAGCCCGATGTAATGGCCCAGCACAAGCTCATCCCGTCGGACGTAACAGCGGCACTCGCCGAACAAAACATCGAATCGGCGACCGGTACGCTGGTGAGAACTCGGACAATACATTCCAGTATACGATGAAATACCGCGGACGTCTGATGACCCCGGAAGAATTCGGGGAGATCGTGCTCGTGGCCAAGCCCGACGGCACGCTCCTGCGTCTGAAGGACATCGCCGACATCGAACTGGGCAGCGAATCCTACGCTTACAAAGGTTACACCAACGGTCATCCTGGCGTCAGCACAATGGTCTTCCAGACCGCCGGTTCGAACGCCACGCAGGTCGTAAACGAAATCGACGCCCTACTGGCCGAAATCGAAGCCGAACTGCCTAAGGGCGTTTCCATCGCCCACCTGCAGAGTGTGAACGACTTTCTCTTCGCCTCGATCAACGAGGTAATCAAAACGCTGATTGAGGCCATTCTGCTTGTGATCCTCGTGGTGTACGTCTTCCTGCAGGATATCCGCTCAACGCTCATTCCCGCCCTGTCGATCATCGTATCGCTGGTCGGTACGTTCGCCTTCCTCTCGGTAGCGGGCTTCGATCAACCTGCTGACGCTCTTCGCGCTCGTCCTTGCGGATCGGTACGGTCGTCGACGACGCCATTATCGTGGTGGAGGCTGTCCAGGCGCGTTTCGACGTGGGATATAAGTCCTCCTATATGGCTACCATCGACGCTATGTCGGGTATTACCTCGGCTATCATCACCTCAACGCTGGTCTTCATGGCCGTGTTCATCCCCGTATCGATGATGGGCGGCACGTCGGGTGTATTCTACACGCAATTCGGTATCACGATGGCCGTGGCCGTGGGTATCTCGGCGTTGAACGCCCTGACGCTCTCGCCCGCACTATGCCCCTCATCCTGAAACCTTACCTCGACGAAAACGGAGAGATGCGCGACAACTTTGCGGCCCGCTTCCGCAAGGCATTCAACTCGGGATTCAGCACCCTGATCAATAAATACAAGCACGGCGTGCTGCTCTTCATCAAGCACAAATGGCTGATGTGGTCAACGCTCGGCCTGGCTTTCGCGGCGCTGGTGCTCCTGCTGATGAACAACACCAAGACGGGTCTGGTGCCTGACGAAGACCAGGGTACGATCATGGTGAACGTCACCACGGCACCGGGTACTTCGCTCGCCGAAACGCATATGATCATGGAGCAGGTTGCGGATCGGATCAGGCAATCCCCAAATCAGAGACTTCATGCAGGTGGCAGGCTACGGCATGATCGCCGGACAGGGTTCGTCCTACGGTATGTGTATCATCAAGCTCAAGGACTGGGACGAGCGTCCGAACAAGGAGGACGACGTGAACGCCGTGATCGGTCAGATCTACGGACGCACCGCCGACATCAAGGACGCACAGATCTTCGCCGTGGCTCCGCCGATGATCTCGGGTTACGGTACCTCGACCGGTTTCTCCATGCACCTGCAGGACAAGACGGGCGGCGACCTGACCGAATTCTACAATATCTACCTGCAGTTCATCGGGGCGCTGAACCAGCGCCCGGAGATCGAACGCGCCTACTCGACCTTCAACATCAACTTCCCGCAGTACATCGTGAGCATCGACGCGGCAAAGGCCAAACGGGCCGGCATCTCGCCCAACGCGATCCCTTTCGACGCTTTCGGGTTACTACGGCGGCCAGTACGTTCTCGAACATCAACCGGTTCTCGAAGATGTACTATGTGACGATGCAGTCCGACCCGAAATACCGTCTCGACACCGAGTCGCTCAACAACGTCTACGTGCGTTCGAACAGCGGCGAGATGGCTCCCCTGGGCCAGTTCGTAAATCTGACGAGGGTTTACAGCCCGAGGTGCTGAACCGCTTCAACATGTACAGTTCGATCGCCGTGAACGGCACGGCCGCCGCCGGGTATTCGTCGGGCGATGCCATCCGGGCCATCCAGGAGACGGCCGCGCAGGTACTTCCGAAGGGCTACGGCTACGAGTTCGACGGTATCACCCGCGAGGAAGCGCAGACGGGGGGAGCAACACGGTCATCATCTTCGGTATCTGTATTCTGCTGATCTACCTCATTCTGAGCGCGCTGTACGAGAGTTTCCTGCATTCCGTTCGCCGTCATTCTGTCGGTACCGTGCGGTCTGATGGGTTCGTTCCTGCTCGCCAAGATGATGGGACTGGAGAACAACATCTACCTGCAAACGGGTATCATCATGCTGATCGGTCTGTTGTCGAAAACGGCCATCCTGATCACGGAGTACGCCGCCGACCGGCGCCGCGGGCATGAGCCCTCGCAGGCCGCCGTATCGGCTGCCAAAGTCCGTCTGCGTCCTATCCTGATGACCGTCCTCACCTGCGTATTCGGTATGATCCCGCTGGTGCTCTCGCACGGCGTAGGCGCAAACGGTAACTCGACCCTCGGTGCGGGTGTCATCGGCGGTATGATCGTCGGTACGCTGGCGCTGCTGTTCCTCGTGCCGACGCTGTTCATCGTCTTCCAGACCCTGCAGGAGAAAGTCAAGCCCCTGGAGTTCGATCCCGATCCGCAGTGGGCCGTGCGCGCCGAACTGGAAGAGTGTAAAAACGAGAAAGAGGAGGAGTAACACATGAAAAAGATCCTGATTATATGCGCCGCGGCGGCGCTGACCGGCTGCGGCATCTACAAGCCCTACACCCGTCCCGAGGTGACGACCGACGGGCTGTACGGCATCGGCCGAGACCGCCGACACGACGACCCTGGGCGACATCCGCTGGCAGGAAATGTTCACCGATCCCCAGTTGCAGGCGCTTATCGCGCTTGCGCTGGAAAACAACAACCGACCTGCAATCGGCAGGCTGGCGCGTGAAGGAAGCCGAGGCGACGCTTAAATCGGCGCGCCTGGCTTACCTGCCGTCGTTCAATTTCGCACCGCAGGGCAGCATGAGCAGTTTCGACTGGGCCACGCCGGGCAAAACGTACAGTATCCCGGTCACGGCAAGCTGGCAGATCGACATCTTCAACGGCCTGACCAACGCCAAACGCAAGTCCAAGGCGCTTTACCTCCAGAGCAAGGAGTACGAGCAGGCCGTGAAAACGCAGTTGATCTCGGGCATTGCAAACCTCTACTACACGTTGCTGATGCTCGACGGACAATACGAGGTTACCGAGCAAACCGCCGAGAAATGGCGCGAGAGCGTCCGCACGATGCGTGCACTGAAAGAGGCCGGCTTGGCCAACGAAGGCCGCCGTAGCGCCAGTACGAAGGCAACTGCCTCGCCATCGAGGCTTCGCTGCACGACCTCGAATACCAGATCCGCCAGGCCGAGAACAGCCTTTGCTCGATGCTGGCCGAAGGCCCGCACCCCATCGCACGCGGACGTCTCGAAAGCCAGCAGCTGCCCGATGACCTGACGGTCGGCGTACCCCTGCTAATGCTTTCGAACCGCCCCGACATCCGTTCGGCCGAATACTCGCTGATGCAGTCCTACTACGCCACGGCGAGTGCACGCTCGGCCCTCTATCCTTCGATCACGCTGAGCGGCTCTCTGGGATGGACCAACAGCAGCGGGGCCCGGGATCGTCGACCCCGGAAAGCTCCTCTGGAACGCCGCCGCTTCGCTCCTGCAACCGATCTTCAACGCCAACGCCAACCGTGCCCGCGTGAAGATCGCCAAGGCGCAGCAGGAGGAATCGAAGCTGTCGTTCCAGCAGACGCTGCTCAATGCCGGCGCCGAGGTCAACAACGCCCTCACGCAGTGCCAGTCGGCCCGCGCGAAAACCGGCCTGCGGACACAGCAGATCGAAGCGCTGGAGCGCGCCGTGGAGTCGACCGGAACTGCTGATGCAGCACGGCTCGACCACCTACCTCGAAGTACTGACCGCCCAGCAGTCGCTGCTTTCTGCTCAGCTGAACCAGATTGCGGATCGTTTTGACGAGATCCAGGGTATCGTGAACCCCTCTACCAGGCTCTCGGTGGCGGACGCGACATTACAGCGGAGGCGAAATAAATGAAACGGGGAGTGACCAAAGAGGAGATCATCCACGCTACGCAGGAGCTTATCACCCGGAACGGCATCCGTGCCGTCCGGGCCGATGAGATCGCGCAGACGCTGGGAATCTCGAAACGCACCCTCTATGAAATGTTCGCTGACAAGGAAGACCTGGTGAGCGCCTGCCTCGATTTCATGTGCCACCAACAGCAGGAGCGCATCACGGCTTACAGGAAACGCCGCAGCAGGAGTTCGCTGCAACGGGCTTTCAAGCTGGTATATGAATACATCGAACACTTGTACACGGTCGAAAGCAGTTTTCTGTCCGACCTGCGCCACAAGGTGGCCTACGCGGAACATTTCGACGAACACCGGGAATTCTGGCGCAGCGAACTGACCGCCCACCTGCGCGGAAGCCGCGAAGAAAAGCTCCTGTTGCCCGAAATCGATGCCGATAGTTTTCGCCGACCGGATTTTGGAAACGATCTTCGAAATGCGGATAAACAATGCGACGCGCGAGGAGTCCTACCTCTTTTGCAGGACGATCCTGCGCGGTGCGGCAACCCGCGAAGGGGTCGAGCGAATCGACAGCCAACCGTGAGTTTCTGCAATACGCCGAAAAGCCCCGCAGGAAGAGCCCTGCGGGGCTTTTTACGCCCGGATTTATGGCGGGCGGCAGGCAAAACCCAGAACGAGAATACGATTGGAATTCCCGCGGAGTTTCAAAGCCTGCGGTCCCCGGGCCTGCGGAAGCCCCGCACGGCCCGGCCGTCTCGAAAAAGCGCAGCACTTCCGCGAAGTATGGCCCTTTTCAACCATCATATTTAACCTCTGACTAATAGAGCAGGGTTTCGTCGGCTTCGTCCCGATACCATTCCACATGTTCCCGGCCGCCCGATGCAGGCCCATGCCATGAAGTATTCGTAGACGCCGCGGATGTCGTTCGTCTCGGCAGGGTAGCGGAACTCGCCCGGAACATCAGCGCCCACATCATGTAGTTGTAATCTTCACACCGTCGCCCTTGGTGACGAAAGGTAGGGATCCGACTCCGGAAGGTAGTTGCCCGATACGACCGCGAATTGCGTCGGCTTGCGCCCCGGTATGTGGATCTCCTCGCGGGTGAACGTGCCCGAACTCTTCTGGTTCACAACGATGAACGCATTGAGCGCCGATTCGCGGACGGCTGCGGGTCGACCGGCTGCGCAAAGGTCACCGTCGTCGTGTGTTCACGGTCGGTATGGCCACGCCCTTGGTCGTATTGGATGTAAGTCCCTTCGCCCAGGATCTCCTGCGATGTGTGTTGAAAAGCGGGATCACGGCCAGTTCGCTGCCCGATTCCGGGGCCGGAGCCCGCAAACGCCGCGGCCGAAGGGTCGTATTGGTGGTTCTCCACGCCGGCGACCTCCGACGCACGTACCTTGTCCAACTGGACGGCAAAGGCATTCAGATGCGCGGCCCCTGCGGCCTTCAGTTCCCAGTTGATGCGGATCAGGTCGACCTTCCCGGTCTCCCTTGTCGCTGCGGCGGTCGACGCTTACGACCACCACGACATCGTTCATATCGTAATCGCCGATCCACGGCCAGCCGTCCTCAAAGCAGTAGGTATAGGGTAAACCGTTGACCTCGACAAACTCCGGGTTCCGGTTCCGGATCGGGAGTAACGGGCTGCCTGCCGCCGTTGCAGATGGCCTCGGGGATCACGACCGTTTGCTTGGCACGCATCACGGCGCCACCGGTAAGGCTACGCTCGTCGATAACGTATTTCGAATCGGCCGCATTGTCGTACACGACTTCCATCAGCCCATCGAACTTCGTCCCGTAATAGCGTGAGCTCACGCCTTTCTCGCGGATCACGACCACGGCCATGAGCTGGTCGGCGGCAGCCTGGCTCACGATACGGACATTGCCGCCCGACTTACCGACATTATACTCGTCCATGGCGAAGATCGAGCCGGCAGCGGCGTACAACTCCGTATTGCTGTTGAAATAGACCTCCTCGGCATCGAGCCCCGCGCCGGATGCAATATAGAATCGGGCACCTTCGGCGGCAATTTCCTCGGCTACGGTATGGCAATTCACATAGAGTGTCCCCCCCCGCCGCGGGCTTCGAGTTTCTCCATCGAGGCCAAACCTTTCTGGTAAACGACCGAGTTGTTGGTCAAATAGAAAGTCCCGTCAACATCAACGACACCATTCTCGCAGTTAGACAGTTCGGCGTAGGAGTTGAGCTCCAAATCATCGCTCTCTATCTTGCCGTCGTTATAAAGTTTCGCCCGGTTGGTGATTTCCATGTCATCGGCCTCAATTCTGCGGCGGCACCGTTGTAGAACGCACAGGAAGCTTATTGATGTCGAACGTCCCGTCGACGATGAATTTCCTTCGTTGACCACGGCCTTGCAGGAAAAGTTCGTTTTCCCGGCCGTGAACTTACCGCAACTTCGAAAACGAAAATCGTGGGGTTGGGTGCGTTCTGCTGCATGTTCGCACTTGCTTCACGGATGTACACCTCGCCGCCCGGAAGCACTGCGAGCGTCGCCTGGCCGATCGTAACGGAGGCATCGAGCGTCAGTTTGCCCGCCACGTAGAGGATCGGCGAGGGTTGGGGCTAAAAAGGTTCCGTTCAGGCCGATATGCCCGTAACCTCGGCTCCTGCCGGGATATAATACTCCGCAGCGGCAAAGGAGCCCAGCTCGCACCCAGGTCGATCTTGCCGGCAGGCGTATTCCGGATGATGGCCCCTTCGACGAAAATCGCCCTCGCCCTTCGCCGTGAGCCGCGGGTAATCGGGCATCGAACTGTCGGCCGCACCACGCGTCATTCCGGCCATCCGGAGTAAGGGCGTCCCGGCTGCGGCCTTCATCCGCGCACCGGCGACGTTCACCGACGCTGCGACCGGTTCCATGGAGACGGCCACCGTACCGTCGGGCAGGGTAGTCTGGACATAAATGTTCCCGATCCCGGCCGGGATCGTCACCGCGGTTCCGAACACGGGGCGGGATGGCGTCACCACACCCATCGCCACGATATTGCCGTCCGAGAGGATCGGGGGAGCAATACACGCGGATAACGGCATATTGGGGCGTATTGCCCGTAACACTCGGCATACCGACCGAAATATCCAGGTCGCGGGTCGTTTCCCATTTGAAGTCGGCGGGAACTGCAGACGAGGGCTCCTGCGGTTCGCCGCTGCCGGTGCCCATGTTTTTTCTGGCACGAAAAAAAAACGTCGTTGCAATAACTGCAACAGCGTAAAGTCGTTTCATAAATTGATATTTTTTAATCTATCCCTTGTGCATAGTGCACATTCTTCGACACAAATATAAACATTAATTTTTTCAAACCAAAACTTTTTCCGCCCTTTTATTTAACAAAAAGGTCAAGGTAGCAACTATGGCATGCAAAACCCCGGCCGCTAAACAGTTTTTTGCAAAAAAATCGGGCCGACCGCAAGCATGAGTCGAAAAATTCCTATATTTGCACACAGGAAAACATCCAAAAGCAGAAAATGATTGCCACGACGACATACCACGACACCGGCGGCTCGCTCCGCAGTATGACCATGGATATGATGTACATGCGCAACCGATTCCGCCGGGTGTAGATTTTCCGTGTATACGAACGACACAATCCGGCTTCAGAGAGGTCGGATTTTTTTTGTAACGACTAAAAAACAGATAGCATGGCTGAGAAAAAATTACGTTTCGAGACATTGCAGATCCACGGAGGGCTGCAACCCGACGACCCAACGGGTGCCCGCGGTGTGGCAATATATCCCACGGCGGCATACCGCTTCAAGAGCTGCGAACACGCCGCCAAACTCTTCGACCTGAGAGCGAAGGGGGCAACATTTACACCCGGCTGCAAAACCCGACCACGACCGCCTACGAACAGCGCATCGCCGCCCTGTACGGGGCTGTGGGGGCGCTGGCCGTCTCGTCGGGCATGTCGGCCATCTCATCGCCGTGCTTTCGCTGGCGGCTGAAGGGGACAACATCGTCGCCTCGCCCTTCCTTTACGGAGGCACCTACAACCAGTTCCGCACATCGCTGCGCAAGCTCGGCATCGACGCCGCATCGCCCGGAAGCGGAACGCCCCGAGGACTTTGAGGCGCTGATCGACGGACGAAAGGCGATTGCTGGAGAGCATGGGCAACCCCTCCTGCACCGTATCGGACATGGAAGCATTGGGCAGAGCTGCCCGGCGGCGCGACGTGGCTGTGCCCCTTCGTCGCAGACAACACGTTCAGGTGCCGCGGAGGCTACTGCAACCCCCTTCGAATGGGGTGCGCATCGTCGTCGACTCGGCGACCAAATGGATCAACGGCCACGGCACGGCCGGCCATGGGCGGGGTGATCGTCGACGGGGCAATTACGACTGGGCAACGGTTCCCGCAGATCGACGGCCCTTCGGAAGGGTATCACGGGCTGAATTTCCACGAGGCATTCGGCCCGGCGGCGTTCATCGTGAAATGCCGCGTGGACGGTGTCCGCGACCTGGGCTGCTGCCCCTCGCCGTTCGACTCCCTACCTGATGACCCTCGGGCTGGAAACGCTTTCGCTGCGCGTGCGGCACGAAGTCGAGTCGGCCCGCAGGCTGGCCGAATACTGCCGCAACCATCCCAAAGTGGAGCGCGTGAGCTTCGTGAGGCTTCGAGTCGCACCCGAGCTACGCGAACGCCCGAAAGTATTTCCGGTTCGGTTCGTCGGCGGTCTTCAACGTCGAGCTGAAGGGCACGCTCGAAAGCCGTGCGCTTCGTCGAGTCGCTCCGGCTGGCGGCCAACATGGTCATGATCGGCGACTCGATCACGGTAGTTACGCCCATCCGGCATCCACGACCCATAAACAGCTCAGCGACGCAGACCTCGCCGCAGCACGTCACGCCGACCTGCTGCATCTCCGTCGGGCTGGAGAATACCGACGACCTTATCGACGATTTCGAACAGGCTTTCGCACATCGGATAATGGAACCCAGCATTTACAAAGCACCCGGGCCGTTCGAGCTCGAAACGGGGTATACGCTGCCCGAGCTGAAGATCGCTTACCACACCTACGGCAAGCCCAATGCGGCGTACGACAACGTCGTGTGGGTATGCCATGCCCTGACGGCCAACTCGGACGTGGCGGACTGGTGGCCGCACACGGTCGAGGCGGGGCGTTTCCTCGACCCGGCACGCCACTTTCGTGGTCTGCGCCAACATCCTCGGGTCGCACTACGGCACCACGGGGCCGCTGCACGTGAACCCGGAAACGGAAGCCCTATTACAAGGATTTCCCGCCGTTCACGATCCGCGACATCGTCCGTGCACACCGCCTGTTGGCCGGCGCGCTCGGCATCGGCCGCATCGACACGCTCGTAGGAAGTTCGGTCGGGGGATTCCAGGCCATCGAATGGGCGGTCTTGGAGCCGGAGCGCATCGGCAAACTGATCCTGATCGCCACGGCGGCCAGGCCTCGCCCTGGACGATCGCCATCGACCAGACCCAGCGCATGGCCATCGAGGCCGACACGACGTTCGGCGAGCCGCGAGACGACGCCGGGATGGCCGGACTGGCTGCCGCACGCCCTGGGGCTGCTCACGTACCGGGGTTCGCTGGGATACAACCTCACGCAGCAGGACAAGGAGGAACTCCCCGCAGTACACCGCGCATCGACCTACCAGCAATATCAGGGCGAGAAACTCTGCCGGCGCTACAACGCCTACTCGTACTATGCCATACTCAACGCCTTCGACACCCACGACACGGGGCGCGGGCGCGGCGGGGTAGCAGCCGCCCTCGCACGCATCGAAAGCCCGCACGGCAGTGGTCGGCATCACGACCGACATCATCTTCACGCCCGCCGAGATGCGCAGCTTGCACGCCATGATCCCCGGCAGCGCGTACCACGAAATCGACTCGCCGTTCGGCCACGACGGGTTCCTAGTCGAGCACGGGCAGTTGAACGACATCCTCTATCCGTTCATGAACAATCAATAAACAAGCAGCATATGAGCAAAAATCAAAATCGGCCTGTTCGGGTTCGGCGTCGTCGGACAGGGAATCACCAGGTAGTGCAGAAATCGAAGAACGCCCACGCGGAGATCGTGAAGATCTGCGTCCGCGACCCGGAAAAACCGCGCAAGATCGAGGTCGACAAATCCCTCTTTCACGACGTCGGTCGACGACATCCTCGACAACCAGAACATCAACCTCGTGGTGGAGGTCATCGACGATGCCGATGCCGCCTACAACATCGTCAAAAGCGGGCCACTGCTGCGCGGCATCCCGGTCGTCTCGGGCAACAAGACCCATGCTGGCGCACCACCTTCCGGAACTGATCGAGATCAAAAGACGCACAACGTGGCGCTGCTGTACGACGCCTCGTCGTGCGGTTCGATCCCCCGTCATCCGCAACCTCGAGGAATACTATGACAACGACCTGTTGTTAGAGGTGAAAGGCATCCTGAACGGCTCGTCGAACTACATCCTCTCGCGCGTCTTCGACCACAAGGACAGTCCTACGCCAGCGCACTCGCGCAGGCGCAGGCGCTGGGCTTCGCCGAAAGCGACCCGTCGTTCGACATCGAAGGCTACGATTCGCTGTTCAAGCTGGTGATCATCACCGTACATGCGCTGGGCACCTACGTCGCCCCGGAAAAGATTTTCACCTACGGTATCTCGACCATCTACGATTCGGACATCCGGTATGCCCGCGAGAAGAACGTCAAAATCAAACTCGTGGCGCAGGTTGTCAAGGTGAGCGACGAACATTTCACGATGTTCGTCATGCCGGAGTTCGTGACGCCTGCCAAGTACATTTACAGCGTCGACGACGAGTACAACGGCGTGGTGATCCGCGGCGAGTGCTACGACCGGCAGTTCATGTTCGGCAAGGGCGCCGGGAGCCTGCCCACGGCCTCGTCGATCCTGAGCGACATCATGGCCCGCCTGAACAACTACCGCTACGAGTACAAGAAGCAGAACTACATGCAGAAGCCCGACTACACGACCGACATCACGCTGAAGATCTACGTCCGGTACAAGGAGACCGACGTGCACGGCATCCTGAATTTTACGAAGGTGCACGAACAGTACACCAGCGAAGACAGCAACTACGTCATCGGCGACATCCAGCTGAGCGAACTGCTCGCCAAACGCGACCGGCTCCGGGGAAAGGACGTGTTCCTGGCCAACATCCCGATTTTCTTCCTGAACCGCGACAACTGACACGACGCGGGCACTGGGCTCCTGCGGGGTGGGACACGCATTCGCTGCGCCACCAAAAGGTCATCACGCAATGGCCTGTGCTCACCGCAGCCCCGAGGAAAACCGCACGGCGGCCTGCCTCAGGAGGGTAAAACCCGCAGTAAAAAGACGATCCCCGGCTCATCCGAGACCGGGGATCGTTCCGTTGCCGCATCCTCGGCTACGGCTATATATCCTTCACGCAGCGCAGAGAGACACCGTTTCCGGCCGGAAACGGAGCAAGCCCGGCTACGATACCGCCAGACGAATAACTCAATGCCTGATAGCCCGGAACCGCCGTCTTGCGGTACAGCTCATCAAATAGCCGTTGGTTTCAGTAAGATAACGCCCCGTCTCCGAATTCCACATCCCGGCGCTACGGAGCAGGGACGCATCGTATTCGGGGCTGGCGATCATCTGCTCGATCTCGGCGCCCGTGGGGACATGCCAGCCCGGCGGACAAATCCCCTGCACCGGGGTACCGGATGCAGCCGTCGCACCGCCCAGGGCCGTTGTGAAGCTGTAAAGCAACCCCGTTCCGCGACATATTCGGCGTCGTTCGATCCCGCCGTACCGCGGCAAGGGTACCAGATACCGGTTCCGATCTGGGCACCGTCAGGCAGGGTAACGCAGGTTCCGGGTCATCAAACCCGTCCGCCGATCGTCGCGGTGGGGTAGTCCACACCCCCGTAGGAAAGCGTCCCGGGATCACCACCCTCGCCGCCGCCTTCGCCACCGCCGCCATCGCCGCCGCCATCGAGCGAACCGCCGTCGCCCCAGTCGACGACTTCGCCGCTCAGTTCCACGTCGATGTCGATATTGGTCACAACGACCGACATGTCGTAGCGTTTCCCGCTTTCGAGCTGTGCCGAAGAGAGGGTTTTACTGCGGCTCTTTCCGTCACCGGTCGCTACCGTAACCGTCAGAGTGGCCTGCTGCGGCACGAGGATAGCACGGTAGGCGGCATCGGCCGTCACTTCGAACGCCTCGACGTCGGCAGCAGCAGCCCCGCTCTTGGCCGCGGCGGAGGGCACCGTGAAATCGACCACGGCCGTCGGGACAAGCCCCGCCGACCGTAACCCCCGTAACCGGGGCGTCGGAATTGTTGGTAAGGACGATCGTCAGCTGCGACATCACATGGTAAAAGAGCATCCCGACAGGTACCGAAGATGGGGTAACCTCTTTTTTCACCGCGACCAGCAGGTCGGACGATGCACCTCCCGACGTCTGGTCTGTAACAACGGAAAACTCCGCGGGCATTCCCTGTTCGGAGTAAGGATGGTAGGCAGTGAGCGTCGATTTTTCATTCGAATCGTTATACCACAGCAAATCCGCGGCCGTAAAGGCCGTACCGTCGTAGGTCATCGGAACGTTCTGCGCATAGGTTTCGAACCTTTGGCAATGCTCAGCCCGATGCGGTCGCCGGTATCGAAATGCAATCCCGTAACACGGGTCTGGATCGTCGGCGCGATTTTCACACAAGGCGTACCTGTGTCGGACTTTGAGCAGCCTGCCGCAAGGGCAGCGGCGGCCAAAGCCGTCAGAAGTGTTGTTTTCATCTCGCGATAATCGTAATAAGGTGTGACTTTTCAGCACAAATTTAAACCTTTTTTACGCCATTAACAACACTTTCGAACAGTTTTTTACAATCAATTCCGGTAATAGGATTCGTCGAGTCCGAGCGTAAAGCTACCCCGGCGCAGGAGTGTGCCGACAGCAACGGCCAGCACCAGTGCCGCATTGAAAAAGAAGGGGAAGCGGTCGCTGTGCGTCCCGAAAACATGACGGAAGAGGTCTACGATAAAGGGCAGACCATCACGGCCAGGTAATTCACCGACATGACGAACGAAAGGGCCAGCGTAGCGGAACGCGGCGGGGCGATGGTCGCCGCCTTGTCGTAAATGACAGGCTGCATGATCCCATAGCCCAGCCCGGTGCAAAGCGCCCCGAAGGCCAGCATCGCCTTGCCGTGGAAAACCCCGACACACAGCAGCCCCACACAGACCAGCACGAGCGCCACGAGGTTGACGTTCCGCTTCAAAGAACGGATAATCTTGTCGATGAACAGCCCCGGCAGCATGATCGCAAAGGAAAAACAGCGAGATCAGCACCCCCGAGAAGGAACTGTCGATCTTGTAATCGTCGATCAGGAACGAGGCATAGAACGCCACGGCTAGTACGGCGTAGGTGACGAAGAAATAGAACACCATCAGCCCGGCGAGCTTACGGCGGTCGATCATCTTTGTGGCGCAATTGGATGCTCTGTTCCGGCTCGGGGAAAGGAGCGCTGCCGCTTGAGCAGGAACGACAGCGCGAGCGAGATGCCCGGCAGGGTATAGACCAGGAACGGAAGATGCCAGTTGACCTCGGCCAGGTAGCCCGTCACGACGGTCGCCAGCACGAGCGTCAGGTTGTTGATCGACGAGCTGTACCCCAGCTGCCGGACACGGTAATCGCCCGTAAAGTAGTCGACCACGAGCCCCGTGGAGAAGGGGATTACCATACCGGCGCCGATACCGAGGATACAGCTGATGACGATGAGCCACATCATGCTCCGGGCGAAGAGGCATGCCACGCCGCTCAGGAAGAAGACCGACAGTCCGACGGCGAGGATCTTTGAGCTTGTCCTTGCCGACGGAGAGCTTGCCGGCAAGCAGGACGAAGGGGATGATCAGCAGCGAGGGCAGCGACGTGAGCATCTGTATTTCGAGGTCGGTGGCCTTCGGGAAGATTTTATTCAGGTCGCCGAGGATCGGCGAGATCGCCAGCCCCGGCAGAGAGGCGATTGCCGACACCGACCATATCGCCAGCAGCACCCCGAGCGTAATCGTACCTTTGCCTGTCTTGATTTTCATTGCCAGTGGATTTACACGCCCACACAGCAAGTGTTATACCAAAGCAGGGCGGGCCGGCATGTTGCCGGCCCCGCCCTGTCGTATCGGATGATGTACCTACCTGCCCTGCTGCTTCACACAACGCACCTGAAGGCCGTTGGCGCGGGCATAGGGCACCGAATTTTCGATGCCGGCCGAGGTGTCGAGTTTCTCGAACCAGAAATGGAGCGCCGCAGCCTGCGTGCCGGACACGGCGGTCGTCCAGTAAAGGCCTTCCCAGGGTTGCGCCTCCATGGCGTCGGAACGCACCTTGGGCAGCGGATTGTAGATATTCAGGATCTTGCCGTCGTCGTAGCGGCGGCGTCCGGCGCCGATGAAGAACGATTCGGCTTTTCCGTCGGTCAGCGTCCAGCCGAATTTCTCCTCGTCGCCCGCGGCGGGAGTTCCGACGATCGCCAGGTTGTCGAACGCGCCCGAGGGAGCCACGCGCCAGCCGTAGGGGCAGGGGTCGTTAACGCTCTTGTCGGCCACATTGTCGTCCGCCGACCACAACTGGTCGGAACGGCCGCTCCAAAGCCAGTCGTTGTCCGTGTCTGCCACACCCGTAATAAAGACGAGCGGGTTCCGGATGGCATATTCCATCGTTCCGGTCTCGGCGCTCGACTCGGACATTTTCAGGTAGACGCGACTGCCGCTGCCGCTGTACATCGAGGCACCGGAGCCCTCGAACCCTGGTAGGTATTCGGCCCGATGAACGGGTCTTTGCGGCCCCACTGGTAATATAACCCGTAGGAAGCGAGTATCTTGTCCGTCGTCGAATTGTCGTTCGCCAGGGCTCCGAGGTTGCGGTTCATCAGCGTATAGCCGTTGAAATCGACCGTACCGCCCTCCGCATCGGGGTCGTAATCAGTCGCCCAGATATGCCAGCTCCAGATAAGTTCGCCGTCAGCATCATAAGCCCCGATCACGGCGTTGCCCTGCTTGATCTAGGTGGCGTCGTCGCTGTCGGCACCGATGTAGAACGACGCCTTGCCGTCCTCGAAGTCGGCATACTGCACGAATCCCGATGCGGTCTGCCATACGACGTCCACATAGGAAGTAGCCAGCTGGGAACCGTCGCCCTTGCGCGTGGCGTCGATCAGGTAGTTCGTTTCGGGTTCCGGAGACGATGTAACTGTTGGCCACCTCGGCGCTGATGTCCTTCGTCGTCACGATACCGGCGAAGAGCGTCGCCGAAACGAGCGTCCCGCCGGGGGTGTAACCTGTAAAGGAGAACGAGCCGGTCTTGACGGCATCCCCGCTCTCGATGTCCTCGGCCGAAGGGGCCTTGACGGAGATCGTCGCGCCTGCAAGGTCGACGACCGCCTCGTCCCAACCGGTGGGTTTGCTCGTCGCGGACAGCGTCTTGATGTTCTGTGCCGTGAAACCGACCGTAGCCGACCCTCCGGCCTGCGCAAAGAACACCGCCGGGGAATCGAGCGTGATCTTGCCCGAATCCTTATCCTTGCTGCATGCCACGGCAAAAGCCGCCGCAGTCACGACCACAGCCATCAGCCTTACGAATCCTTTCATATTACTCAAATTTACCGAATTTCAATTTAAAAAATCTTTGCAAAGATACCAAAAAGCGGGATAAATCCTACAAGGACATCCTAAATTATTCATTTGGGAATAATTATTGCCGCCTACTCCTTAACGAATTATAAATGCAAATAGTATGTCCAAATTGAAAATTGAAACGGGAAGTTCACCCGCCAGAGGGCGTTTCAGCATCACGGTGACCGAGGAGGGCCCCTACCTGGTCTACGGGAGGCCGCCGCTGGCCGAACAGTTCATCATGCCCAACGAGTCCAACGAAAGCTGGTATTTCCAGCAGGGCAGGCTTTTTTCGACCGAGGCGGAACCCACGGCGATCTGCCGCTGCGGCGCATCGCACCGCAAGCCCTACTGCGACGGTTCGCACGAGAAGGCAGACTGGGGATCCCCGCCTCACGGCACGTCCGGACGCCCCTGCTCAACGATGCCGAGGTGATCGACGGGGGCACGCTCCAGATGACGGATAACGAGAAATATTGCGTCTTCGCACGTTTTTGCCACCCGCACGGCGATGCGTGGACGCTGACCGAGGCATCCGACGACCCCGAAGCCCGCAAGCTGGCCATCCGCGAAGCTTCGATGTGCCCCAGCGGCCGTCTGACGGCGTGGGACAAGGAGACGATGAAACCCTTCGAGTTCCGTTTCGAACCGAGTCTGGGGCTGATCGAGGACATCACGATCGGTGCCAGCGGAGGGCTGTGGATACGGGGCGGGATCCCCATGCGGCGCGAGGGCGGGCACACCTACGAAATCCGGAACCGCGTCGTGGCGTGCCGCTGCGGGCAGTCGGCCAACAAACCCTATTGCGACGGCACCCACGCCTCGATCAAGTGGAAGGACGGCCTGGCAGGCGAACCCGTCGGCGAAACCCTGCCCGAAGAGGTATACTGAGCAGTTCGCCGCACCACACTGCGACAGGCAGGCACGGCACCGCGCAACCGGAACGACGGCAGGGCTGTGCCGGCCGGGGTAACGGGCCTGCTGCACACGGAAAGAGGGACGCACATGCGTCCCTCTTGTATTACAACACATTGCAAAGCTCACCTACACAAAAACTCGATGTAATCGCAGATGGCTTTCGTACATACGGGACAAAATTCGTCCGTCCGGTGCAGGTTGTTCATCAGGCAGTTCCGCCACGGGCGGTAGACCCCTCTTCGCATAGCCGCCGCCCTCGAAACCCCTACGACCCCTCGCTTCGGGGGTGGGGCGTCGGAACGGGCGTCCCGGCCGGCCCCATCGCTTTCCAGAACTTGTCCTCGAACCCGCCGAGCGTTGTCAGGTTCGCCTCCCACGGCTCGACGTCCCGGGCATACATGTCGTCGTCGGAGGTCGTGCCGACATACTGTCGCCCAGCCCCAGCAGCAGGTGCCCGAATTCGTGGACGTAAATCTTCCCGGTGCGCGTAGGGTGGTGTGCGGCGCTGATGCCATAGAAGTTGAAGATACCGCCGCCCCCGTATTTCTGGGTGTTGGACAACACATAGATATAGTCGTAAGGGACATGCGCCGCGATGTCGCGCAGGCGCTGGAAGTCGTCGACCATCTGGTAACGCTCCGAGCCGAACGTATAGAAAGAGGCCCCGCAGGCCGTGTTGCGCCACACGCGCTCGCCGGGAATCGTCACGCCCGAATCGGCGGACGGCGCCCACACGGCGCGGATATTGAACCGCGAAACGTACTCCCTGAAAGGCGAATAGCTGAAAAATTCGCGTGCGAATTCACGGCAGGCCGATTCGAATTTCGCCCGCTCCCCCGGCGCCATATCCCTCGGGCAGCAGCACGATGTCGACACGATGTGCGGGGTTGCCGTTGCCATATGCCACCTCGAAAGCCTCGTAGCGGGGTGAGAACTGCGCGACGAAGCAGGATGCGGGGTCGATATTCTGGCTGAACCGCTTTTCGAAGCGCCCCCGGGCATTGCGGCCGAAGATCTCGATGCGACACGGACGCCTGGGATAGGGGAATACGACCGATTCGGGATAGGAACGGCGCACGCTGTCGGCCTCAGCCGTGCTCTGCCACTCGTTGAAGAGCGTACAGAAGCCGCGCGAATAAATCTCCCGTTCAGAAGCGCGGTCGACGATGCGGAAAAACTGGTTCCCGTAGCCCGTCGTATCGAGGAGCGACACGTGCGAGCCCGCCCAGTAGGGTTCGGCCTTCAGGGCGTCGAAGAAATACTCTTCCGAGCGGCTGTCGCCGCTGTGGTAATAGTCGAAGCGCATCGTCTCTTCGAGGAAATAGTCCGAGAAGCGCACCTGCGCCGACACGGCCGGGCACGTACCGAGAAACAGCAAGAGGAAAAATCTCTTCATGGCAATCTGCTTTTCAATCCACACCCCGGGGAACGGGCTTCCGGTTCCGGGATGTTGCAATGATATAACTCTATTCGGCATCTAATATACGAAAAAAGGGGTACGGTTTCGACCGTACCCCCGGAAAATCCCCGAACTGGTTATTTTTTCTCCGGCCGGGCGATCGTCTCGCGCATCGACGTGTCGGCCATGATGTTCTTCATCTTATAATAGTCCATGATCCCCAGGTTGCCGTTGCGGAACGCTTTCGGCCATAGCCAGCGGCACCTCGGCCTCGGCCAGGATCACCTTTGCGCGGGCATCCTGTGCCTTGGCCTTATTCTCCTGCTCGAGTGCGACGGCCATGGCGCGGCGCTCCTCGGCCTTGGCCTGGGCGATGTTCTTGTCGGCCTGCGCCTGATCCATCTGCAACTGGGCGCCGATATTCTTGCCCACGTCGATGTCCGCGATGTCGATCGAGAGGATTTCGAACGCCGTACCGGCATCGAGGCCCTTTTCGAGCACGACGCGCGAAATGGAATCGGGGTTCTCAAGCACGATCTTGTGCGATCCGGCCGAACCGATCGACGAGACGATGCCTTCGCCGACACGCGCCAGCACGGTCTCCTCACCGGCACCGCCGACCAGCTGCTTGATATTGGCACGCACCGTGACGCGCGCCTTGGCGATCAGCTGGATGCCGTCCTTGGCCACGGCGGCCACGGGAGGCGTGTTGATCACCTTCGGATTGACGGACATCTGCACGGCCTCGAACACGTCGCGGCCCGCCAGGTCGATGGCCGTCGCCATCTTGAAATCCAGCATAATGTTGGCCTTCTGGGCCGAAACCAGCGCATGCACCACGTTCGTGACGTTGCCGCCCGCAAGGTAGTGGGCCTCGAGCTCGTTGGGGTTGAGTTCCAGCCCGGCCTTCGTGCTCTCGATCATCGACGAAACGATCGTCGAGGGCGGCACCTTGCGCCAGCGCATCAGAATGAGTTGCAGCAGGCTGATCCTTACGCCCGACACCAGGGCCGAGAACCACAGTCCCACCGGAATAAAATAGAAGAGGAGCCAGATCGCAAAAAGGCTCACGAAGACGATCAACACGATCAATCCTGCTTGAAAATCCATAATCGAATGCTATTAAGTTAGAAAATTATCCTTGAATTACACCTTTTCGGCCCGAGCTTCACTCACGGGCGTTATCCTGACCAGCGAAAACCCCATGGTAGGGCACCAGCGCCCGGAGCGTGCCCGTGCATGTACCCAAGTCCCGTTGCCGCCACAAGTCCCGGACTTCGGCTTTTCCGCCGATCCCGAGCTCCCGCAGGTCGAATTCGAATTCGTAGTTCTTGCTCCTGGATGGCTTCCGCCTCGTCCTGATCCCACAGCACGAAATAGAGGATCCAACTGGAAAAATCCCAGCGCATACGAACCGTCGCAGAGTTTTTTGTACCACACCTGCCCGTTGGGAACGACCCGTTTGACGGCGAGGGGCGACCAGCGGATCCTGGTTCACGGCGATCACTTCGAATTGGTCAGCAGCCCGAGCGTGAAGTCGTCTATCGCCCGCATGTCGCAACCGATCAGCAGCGGGGCGGAGAGGATGGCCCACAGCGAAATATGGGCATATTGTTCGTCGGGGGTCAGCTCGGATTCGTGGGCATCGGCACCCCAGCCGTGTCCCAGCCGGCCGACCACCAGCATATCGGGGTCGTTGTACCTGCCCGAAACGTCCTGGAACAGCCGATCGCCGTCACCACGTTCCATTCATCGGTGATGTCGCGGGTCGTACGCCACAGGTTGCCGCCGGCTTCGGCGCCCCAGTTCCACACGTTGGGAGCCCCGTAGCCCACGCAGTAGACGATCATCCCCGGTCGACCTGATCCAGCGCCTTGCGCATGACCACGTAGGGGTTCCTGGATCGTCTTTCCTCGGAGTCCCTTTCGATTTGCAGGTAGCCGCAATAGTGTGTTTTGAGGTAATCCACACCCCATTCGTGGCCCAAGTCCGGGCGTCGGTGAGTTCATGCCGGTAGCTCCCCGGATAATTTCCGCAGGTCGTGGGCCCGGGCGAGGAAGTAGATGCCAATTTGAGTCCCAGGGAGTGGACGTAGTCGCTGAGGCCTTTGAAATCCGGGAATTTTTCGTTCGGGAGGAGCCTGCCGTCGGCCGAACGCGTATCCGCCGGCCATCCGTCGTCGATATTGACATACGTCCATCCGTAGGCCAGGAGTTTTTCGTGCATGGCGCGGGCGGGCATCCGCACCTCGCCCCAGAACAGTTCCAGCTGTTTCCAGCATGGGCGAGTCAGGGCGATTTGCGCCCTATTTTCAGCAATATCTCCCGTTCGGCTTTCCCGAGGGCATTCTCCGCTGTCAGCAGCACCCTGAAATCCCCTTCGGCGGGCACACGGCCCGTTATCAGCCTGCAACGGGGGATCGAGCCCAGCCCGAAGCCCTGCGCCCCCGTACGCCATCGGGCGTTTGCCGCTGGCCATGACAGGCATCAGAAAGGGATTGCCCGGGCGGGCGCCGTATACGAGCGGATTGTTGATCTGCGGCGTTTCGGGGCTCGCGGGGGTCAGGATATATTTACCCTTGGAGATCGGCCTGGCCCAGACGGGCAGGGGCTCCACCTCCCGCGCGTGGTGATCTTCACCTCCAGCCAGTCGGCATGGTCGTACATGATCCCGTCGCCGGCCTCCTCGACCAGCAGCAGGGACTTTGTCCAGGCCGGACAGGTCGACGTCGAACGCACGGGCAGCATCGCCCTGCATCACGCCGCTGTCCCACAGCACCTTCCGGTCACCGAGGATTTTGAACCGGTGTTTCCCGGCGAACAGGTTTTTATCGTCCGCGCCCACCGCCCCGGCCATGGAGACGGCATCGCCGCCGAGCCCGAACAGCATACGACTGATCGAATGGGTTACCCGCCGCGACCGTAAACGACGCCGCCCACCGTGAGGGGAGTATCCAGCACCGAGCGGTCGGCCTGCGGCAAGCCCCAGTCCTGAATGCAGCACGAGAGATCCAGCTCGTCCAGCCAGACCTCCTTCGTTCCCTGCGCCCGGGAATCGCAAGCCATCCCCACGACGGCCAGCAGTGCAAAGAATCTGAGATATCCCATCCCGTCCGATTATCCGGCTAAGCGTGCCGTTCCTTCACGGTCTTTACGATGACGCTGAAATTCTCGAAGCCCACGACTTCGACCTCCCGGCGCGGGTCGACATAGGCCGTCAGCGACTTGGCCTCGTAGACCTTGCCGCCGACCTCGACCGTACCCATCGGAGAAAGGCGCGAAAGGGTCATGCCGCGGTCGCCCACCTGCAATTCCTGATCGGGGGTCGCGGGCATACTCGACGAGTCGACCCTCTGTTTGAGCGAAAAGCGCTGCCAGGTCTTGGCGCGCAGGGAAATAATCGTGGCGACGAGCGAAAGCAGGAGGATAGCCAGGGATGACTACGCCCCCCCGACTACGGTGCCGTAATCGCGGAAAGCGAGGTAGATGGAACTGCCGTAGCAAACCAGCACCAGGATGGCACCGATCGACACGCCCGGCAGCAGCACCAATTCCGCCACCAGGAAAAGCAGTCCCAATACGATCAGGAGTATGATATAGAACATCGTCATAAGGAGTTGTTGAACATTGCACTAAAGATAGGCAATAAATTCAATTATTCCGCAATTTCAGCGACTTTTATTTCCAAAGCCGGGTCGGTCTGCGTCACCGCGGCGGCCACGCGGTCGGCCACGGCCTTGTCGTCGAACGTCCCCACCACGAACAACTGCTGTCCCACGCGCGAGTTCGCACCCCTCGGCCGCCTCGGTGATAACGGCCTTCACCTCGTCGGCAGTGCCTCCGTCCCGGTGATTTCGACCCGGTAGGCAATCTGCTGCGCCTCGGGGTCACGCGAAAGGTTGCGGTAGGCGCCGTCCGTCCACACCACGATTTCGGGGCGGACGAAGCCTTTGTATTTCAACAGTTTTTGCGCGGCCTCGGCCTCCTCCCGGGTTGCGAAGCCCCCGGCATAGTAACACCATTTCTTATCCTCGCCGACCAGATAGGAGAGCGGATACGCCCCCCGGAACGTGGAGACGGCACGCTTGGTATTGAACGTGCCCAGCAGGATACGGTAGATCGTCCCGTGCTCGTAGACCCTGCACTCGGGGATCGGGTGCTGGTAGCTGTATTTGGGCGTCGCGGAGAACGCGATACTGTCGTAGTCGAGGAAATAGCGCTGCGCCACGTCGATACGGGGCAGGCGGAAGTCGATGCCATCCAATTGCGCAGCCACGCCGCGCAGCGAGTCGCGGGCGGAAGTGAGCCCCAACAGGCCGGCCACGGCCGTCTCGTAGCCCACGAGGACTTTCTTGCGCAGGAAATAATCGGCCACGGCATCCGAAGCGACCTCGCCGCGCAGTGCCGAGAGTTCGCGGGCAGCCCCGGAAAGCCGCTTCTCCTCACGCGCCAGGATGGCATCCTGCCCCAGTTTGTCCATCAGATAGCCATAGGCATACCCTTTGTTGTCGGCGATATAATTCCCATGCCTCGGCGAGCGAATCGGGCCAGCACGCGGTTGAAGCCCTGCAACGTATTGTAGCGGTCGTAAATCTCGCCCGCATCCGCCTCGGTCTGCGCCGCGGCATAGGCCTCGGCCAGTTCGCAGATCGTCCCGTAGTTGGCAAAATAGCGGTTCACATAGTCCACGGCGTCCAGCTCCAGCCCCTGCGCCCTGCGCAGGGCCGCATAATCGGCCTCGGGCAGCTGCTCGCGGAAATAGGGGTTGAAAACCAGGTTGCGCACCTTGAGCGAGTCGGGGATCGCCCCTGCGGGACTTTCCGCGGCAGGCTCCGCCGGCTGCTGCGCCGCCCCGTTCAGGTTGGCGAGCACCCACTCCTGCTCGATGGTGTTGATCTTGTCGATCAGGCGCCCCTTGGCATTGCGCACTTCGAATATCCGGCTTTCGAGCTGCAGGATCTCCCCTGCGAATAGCGCTGCCTGTTCGCGGGGTCTTCGCGCAACTGTTGCCGGGCGCGTTCCACGGCATTGACGATCGAGTCCTCGCGGATCTGCAACTGCGCATCCTGTTCCAGAAGCGACATGTACCCCGGTTGCCCTCGAGCCCCGCGATACGGGGTTCCACGCGAACCTGCTGCGCACAGAGGTCTCCGCCGCCAGCAGCGCCGCACATAACACTATATAAACCTTACGAAATACCATCTCGGTTACCTCCACCATTTAATGAAAAAAATCTGTATGAGTCCGAAAATCTCCAGACGCCCCAGCAGCATCAGCAGCGAATTGGAAACCTTGAACGCCGCGGGCATCGCCGAGAAGTTATCCATCGAGCCGACCTCCCCGAACCCGGGGCCGACGTTGCCCATCGAAGCCACGGCCCCCGAGAAGCTGGTCGTCAGATCGACGCCGAATATCGTGCCGAAAACCGTGCCGGCGAGTATCAGCATCAGGTACGCCACGATGAATATCATGACCGAATGGAGCGCCTCCGTCTCCTGGATAACGCCGTCGAGGCGGATGCGGATGATGGCGTTGGGATGCTGCTGCTGCCGCAGCCGCGTGCGCATCATCTTCATGGCCAGCACCAGCCGGTTGGTCTTGATACCGCCCGCCGTGGATCCGGCGCAGGCACACACGATCGAACCGAAAATCAGCAGGATGACCGCGAACGAAGTCCACTGGTTGGAATCGGCCGTCGCAAACCCGGTCGTCGTCACCACCGACACGAACTGGAAAAGCCCGTGGCGGAAAGCCGACGTGAAGGCGGGGTAGATATCCGCGGCATAGAGGCTGACGGCGATCAGCAGCCCGCCCGCGAACAGCATGCCGAGGTACCAGCGCGTCACTTCCGAACGGAAAATATTGCTGCGCTTGCCCGTCACCGTGGCATAGATCAGCCCGAAATGGACGCCCGCCGTGGCCATCGCGAAGATCAGGATCGTGTCGATCGCCGGACTGTTGAAATAGGCGACGCTGGCGTTCTTGGTCGAGAACCGCTCGTGGCGCAGGCCGACATGGCGTGGCACAGCGAGTCGAACCAGTTCATGCCCGCCATCTTGAGCAGAAGGGTCGAAACCACCGTAAGCCCGACATAGACCACCAGCAGTATCTGCACGATGATCTGCGTGCGGTAACGGTAATTGTCCTTGGCGAGCGTCGAGAGCTCGACATTCGACAGCGTCAGCTTATTGCGGCCCAGCGAGGGCAGGATCAGCAGCGCGAACATCACCACGCCCATACCTCCGACCCAGGTCGTCGAGAAACGCCAGAACTGCAACCCGCGGGGCAGCGCCTCGACATCGTTCAGGATCGTCGACCCGGTGGTCGTAAAGCCCGAGACGCTTTCGAACCAGGCGTTTACCAAGCTGAACTCCCCGCCCCAGATCAGGTAGGGGAATGTCCCGACCACACAGGCCACCAGCCACGAGCCGACCACCACGCAGAAGCCCTCCTTGTTGGTGATCTGCTCCGTGCGTTCCACGAAAATCAGCGGGAAAGCCCCCAGCAGGGCCGTGAGCAACGACGACAGGAGCAGCGGGTAGAACGCCGAGTCCATGCCGCTGACGTAGGAGATACCCGCCGACAACAGCATGAACAGCGCGATGAAAAGCATCACGACCCCGACATATCGCAAAACCACGTCTACTCGCATCGCATCAGGCTTTCGGTTGCTTGGAAATGGTGATCAGCGTCTCGATCTTCTCTTTGAGCTCCAGCATTTCGTCCTTGCAGTCGGTCTTGACGACGAACGGCACGCGGAACGAAAGGTAATCGCCCAGCCCCTTGTTCATGCGCAGGATGGGATTGACACAGTAGACGGACATGAAATAATAGAGCATCAGCACGATGGCGATCATCACGGCCAGCGAGATCAGCACGGGCGTCACGGCGCGGTAGGCGTTTTTCTTCATCTGCTCGGCGCGCGGCGCCAGCGAACTCTGCGTCGAGGTCATATAGTTCTTGATGGCCGACGTGAGGCGCCCGTAGAGCGCCACGTACTCGTCGTTATACCATTTGACCCCCACGGAATCGGGTAAAACGGGCCCCGGCACCTCCGGCGCAGCGGTTCCGAAGGCCAGATAGTTGTCGGTCAGCAGGCGCAGCTCGGTCGTCGCGAAGGCGAGCGAGTCGAGGAACGACTTTTCGAGCGCCTCGTCCTGTGCCACGAGCAGCGTATTCTCCAGCCGTTCGAGGCTCCGGCGGCAAAGGCTGTCGCACGAGCGGTCGCCGAATACCGAAAGGCGGATCAGCGCCACGTTCTGTTCGTGCGCGGCGTCGAGCATCTCCTTGCCAGCTCGATATTACGCATGTTGGCCTTGAGGATCTCGCCCGTGTCACGGCTCAGATGGCTCAGCTCCACGAACGAGACCATGCCCGAAAAAACAGCAGCATACGATGCTCAGGGAAGCCCACCGTCACCCTTTTTGCGCAAACCCGTCATACTCCTTATGAATTTTGTAGTGGCAAATATAATGATTTAATCCCGAATTTCACCCATCAGGTCGTGAGATTCGTCCATAGCCCCCAGCCTGACGCGGCAAACGGTGTTGACGCGGGCCTTGTCGTAGGGAGCCTTCACCCGGCGGTAGTTGCCCGTAAAGCCGAACATCATGCCGCCGCGGCGCGTGCTTTCGAACAACACGGAATCCTCGCTCCCCACGGCACGGGCGCAGAATGCCGCGTGCAGCTTCGCGCACAGCGCCTCCAGCTGGGCCGCGCGGCGCGTCGCCACCGAAGCCTGCACCTTGCCGGGCATCTCCACGGCCGGCGTACCGGGACGTTCCGAGAAGGGGAAAATATGCAGAAAGGCCGGTTCCAGCCCGGCAAGGAAGTCGTACGTCGTGCGGAAATCCGCCTCCGTCTCGCCCGGGAACCCGACGATCACGTCGATGCCGATGAAGGCGTCGGGCATCAGCGCCCGTACGGCGGCGATGCGGTCGGCGAAACGCGCCGTGGTATAGCGGCGGCGCATCAGCCCCAGGATCTTGTCCGAACCGCTCTGCAGGGGATGTGGAAATGATGCTGGAATTTCGGCGAAGCAGCGCAGAAGGCGATGATCTCGTCCGTCAAAAGGTTCGGTTCGATGGAGGAGATGCGGTAACGCTCGATCCCGTCCACGCCGTCCAGCGCCCGCAGCAGGTCGATAAACCGCTCCCCCGTCGTGCGGCCGAAATCCCCCGTGTTGACGCCCGTCAGGACGATCTCCTTCTGTCCGGCCGCGGCGATTTGGCGGGCTTCGGCGACGAGGTCCGCGATCGGCATATTGCGGCTCCGCCGCGGGCGTAGTGGATCGTACAGTATGCACACTTGTAGTCGCAGCCGTCCTGCACCTTGAGGAAGGCCCGCGTGCGGTCGCCGCTCGAAAAGGCCGCGAAGAACGATGTGAGCGAATCGGCATCGCAACTGTAAACCTGCGCACGGCCTTTGCCCGGAAGTTCGAGCACACGTTTATATAAATCGCCCTTATCGTTGTTACCCACGACAATATCCACACCTTCGATTGCCGCGATCTCCTGTGGTTTGAGTTGCGCGTAACACCCCGTGACGGCGATGATGGCACCGGGGTTGCGGCGGTGCAGCTTGCGGATCAGGTTACGGCATTTCTTGTCGGCATGTTCGGTCACCGAACAACTGTTGACGACGCATATATCGGCTTCAGCATCGGGTGCCACGCGGACGAAACCGCCCTCTTCGAACTCCCGGGCAAGGGTGGAGCTCTCCGAAAAATTGAGTTTGCAACCCAGGGTATGGAAATTGACTCGGCGTTGTTGCATAAAATATGTGTTTTACTGGGCGAAATTACGAAAACCGTACGAAAAGGGGCGTCTTTTCAACAAAAAAATTACAGACCGAGATAAATAGAGCAGAGGCGCCCTGTACGGACGCCTCTGCAGCATAAGAAAAACGGAACACTACTCGTCCGTCCGGGGACGCATGACGGCACCGCCCATCGGTCGTATGGGACGGATATCCCACAAGTCGCCGAAAGGCTTCATCGGACTGCCCCCGCCGCGTGTCAACGACGAAGCCTGGAGTTCCGGCTTCTTGCCGCTCTTGATCCACACCAGCGCAATATAGCCGAGCTGATCTTCCATCGTACCGAACTCCCCCGGGTAGATCGCCGAATCGTCAATCTCGACATCGGGGACAAAACCCGTCGAATAATCCCGGAACCCCTTGGCGTTCTCAACGTAAAAGGTAACAGGGTAGAGCAGGAACTCATGATTGTAGAATGACCGCATCACTCCTTCCATACCTACGTTCTTGCCGTTGGTGGTCTGCCCGATGAGGTTGACCTCGATGTCCAGACCACGCAGGCCATTGATCACCATTTCACTGGCCGAAGCGGTCGTCTGGCTCACCAGCACATATATCTTCTTCAACCCCACAGCATGCTGAAGCGCCGTTTCGAGCGGTTCGTATATGCGCTCAACTGTTTCCTTGACGCCGATCTTGTAGTCACCGCCTTCACCGGCTTCCGTGCGGTCTTCATTGAACGTGGTATGTGCATAAACCTGTCCCTTGTAGTCGTTGCCCGCAACCAGCGTACCGAGCACGGCGCTCGAAAGCACATCGCCACCGTTGTTGTAGCGCAAATCAAGAATCAGGTCGGTGACGTTCTGCTGGCGGAAACGTTCGAATGCCGCCATCAACTCATCGTCGTAGTCGATATTAAAGCCCATATAGAGCAGGTATCCCACCTTTTTGTCGGTGCCATCGATGCCAACCACCTTGTCCATGTAGATGGCCGGATCGGTAAAGGAAGCGGCCCCGAGCTGGATGTTGCCTTTCGAGCTGAGCACAGGAGTGCTTCCGTTATCTTCCCAGGTCACCTGGCTAACCGCAATCTCGACAGACCCGTCGTATACATACTGGCCCAGCGTCTTGTAGTTGGCATCGGTCACCTCCACGCCGTTGACCGACGTGATGAAATCGCCGCGCACGAGTCCCGCGTCGTCAGCCGGCGTCCCAGGAACGACCGCCATAACCGCAAACCCGATATAGTCGGTACCGAGGCGGGTGGCTTGCAACAGATAAATACCTGACCCGGACTGCGTCTGTCCCGGAGCTCGCGACACGGGAGCATCGCTTTGCAAATTAGAGTAATAGTACATGCGTTTCTGCCCCTGCCAGAAGCCGTCGTCGTGGTTCACGTCATCCTGAGGCAGCTACGCCGTCGAGGATCGAGGTGAAAAAGCGGTCGTAGCTAAGGCTGTAATCGAGGAAGAGGTTTTCGATCGGACGATTCCACAAGTAGAAGTTCTTCATATAGTCCGCTACCCATTCGTTCACGGAGCGGTATTTACCATCCCCCTGCTTCTCGGTTGTACCTTCGGCCTGCTTCACCACGAAAGAGGCCGATGCGGCGTATCCTTTCACATGGACGGTGATCGTGGCCGTACGCGCCTCGGCAAGGTTGTTCTTGGCGACCTTCAACCTCAGCAGCGATTCGCCCGCCACGCCCGAGGGAGTCTTCACCTCGCACCAGTCAGCCGAGCTCACAGCCGTCCACCGGCCTTCGGCGGTAAATTCGAAATCGAGCGTCTCGCCTTCGATCACGGCCTGGTTCTCAGCCTTCCATGCGGGAGAGGCAATCCCCGCACCTTCATTCAAATCATCGTCGTCGCTACACGACACACCGACTGTCAAGGCCAGCAGTGCCGCCAGCATCCATCCAAACAAATTCTTCATGTCTAAAAGTATTTTATGTTAAGGATTAACGCATCATTCGTTCTGCCGCAATACGACGGCTGTCGGCCACAGGAGCGGCATCGAGGTTCACGGTCACCCGTTCGGGCAGGCTAACCTGCCGCACGTTCTTTCACGGCTGCCGGCTCGGCGCCCTGGTCGGCATCGCGCGTCAGGACGATCTCGTCCGATGCTGCAAAAAGCCATATCACCCCACCATTGGCTGGTACCCGACAACACACCGGGATAATACTCAAAAGGAGTTGTCGACCGCTTTCTTGACCGTCAACGTCAGATCGTCCGCCACTTCGATGGGGAAGCTTATCGCCATATCCGTGTAATTGTCGCTGTTGGGACGTTTGGCATAACCGTGGAAATAGAGTTCCTTGCCGTTGAACTTCGCCATCGTGTAATCCAGCTCCCCGTTTATCGGAGCGCTCGTCGAAATCGTGTTGTCACTGTTGAATTCGATGAACCACTTCGGCCCGTAACCGGCATTGGCTTCCTCTTCGTTCGCAACCCAGCCGTTCGCAAGCAACTTCTCAGGATCCGCATACTCCACACCGCACGGAGCAAAACCCAATACGACCAGGCGGTTCATATCGTGGTAAGCCTTTTCGGTCGCCTCGTTCACACCCGTGGCAATAGTGACAGAGAAGGTCACCGTTTTGCCTTCGAGATCCTTGGTCGTCGCGGTGTATTTGCCGGGAAGTTTCGCACGCACGCCGTTTCCATCGTACTGCGGCAACGAAACTGTCGCGAAATCCTTCACTACGGAAACGCCCACGCTTTCCTCATTCGTCGCACAAACACCGAACTCGTACTCGGTATTCGGCGTGAGCACGTCGCTCTCGATGACAAGCCCCTCTCCACTCATAGCAGCAGCAACCTGTTCCGGGGTTAACGAAGTGCCGTTGGCAGCGATGACATCGCCGGCCGTAAGCGCCTCGTTACCGGGACGGCTGAGAACGTCTTCGATGGATCCCCTCGGGAAAACTCCGGCCACCATCGAGACCCGTATAGGTCGTCTTGATCTTGAAGGCCGCCTTGTTCCACGGCGTTTCGACGGTTACGGGCTCGGCAGTCAGCTCGGGTAGAGGCCCGGTAGGTTCGCCCGTCGTAAAGTCATAGAGCAGGAACTTCTCGCGCATGTCCTTATCGAACCCCTACGATCCCGACCTGGTACTCGGTATTGGGCTTAAGGCCCTTTGCATTGACAGTGATAGTCCCCGAACTTTCGTTCGAAACATCGTCCCAATAGCCGATAATCATACGGCGAACGGAAGCCTCGCCCTCGAAAGCAATATAGTCGAACTCCGCCTTCGTGTTCACATGATAACGGAAGCGCTCGATTCCTTCCTCGGGCTTAATGGTTATATCGGCCGTCATCGAAGCGATATTGCTCACAGAGACATCGATACCATATGGGGCAGTGCCGGCTTTTTTGGTCTTTGAAGACGAGCGTCTTCGCTGCATCCTTGGCCACTTGCCCTTCGCCGTCGATTTCACCGGCTATGATGATAAACTCCATATCGGAGTAAATATCTGGCGAAAGCCGCCGGCATCGAAGAAAGTGGTATCGAAAAACATAGGTGTCGTCTTCAGTGGCTTCCTTGCCAAAAGCGCTACATAGGAGGCCGGAGTACCGCCTGCAAGGTTGATTATATAGTCATAGTCAGACTTGGAAAGGCAGACGTGCTTGTATTTGGCCACGCCTTCGGGCTTCATGATATGATAAGCGAAAGAAGTAGTCTTGACACTTTCGAGCGTAATCATGTCGGTATAAGCGACATGCGTGTCGATCGATTCGGATACGAGTTTGCTGTAAAGGAAAGGGTTGAGGTTGCGTGCGGCGGCATAGAGCTTGTACTCGGTGTCACCAGTAGGTCTTCGATTTTGACCTCGACCTTTTTAGCACCTTCGAACATGGCTACGATACCATTTTCGAAGAGAGCCTCTGCATCGGCAATCGTTTCCGATGCCGGCAATACAGCGTAGGCATAATCGGCTGCACCGCTCGTAGTAATTGTAAATGATGCGGTTGTACGGGTTACATCACCACCTCAACATTAATCGTGGGGGATTTTTTCATTGCCACCCTCGTCATCACTGCACCCCTGCAAACCAAACGTCGTCAGAAATGCGAATCCGGTCATGCCGAGAAATAAAGATGTACGCATAAATGTAAAAATGTAAAAAATTTGAAAATAAATGGGGTTAATCATGCGGATACCGAAAAAACAAGCAGGCATCCAAGCGCAAATATAAAAAATAATCGAATGCTTTTCTATATCCAAGAACTAAATTATCCAAGTAAAAAACGTAAATTTGCGCGCAAATAAAGAGAACGAGGATGGAATTTTTCAGCGATCTGATCCAATACGGCTACCTGTCCAATGCGCTGGCGGCATGTGTCCTCTCGGGCATAACGTGCGGCGTCGTAGGCACCTCGTCGTATGCCGGAGGATGGTTTTCCTCGCGGGCGGCATCACGCACGCCTCGTTCGGCGGGCTGGGCATAGCTTTCGCGGGAGCCAACCCCATAGCCGGGGCGATGGTCTTCGCCGTGCTTTCGGCGCTGGGCATCGAGTGGGCCGGGAGCCGGGGGCGCATCCGCGAGGATTCG
>VOFK01003352.1_pt1 | contig 31458 bp, 41 predicted proteins | sample 5384121 | NCBI WGS metagenome assembly VOFK01 (sample SAMN12384730, study PRJNA508395) | human gut metagenome | isolation source: healthy gut J | host: Homo sapiens | reverse complement strand
TGACTCATCGAAAGTAATCGATACTTAAGAAGAAAAACACCTTCCATTCATATTACCAAAAAATTGCCTGAACATATCGAGGTTCTATGATGGCGTGTAGACACAGAGAAACGTGCCGCTTCAGCAGCCAACCACCTTGTACCACTTAAGCGATGAAGCATTGCGCCAAGTAGAACAGAAAGTTCTTTTGGTAACTCCCCGAATCTTTGCTTCGATTCTCTCACTCCAGAAGTGTTATGGTTGTGACGAACAGCTCCCGTGAAGTAGAACATTTGGTCAATACCAAAGATTCGTAGTTGGCCTTGACCGAATGTCGCAACCTACCAATCGAAAAGGCAAAGAACTGGGAGCAATCGCCTTGTTTGGCAAAAGTATGTAAGTGACGAAGTTCGGCAAAGCTGTTCAGCTCTGGCACTATCGAGTTCTGGTGGAGTGCATCAGCCACCTCCGCAAAATTGGTATGTAGTCCGTATCATGAAAAAGCTCGGTTCGCCAGGCCGGAGGCCGCATCGAAAGCTATGAAGAGTGCTGATGATGCCGTTCAAGCATACACTCGAATTCCGAAAGCATTGTTCAACAAATGCTCCCTGACCTGAAAGTTGCCATCATCCGTAAGTATATTGGACTTTAAAAACGCTTCTGTTTGTAAAGAAGCAGGTAGATTGAGTTCATGAAAGAAGCTGCTGAAGTGAAAGTTTCAGATTAGTAGTCAAAGAAGTAAACGGTAAAAGTGGTAAAAAGCCGTTATCCCGATGTCTGCTGACAGTGAAAAAGATATTGCATTCCAGTTGAAAGCGTGAAATTCTGCCAACTTGTTTGTGGTTAGCCGTCACAGTAGTGTCGACAATAACAAACCAATGCTGACAGTAATGATTAGATGATTCATGAAAGCCGGACAGAATGCAGGCAAGTTGTCTTCGCGAAGCTGCCAAGTTAATCCAAGGCGGCAGGTGGTGGTCAGCCTCACTTTGCAACAGCCGGGTAAAAATGCCGATGGCTTTTGGAATAAGCGCCGTGTTGACAAAGCCGCTGAATTGGCCGCAATTGTAATCTGAATAAAAATCCATCCATAAATATGATGAATAGCCCTGGTATTTGACCGTCATCGACCTTACAAAAGAAAATCCAATACCATGCCTTTTGACATATGCCCAAAACTTACTACTACTTTTTGAAAATATTCGCACAGCAACACAAAAAACATTAAACAATATGATGAAAAAAACAGTACTACACTTTAGTCCTATTCTCTCACTTTGCACCCTCACTGTTGCAACGACAGTAAAAATGAAGACAGTATTTGACCCCGACTACCTCTTCCATCACCTATCATGTGGAAGGCTATGCCGAATTAGGAGCTGACCACAACAGCAGCCCCTAACAGTATTTCCGCTGTAGATAAAAAGCTTGGCCTCATTACAGAAGAACAAGCGATAAGTGGGGGCGTGGAAACCGACTATGGCCTTTTCGTAAGCGGTAATAAGGAAGTTCCAAGAAAGTTTTATACAAGTCACCGGCAACTTTTACCCGTGACCAAGTATGCTGGAACACAAAACCACTTTGCGCGCCATCAACCATGTGATTAATCACGATGACGAGGAACGCTCCATCAACCGGATACATAAAACTTCCGCTACCAATGTCAATATATTTACCTAACTGACAGCAGCTTCTCCGCATCTGCACCCTGCTGAAAAAAGCTGCGGCTATAACGAAATGAGCTTCACACGATAACCGATACTCACCGAAAATGCATCGGAACAAGCCCTGAAAGAAGTATTGACCGCTTTCAGCATCAGCGATATATGTGTCCATGCTCAGCATTGACCCCACCGCTTCTTTTCAGCCAATACAATGCTGCCCCGGCCTCCATGATGGCTGCTGCTTCAACATCCTTCTTAACTTCCGTAGACGAAGAATTATTAGATACTTTCACGAATGGGGACAAAGATTTTCCGCCCGACGGCCGCATTGATAATTTTAAGATATCAAAGAAAGCATCCGCGACGGACAAAGCAGGCCTGAAATACACCAATGTTCACAAACAATTGGATTCTTTCTCTACAAAAGCATATGACTTCAAACTGATTTCCGAATTCTGGAAGTTTGTAGACCGGAATAGAGACGGCATACTCGACAAACAAGACAAACCGGATGACTCCTGAAATTACAGAAGAAGAACTTACCCCATCCAACAACAATGCATCCAGCTGTTGGAGCAGGTTGTAATAACTGCGCGACTTCCTGCGACGGAGTGCGTATGGGAAGCCAAAGCCATTTGCCCTTTCCTCGACTATCCACTTCATTCGCTGGTTCCCACAGACAGCGAAGTGGCCGAAATATGGACTGCCGCCTACGCTACTATCCGTCAATGCAATTGCCCATGATTCATATATTGACAAGCAAAACCTATGATTATGACGTGAAACCATACGTGGGAACTGCCCTATACCATTCAGTCGCTGATATATCAAAGTCTCACGCAATTGTTTGGAGGCGTGCCATACGTCACTTCCCGACAATTTCAATGATATCGATTACGGCAACCATGTAACACGCACCCGGTCAAAAAAATTATCTATGCCAAGCAATTGGAAGCTTTGGAAAAATATGCGGAGACGCATTGCCACGGATGCCGCACAAACCAAGCGGAGGAGCCATCCGGTTTTGTTTTCGCCTCAACTGCTCATGGCAACCATGTATGCGGGAGATAAAAAGGACTACACCAACATTCAAAGCATTTTGCTAAAATAGACAGCAATACATACCTCAGTGCTTATCTTTTGTGGAAAATCAGCAATAACGAATCTCCGATGCTTGACAAGCCGCTTTTTTACAAATACTTTGAAGGACCTTATCATCTCATCTATCGCATTGCCAACCAAAACGCATTGCGGGGTGGAACTATTACTGGCAAACAATCAGGTGGCAAAGGCTTCCGATGCCATGAAGAAGCTGGACAGAGAATGGAAAGCAGTGATAAAAAACCGATGAAATAAGAGCGCGTCTGCTGGAAAGGAGTCAATATAATGGGAACAGAACTTTCGGATGCTTCTCTTTTCCTCAAAAAGCGCATGGGAGCAGCCAAAGAACTACTGAACATAAAAAGATTATCAGCTCCTGTTGCCGTTGCCTTCATTAATAATAGCCGAGACACCCGGCATTACGCAAAAATGCGGGATATTGATAAATTCATAAATGTTGATAATGACGAGGGAGGCTTTTCACCAGTCTGGTGTTATTGTCATTCTGAATGAAATGAAGAATCCGGGCTTTAAAGTAGATGTAACCAGGTCCTTCACTTCGTTCCCTTCCCTATTCCATCTGCTCCTTCGGCCGTTCACCAGATAAAGGGTTTTCAGTGGCACTGGGTAAAGGCTTTGTGTAAAGCCAACGAAAATAATCGGCAGGTCAACATATCCTCCGTCATATACCCGCAGGTCGAGGAACACGTTAATGTCACCCACTGTCCGCCTTGCGCTTCTTCATCGGCATGTCACCGCATAATCCTCCAGCACCGCATTGTAATGAGGGTCAGTTCTGTTCTTTTTTTCATCCGGTTCGGCATGGAAGCGACGGCAGTGATCCAATTCTTCATCGGAAACGCCAACACAACATCAGAAAACGGTTGCTTCGTTCTGTTACCCGATTACGGCAACGCCGAATCAAGTCTATCTCCTTGCATCAGAAATAGCTTTGCCACCATCAATTCTGTTTCAATCTTCTCACATCACCATAATCATGTTAAACGCCAACACCCCCCTGTTATAAAATGAAAACCGTTGTTCCGACCCGACGTACCACGGTTCGTCCATCGGCACATTCGCAATGAAAAGTCTATCTTCATTGCACTGCTCCGTCCAGAAATAATTAAGGAGAAGCCAAGCCATCAATAAAATCACCACTGTTCAATTCATCCTCACGATAGAGAACCACCTCATGTTACATACACCTCCCAAAGCCCCCTTTCAACATCGGAGAAAGCCCTTTGTTCTTCGCCCACGGAGAAAGCATGCCAGCCGTCGCCAATCGGCATCGGCGACGCCTGTGCCGCCATATTGGATAAGGTCGTCCAAAAGACGTCCTGTTCAGCTGCCCCCAACAAACCATCGTTAGCTATCATCGACGCCTCATCGACAATGAACAAAGTTTGCTGATGCAGATTGTCATCAAAAGAGAAGTTGTCCATGTCATTAGAATAGTTGCGCTGACGGTAAATCTTCTTATGAATCGTGAAAGCAGAATGTTTAGCATAATGTGAAAACCACTTTTGCGGCTCTACCGGTGGGAGGCCAGCAAAACACACTTCCTGTTGCAACTGATCCAAAGTCTTGACCAATGCCCCGATGAGAGACGTCTTCCGGTTCCGGCATACCCTTTTAAAAGAAAAACCGAATCCTGTTGGCGGGAAAAAAAAAAAATCTGCTAAAAGATTTAACAGCTTTTTCTTGTTCTAAAGTTGGTTTATATAGAAAATTTCCCTTAATTTGCTGCACTAAATAATTATTAATCATAATTGCGTAATAAAAAGTTTCTCCGAACTGTGCGTTATTAGATTTATTTTTTTTTTTTTGCGATGCGAATATAAACTAAAAAAAACACATATTTATCATGAAAACAGTTATTAATATTGTATTGGCTGCCTGCGTTATCGGTTTAATCTATGTATGCTATGGTAGCATCGTGAACCGATCAACTTTGACAACACTAAAAAGCTAGAAAAAACAAGTTATTGCCCGCTTGATCGACATCCGTAAAAAGCACAGTTGAATACCGTAATTTACATGCAGGCGCATATACTGCCAGCTTTGATACTTTGATTGATTTTGTTAAAACAGCAAAACTTCCATTCGTAAAGAAAGAAGGAGTTTTATCTGATGCTCAATTGGAAGCCGGTATGACTGAAAAGAAAGCTATGGCTATTATCAACAAGGCAAAGAAAACAGGTAACTGGAAAGAAGTAGAAAAAGAAGGTTTGATGAACTTCAAACGTGATACGATGTGGGTGGCTGTAACCGACACTATTTATGGTGCAGGCTTCAACGCAGACTCTATGAGATATGTACCTTTCGGAAACGGTGCACAATTTGAAATGGCTATCCGCAACGATACTACCAAATCAGGTGCTCCTTTGCACTTATTCCAGGCACAAACTCCATATGAAACATATCTAAGCGGTTTGAATGCACAGGAATTGGCTAACTTGAAAGACCTTCAGAGCAAACTTGGCAAATACTGCGGTTTGAGAGTTGGTGATATCGAACAGCCTAACAACAACGCAGGTAACTGGGAATAAGAATGACTGAACGTATCGATTTTACCAAATCGGAACAATATACATTATCCATCCGCCTCAGTGCGGATGGATTTTCTTTTTCTATCTACAATCCGTTGGGAGAGAACAGCTTCTGTTTCGACTCTTATACGGTCAATGCTTCCTGTTCCATGACTGCCAATATCAAAGAGATGCTAACAAGTACAGAAGCATTAAAGTATCCTTATAAACGGATAAACATTTTGGTAGACTCTCCCCGATTCACTCCTGTTCCTTTTGATTTATTCGAAGACGAACAGATAGATACATTATTTTATCATAATTTTCCAAAGGTTAATAATGAGATTGTGCTATGCAATGTATTGGGCAAAAAGCAATGTAGTGATTCTGTTTGCCATGGACAAACATGCCCATCAATTGTTGACAGAACACTTCCCCACCGCACGTTTCTTCTCAACGGTCAGTCCGCTGACAGAATACTTTGCGCAAAAAAGCAGATTGGGCAATAGTAAAAAGCTCTACGCTCACGTCCGCAAACATTTGGTAGAAGTATACTGCTATGACAAAGGCAAACTATTATTAATAAACTCATTTCCTTGCAAACAAACAGCCGACTGTATATATTACCTATTATACATATGGCAACAATTGGGCTACAATCAAGAAAAAGATGAATTGCAACTGACCGGAAAATTTAAAGACAAAGAAGGATTGTTGACCGGATTGCGCAAGTATCTGCGCCAAGTATTTATCATTAATCCGAAAGCTGAGTTCAACCGTTCTGAGATAAGCAAAATTGAAGATATACCTTTTGATATGCAAACTCTAATTTTATGCGAGTAATTAGTGGAATATACAAACGACGCCGATTTGACGTGCCCAACAGTTTCAAAAGCACGCCCTACAACAGACTTCGCAAAAGAGAATCTGTTTAACGTACTAAGTAATAACTATTTCGACTTTGAAGATGGAGTAACTGCACTTGATCTTTTCGCCGGGACAGGAAGTATCAGCATCGAGTTAGTCTCTCGCGGTTGCGACAAAGTAATCTCGGTAGAAAAAGACCCTCAACACCTGTCTTTCATTTCTCAAGTCATGCGTGAAGTAAAAACCGATAAGTGTTTTCCTGTCCGTGCAGATGCCTTTAAGTTCATAGAGAAATGCAGTGAACAATTTGACTTCATCTTTGCCGATCCCCCCTATGCATTAAAAGACTTGCAAAGTATTCCCAGCCATATTTTCGAAAACGGTCTGCTAAAGGAAAACGGCTTGTTGGTATTGGAACACGGAAAAGATCAAAACTTTGAGGATGATCCTCATTTCATTGAACGCCGCATATACGGCAGCGTCAATTTCTCCTTTTTTAGAGCAACGGTGCCAGAAGCCGAATAGTAGATTCTTGTACCTTTTGATACCACGGACGCTTTATCCATTGTTTTCTCTGCAATAGGAAGGCGTCCTTTTTTGGTCTTTCAAGAAAATCTCTTTCAGAATTAGTGCAGAGGTACGATCATACATAAAAGCATTGACCTCAAAGTTATGTTCAAAGCTTCGGAAGTCCATATTGGTAGAGCCAACTGTAGAAAGAGTATCATCACTCACTATCAATTTGGAATGAAGGAAACCCTTCTGATAGAGATATATCTTCACACCGGCACGCATCATATCGTCCAAATAAGAAAGAGAAGCCAAATGAGTCAAGCGCGTATCAGCACGCTCCGGTATCATGATGCGAATGTCCACACCGGCAAGGGCAGCCGTTTTCAGAACCATCAATATAGGTTCGGTAGGCAGCAGATAAGGAGTCTGGATATAAAAATATTTGCGTGAACTGCTGATGGCTATCAACAGTCCCTGCATAATGTCCCGCCACTCCCCTACCGGATCGGAAGTCACAATCTGCATCAAAGCATTGCCATAACTATCCATCTCGGGAAAATAGCGGGAAGAAGTAATCAGGGTACGATCCACCACATACCAATCTGTCAAAAAAGCCGTTTGCAACCCATACACAGCTTTCCCCTCTATCTTAATATGTGTATCACGCCAAATCCCCCATTGAAAACCCTTCATGTAACGCAAAGCAATGTTCATTCCTCCCGTAAAGGCAACTTTCCCGTCAATCACCACTATCTTACGGTGATTACGATAATTCACCTTGCTCGTAAAAACAGGGAAGCGAACCTTCAGAAAACCACGTGCCTCAATACCGGCACCTCTCATCTCATCATAAAAGAGATGAGGAACTTTCCAGCAGCCTACATCATCATACAACAGACGGATTTCAACTCCTTCACGAGCCTTATCAATCAATAAATCACGCAACAACCTGCCCACAGGGTCATCTTCGAATATATAGAACTCTAAATGAATATGATGCTTCGCCTTACTGATTGCTTTCATCAATGATTGCAGCATAGACAACCCGTCTGTATAGACCTCCGTTTTGTTACCTTCAAAGGGCAAGGCATTATTCACATTTCTGAAGAAGTGCATCAATTGGTGCTGATCTTCAGGACATTTAAAAAGCTTTCTGAGCCTGATATTCTGCCATCGGACGCTTAATCAGACGGGTAAACCCTTTACGGCCAATCAGCTTTTCCTTACGTGTGCTCCGACCAAAAAAAAGAAATAGAAGATAAGTCCGACAATCGGAAGGAAAAAAAGCACAAGTACCCACGCCATTGTTTTAACGGATTACGATTATCAAGCACCACTATCATAATAGTGCCAATAATAATCAAGAAGTAAAGCAGGTTAAAAAGCAACAGTAAATATTTCATTAAATATGCTCCATTCTATCATAACTCTAATTTACACGTCAGCAAACATATAAAAAAAAAAATCCCAACCTATAACAATATAGATTGGGAAAAAGATTCTTCCATGCTTATTTTAGAATGGGCGCCCTCTATGTCCGCCGGGACCAAATCCCGACCTCCGAAGCCTCGTCTGCTGTTCATCATTTTATCGCGTGCCCCCTTACTTCCAAAGATATTCAAACGATAAATAAAATGAAGCATACAGTAGCTATTGATACTATTGTATTCTGTAACCGAACGCATATCGGCAGACAATGAACGGCTGATATTGCTCTGTTGTTTCAAAATGTCATACATTTCAAAACTAATAGTTGCAGCCCCTTTAAGCAAGTTTTGTGCTATCTGAGCGTTCCATATCAACTCATTATTATTATAACTGGCATCATTATATCCTCTTCTTGACTGATTAGTGATATTGGTGTGACAAAGTCATTTGCCAGGGAAGAGTGACATTAGTACTTGCTCCATAAGAAAATGTATAAGGGTTCTGATTGTTTTCCGGGCGTAATTTGCTGCGCTCTGCCGTATATTCGATAGAACCGTTCAAAGAAAATTCAAACCAGTCGTTACGATACGAACCGTTCAGATTCTCTGCCAGAGTTAAACCGGTAGTCGTGTTCTTGTCATCCATCTTTGTATCCTTATTATAAAGATAAGCCACCTGATTCTGGTAATTGGCACGTGCAAAAGAGTTGATAGTGAATTTCTTGTTCTTCAGCGCGGTATTGAAGCCGAACATACCGAAAGCATTCCAGTTACCATTAATGTTCTGCGGAGTAACAATGGTCCGACCGGTTTCCATATCATACTGCGTACTGTTACTGATACTGTTCTGCGTAGCGGTAAACATCAAGTGTGCCACCATTCCACGTTGTCTTTCAGCATTATATGTATTATAAAATGCGCGCATGGTATGTGCAAACGAAGGTTTCAAGCCGGGGTTACCGACACGGATATTCAGCGGATTTGAGTTATCAACAATCGGCAACAAGTTTTCCATACTCGGCTGACTGCTGCGTCCGCGATAAGTGATACGCAACTGACTCACTTTAGAGAAACGATAGCGGAAGTCCAGATTCGGAGCAAAATTAAAGACCGTACGAGTGGTATCTACCATATACGCTCCTTTTTTATAAGAAAGTTTGGTATTCTGCGGCTGCAAAGACATTCCCACACTCATCTGATACTTTTCGCGGATGAAACGCAAACCCAAAGAAACATCATGGTTAAAGTATTTATACTCGGCATCCTTGCTTAAACTATCCACATACGCAGCTTCATACCCTTCGGGCAGTCCGTCACCGATTTCCCAAGGAAAACCTTGCAAATCATAAGTAGACTTATCGCTCGTAGTATTTTTGTATTGAAACCGATAACTGAACTGCAGAAAAGTAGCCCGAGCAATCGGTTCGCTATACGTCAACTGTGCCGTATAGTTGTAATTCTTGGTCGGCATCGTTATATATTGATTACGATATTGGATAGAGTCTCCTCCCAAATAATTATGTATTTGATAATAACGAGTCTCCGACTGGGTATATTGATCATTGTCGTTATCGCCATAACCAAACGACCCGGAAAGTGATGTTACGTCCTTTATTGTTCAGCTTGCGGTTCACCTGTAAAGTCGCATTGGCAGACAGACTCTTAGTATCCGACAAGCCATGTTCATTGGTCGCATTGACGCGAATGTCGCGTAACGGATCACTGCCATCCATATCATTAAAAATTAAGATAATCGTTTGATTGGCAATATAATTATAAGGGTCATCATTGAAAGTACCTGATTCTTTCATTGTAGCCCCATCGGTCTTATTATAAGAGACGTTAGGACGAAAGATGATATTCGTCATTGAATCGGGTTTCCATTCCATACGGAAATCCGCATTAAAATCACTTACTTTGTTACGATTGTTTGAATTCGTGTTTGAATAAGAATTGCCGCTCTGCAAGAAACGTTGAGAATAACCGCTGCTGATGATATCTGCATCACGATAGTTATAGCGCATACTACCCCCAATTCCAATTTGGACGTTTCCGTAGCAAAGTTTGCGCTGGCACATTTTTGTGGCATTCAGCCCGTTATTACGTCTCCAGCGAGGGCCACCGCCTCCACCCGAAAATCCTTGGTCGTTCACATTATTGGCAGAACCGATAATAGAAAATTGAGTTTTATCATAAAAACGGTTTATCATAGCACGTCCCATATAGCGGTCTTCGGTACCTCCTGCCAAATCGACATTTCCAAACCAACCCTGGTTCATTCCCTTCTTGACAGTCAAGTCCAGTACCGTTTCCTCTTCACCATCATCAATACCGGTAATACGTGCCAAATCAGATTTCTTATCATATGTCTTCAATTTATCAACCATATCGACAGGCAAGTTCTTCAATCCGGTCTTCACATCACCGCCAAAGAACTCCCTTACCATCCACCATGATTTTCTTCACCTCCTTACCATTGATTTTGATATTTCCATCTTCATCAACCTCGGCTCGGGCAGTTTCTTCACCAATTCTTCCAGCATAGCTCCTTCGGGAGTTCGATATGCGGATGCATTATACCGATTGTATCTTCCGAAATGGTAACTTGAGGAGCCTCAGCCACCACAATCGCCTCACCCAACATAATATCATCTGTGGGCAAAGTCACCGTGCCTACATTAACAGAAGGCTTGCCGGCAGTCAATTGCAACGGCTTCTCCTGAGTCAGATAACCGACAAAGGAAATCTTCAAAACATATTTTCCGGGGCGAGCCGCCACAGAGAAGACACCATTATTATTGGTAACATTTCCTACTGCCATTGTACTATCCGGCAAAGAAAGTAACTGTACGGTAGCCTGTGCTATCGGACTCTTGTCATCTCCATCAACTACAGTTCCGCTTACCGTGACCCGTTTGCTGCCCTGGGCCCAAGAGAGAGTTGTACCGGTACACACCAGTAGCAACAAAAGTATCAATTTCTTCATCTTTCTATTTTCCTAATGAGATTTAATGCCTAATGTCCTTTGGACACTTCCACACTCAAAAGGTTTAACGGAAAAGAAGATTATTTTTTAAAAAGCTTGTCTACCTTACTCTTTTTTGATGCCAAACTCCAGACAAAGTACATTGAAAGCCATATAAACAATAGCAATAGAATTATCGGCTTCTTCAAGGTTTCCATCATAGACTCCCCTGACAAGCATCACTATATAATAAATGCCTAAAAGATAAATGGCATAACAAATGGCCTTAACACGGATTTTAGCTGTTTCCTCATTCTCGTTTTTCACCTTTGCCAGAAATATCATGAAAAGAGAAAACCAGATAAGTAACTTCACAGAAGCTTTGGTAAACAACAAGTTACTGTCGTTTATCATTCCAAACATAAACATCATCAATGGCAGGAACACACAGGATTAAAAGAGTATATATCCCCATGGTTCTGCAATAAGTGGGTAGAATTCCTTTCATTATTTTAGCATTTAACGTACAAAAGTAATTATTTGCAAGCAAACTACGCCTGTCTTTTTTGCTTTTTTACCTAAATTTGCAGGCAAATATAAAAGTTATGAGTAAACAAAAGGTTATTATCTGCCACAGTATAAACGAGAATTTAGCTGATGCCATCAGCCAATGCACGTATGACAAATTATTCATTCTGGTTGACGAGCATACCCGCAAACTCTGCATACCGCTCATTCAAGAAGCCGGCTTCATGAAAGATGCGCAACTGATTTGCATCGGCGCAGAAGATGTCCATAAGAACCTCGACACCTTGGCCTATGTGTGGAAACAATTAGGCGACCGAGGAGCTACACGCCATTCACTGCTTGTCAACCTGGGCGGAGGAATGGTGACTGATTTGGGTGGTTTTGCAGCCTCAACATTCAAGCGCGGCATTAAATATATCAATGTCCCCACCACTTTACTTGCCATGGTAGATGCCTCCGTGGGAGGAAAAACCGGCATTAATTTCAATGGGTTAAAAAATGAAATCGGTGTCTTCTCTCCGGCTGAATCCGTACTGATAGACAGTGAATTCTTAAAGTCGTTGGATTTACACAATCTGCTTTCCGGTTATGCAGAAATGTTGAAACACGGACTTATCAGCACCCCGGAACATTGGGCTGAATTATTGAATTTCGACTTCAACAAAAACAGATTATAAAGCATTGCAAAAACTGGTTGCCAAATCCGTTCAAATCAAAGAGAAGATTGTCGAATGCGATCCATATGAAACCGGAATACGCAAGGCTTTGAATTTGGGACATACAGTGGGGGCATGCTTTTTGAAAGTTTTGCTTTGGAAATCAATCATCCGGTATTACACGGCTATGCTGTTGCCTGGGGAATGGTCTGCGAACTATATTTCTCGCACGTCAAGACAGGTTTTCCCAAAGACAAGTTGCGCCAGACCCTCCAATTCATCAAAGAGCATTATGGCAAACTGGACTTCGACTGCAAACATTATGACCGACTTTATGAGTTCATGACACATGACAAGAAGAATATTGCCGACAGAATCAACTTTACTTTATTGTCCGACGTGGGCGACATTCAAATCAACCAGTCGGCCACAAAGGAAGAAATCATGGATATGCTCGATTTTTATGCCGTGAATCCATGTAATCAAGTATGATTTAAAGCTAAACAATAACTAACTGATACATAGGATTCAATAAAACAAAATGCTTTTTTATTCTAAAAAAAAGTGCCGAAAGATTTGCTATTTTAAAAGAAAGCCGTACCTTTGCACTCGCAATTCGGGGTGTAGCTCAGCCCGGTTAGAAGTACGCGTCTGGGGGCGTGTGGTCGCTGGTTCGAATCCAGTCACCCCGACTGGTAAATATCAAGGAGTTAAGTCAATGACTTAGCTCCTTTTCATTTATAGCAATTACTTTTTGTTACACTTTGGGGGCACTTTCGGATAACTTAGGGGACATTCCTTTTCAAATTATACATTCATATAACCTTTCTTTGATAACACAAAAATAATCTATATTTGTACAATTCGAGATATTAGCAGATTCTTTTCATCAACAGCCTAATATATTATTTTATTTCTTTATAATATATCACAAACAAAGGGAAGAGTAAGCCGTTTCGTAGGGTCAGTCAAGGCCTTTTAAACGGAAGATTATTACAGTCTCCGACAGCAGACTGTACAGTCTACTGCAATGGACTGTACGGTCTACAGTAGCGGACTATACAGTCCACTGCCGAAGACTGTAGTAATCTGACGGACAGAAAGGCATAATCGAAAGGATGAAAACGCTTACTCCGACTAATGGAACGACTTAGGGAGTTCCAAACGCCATGTATTCCAGCTTCGGGCAAACTCTTCAAAAAAATAGAAAGTTTTTTAATCTAAATAAGACAATATTTCCTTAAATATCTATATCTTTGTTTTATCCTCTCTTAACCCTAAAAAACAGCAATATAACTAACTGGAAAGGAATCAGAATACTGATGAAAAAATGTGGCATCTCCCAAAAAAAAATACTTCATATACTCGAAACACACGAAGTAGTTTATTCCGACGCTGCAGGTGTAATTCTTGTGGATGAAGACAGCCTGATTTGCGCTCAAGCAACTGACTCAAAAGGACTCGCCGGTAAATGTTCTGCAAAAAGCGCTTCGCTCTAAGAAAAAATTGAAAACGGACAGCACAACAAGAGGCCTTACACAAAAACTGAGCAAACAGGTTATAGCCGTCAACGAGATTGTCAGTCATGCACTGAGCATGTTGCTCGGAGAAAACGAACGTAAAGTATTCCTTGCGTTTGCCAACCAAACCGATATATATACTATTGCCCGGCTAATGTCAGTGAATGAAAGCACCGTCCTTGTCATATTGGAAAGTGCCATTACAAAACTTAACAAACAGTCCACTCTTGGATTCACAATTTAGCCTCGAAATTACGAAGACAGCTGTTATCGCAACCAACTATTGACAGCCCAACTCGAACGCTATACAAAAAGTAGTCGACTTGTACAAGCAAATCGTAAAGGTATATGAAGATCAAAAAGATGTGACGAAGAGCGTATAAAAACACTTCAAAGCATATTCGAACAAATGGAGAAGATATGGGGAGGGCAGGAACACACAAACCCATTCTTTCCGACAGAGTGGATGAGTGCGTTGACAAACAAACTCGTGGCAATGAAATCCCATGTGATACATTTTTTCCATCCGGCAAAAGATAAGGTAAACAGTCCGGCAGATAAACAAGACCAAAAGAAGAGCTGATTTTTCTTATTATATATTAGCCTATTTAGCAAGAAAGATATACTTTTGGGAAACAAAACAAAATAGAATATTTAGTTACATGAAAGCACACAAGTTTATCTTCTTTTTCACACTGCTATTTGCAACAGTGTGTACATACGCTCAGGAAATCACCCCTTCGGATACTCCGAATGAGACTCAAAAAGCCATGCTGAAACGTGGATACGGAATGTTTATACATTTTGGAGTGAACACGTTTTCGGGAGACGAATGGTCGGACGGCACTGTCCCCGTCAGCGCCTACAACCCGACCCGGTTGGACTGCGACCAATGGGTACGGGTGGCCAGAGATGCCGGTTTCCGCTATGTTCTGCTCATCACCAAGCATCACGACGGGTTCTGCCTGTGGGACAGCAAATATACCGACTACGATGTGGCTTCCTCACCCGTCAAGACGGATGTGGTGGGTGAAGTATCCAAAGCCTGCAAAAAATACGGTCTGCAATTTGCCATCTATTATTCATTGTGGGACCGCCACGAACCCTTATACAAAGGGAAAGATTTTGGCAAATACATTGACTATATGCAGAATCAACTGACCGAACTGCTGACCCATTACGGACCGGTGCAGGAAATATGGTTCGACGGAGGATGGGACAAGAAACCGGAAGAGTGGCAATTGCCCCGCATTTACTCACATATCAAGAAATTGCAACCCACATGTGCCGTAGGAGTCAATCACACCATTGTCCTGAAAGAAGGAGAACGCAAATTCGCACTCCCCGACTCCATGATTGTGGACAATAAATACACGTTCCAATACTTTCCAAGCGATTTCCGTTTATGGGACCCTAAAATTGCCCACAAAGCCGATAAAAAGCAATATTTGCATCAAGGCAAATCTTATTATCTGCCTTTTGAACATACCCTTTGCCTGAGCAAAGCATGGAACTGGTTCCAAAAGTCATCCATTATGCCTGTCCGCGATTTGGATGAACTGGAAGAACTGTTTTATTGGTGTACCGACAATGACAATACACTGGTGGTAAACATTCCGCCCGACCAAACCGGACGCATACGCGAACATGAAGCCAACACCATTATCGGACTAAACAAACGGTTAGGTATTAAAAAAGGGAAGCCTTTGCCGCGCAACGGAAAGTTCATTTCACTGAACAGCAACGTAACTGCCTCTTCCACCTATGGCAATGACGAGGATAAATATGGTGCACAGTTTGCCACAGACGGAGGTATGCAAACCCGATGGGCAGCCGCTGACACGGTAGCGACATTGAGCCTGACGCTGGACGAAAAAGAGCCTTTCAATAAAATCAGCATCTTTGAATATTGCGACGTCAAAAACGGAGCGGACGGTTTCTCCAACTACAGAACGAACCGCATCAAGGACTATCAGATAGAAATATGGAAAGACGGGGAGTGGGAAACTATTTACCGTTCGGATGTCCCCCATGGGCGACTGTAAGGTCATTCATTTCCCTTACAGTTACCGCACTTCACAAATACGCCTGAACATATTGAAAGCATCTGCACCGCCATCCATTTACGAATTCAATGTCATTTATAAATGATGAAGAAAATCCGGTAAATGTACGTTGCCGAATACACAATATCATAAAGAAGAAGCACTATTAAAACAGTAGTTCTTCCGTGTCTTTCCCTTAAATTACAGATATATTTTTTTCTACCTTTTGCCACGCAAAGTCAAAATATGTCCGAACGTAAGATCATACATATCGATATGGATGCCTTTTATGCTTCCGTCGAACAGAGAGACAATCCGGAACTACGGGGGAAGCCGTTGGCTGTGGGCCATGCGGAAGAACGGGGCGTAGTGGCTGCCGCCAGTTACGAGGCACGCCGCTATGGAGTACGTTCGGGCCATGTCGTCCCAAAAGGCAAAAAGGCTGTGTCCGCAATTGATATTCGTGCACGGCAGAATGGATGTATATAAAGAAGTATCGCGTCGGATACACGAAATCTTCCACACCTATACCGATATCATCGAGCCTCTTTCGCTGGATGAAGCTTTTCTGGATGTGACGGAAAACAAGACCGACATCCCTTTGGCGGTCGACATTGCCAAAGAAATAAAGAAGCAAATACACGAAGAATTGGGACTGATAGCTTCGGCAGGTGTGTCATACAATAAATTCCTGGCTAAAGTGGCTTCCGACTATCGCAAGCCCGACGGACTGTGCACCATCCACCCCGACCAGGCTTTGGAATTCATCTCCCGGCTGCCCATCGAATCTTTTTGGGGAGTAGGGCCTGTCACCGCCCGAAGGATGCATTCCATCGGCATACATAGCGGCAGGGAATTACAGACCTGTACCCTTGAAATGCTGACACGCCAATTCGGTAAAGCCGGACAACTTTATTACGACTTTGCCCGGGGAATAGACCTGCGCCCCGTAGAAGCTGTACGCATCCGAAAATCCGTGGGGTGTGAACATACATTGGAAAAAAGATATTTCCATCCCTCCGTCTGCCATCATTGAACTTTACCATGTGACCACCGAACTGGTGGAACGTCTCAAGCGCAACGACTTTGCCGGCAATACACTGACGCTGAAAATCAAATTCCACGACTTCAGCCAAATCACGCGCAGCATCACCCGACCGCATGAACTGCATACCCTCGACAAGATACTGCCGCTCGCCAAACAACTGTTGAAAGAAGTAGACTATTCCAATCATCCCATCCGCCTCATCGGTCTGTCCGTATCCAACCCCAAGGAAGAGAGAGAAGGGACGGTAGAAAAGGAAAGATGGGAGCAACTCTCCTTTGAATTTAGTGACTGGGAGTAAACAAATCGTTCTCCGCCATTGTTAAATTCATAATCAGTAGGTATTGATTATGAAAATAATGGCAAGTAACTTTGCCGATATCAGCCATACGATTTTAAGGTAACAAGAAAGGAGAACCGAATATGAAAAGAATAGTATTACTCCGGCACGGAGAAAGTACATGGAATAAAGAAAACCGATTCACCGGCTGGACGGATGTGGACTTGACGGAGAAAGGAATAGCCGATGCCCACAAAGCCGGCGAACTGATGAAGGAAGAGGGATTCCACTTTGACAAGGCGTATACGTCTTTCCTGAAAAGGGCTGTCAAGACACTCAACTGTGTGCTCGACAAAATGGACTTGGATTGGATTCCCATAGAAAAAAGCTGGCGCCTGAACGAAAAGCATTATGGCTCGCTGCAGGGTTTGAATAAGAGTGAGACAGCTTCTAAATACGGAGAAGAACAAGTCCTGATATGGCGCCGCAGTTTTGATGTGGCCCGCATGCATTGGAAGAAAGCGATTCGCGCAATCCTATCCGCGAGACCCGCTACAAGAAGGTTCCCGACTGCAACTTGCCCCGCACCGAGTCTTTGAAAGATACCATCGAACGCATTCTGCCTTATTGGAAGTGTATTATCTTCCCCACTCTGACAACGGAAGACGAACTGTTGGTGGTAGCTCACGGCAACAGCCTGAGAGGTATCATTAAATATCTGAAAAACATTCCCGATGAAGAGATTGTACACCTCAACCTCCCGACTGCCGTTCCTTATGTCTTTGAATTTGATGATAAATTGAATCTGAAGAATGACTATTTTCTGGGAGATCCGGAAGAGATAAAGAAGCTAATGGAAGCAGTTTGGCCAATCAGGGAAAAAAGAAATAACCAAACTTTAACAACAATTACTTTATGAATAAAATAATAGATTTACTTGGCAACCGGGCCGAATATTACCTGGGCCATACTTGTAAAACAATAGATAAGTCACTCATCCATGTACCTTCGGCCGATACCATCGACAAGGTGTGGATTAATTCGGACAGAAATATCCGCACGCTGAACAGCCTGCAAACTTTATTGGGACACGGACGACTGGCCAACACCGGATATGTTTCCATCCTCCCTGTAGACCAGGGTATCGAACATTCTGCCGGAGCTTCATTCGCTCCGAATCCTCTTTATTTCGATCCTGAGAATATCGTCAAACTGGCCATTGAAGGCGGATGCAACGGAGTTGCCTCCCACTTTCGGAGTTTTGGGCGCGGTAGCTCGCAAATACGCCCATAAAATTCCGTTTATCGTCAAACTGAACCACAATGAACTGCTGACCTATCCCACGTCCTACGACCAAGTGATGTTCGGTACGGTCAAGGAAGCATGGAATATGGGAGCGGTAGCTGTAGGCGCCACTATTTATTTCGGATCTGAACAAAGCCGCCGCCAGTTGGTCGAAATAGCCGAAGCATTCGAATATGCACACGAACTGGGTATGGCCACCATTTTATGGTGTTATCTCCGCAATAATGACTTTAAGAAAGACGGTGTGGACTATCATGCGGCAGCCGACCTCACAGGGCAGGCCAACCACTTGGGAGTCACCATCAAAGCGGACATTGTCAAGCAGAAACTTCCGGTCAACAATGGCGGATTCACAGCTATCAAGTTCGGCAAAACCAGCGATAAAGTTTATACAGAACTGACTTCCGAACATCCCATCGACCTCTGCCGTTATCAGGTAGCCAACGGATATATGGGACGTGTAGGGCTGATTAACTCCGGTGGAGAATCACATGGAAGTTCCGACCTGAAAGATGCGGTCATCACGGCCATTGTGAACAAACGCGCCGGAGGCATGGGACTTATCAGCGGTCGCAAAGCGTTCCAGAAACCAATGAATGAAGGAGTAGAACTGCTTCACACCATTCAGGATGTTTACCTGGATACCGGCATTACTATAGCTTAACTTTACTATAAATTATCAGCATGGGAGCTTTGTGAAAAGCATTATACTGACGGGCGGAATCTTTCCGCCCGATTTTCTTGCTCCGTCCCGCTCCGGTTCCCCTTCTCCTTAAAAGAACATTCTTTTTATCCTCCAACGTATCAAGTATTAAGATAATATTCCTAACTTTGCACTCCGATACACATTATTATATATAAGGTATGATGCAAATAAAAAGTAACGACGCCGCTAAGATACATACAACTATCCAATTACCCTCTTCCAAGAGTATCAGTAACCGTGCACTTATCATCAATGCATTAGGCAACGGAACACACCATCCCGAAAACTTATCGGACTGCGATGATACCGGGTAATGATACGCGCTTTGAACGATGACAAAGAAACCATCGGACATTATGGCTGCCGGAACAGCCATGCGCTTTCTCACTGCCTATTTATCGGTGACACCCGGCACACGAATCATCACCGGAACGGAGCGTATGCAGCAACGTCCGATACAAGTGCTGGTCAACGCTTTACGCGAATTGGGTGCAGATATAGAATATGTAGCCAATGACGGCTTCCCCCCATTACGCATCACAGGGCGGGAATTAAGAAAAGACACTATCAGTCTGCCCGGCAACGTAAGCTCCCAATATATTTCCGCTTTATTAATGATAGCCCCCGTTTTGACAAACGGACTGACCATCCGGTTGACAGGCGATATCATCTCACGCCCCTACATCAACCTGACTTTGCAACTGATGAACGATTTCGGTGTCCGTGCGGAATGGACAGACGACCACCGGCTCAAGGTAGAGCCGCAAGCCTACCATTCCACTCCTTTCTATGTGGAAAGTGACTGGAGTGCCGCATCTTACTGGTATCAGATAGTAGCCTTGTCGAAAGAAGCGGAAGTCACACTGCCCGGACTTTTCAAGGACAGCTATCAGGGTGACAGCCAAGTAGCCGGAATATTCCGCTCACTGGGAGTAGAAACCATATACAAAGACAAAACCGTCATTTTGAAAAAGAATGGCAAGAGTGTGGAAAGGCTGGATTACGACTTTATCAACCAACCCGACCTGGCACAAACATTTGTTGTGACTTGTGCGTTACTAAATATCCCTTTCCGCTTCTCCGGCCTGCAAAGTTTGAAAATCAAAGAAACAGACCGCATGGCTGCACTGATAACGGAAATGAGAAAACTGGGGTATATACTCCATGAAACTGACGGCTCTGTTCTCTCATGGGAAGGAGAAAGATGCACGACCGAAGAACATCCTGCCATCGACACGTATGAAGACCATCGCATGGCAATGGCATTTGCCCCTACCTGTCTGGCATTACCCGAAATATTAATAAACAATCCTCAAGTAGTCTCCAAATCCTACCCCCGCTATTGGGAAGATTTGAGACAAGCAGGTTTCATAATAAAGGAGGTATAAAAACATGTGGATACTCATTATCGGATTAATCGTCCTGACCGCCATTGCCATGGCAGTAGGCTATGCACGAAACAAAAAGATTCAAAAGAAGATAGAAAGCGGTGAACTGCAGGCTGCGCCCGAAATAGTGGAAGCGGATGCCGAATGTTGCGGACAACATGAAATATGCGAAAAAGAAAGTCTGCTGGCCGCCGTAAGCAAAAAGGTAGAATATTATGACGACGAGGAATTAGACCGCTTCCGCGGACATTCTTCCGACGGATACAGTGAAGAAGAAATTGAAGAGTTTCGCGAGGTGATGTATACCTGCAAGGAAGACGAAGTGGCGGGATGGAGCCGCAGTTTACAGCTTCGGGGTATCGAATTGCCGGACGAATTGAAAGACGAACTGTTCCTGATAGTAGGAGAACGGAGATTCAAATAATCCCCTTCCCCACAGAATCGCCCCGACAGAAAAAGTTAATAAACAAACCCAAATGGATATATTAGAACTTTTACATTATACTTTCTTCCGGCATGCCCTGTTGGGAAGTTTGTTTGCCAGCATTGCCTGCGGCATCATAGCAAGTCCTACATTGTGACACGCCGTCTGGTGTTCATCAGCGGTGGCATCACTCATGCCTCCTTCGGCGGTATCGGGCTGGGGCTGTATGCCGGTATCTCCCCTCTTCTGTCGGCTGCCATATTTTCCGTTTTGTCTGCTTTCGGAGTAGAGTGGCTGAGCAAGCGAAAAGATATGCGCGAAGATTCCGCCATTGCCGTCTTCTGGACATTCGGCATGGCAGTAGGTATCATTTTCAGTTTCCTTGCACCGGGTTTCACCCCCGACCTTTCGGCTTTTCTTTTTGGTAATATCCTTACCATCACGCCGACAGATATCTGGATGCTGGCTACCCTTTCGGTCTTATTGATACTATTTTTCACCCTCTTCTTAAATCCTATTATCTATATAGCATTCGACCGCGAGTTTGCCCGTTCGCAACGCATTCCCGTCGCCATCTTTGAGTATCTGCTGATGATGTTCATCGCACTTACCATCGTCTCCTGTCTGCGCATGGTGGGCATTGTCCTTGCCATCTCACTGCTGACGTTGCCACAGATGACCGCCAACCTGTTCACTCACAGTTTCAAGCGCATCATTTGGCTTTCCATCGCTATCGGATACATCGGCTGCCTGGGAGGACTGGTCATTTCTTATAAACTACAAGTTCCTTCAGGAGCCGCCATCATATTTTTCTCTATTCTGGTGTATGCACTTTGCAAAGTGGGGAAAAAGCATTTATCTTTGCAGACATACCCGATAAATAATAAAGAAGTTAAAACAAACAATCATATGGAAATCAAAATCAATTCTTTAGACTCTATCCACGAAGCTGCCCGACAGTTTATCGCAGCCATGGGAGACAACACCGTTTTCGCTTTCTATGGAAAGATGGGGGCCGGTAAAACGACGTTCATCAAAGCTGTATGTGAAGAACTGGGAGTAACCGATGTCATCAACTCGCCTACATTTGCCATCGTCAACGAATATCGTTCGGAAGAGGCAGGCGAACTGATTTACCATTTTGACTTTTACCGTATCAAGAAACTGGAAGAAGTATATGATATGGGGTATGAAGATTATTTTTACAGCGGTGCGCTTTGCTTTATCGAATGGCCGGAGTTGATAGAAGACGTTTTGCCGGGCGATGCCGTGAAAGTTTATATCGATGAGCTGGAAGACGGAAGCCGCAAAATCCATTTTGAAACAGCAGAATAAAAAGGTTCCTTCGGGAAGCAGATAAAGCTAAAGATAATTATCATCTCGTCGGGGGGGGGTATGTCAAAACGTGGACAATGCTGTCATTTAGTCCGTAGGGGCGAGGTTCGCTCGCCCGGAAACAGTTTGCTTTGGGTCTTCGGGCAGGCAAACCCTGCCCCTACAGCTGGCGATGGGATAGACCGGTTTAGTTTTGACACACTCCCATGACGGAGTTCATAATAAGGAACCATGTGTTCCTTACTTACAATGACACTATACAAAAATGGGAATGCATTATATTATACAAGGAATATTCGTATTGGTAGGTTTACTTGCCATCCTAGCTTCCTTTACTCAACTGGGAATGGTTTTTCACCGCACATAATACACAATTTATTGTCCACAACGTAGGCCGCCAACGTGCACGCTTATTTTACGCTTTATTAGGACTGATGATGATAGCCACCGGCGTTTACTTCTTCCTCAATGTACAAGGTATCGTATGATAAAGTTAAAGAAATACCTGAACCGCCCTACCTATGCAGTAGATAGACCATGGACACTTGCATTACTGAATGCCACCACCATAGGATTGATTCTTGCTATTTTCGAACCTTTTCATTATAGATTAAACAGTATCATTCAATTTGGAGTATTATGTGTTTTTATCGGGCTTACATTCATTGCTTCCGTTCTAGGATTCGTTGTAGCCCCTAAACTGTTCAAGCGTTTTTATGATCCTGAACAATGGACTATAAAGAAAAACATCATACACTGCTTCTCCTTCTTATTGTTCATGGGAGTCTGCACCTTTATCTACGACCATTATTTTCTCATTAAAGCCAATTTTTGGGATGATTTGGGGACACCCGAATTCTACAAGATACTTTGCATTGATATGCTTGCGGCATTCACTATCGGTGCAATTCCACTTATTTTTGGTCTTTTCATTGTAGAAAACAATGCCTTGAAACATAACTTGTTGGAAGCACAAAAGCTGAACAAAGCGCTTTCCGAACGACATAAAGACGAAAAAAAGGAAGCAATGAAATGATTACTCTTTCAGGAGAGACAAAAGACTCCGTCACCCTGTTGCCCCAAAATATTTTCTATATGGAAGCATCTGGGAATTATGTCGATATTTATTATAAAGAAGAAGGGAAAGAGAAACACAAACTTCTACGATCCACCATTAAACAGATGGAAGAAACAATGCAGCCTTTCGAATACTTCGTCCGTTGCCACCGAGCCTACATTGTCAATATTAATCATATCATACATATCAGTGGGAATGCGCAAGGTTATCGTTTAAACCTAACCGAAACAACCGAAGAGATTCCTGTATCCCGTACTTACCTGAAGAATCTGAAAAAGCTGAAAGATATTATAAACTAGCAGTAAAGACCTTGTCTTTTATCCCAAAAACATGGGATAGAACACATCAATAAGTGTTTTATCACTAAACATTGATGTATATCCCTCTTATTTGCCCTATTTCTTGTCCACTCTTACTTTTGCTGGAAATAAATCACGAAAATTATCAGCAAAATGAAAAAAGAATGTAATTAAAGGAACAAGTATTTGTGTACTATTATTCTTGGTAACAGCAACCAATCTCATGGCTCAGCATATCTGTGGCACAGTAACAGATATGCAAAATCAACCGATAGGATTCGCCAATATCGTTTTATTATCAGCCCGCGATTCTTCATTCATTCAAGGAAGTATCAGCCAAGAAGACGGCAGTTTCGAAATAATTGCCCCATCTCCGAACACATATATAATAAAGGTATCTTCCATAGGATATCAAACCACATATCAAAAGACCCAAAACAGCAAAAAAGAACACATAGTTTTGTCCAATGACACGTTTATATTAGAAGGAGTGGTCATTACCGCCAAACGTCCCGACTATCAAATAAAAGACGGCAACCTTGTTACCCGCATTGAAAATAGCCTTTTAAGTAAATCGGGAACAGGGAATGATGTACTGAAACACATTCCGGGCATACAAGAAAAAGAAGGAAAATTCACTGTATTTGGTAAGGGCACACCAATTATCTACATCAATGGCAGAGAAATACGTGACCTTTCCGAACTTGACCGGTTAAGTTCAACAGAAATTCGACAAGTGGAAGTCGTCACGAATCCGGGAGCAAGATATAAAGCAGATGCAAAAGCAGTAATCCGTATTAAAACAGTAAGACAAAGCGGTGACGGAATAGGAATTGACATCCGTTCCACTTGGGGACAGTCTGAAAACAGCAGACTGAATGAGCAGTTAAACCTGAACTACCGACATAACAGCCTTGATATTTTTGGAACTTTCCAATATATACACAATGAATATTTACTCACCCGCCGCGTCACCCAAGATATTTTTGTCGATACCTTATGGCAGCAAAAAAATATCATGAAAGAAGCTTCCTATACAACAATTATAAAGGAGAGTTAGGAATGAATTACCAAATCAATAACAATCAATCTGTAGGTATCCGTTATTCACTGTATGCTTCCCCTAAAGATAAAGTGTGGTATAAAGCAGAAAGTGAGATTCTTGCCAATGGAGATTATTATGACCACTTATTGAGTAGTAGCAACAGTGTAACAGTAAAAAAGCCGTCACAACAAATAAATGCATATTATTCAGCTACCTTCGGCCAACTGACTATTGACTTCAATGCCGATGCACTATGGAGTAAAGTAAGAACCACAAACGAAATAGAGGAAACCAGTCACAAACAGGCAAGCCGCATGATACAATCAACAAATAAAGCAGACAACAAACTTTATGCAGGAAAATTGCTTTTCAGCTATCCTATAGCTGAAGGTACATTCTCATTTGGTTCCGAATATACCCATACCCACCGTTATGACCTATTTGCCAACCCACAGGAAATACTTCCTACTACTGATAACCATATTAAAGAAACTCATACCAGATTCTTTGCGGAATACAACCGTTTCATAAAAATCGCATACCTGAATATTGGATTACGTTATGAACATATATCTTCGGAGCACTCCTATAGCAACTTCTTCCCTAATATCTCGTTAGCTACACAAATAGGCAAATTTCAAACCCAACTAAGCTATACTACTAAAATCAAACGCCCTTTCTACAACCAACTATCCAGTAATATGAGATATATGAACCGATTTACCTATATGAGTGGTAACCCAGATTTAAAACCTGAAAACAATCCATGACCTCACCCACTTATCCGGCAGCTACAAATGGCTACAGTTTATGATAAGCTACCAACGCGAGAAAGATGCAATTCTCTATATTACAGAACAATACGAAAAGAATCCCGCTATTACCACCGTTACCCACCGTAACTTCAACCGTATAGATAATTTCTCTGCATTCCTGACTGCTTCCCCTGCAGTCGGCAGCTGGCACCCCCAACTCACAGTAGGTGTACAAAAACAATGGGCAAAAATAGAGCATAACGGAGAAACACTTCAAATGGATACCCCCTTATTCTTCTGTACACTCAACAACGGCATCCAACTGCCATATCATTGGACTCTAAGTACAGACATAAACTTCCAAAGTAAAGGGGATTATCAGAATATCTATATGTATCAAAATGTATTCATGATGAACGCCACACTCACCAAATCGTTTCTCAACGAGCACTTATCCATTCATTTACAAGGTATAGACCTGACTCATGGCCGCAAGGACGGTAACCGAATTTATAATAAACACATGAATATGGATGTAGCCAACGTTTCTGACAGTCGTGAACTTCGTTTCACTATCCGTTACAAATTCAATACGGCAAAGAGCAAATACAAAGGGAAAGGAGCTGCAACAGAAGAAATAAAACGATTATAATATACAGAATGGAGGTGTGTCAAAATTCCCTTTTTATCGAAATCACCCTCGCTACAACTACCTGTGGCGAGGGTGATTTTTAGTTTATGAGAGTTTCGACACACCCTCATTCACTTTTTTATTATTCTATCAAAAAGGCAAGTATCAGTCTACTTGTCCCAAAGAATTTCCATATTCCATTTCACCCTGCACCACGAAGAACACATCATCGGCTTCATAAGGGCCCATACCGTCATTCGCAGCTTCTTTGACTACGTAATTCACGATTTCATCCTGATCGATGTTAATGTATCCTTCCGCATCCGGCTCTACATCCAGACAACCACTGGTGGTGTAATAGTCAACAATCACGTCGAGGATGTAATACAAATCATCATCCGTGAACTTGTTCTTCAATTCCTGAGGCAGATAGTTTTTGATAAATTCTATCGTTTTTGCATCATCCTCATCTTCCAATAAGAAATCGTCTTCAATTCCCATAGCCATAATGTATTAAAGAGGTGAATATTCTTTTTTGATTAAAGTAAAAAGCTTTCAGCTTTTCTTCCAATTCTGCTTTAGTAACTGCACCGACAGTCTTGTCCTGCACCTTGCCATCCTTAATGAAAAGAACAGTAGGAATGTTACGTACACCAAAGCGACCTGTCAATTCATCATTGTCATCAACATCACATTTACCGACAACCACCTGATCTTTTGTACTGTTCAGCCAAAGCTTCAACATCCGGAGCAATCTTTTTACAAGGTCCACACCATGTTGCCCAAAAGTCAACTACCATCGGTTTTCCTGCATTCAGCAATTCATCAAAATTGCTATCTTTAATTTCTAGTGCCATAATTGTAATATGCTTATAGTTTTAAACTGTTAATTGCGCAAATATACTAATTTATTTTATAGGAGAGCATTGGTTGGCTCTTTAAATATGTCATTATATCTTTTTGAACTGCAATCTTTACCACGCGAGACATCAAATTGACATACATCTGTCCATCTTCATCCTGTACGTGGAAATAAAGTTCCGCATTACCGGGATTTGCCTTCACCAAAGCCGTAAATTCTTCAATCATCTCTTCATCAATGGCAGACAGAGGTGCTGTCACCGTCAACTTTTCAATAATCTTTTCTTTCACCTCAGGCAGAAGTTCAATTGAGTTTATCTTTATTTCCCATTCCTCCTGACGCCACTGCTTCGGCTGACATTTTCCTCTTAAAAATAAGAACATGCCGTTCATGAAAAAGTTTTTCTTTTCCACCCATTCATTACCGAAGAAAGCAAATTCGGCAGAACCACTATAATCTTCTATTTTCGCAATACCATATGGCTTGCCGGTCTTGGTGTAACCCTCGCGGACTCCGGTCACAATCCCTCCCATTGTCACATCTTTGTTTTGAAGCGGAGTCAGATCGGTCAATTCAATCATGTGGGTATTGCATACATTCTCCAAGATAACAGCATACTCATCCAATGGATGGGCCGAAAGATAAATTCCTACCAAATCACGCTCCTTGTTGAGACGTTCCAAATCTCCCCATGTCGGTGCCGGAACTATTTCGGGAGTCGCTACTTCTATCTGGTTCTCACCGCCAAACAAAGAGTTGGATGCAGCAGCCTTATCCATTTGATATTTATTTCCATAGCGTACCAATACTTCCGTAAAGGTTTCATCTTTGGCATTCTTCACAAAGAAATCTTCACGCTTGATGCGGGAAAACTGTCAAACGCACCTGCCAAAGCCAGATTTTCAATATTCTTGCGGTTACAAGCCGAGAGGTTTACACGCTGAACGAAATCAAAGATATCTTTATATTCTCCATTTCTCTCCCGTTCCTCCAAAATAGAGTGAACAGCACTTTCTCCTACGCCCTTGATGGCTCCTAAACCAAAACGAATATCCCCCTTGCGGTTTACTGAAAACTTCAGATAACTTTCATTCACATCCGGACCTTTGGTCGTGATTCCGGTCGCTTTACTTTCGTCCATCAGCTTCGTGATTTCAGTAATGTTCGAAATATTCCGGCTCATGGTAGCCGCCATGTACTCTGCCGGATAGTTGGCTTTCAGATAAGCAGTCTGATAAGCTACCCACGAATAACAGGTGGCATGCGATTTATTGAATGCGTATGATGCAAACTTTTCCCAGTCCGCCCAAATCTTTTCAAGCACTTTCGGATCATGCCCATTCTTCTGACCTCCCGAAATAAACTTCGGCTTCATGTGATCCAGCTTGTCTCGCAGTTTCTTACCCATCGCTTTACGCAAAGCATCAGACTCACCGCGAGTAAAATCAGCCAGCAAACGTGACAGCAGCATGACCTGTTCCTGATACACTGTAATGCCATAGGTGTCCTTTAAGTATTTCTCCATGATAGGAATATCATACTCAATAGGCTTACGCCCGTGTTTACGGTCGATAAAGTCAGGAATATAGTCCATAGGACCCGGACGATAAAGGGCATTCATGGCAATCAGGTCTTCAAAAGTACTCGGTTCGAGTTCACGCAAGTATTTCTGCATACCGCAGACTCGAATTGAAAGTACCGATTGTCCGTCCATCACTATATAATTCATAAGTTACCGGATCTTCAATATCGACTTCATCAATATCCAACACAATTCCCTTACTGTGCTTGATATTTTCTACCGCCTCCTTGATGATAGACAAAGTCTTCAACCCAAGGAAATCCATTTTAATCAAACCGGTATCCTCAATCACCGAACCTTCATATTGGGTAACCAGCATTTTCTCTCCGGTTTCTTTATCATCGGCCGTACTTACCGGAACCCAATCCGTTATATCATCCCTACATATAATAGTGCCACACGCGTGCACTCCCCGTGTTGACATTCCCTTCCAACATCTTGGCATATTTAATCGTATCGCGCAAAAATGGGGTCGGGTGACACTTCTGCCGCCGGCAACTCGGGAACGTATGCAATGGCATTGGGCAGATTCATTTTTTTATCTGGTATTTTGTCGGGAAGCTTACACAAACGGTCGGACTCCGACAACGGCAGCTTCTGTACACGGGCAACATCCTTGATGGCCAATTTTGTTGCCATTGTACCATAAGTAATGATATGGGCCACTTTTTCCTGACCATACTTATCCGTTACCCAGTTCAACACACGTCCGCGTCCGTCATCATCAAAATCCACATCGATATCAGGCAAAGAAATACGGTCGGGATTCAAAAAACGCTCGAACAGCAAATCATAAGCAATAGGGTCAATCTTAGTGATACCCAAGCAATAGGCCACTGCCGAGCCGGCAGCAGAACCACGTCCCGGTCCCACTGATACATCCAGTTCCTCACGGGCTGCACGAATAAAGTCCTGCACAATCAAGAAGTAACCCGGAAAAACCCATGGTTTTCATAATATGAAGCTCAAACTTGATTCGTTCCTGCACCTCCTCACTCAGCACTTCTCCATAGCGTTTGTGAGCTCCTTCCAATGCGAGTTTTTTCAGATAATCCGCTTCCAGCTTAATACGGTAAAGCTTATCATAGCCGCCCAGTTTTTCTATTTTGGACTTAGCAGCATCCTCGCTCATCACCACATTGCCGTTTTCATCCTGCGTAAATTCATCGAACAAATCCTTTCCGTGTACTTTTTCCTATACTCTTCCTCTGTTCCAAAGTCCTCCGGAATGGCAAAAAGTAGGCATAATCGGAGCATGGTCGATACTGTAAAACCACCTGGTCACAAATATCTACCGTATTAGACAAATGTCAAGGCACATGGCAAAGATTTCATTCATTTCGCACGCGTTCATCCATTCCTGCCTGAGTAAAGCATACGGTTGGGGTCATCCAAATCTTTTCCCGTACTCAAGCAAATCAAACGGTCGTGTGCTTCGGCATTCTCCTCGTCTACAAAGTGAACGTCATTGGTGCACACCAGCTTCACATTATATTTTTGAATACTCTATCAGTTTCTCATTAGCAATCTGTTGCAGTTTATACGCTTCGTGATTGCAATGGGTACGGTGGCCCATGACGCTGCAACTCCAGATAAAAGTCATCGCCAAAAACGCAAGTTTATACCATTGGATAGCCTCTTCAGCCTCTTCATACTTTCCGGCAATGATATTCTTAGGCACTTCACCGGCAATACAAGCCGTACAGACAATCAGTCCCTCGTGATATTTCTCAATTCCACACGGTCGGTACGCGACGCATATAAAAATCCTTCCGTCCATGCCTTAGATACCAACTTGATAAGATTATGATAGCTTTTTTCATTCTTTGGCAAGCACCACCAAGTGATAACTGCTTTTGATCCGGCCTCCTTATTAAATAGACGGCGGCGTGCCACATACATTTTCACAACCAAAAATAGGCTTGAATAATTCTTCTTCGCCGCTTCCAGTTGCTCCCTGCATACTGCCAATCAGCTTCGATTCTCACATTCCACCGTACCTTTTCCAGCCCGGCCATCTTCTTCTTCAAATCTTTTTATCTCGCTGCTGGCCCTCCATTCTTCTTATTTACATAGTTAAAGAATTTTGATACCGAACATATCACCATGGTCGGTGACTGCTATTCCTTTCATACCGTCAGCAATCGCCTTATCGACCAAACGTGGAATAGACGCTTGTCCGTCAAGAATAGAATACTGGGTATGGACGTGGGTAATGGACAAAATCCCGCATAATTTTTTCTCTCCTAAAAATTCGGTTAAAGATATCCGCTTTCACAAAAACCTGCAAAAAGATAAAGAAGAAGTTATCAACATTCGCTTTTTTATCTTAAAAGAGACAGAAATAGGCATTTCTAACAACTTTTATTTGCAGGGTTTTCAAAAATAAGTATATTTTTGCACGATAATTGGTTTTCTTATATCATGAAACCGACTGAAGAAAATTAAAGAAAATAAGACTACATAGAGAAGGAACGGAGATTTTAATTGCAAGTGCTCTATTACTGGCAGGCATAAATGCATTGGTATTTTGGGGCATTTGACTGCAAAATCCTGTTCTATCTATTGGCAACTGCAAGTATCATCATCTATTTGTTGATGGTGAACTTTTTTCCGTTGTCCTATCCGCCTGTTCGAACACGATGAAAAAGTAGTTGTTGCACCTGCCGATGGCAGATAGTAGTAATCGAGGAAGTGGACGAACATGAATATTTTTCATGACCGCCGTTTAATGATTTCATTTTTATGAGTATTGTGAATGTTCACGCCAACTGGTATCCGTGTATCGGAGTAGTAAAACATGTAGATCATCACAATGGTAAGTTCATGAAAAGCATGGCTTCCGGAAAGCCAGCACGGAAAAATGAACGTTCCATGGTGGTTATCGAGACCCCGAAGCGATGCATACTGTTATGGCGCGCCAGATC
>VOFK01001597.1_pt1 | contig 31471 bp, 52 predicted proteins | sample 5384121 | NCBI WGS metagenome assembly VOFK01 (sample SAMN12384730, study PRJNA508395) | human gut metagenome | isolation source: healthy gut J | host: Homo sapiens | reverse complement strand
TCGGTATGCTTCGTTCAGGAGGGTTACGTATTGCTGAAAAAATATTCACAACGGAAGAAATTTAATACCATTGCCGAAGAAAAACGTGCAAGAACGATCGATGAACGAATTTATGATAGCACCACCGGGCAGAATTCATCAGGAAACTGGTGCAGCAGCGAGCCGTACGATCAGAAACATATTGGGATCATAAGGAACCTGTAAAATATATCCGGCACCGTTGCAGTATTTTTAAACCAGGATGATAAAAACATATGTGGAACCGGATATTTCTGTGATAAACGGAAAGCTGGATGACAGGGGCTGTAATGGGGCACCGGACTGGTGATTGAGATTGTATCTGAAGCAGTCAGAGGATGGATTATCTGACCAAATTGTTCAAATACCGTACCGCAGGGGTGAGGAATATTGAATCATCAAATCTATGAAACGTACGGTAGTATATTTGTTTGGAGAAAATGAGAGGACAGCACGCAGTATTTGAATCTGTCGGATTTTACAATGAAATTTCAGAATTTGTGAACAGTATCCGCAATAAAGCATTTCTTCCGCAAGCTTTTGGTGCGAATGCTTATTACGGACAGCAGTGGTATGATGGGGGAATGCCACAGTCGGTAATTTGTGGGATGAAGGCTCTTGAAGTATGAACTCTGATTCAGAAGAGGTACTTGCCAGGGCTTATGCGAAAAGAATCGGAATTGACGGAAGACAGTATACCAGAAAGAGGAATGGTAAAGGAGATCACAGGCTCTCCGATGCCAACCCACAAAGGCCATTCAGATGGTTCTTGATGCGCTGCATAATCAAAGTGGAGCAGTAAAGATCTGAGCGAAATCGACGCAGTTGGACATCGTATTGTACACGGTGGAGAAATTTGCAAAGTCGGTGGTATGACAGAAGGTACTTGCAAAAGGTAGAAAGAAGTGTAATGAACACCGTTATAGCAGCAAAACCTGATCGGTATCCGTGCGTGTCAGGATCTTGTATAAATGTACCGATGGTTGGTGTATTTGATACGGCGTTCCATCAGACAATGCCAGAAAGGCATTCTGTACGAGACTTCCATATGAATATTATGAGAAATATAAAGTAAGAAAGATACGGATTCACTGGAACCAGCCACAATTTTGTATCAAAGCATGGCCGGAAGTATCTGAAGCACTGGATCTGAAAAACAGCAAGATTATTGTGGCTATCTTGGAAACGGAGCATCTGTCAGTGCTGTATTAAATGGAGAATGTGGATATACTTCCATGGGTCTGACTCCACTGGAGGACTGGTGCTTAAGGGGACGTTCCGGAGATATTGATCCGGCAATCATGCGTTATCGCAAAGAACCTCGACATCGATGGTGTCATGAATGTGTTAAATAAAAAATCGATTGAAGAGATTATCGGTGTCAGTGATTTCCGTGATCTGGAAAGGCGCTTATAATGAAATCACGCGCCATTGATGCTGCTGTGAATATTACTACAATGCTCCATATCAATGCATATGTTGCTGACAATGAATGGTGTGGATGCGTCGCATTTACTGTTATCGGAGAGAATACTTCTTTCATTCATTGAAAGGATCGTTTTCTTATCTGGGACATATCTGGGAATCGAACGATAAGAGAACCAAACGATGTGCGTGGCGTGGAGAAGTATTTCCACACCAGTTCAAAGGGTACGTATGTGTCATTCCGACCAACGAGCTTTCTCCTCACCCTTTAAAATCTTTGCTGCCATCTTTCCTGTCTCGATTCCAAGCTGGTAGTAATCGATTCCCATTGAAGCGACACAGCCTGATTTAACCTGCTCAATTTCACTTCCGAATACCGGAATCTTTGCTCCATTTACCTTGTCGAGAACAGTCTGGAGTGCATTTACCACTGTGTTGTCTGTGAGGTTGCACAGGCAGTCAACCTTGGAAACAAGATCTGATGCTGCAATCTCAATATCTGCTGATGTGTTTATTCCGGTGTCAACGATTTCAAAATCGTATTTATCTGCAAGCTCCTTGTACTCCTCAATGGTGCTGCAAGAGTTTGCCTCACTTGTGGTATAGAGAATACCGATTTTCTTTGCATCCGGCATCATCTCCCTGATCATCTTAAGCTGCTCCTCAACAGGAAGCACGTCTGATGAGCCTGTGATGTTTCCGACACTTGAGCCGTCCTCCTTTGCAAGACCTGCTACAACAGGATCTGAAACTGCTGTGTATACTGTTGGAATGTCTGCATTCATAGCTGAATTGTAGGCGCTGGCTGCACATGGTGTAGCGATGGCACAAATCATATCAACCTTCTCAGATACGAAGCTGTCTGCAATAGTGCTTGCCGTACCGGTATCTGTCTGTGCATTCTGGTAATCAACCTTAAGGTTTTTACCTTCCTCGATGCCCTCTTCCTTGAGACCCTCTAAGAAGCCCTCCCTGCAGTTGTCAAGAGAGCCATGCTCTGCAAACTGCGAAATACCTACTGTGTAGCTGTCACCCTTTGAGCCACTCTGTGTAGATCCCTTTGACCCCTCTGCTCCACAGCCTGCCATAAGGCCCATGGTGCAAACTGCTGCTAAAATTACTGATAATACTTTCTTTTTCATATTGAATTCCTCACTTTCTTTGTGAAGTGTTTGTTTCCCGATGTTCGCGATTTTCTCATAAACCTGCCGCAACAAGCCAGATGTCATAGCCTCAAATCAAATTTGCGCTAACGACATTTCATCATGTGGGTGTTTATGCAAAAAACCGCCTCAAGCTAATGCTTGAGACGGTAATAAATTCTTATTATCGCGGTACCACTCAATTTGACGAATTGTCCACTCTGTCATATACTAATATACATGTCGAAATGATAACGGGTTCGGTTCCCGGTGACGCCTACTAAATGCAATCTGCTTTTTTCAGGCTGCCCTCAAAAGTCCATTCAGCAAATCCTTTCATGCTGCATCACACCACCTGCAGCTCTCTGTGATGTCCAGATAAGCTTACTTCTCTTTCTCATCGGTTTTCTCTTATTGTTATACTTTAATCCTTTTTGCTCGGTTTGTCAAGTTCTACCGCCAAATTCCCCGGCGTTTTCGAATCGTATCATACATATCGTGTTCCATTGCCATTACTTTTTCCACAGGAACACTTTTAAAAACCGGCATCTTCATTTTAAACCGTATCCAGAAGAAAGAATACACACCCAATGCAAGAAATACGGCTCGGACAAAAGCAGGATCGCATTGCGTTCTGTCGGATCTGTCGAAATATTGCAGCTCATAAACACTGTGCCTGCAATTCCGACTATCGGCAGCACCGGTCCAAGTGGAACCTTAAAACTTCTTGGTGCTTTCGGAAGACGGTGTCTGAGTACCAGCACATCAATATGTGCAAAAAATAAAGACACCATCCAGAATACCGATCCAACCAGAATAAAAAAGGAAATTGCATCCGATGAATCACTGCTGATAAATGCAAATACAAGAATCAGAATACTGATGAACCACACACACCTCGACAAACGGCACATTGTTTTTGTTCAGTTTTTTAAAGCAGCGCGGCATCATATTCATTTTTGCCATTCCCCTGACAGATACTTGCCAGCCCGTTGATCGCAGAGTTCTGGGAACTGATCAGTGCCAGCGCCGCCACAAAAGCCATCCATATTTTTCCGACATTTCCCAGAAGATTTTCCCCCATACAGCAGATGCGGGGCTGCAGAATCTGCCAGCTTGTCCCATGGGGTATAATTGTGAAATCCGAACACCAGAACCGACTGCACAACACAGATCAGTCCCAGCCCAAGAAACATACCGAGCGGTACATTCCGCTTGGCATTTTTAACATCTTTGGATATTGGAATGACATATTCGGCACCAATAAACAGCCAGAATGCAACTGCGGTCATGGAAACAATCGTTTACCAGTCTGCGGAAAGAACCATCGGCTGACTCACCTTTTTTTCCTGTGCCAAGTCCCAGCATGCCGATGACACCCATAATCACCATCGATCCGACCATCAGATATGCCACTGCATCCTGAATCTTTGCAAACATATCCACACCCTTTAAATTGGCAATCAGAAGAATGACCGTCACCAGAACGGTATAGGAAAAGTTTGGAATCGGCAGATGAAAAATTTCTCCCATGGCATATGCGAAAATTGAGGCTTCCACACCGGAAGACAATACATTGCAGAACAGATACCCTCCCACCATGGAAATCATCGTCGGAAACGGTCCCAGGCAGGCAAGCGTGTACTGTGCCAGTCCCCCGGTCGTATTCGGCATCAGGGCATTGAGTTCCGACAGGGATGCAATGGTTGTCATGTTAAACAGACAGGCAATTACCATGGCAAAAAAAAAAGGTCACGCCAATCGTCCCTGCGCCCTGTCCGAGTGAAACCAGACAACTCGTTGCAATGACAAGTCCTACAGAAACAGAAATAACACTTTTGAGTCCTAACTTCTTTTCTTCCATAAACAGACCCCCATCCCCTACAACGCTTTTTTCGCCCTCATCACCGGTGCGGACGCGGATGACATTATCCAGTTTATAGATAAAGATCTTTCCATCTCCGATGTGACCGGTATACAGCTGTTCCTTGATGATCTCTACGATGGAATTCACACGCTCCGTTTCCACAACAATATTGATCTGCTGTTTTGGAAGCAGTTCCATCTCTTCAAGCTCATCCACTTCATACTCTCTGGTTCCTTTTTCCACACCGCATCCAAGTACCTGCATCACGGTCATTCCCCGCACACCGGCTTTGCTGAGTGCTGCTTTTAAGCTGGAAAATTTTGACATGCCTGTAATTACTTCAATTCTTGACAAACTCATGGTCTTTCCTCCTTGGTATAATGCTCTTTACAATTCCAGTTCCGGAATCTTTGTTCCTGTAATGAGCCGCTCATAACCCTGTGGGTAATCCCGGCATACTGTTTAAAATCTTTTGATCATATGTGCTTCGTCATAATAGCCGCACTGCTGCGCCAGTGCATCCAGCCGGATCCTCTCCGGCATTTTATTTATGACATGCAGCAGCTTCTGAAACCGGACAAACCGTTCAAAATTCTTTGGCGAAATTCCATGTACCTGCTGAAAAAACACGCCGGATATAACATTCCGAATATCCGGTTTCCTCTGCCAGCTGCCGGATAGAAATGCATCCATCGGTATCATAAATTCTCTCCCTGAGATAATTTTCCAGCTTTTTGTATGCCATCCGCCAGTTCTTTTTTCCCCGCAGTTTTACATATTCCGTGGTAAACACATTGACGCGCTCCGAAATATTTTTACTCCCGGCAAGTTTCTCGGTCAGGTGATCTCCAAACAGATTGCCATCTATCTCCAGGTCTTTATTGACCAGATCCCGGATGGAAAGTTCTTCCGGCAGAATACAGCTCCCCGGCTGAAAACGGACCCCAAAATATGAGCGTCCGTCCTCAAACTCCCAGCCTTTTTGCGGCAAGAACCGTTCCGCCAATATACGTCTTAACATCCTGCTCTCCGATTCCAAACAACAGGTCCACACTGCCATCCGGCACCGCTTTCATCTCTACCTTTGAATTTTTCTTTTTTGGAAAATTCATAAAAGTGGGAGATTCCGGATTTCATTTCTTTTTACCTCATAATCATCTGTATCCAGCACCAGATACGGCTGCATTGGCATGACGTTTTTCATTTTTCTTTCGCCCCTTGTACTTAAACCTCTGCCAGGGCCGCCCGGCAAAAAGTACTTAAAAAGGCGTACCTTTTATGCCATATCCGGCTGATCCCATAAAGGCAGTTCCACGCCGATACCTTCTTTTAATGCATTGCGGTATACGGTACCGCCCCAGGCAATGTCCTCAACAGGCATACCGCCTACCGAGTATACAATGATCTCATCATCGCTCTCCGTCCCGGATGCTTTTTATTAATGATATCGGCAATATCTACAATATCTTCCCTGCTGAATCCGTCCTTCGTGCAGATAATCCGTAAACTTGGAACCTATGATCTGTAAATTCCATCTCATAACTCGGATACGGAAATTCCTCTGCCCAGGCTTCATACAGTTTATAGTTATCCACCACTTTCTTGCAGCGGTTGATCAGAAAATCATCATCAAACCGTGCAGCCGATGGCAGACAGATGAGTGCACCTTTTTTTACCCAGTCTTCTGCGATATATGGGAAATCGATTTCTTTTACCGGTGCGGTGGAAGTAACACAGATGATGTCACTGTCTTTACGGCCTCTTCCATCGAATCACATACGATGACCTGCTGAATCTGCGGACATTCCTTCTTTACGAACTCTTCAAATGCATGCAGGGAACGCTGTCCTCTTCCTTTCACTTTTACAGTAGTAATCTTCGGGCAGACGCTTAAAAAAGCCAGCAGACAGGTTCTTCCCCATAACACCCGGTCCGATAATGGTAACCGTTTCGGGAATCTTTTTCTTGCCAGATATTTTGCCCCGACTCCCGGAATTGCTCCGGTACGGTAACAGCTGACAAGATTTGCAGACATCAGTGCCAGTGGCGCCCCGGTATCTTTATCGTTCAACATCATCATCAGAATGGAACGCGGCAGACCGGAAGCTTTATTCTCACAGTTACTTCCATACCACTTCATTCCGGCCATCTGGTATTTTCCTCCAAGATATGCCGGCATCGCCATGAAACGTCTGTCCTCTGCATTTTTCGGCATTCCCTCAAACTGCGGATCATCTGGAAAAATGACCTGTGCACCGTGGGAATTATGGTTGACTCCGGCCATCACATAATCGCCTTTGTTCAATGTAACCAGCAGATCTTCCATTGCCTCCACACACTGATCCATGTTCTTTACTCCGGCTTTGATCATATCCGGTTCACTCAAATATAAAAAATTTAATTCTGGTATCCATATGCATTTCCTCCTTATAAAGTTTTCAGAGGTATGGAATATCAAAGCAAATAAACAAAAAAGACGCCATAGTATCACCTACTATAGCGCCTTTTGCTACTTATTCGTGCTTATAATATACCATACTATCTTTTTTTTGATTGCTACTCCTGTATTCTTTTTTTATACAACAATCCTGCTGTCTTAGATCACTGCCTGAAACCGGTCATACCGCAGTTCATGCAGATCCAGTGTGGTTTCTTTTCCCATGGCCAGTTCGGATAACAGTTTTCCGACAATCGGTGAAATTCCAAATCCGTGTCCGGTAAAAGCACAGGCTAACAGCAGTCCCGGCACTTCTTTAACCGGTCCGAGTACCGGTACTCCATCCGCACACAGATCTTCATATCCTACCAGGTACGGACAATCTTTTGCATCGGCAAGTTTTGGAATGTATTTCATAATTCCCCGGCAGATGCACGGAGCAGTGATACTTGAAGTAATCATATGTCCATTGTCACGGTTTTCTGCCTCAAATCCGGAAGCACCTCCGAATACAAAAAGATCCATGATTCGTCTGATGTCCATAGAAATCCGCATCTGCGGTACCAAGCATCTGTGGAAACATCTTTGGCTCTGCCTCCGTAACCAGTGCCTCGATCAGCTCTTTTTGCGCATCGGGGATGTCAATGCCGACACTCGCTGCAATCGGTCGGCTTTCGTATCCGGATGCCAGTACAATGGTTTCTCCTTCATACACATTTTTTTTCTGTTACTACACGTCTGGCTTTTCCTTTGATCTTCTGGATCTCGAGCACATCCTCACCTGTGATAAACTCTGCGCCAAGCTCTCTGGCTCTCTTGTAAAAACCAAGGGTTGCAACGAGCGGATTGGCATGTCCGTCGGTCGGGCACCAGCTGGCAACCGTAATCTCATCGCTTAAGTATGGGTTGATCTCACGCACTTCTTTTCCATCGATCATCCGCACATCCAGTCCCAGTGCAACGGCACAGTCCGTCAGTCCCTGTAAGATTTCTTTGTGCTTTGCTGTCTTTCCGAGACGAAGGTTTCCTTCTTTATGGTATTCCACATCCACACCGAGTTCTTCGGACAGTGTCGGCCACATGTGTTCCACGGCATACATGGCAAGCGGAAGTTCTCTTGGATCACGTCCGGACTGTCTTTTACACCGCCTCCGTTTCTTGAGGAACCGCCGTTTCCGATATGATCGCTTTTTTTCGAGTACGATCACGGAAACCCCTTCTTTTGCCAGATAATAAGCTGTTGCGCATCCGATGATTCCACCACCGATAATTACTACTTCCGCATTATTCTTCATCTTCCTCGCCCTCCTTTGCCTCTGCCGCAAACACGCGCATCTCGATCGGACGCATCGGTGCCCGATGTTGCCGGTTCCAGTTCTGCCGGGGGATACGTTCAGTTCTCTTGCCACGATTCCTTTGACCAGCTTTGCACAGGTCTGTCCCTGACAGAGTCCCATGCCGGTTCTTAAATACCGGCGGATCTCCGTCAGTGTGAACATTCCATCGTGCACCGCTTTTGCGAATTTCCCCTTTGGTTACTTCCTCGCACCGGCAGATGATCATATCGTCATCCGGTCCGGTACGAAAGGTCCGATATCTCTTGATCTATCATTAATCTCATGCATAATTTTTTCCTCCTCTGTGAATCAGGCTTCTGCCTTACGATAAAAATCTGGCCTTCATTGCCATATCTGCCGGCACCTTAATCGTCAGCAGATTCGTATGGTCAAATGCCTTCGATGTCCTGACGGATACCACTTCCGCCTCACAGATTTTTTCACCGCTCCGGCTCATTCCGTATCCCTTTTCTCCCTTTTCCGGAAGTGGAAGGAATTCATATGGAAGCGTCACGGTTGCAAATCCCGGCTCATACGTTTCATCGACTAAGAAGATTGCCTGTCCGGAGCAGGATGCCACGCACATACCGCATCCGATACAATCCACATCCGGATCTACCACCGGAAGAGAGGTAATATTTTCTCCAATCCTGATGCAATGCTTCGAGCATGCATCCTGACATGGATTACAAGGTATATTCTGGGTACATTCCATTACAGGATGAACACCGACTTTGTGTGTCACGCCCGGGAAGCGTTCGATTTCATCATCTGCAACATATCCTTTTTTTCAGAAGATTCATGGAAATATCGATTCCTTCTTCTGTCTTCTCGATAAGTTTTCCACGATTCTTTGGAGCAAACATGCCCTGACGCAGTCCGTCAAGTGCATCCTCCTGTTCTTTTACCTTTGTCTTTAATTCTTCCTCATCCATATATCCCAGGTAATGGGCAGCTGCGATTCCTGCGATACGTCCCTCGATCATGGCAGAGCTGGCTTCCTCGATCCCCGATACATCGCCTGCTACGAAAATGCCCTTGATCGAAGTTTCGCCATATTCATCACAGATCGGAACCTGTCCGCCACGCTTTGATTGTCTTCCATCTCGCAGCCCCGCCATTTTTAACAGCTGTGACATTGGGGAAAGACCAACTGCCAGACAAATCGTATCCACATCGAAATGCTTTTCGGTTCCCGGAATGAACTGGAAGTGGTCATCCACTTCTGCAATCGTAACACCGGTCACGCATACTCCTCGCCCTCTGCTTTTACGATGGTATGGGAAAGATAAAACGGAACACCGGTTCGTGCAACCTTTGCTGCATGAACTCCGTACCCACCGACACGGTGCTGCATCAACCAGTGCAACCACATCACAGCCACACTGTATCAGCTGGAAGGATACGACCAGACCGACATTTCCGGAACCAAGCATCAGAATTTTGTTTCCCGGTTTTACCCCGTGCAGATTCATCATCGTCTGTGCGGCTCCTGCGCCGATGACTCCCGGAAGATTCCAGCCCTCAAAGGTAACCATATTTTCTGCGGCTCCTGTAGCAATGATAATGGAATCTCCTTTGTAGTGATGAACCTCATCTTTGATCCTTACCACAATTTCTTTATCCAGATACATGCCGATAACGGTTGCATTCAACACAACTTCCACACCGGCATCCGCTGCTTCCTGCAACAGCTGCTGCCCGATCACAAACCTCTGACTTTTGCCTTATGTTCCTTTGATCCAAAGGAATTTATGGATCTGCTTAAACAGCTGACCACCCGGCTTTTCATTTTCATCAAATACTACAACTTTCAGTCCCCGCTTTGCTGCCTCAACTGCTGCAGACAATCCGGATGGATGGCTCCTACGATAATCAGATCATAACGCTTCATATTGTTCACTCCCCTCTACTGTTCTTCAAACGGTTTATCCGATACGCCGTACTGTGTCTGGACTTTCATGCCCTCTGCAAGCGGTGTCATGCAGGTGCGGACATTTGGTTTTCCATCCACGACCATCACGCAGTCGGTGCATCTTCCGATCGCACAGAAGATTCCTCTCGGTTTGTGTTCCTTTTTGGTATAACGGTGAACCATCACGCCTGCGGCTTTTAATGCTGCGGCAATTGGCTCTCCTTCGTATCCCTGTAATTCTTTACCGTCATAGGTAAATGTAACCAGTTTCCCTTTCTGCTGTTCTCCAAGGATTGGATGTTCTGAAATTCTGCTGCTCATATAACTCCTTCCTTTCTATGTGTAATCATGTATGGTTTCCGTGAAAATCAAAAAAGACACCTATGATTTCTCATAGACGCCTTTGTCTAATGCGGTGCCCCATAAGGGGTATCGCCTGCGGTACATCTCCGATGTATCGCCCTCCATTATGTTTTTCCAAGAACCAATTACTTTTCTTAACTTGTCCTTATCATACCCTCTCTCCCAACACATGTCTTGTAAAAAACGATACAACAAAAAAGAAGCTGTGCATTCATGCAACAGCTTCCTTCTTTTTGTTTTCATCTCCGACAAATTATCCTTCAATCACTTTTTGGATTGCTGCAAACAGCTCATCGTACGTCTCGTATGCAGGAATATCCGGATATTCAGCCTTGATGGCATCGGTACTCTTAAATAAGAACCCCGCCTTGCTGGCCTGGATCATGCCAAGATCATTGTGACTGTCTCCGCTAGCGATGGTATCATAACCGATGGACTGTAATGCCTTGACGGTTGTGTACTTGGACTTCTCACAGCGCATCTTAAAGCCCGTGATCTCTCCGCTATCGGCAACTTCAAGCGAGTTGCAGAAGATTGTCGGTAGCCGAGTTTTTTCATCAGAGGTCCTGCGAACTGAGAGAAGGTATCGCTGATGATAATCACCTGTGTCATGGCACGCAGTTTATCCAAAAATTCCTTTGCGCCCGAATCGGATCGATCTTTGCGATTGTCTCCTGGATCTCTTTGAGTCCAAGACCGTGCTCCTTTAAAATTCCGATACGGTATTTCATAAGCTTATCATAATCCGGCTCATCCCTGGTTGTTCTCTTTATATTCCGAATACCGGTCTCTTCTGCAAATGCGATCCAGATTTCCGGTACTAATACGCCTTCTAAGTCTAAACAAACAATTTCCATTTTTTCTTCCTCCATGTTTAAAATAAATATACTACTATTCCGATTTAGTTCCATTGTAATGAATTCGGCAGTCCCTGTCTAGTACCAAAAGGAGATTCCTATTGATCCTATTGATTGATAAAAAAAAACAAGAGACCACAAATTATTTCTGTGATCCCTTGTCTGTCTATCTTTCCAACTGCTCATACCAGTCTTGTGGAAACCCTATATGTTTTAACGATATGTCATCCTCATATTCTTCTATTACAGCCCTTAATTCTGTCATAACCTTGCTATTCCATTCTTTCTTATCGGGATACAATCGTTTAAGAACTAATATCTGGGAAAATAATTTTCTATTTTGTGGTGCTACAGATTCCTTTGGCATTTTAGGTAATGCCGTAAATGACCAATAATATAACCTTGAATAATGGGCACATCGATTTCTTAAGTCAGTAATACAACGTAACCAGCTTTTAAACACGCTACTGATGTATCATATATCTCTTTTGCTATATATTTCTGGTCGCCCGATTGTAAATCCGCATAAAAAATAAGACAGCATCCCCATCGAAAAAGAATTCGATAATTACCCATATCGGAAATTTTCCATCATATTTTTCCTTATGATGTTTAACAACTAAACTGTTTTTTATTTTCCTCTATGCAAACATTCAGTAGTTTTCTAAATTTATCATGATTGTGTTTTTTTATTATAAATACTCTTATCCATGTACCCCAAAGATCCATAGACATGTCCACAGTAATAAGCAAGTTGTGTTCTTAAATGTAATTCAATTTCTCTCTATACAATTAAACAGTACTCCTCGTAATTTACTATCAAACTTATAAATTCGTTGAATTCTATTAAAAACTTATATCTGCAAAATATGTTCCATTCTTTTTTTCTAAACGGAAGAAAATAAGCAGATAAACGATAATAGTTTGCCTGCTTTTAAAAAACTGATACATTCCGTATCATTATTCACTATAAAGAAACCTTTTTCCTTTTGATAAGTTCCACTTGCTGTTCATAGGTTTTCGGCTGTTTTATAATTTGATAATCATGCCCTGCTTTACTATGATTTTCCCGTACACCATCGCTTATATCCACTATTATTTCTCCCAAAATAAAAATGTCTCCCCCATGGGACACATCACTTACGTGAGAGGTGTGGGGGAGTCCTGTTGATATTATAATATGCTATTTCTATAAAAATCACAACCATTTTTTTAATTTATTTTTTTCTGTCTAAATACAATCGTTACTCTTCACTTCTGTTGTGCCATAAATCTTCGGTAAAAGAACACCCCCACCAGCGTGGTAAGAACTTCCGTCACCGGAAAAGTAAACCAGAAATAATTAAGTCCCAGACGGGAAAACAAATATCCAAGCGGTACAAACAGAATCATCGTGCGCACGACGGTAAGAAGCGAACTTTTGACTGCTGCACCAACCGCCTGAAAAATACCGGAAAAATCAGGGAAGTAACCATCGGGATAAAACTGATTCCCACAAAATGAAACCCAACGGTTCCAATCGCAATCACCTGTGGATCACTTGTAAATACCCGAAGCATCTGTCCAGGAATCAGATTGAAAACTAACGTCCCGATAAACATCAGCCCCATGCCTCCCCACAAGCGAAGTGGACAATGTTTTCTTACAGCGATCCATCTGCCCCGGAAGCATAATTGTAGCTGATCACCGGTACAATACAAGTCTGCAGTGCGCCCAGCGGTATAAAGAAAAAAAGACTGCCATTTGTAATAAAGCCCCAGTGCCGTGACGGCCTGATCTGAAAATGTTGCAAGGATCAGATTAAGTCCGAGAATATAAAAAAGTATATGCCGACTGCATTAAAATATTGGGGATTCCGAGCTTGTAAATAAAGCAGATACCTTTTGGATACACCGAAAGCTGGGGCGATTTACAAAATCCTTTTCTCATTACGATAAGAGCCGCCACAATCTGTCCCACAACCGTTGCAATGGCCGCCCGGCAATTCCAAGCTTTGGCAGACCAAACATACCAAAAAATAAACAACGGGTCCAGTACTATATTGACCAATGCCCCGACAATCTGCGCAATCATCGGTGTCCGCATATCTCCATTCGCCTGTAAAATCTTTTGTCCCAGATACTTTCTGTAAACAGTCCGATGCTGAATACGCAGACGATCCGGCCGTATACAATCACATCCTTTATGACTTCCGGGGAATCCGTAGACATACGCGCATATGCGGGCATAAAAAGGGAAGCATATCAGTGCAAACAATACCCACAGAACCAGTGTAAGCGGTGTTCCGATCCCGCCATATTCATTTGCTTTTTCTCATCATGCACACCCAGATAATGTGCCATTGCCGTATTGATCCCGACTCCCGTTCCTACAGCAATGGCAATCATAAGAAGCTGCAATGGATAAATAATGGAAAGTGCCGTCAGTCCACTCTCCGAATATTTTCCGACAAACAGGCTGTCAACAATATTATAAAGAGCCTGTATCAGCTGGGCGAGCATGACCGGTGGCGCAATCTTGAGCAGAATCCTGCTGACTTTTTCTGTTCCAAAAAAGTTGCTGTCTGATGTATTCATAAAACAAAAATCCCCTGTGAAAATTCGTATTTCCACAGGGGATTTTTACGCCCGAAAATCATACAAGTCAATCTGTTTTTCCCATCCATTTACACCAGCCTGGGATGCTTTTTCTTTTCTAAAATTTATAAATGATAAGCATACACCCGTGCTTCATATGCTTGCAGCATTTCTTCTTTCTGTTTGGAATAATTTCCGATCAAAAAGCTTGGCATCTGCAGGAATCTGTTCCGTTACTTCTTGCGGAATGGCAACTTCTTTTTTCCGTAAAATTACAAAGCACCATCAGCCGCTGCGTCCCGAGCATTCTGGTATAGATAAATAATGCCTCATCCTCCGGTGCTAACAGTTCGTAATCGCCATAAACGATAATCTCGTTTTCATGACGCAGACGAATCAGTTTTTTGTAGTACGAAAAGACAGAATCCGGATCACTGACCTCCTGTTTTGCATTGACTTTAGGATAGTTACTGTTTACCTTAATCCACGGAGTTCCTGTGGTAAAACCAGCATTTGCACTGTCATCCCACTGCATCGGCGTGCGCGCGCATTGTCGCGGCTGATCCGCTTTAAATATCCCATCATTTCTTCATGGGAAACACCGCAGGTTTCTGTCAGTTCTTTATAAGCATTGAGACTTTCAATATCCCGGTAATCCTCTAACTGATCAAAATAAGCATTACACATGCCAAGTTCTTCCCCTGATAAACATATGGCGTTCCCCTGCATCATATGCAGACAGGTTCCCAGCATTTTTGGCCGAAATTTCCCGATACTGTTCACTGTCATTTCCAAACCAGGAAAACCGAGCGCGGCTGATCATGATTGGATAAAAACAAACTGTTCCAGGCTTTCCCTTCCAGTCCGGTCTGCCATCTGGATAAAAATCTTCTTCCATACCGGAAGCGGCATCTTATGGCTATCCCATTTACCGTAATGGTTGTCTGCCTCCGGTCCGCCTCCGGTATGTTCGAACTGGAAAACCATGTTCAGTTCGCTGCCATCTGCATTGGCATATTTTTTGGCCTCTTCCAGCGTCACTCCCGGCAGCCTCTCCTACCGTGATCAGATCATAATGGGAAAGCACTTTTCCGGTTCATTTCTTTTAAATACTTTCATGTACATGCGACCATTCGCACAACCGCTGTCTGCGTATCCGGTTTCTCCCGGAATTCCATCCGGCAGTCCTTCCGGTTTGGAAATCAGGCTGATCACGTCCATACGGAATCCATCAATGCCTTTTTCACACCACCAGTTCATCATCTCAAATACCTGATCCCGCACTTTTGGATTGTCCCAGTTGAGATCCGGCTGTTTTTTTCGAAAACAGATGCAGGAAATACATATCCGTCTGTGGATCATATTTCCATGCCGAACCACTGAAACAGGACCCCCAGTTATTCGGCTCTTTTCCGTCTTTTCCTTTTCTCCAGATATAAAAATCGCGGTATGGATTATCCACGCTCTTTTTCTGCTTTCCACAAACCATGCATGCTCATCGGAAGTGTGGTTGACAACCAGATCCATCATGATCTTAATTCCCCCAGCTCATGTGCCCGTGCAAGCATTCTGTCATAATCTTCCATGGTTCCGAATTCTTCCATGATTGCCTGATAATCGCTGATGTCGTATCCATTGTCATCGTTCGGTGACTGATAAACCGGGGACAGCCAGATCACATCAATTCCAAGTTCTTTGGGGTACTCTAATTTTTCTGTAATACCATTGAGATCCCCGATGCCGTCTCCATTTGAGTCCTTAAAACTGCGCGGATAAATCTGATATACAACCGCTTCTTTCCACCACGCCTTATTCAATACCGTATCCTCCTTGCCTCTCTCATATTTGAATACCTGCATTATACGGCATTTTTACGGAATTTTCTTTCACATTACTGCGCAAAAATAAAAACAATTCTGCCCTCATTTCTACGCTTAGATTATTTTTTTGTTTCCTCCAGCTGCTCGGTAAACGCTTCGTTCATCCGGATAATCGGTTTACGAAGTACAAGTCCCATAAAAAAGTGCAATCACCAGGAAGATGCCCAGTTTTGCCAGATCTATCCAGTAATCGTTCCCATAACAGCCTCCAACCGATTCCCTCAGGGCTGCCATACTGTGCGTAAACGGCAGAAGCGGATACACAGCCCGGAAAAATTTCGAGCACATTCAATCGGGAAAGTTCCACCGGTTCCCGCAACCTGCATAACAAGTAAAACCACACTGCCTGCTTTTCCGATATCTCCAAATGAAACCGTCAGCGTATAACTGATCGTGACATAGACTATACTTGAAAACCAGCACCCAAATAAAAACAGAACCGTATGCTCACACTGAATCCCAAGATAATACAGATCTCCCAGTGCAATCAGCGTACTCTGCAACAGACCAAGGATCAGAAATATGATCCAGCGTCCAAGATAAATTTCATGAATTCTGACATTTTTCAGTCCCATCTTTTTTATGCTTTCCTCGGAAACGGTCACTTTTAACATTGCAACCAGCACGATTCCGCCGATCCAGATAGAAAGTGTCGAATAAAACGGTGCCATGGAAGAACCATAATTATCAATCGGATAAATTTTCTTCGTATTCAGTTCCACTGGTGCCGACAGGAAGGCACTGACCCCGGACTTATCATCATAGATCATATGTTCCAGATCCGCATAATCCCCGTTGTCTTTTTTGCTTTCGTAAGCTTATCCGTCCGTAATCTTTTTATTTTATTTGCAGATTTGCGTAAAAGTTTACCAGAATCATCCAGACAGGTCTGTATTTCTGACAGATCCGATCCTGCGGTGTCCGTTAACGTGTAAACACCCTTTGCACTTGCATTGATCTGTTTCGTCAGACCTGTAAGATCTGCAGAGGTATCTTTTGACCGAATCTGCAAGTTTCTGCAAAGTTCCTTTTACATCATTTTCATATTCTTTGCTGATCTGCTGCAGACGTTTCTGATTTTCTTTTTACAAGGGCATCCAAAGCTTTCTTGTCAGAAATCAGACCTGTAGTAGACTTCTTCATGGAAGCCGCAGTATCGGTCAAAGATCATCCCGCAGTTCTTCCTGTTTTTCAATAGAACGGTTGATCTTTTCAATCATAGGTCCTATTGAGGAATCGGTTTCCGGATGTTTTTCCGAAAGCTTGATCAGATTATCCCGAGTGTTGTAAATGACTTAATGTTTTTATCCACCGTCTTTGCTGCTTTTACAAGGGTATCCACCGTATCCTCACTGCCATTTATTCCATCTTCCACCGTCTGATCCAAAAGCAGGTTTATTTCAGAATATACCTTTTTGCCTGCTTTCAGTGCTTTGCCCACGCTCTCGGTCGCACTGCTTATTGTCGTTTTCATATCGGTAAACGTCTTTTGGAATTTTCCAGAATCTGTTTTCCATCCGCAGACTCTGTTTTCAGTTCTTTCAGAAAATCAGAAGACGTCTGCAGCAGGGACTGGGCAGAAGACGTAATCCCTGAAAAAGTTTCCAGCGTGGATGCAGTCATATCCATGTCATCCGATGCATCCTCAAGATTTGTGAATCAGATTATCCACAAGCCGGTCTGCTCCGTTTGCCTCAGCCATATTAGAGACCGACTGAAACACCGTCATCGCCGTGTCGGATATTGTCTGTATAAATACCTGATTCACCTGTTTCTGGATCGCGGTTGCGCCCTTGTCGGTCACTTTGGCGCAATCGCATTTTCCTTGGCATTGAATAGTAAATAATTTCCGGCTTTTGAATCTGATCGGAAAACAGACTCATCATCTGGGTACTGAATTTCTCCGGAACAACAATCGCCGCATAATATTGTCCGGATTTTACCCCTCCATTGCCTTTTTCTTTGCTGGTAAATACCCAGTCCATCTGTGTATTTTTCCCTTAGTGCAAAATCACCTGTTCCCCTACATTAATCTCAAGGGGAATCAGACTTCCGGTATATCCCTCATCCACACTTTGCCACCGCAACCTTTAAATTTCCGTGTTGTTATACGGATCCCAGCTTGCCGCAATATTAAACCATGCATACAGACACGGAACGACAAGAACACCGATGACAACAATCATTGCGATTACATTTTTTGCGAATCCGTTTCACGTCGCCGATGAAAATTTTCAGAATGTTTTTCATTTGCTGTTCTCCTCCTTCAAAATCTTCATCAGTTCCTCGGAACTCATCTCTCCCAAAACAGATTTCTTTTTCATCTCTTCATGCAGATATTCCACAATCAACAGATACAGAATCAGCGCAAGTAAAGAAACGATCCACAAAAATCAGATAAACCAGTTTGGATTCCAGACTAAACATCAAAATCAGAAATACGAGTGGTATGACCATCATACAGATAAATCCGGAGCGTACCATGACCGGATAATGTTTTTCAAACGCGAGTGTTTTCTCTGTTAATTTCTTTCTCCACGCATCATCTTTCATAATTACCTGCATAATCCGCTGCAGCTGTGGATTATCCCTGCCCTTGGAATCCGTCTCACAGATCATCAGATCGGTTTCTGCAAGTCTGACATCAAACAGATGATTCAGATTCATCAGAAGCGGACGGAGTACAAGCCCGATAAACAATGCGACCAGTAAAAATACCAGAAGTTTTCCCAGACTGCTTCTATAAGTATGATGATAGTATCCGGCAATACACTCCCGCATTGCGCTGATTGAATAAGAAAACGGAAGCAGCGGATGCAGTTTCTGGAAAAATTCCGGCATCATTTCAATCGGATACGTTCCGGAAGAACCCGGAATCTGTAAAATTACCAGAAGAACCGCCAGTGCTTTTCCCATGTGTTTAAACGTCGATGCCAGTGCAAAGATCAGATTCACATAAACAAAAGAAGTTAACATTCCGGCAAGAATAAATTTTTTACCGGATGCAGACACTGTACTTTCAGCAGAATAATATCTCCCCGCACATACGATAGCTCCCCTGAATCAGTCCTATGATAAGAAACAGCAGAATACGCCCGAAATACGCACTTGTCGGTGTAAAAATCCGGCACTTCTTTGTCCCGGTCTACTTCCTGTTTTAAAATAGAAAACCAGTATCAGTCCACCTACCCAGAGTGCCAGGTTTGTATAAAACGGGGTCATTCCTGTTCCGTAATTTTCCACTTAATATAGGACATCCGTCTTTATGTTTACCGGAGAAGACATAAAATTGGAAATATCTTTGGCATCAATCTTTTCCAGTGACAGGATATTCTGATACATATCCGAATTCTGCAGTGTCTGCAGATCCGTGACCGTTTTCTGCAGTTTCTGATCCACCTGTCCCATGACATTGCCCGTCTGTGTAAATACTTTGGAGCTGCTGTGCAATGCAGATTTTAACTGATCCAGCAGATCTCTCATCTGTTTTGTCATGGATGTTATGCTATGTAAGGTTGTTGACAGATCTCCGCTTATATCTGCCAGACCTTCCAGTGACTGATCCAGCTGCGGGTAAATATTTTTACTGAAATCGATACGGCTGTCCTGAAAACTCTCACGGTTATCCTCTGCAAGCGTTTCCAGTGAACTTCTCGTATCTTTTGGAATTCTTTAACACTTTCCGCATACTGGTATTTGCACTTTTCAATGAATTTACCAGTTTCTGCGCAGAAATGCTCTGCGTCTGCAGCTGTGAAATTTCCTGTCCGACAGATGCTGATAACTGTGTATCTTTTCCAAGATTCTGATTTAACTTTTCCAGATCTTTGAGAAGCTGGGCATTTTTCTCATTGATCCTAGTGATCGTATCGAGACTGTCCCCAACCGCAAGATTTGCCTTATCTGCCTTTATCTCAAACTTATTCAGACTCTTAGAAGCCGAGGACGAAACTTCATCCAGAAAAACTTCCCCGCCGGTCAGCCCATTGGAGAACTGTTTATAAAAATTTTCCAAGTGCCGTCTGACTTTTTCCAGCAATGCAGAAGTTTCTTTTAAAGAAGAAGAACTGTCCTTTGCTGCCTCATCCACCTGATCTAAAGACTCCTTGATTTCTATGATCTGTGCATCGGATTTATCTACTTTTTTTCTGAAATTCTTTTTACCAGCTTCTGATAATCCGTTAAATTATTCTGAACTTCGGTAATGGCAGATGTCAGTTCCGACTGTGTATCGTCCAGTCCTCTGGTAATACTGTCTGCGGAAGACTTTACAATTTCTGATACTGCCGAAGATGCCGTGGCGGAAAATGTGTCGTTGATCTGCTGTTGCACCGTTGTCGCACCGGTATCCGTAATCTTCGGTGCAATGGCATTTTTCTTTTCATTAACATAATAGTCCAGCTTCGGGCGTTTCAGGTCTCCGGAGAGAATACTTACCAGGGAACTACTGAAATTCTCCGGAATGACGATTGCCGCATAGTAATCTCCTGCCTGCACACCTTCTTTTTTTGCTTTCTCTTCACTGACAAACTGCCAGCCCAGCGACTTGTTTTCTTTCAGTTTTTCAACAATCGAATCGCCTGCATTCATCGTGATCACGTCGGTTTTGGTCCCTGTATCGCAATTGGCAATTGCCACCCTGATTCCCGAAGTATTTGCATACCGGGTCTATGTTTGCGGCAATATTAAACCATGCATACAAAGACGGGAGTAGACATACGCCGATCATAACCAGTGTCGCGGCACGGTTTTTTAACAGACGTCGCACATCCCTGCGGAAAATCTGAAATGCTGTCTTCATTCATTACCTCTTTCTATTCTCAGTTTTTAATGAAAAAAAAGGAAAATGGCTTTTTCAGCCATTCCCCTTTTTTATTATAAAGAGTTCTATATGAATGTTCAACCGAAACTTGAAAATTATAATTTATGTTTTTGGGGTTTCCATTGTATTTTCTTCTGATTTCTCATATAATATAAGTACCGAATTATGAGAAATGGAGCCATCCCGGTATATCACCCAGGGATGGCTCTTCTGTTTTCATTGATACCTGTTCACTCCTTGAGAATCGTTTGCATGGTGCACAATCAGCTGGGCGAACAAATGATCAAAATGACCGGATTTTGCTGCATACCTTACGGCAATCAGACTTCCAACCGGTGGTATCTTCGTTTTCCCACAGCCATCAAGCAGACCGCAGCCGTTCCACTGCAGAATAACACGGCAAATTCATTTCCTGCAAACGACAGGCACAGATCATTTTCCATAAACCAGCCTCCGCTGGTTGCATACAGTACTGTGGGATTAAATAATTCCCGGATAAGATCCCACACATTTCCCATCTGCACATAGGCAAGCAGATATGCCCCCATAAAAAGAAGACCCAATACCGCAAACGAAAAATAACTGTTCTGTAAAAACAACTGCACTGCGGCTGTTACTGCCGCAACGATCCCAAGCAGTCCCACAAGCACCACCAGCGCAAGCAAAAAGATAACGCCACTGCTCCAGCCACCAGAACGTGACAAACGGATACATCATCTGCAGCCGCGGCTCTGCAACCATACATGCCGCCACCGGAACATGCCACAGGTTCTGAAACGGAACCGCTGCAAAAAATACCAAGAGGGTAAACACTGTAAGCAGTCCTGCATAAAAAACAGCCCGCACAACGTTCCTGCAAGCATTTTCTTTTCCATCATTTTCTTTCCGGTGGTGGTCGCTAAAACCAGATCCTGCGTCTTATATATCCTCTCATAATCCATCAGATACAGCATCGAAAGAATCATCAGAACCGCGGTCTGCAAAATCAGCTTCTTCCACAGTTTTCCATACAAAGTGGAGTGCAGTTTATACCAACTTCCCGGATAAAAGGCATACGTGCCTTCCCCTGTTTTTCTGATCTGTTCCACCCGCTTCTGCAACCTGTCATAATTGCGCACAATCCACATTCCCCCAGGCTCCTTGCGGTTCATATCCACTCTTTTTTTCTTTTTCTGTTCCAGAATCTTACGCATATCCAGTGTATCATACATTCCGCCATAGGTCTTTTTATAGTCCGCATAGGCACTTTCATACTCCGGGCTTGCCGTCTCCTCATCCGTCACAGCCACATGCATCTGCCGCAGTTCCTTTCTCATGCCGGCATTTCCCACATAGGTATAGAATACTCAAAAACTGAAACAGCCCGAATGTGATACAGACAATCCACAGAAACGGATGCCGCAGACATTTTCCACACTCTTTTTGCAAAAGGCGCATTCTTTCTCTCCTTTACACTCATCTATCGTCAGAGATCTCTGTAATGATCCCTGTGCATTTTTCCACCACAGCACGCACGCGCATGCCAAAAATCCACCCCAGAATCCAAAGCTCTTCTGAATAAGGCAGGCTATTTTCATCCATCGGCTTCTGAAACAGATGTACAAAAATGTGTATTAGCAAAAAAGCCAATCCCTGCGCATGCCGGAATGGCAAATGCAATTCCACAATGCTAATTGCCTGCCGTTCTTCCGATCAGGTAAATCAAAACAACCGCAGCCAGCACAAACACAAACACCAGCAGCATGTAAAGCAGCATATAGAAACCAAATGGCAGATTTTTTTTACACCACAACTGCAGTCCCGTATCGTCGATACAATCGCCTTTCCAGAATACCGCCAGTCCTTTTATGACATAAACCAGTACATAAATATCAAATTGTACGATTCCCACAAAACCGCAGCAGGCCACAAGTGCCTGAAACTGCCTGTCAAAAAGTTTCCGCCCGGTAGCAGTCGTTGCATACAACGGCAGCACATGACATAACCGTTCCCGTATCAGATACGGCAGTGCAAGGATTGCAAAAAAACAAATCAGAAGCAGAATTCCCATCATTCTCATATCTTTTTCTACAATATAAAAAAAAATTCCACCCGGCATTAGAGAGATACTGTCTCCATTCTGTAAATTTTTGTATTCATCCAGCCGATCGAGCACCTGAAGTTCAAAAAACAGTTTTTGACCCTTTTGAATCCTCAAAGACCAGACGCGACAGTTCCTGATCGATTTTCTTTTTCCTCATCGGTTAAAGTATCCTTATCAAAAAATGTTTCCTGTGTCTTCGAAAATTCCTGATAATTCGTAATTTTTGCATCTGCAAGAACCTGATCCGCCGCAATGATCCGGCGGTGTATGCCTCTTCCAGTTCTTTTCTTTTTTTCATCCAGCTTCGACCAGTCCTCACGCGGCAGCGAAAGTTCCCCAGCTTTCGATCAGTTCGGCGTAAAACGGCATATCATACTGGGAATCTGTTGTCTGCCCTCCCGCCGGATAAATCGTCACTTCCAAAAACAACTGGTAAAACAGCACCGTAAATACTGCTATAACAAGCAATACCCGGATATCCATGATTTTTTACATTCTTTTTATCAATATTTTCATGCCGGTTCCTCCTGATATGTAACCAGAAATACATCTTCCAGATTCGGCGTACAATTCCTACTGCCTTCCTCCGGCTTGCTGCTGTAATAACGCACCTGCATATGTTCCTGCTCCTGCCGCACAGAAAGAATCAGATGCGTGTCTTGAAATGCATCAAACGCACGGTCTTCCATCACACACTCATACACCTTTCCATCAAGCGTTTTACAAATATTGGAAACCGTGTCCATCCGGTATAGTTTACGTTCTTTTAACAGAATCACCTGATTGGCATTCGACTCAATATCCGACACAATATGCGTGGAAAGAATGACGATCCGGTCCTTTGACAACGTTGACAGGATATTGCGGAAGCGCGCCCGATCTTTTTTGGATCAAGTCCCGCAGTCGGTTCATCCAGTATCAGAATTTTCGGATCATTTAACATTGCCTGTGCAATTCCCACCCGCTGGATCATTCCTCCGGAAAATTTTTTTTCATTTTTTGTCTGCCACATCAGAAAGTCCGACCAGTTCGAGCAGTTGTTCTATCTTTTCTTTTGCGGTCTGCTTTGGCATATTTTTTAAGTGCTGCCAGATAATCCAGATACTGCACGGGTGTGTTGTTTTTTTGTAGTATCCAAACTGCTGCGGCAGATACCCCAGCAGATCCCTGTATTTTTCCCCGAGTTTTGCAATGGGGAACCCATCCCATAAAATTTCTCCCTGCGTAGGAACCAGCAGGGTTGCAATCATTTTTATGAGAGTTGTCTTTCCCGCACCGTTTGGGGCAAGCATTCCGTAAAAGCCCATGCTCCATCTCAAGACTGATGTCTTCCACCGCCGGAAATTTTCCGTAACTTTTGCTAACATGCGAAAGAGTAAGCATCTTTTTCTCCACCTTTCCTATTGATATGAACAAAAGACAAAACTTGCGGCAGTGACCGCACCATGCACCACCAACGGAACCGATGTAAAAAAGAAACATCTGCATGCCAGTTCCCGCAAGCCTTGCAATTACGCACACACACGCCCAGACTGCGATCAAAACTGCGTAAAACAGGCCGCCCGCTCCTTTGTGACAGGCATATACACAGACCGAGGCAAACAAAAACACACTGCTGCTTCCCCACCAGAACCATACTCACAAACGCTTTTCCCGAAATATCTGTAAATAAAGCTGCTCCTGTCACATTGACCAGTATCATGATCACGCCAGCATACAGCATGCGGAGTCCCGACAGATAACTCTGGGAATAATGAAACGAGGCGATCAGATCCTGCATGTGGTTCTGCGCATCCAGCCACCACGCCAGTGCCGCAAACACCAGAAAACAGACAGGAAATCCTAAAAACACGATGATCATCTGCGTTTCGGGCTGCTTTGCATATGACTGTCCGAGCCATCCGATTCCCAGATACAGACAGGCAACAATAAGCCAGATACTTCCGCTCTGATAAAATATGGCACGAATGCCCGGTCCCCAGTAAATTTCTTTGATTCTTTCCCACAGACTCTGCCGCTTTGGTATTGCTTTTTCCACAATCGCACGACATTCCTTCTGCATAACGCTATCCTCCGGGAATTCTACTGGAAGCAGTGGTATCTTCTGTTCTTTCTCCCATTCCTTTTCCTTCATCTTTGCACCTCCTGCCGAATCCTTTTTTAACATCTGGTAAAACCGGGTCTTTACGGTACTCTCCGCAAGATCCATCTCCTCTGCAATCTGCGCAAATGTTTTCTCCTCAAAGCATTTTTTCTGAAAAATGCGAATCCATTCGCGCTCATAGGAAACGACAATATCCATAATCCGGCGAATCTCTTCTTTTTGAACCATATGCTCCGCCAGATCACGCACAGTTTTTTCCTCCTCTGTTTCCCATTGCAGGGGCTGCTGCAGTTTTTCCTTTTATAACTTTTACTGCGATAATAATCTGTGATCCTGTTGGCTGCCACACGGTATGCCCAGGTGCGGAAGCCCGCCTTTTTCTCATCAAACGCATAAATCCCCTGCAAAACCGTAATAAAAATTTCCTGTGTCAGATCAAGCGCAAGTTCCCTCTCTCCGGTCTGCCGATAGGTAAACGCATAGATTTCCCGGTAGTATCGCCGGATCAGTTCATCCGCCGCTTTTTATCCTGTTTTTCTTAATTCTGCGGATTAACTGGTTGTCCGTCTGCATGCATGTTCACCGCCTTTATCTCCGTTCACTCAGATATACGAAATATGATACAAAATAGTTGGGATTCTGAAAAGATTTTTTTTTCAAAAACAAAAGAGCCGGTGCAAAATCAATTTGCACCGGTTTCCTTTTTGTAACACTTTTTATGCTTTCCTTCCGCAGTTCCTTTGCCGCCTCCACAAGATGTTTCAAGCTGGCAACGGTCTCCGGTACGCCGCGGGTTTTTAATCCACAGTCCGGATTTACCCAGAGCTTCTCCGAGCGATACGGGTGAGCATTTTTTTCAAGTGCTGCCTTGATTTCCTCTACTGACGGTACACGTGGGGGAATGGATATCGTACACGCCCGGTCCTACCTCCGTCTTGAAATGGTTCTCCTTTAAGGAATCCAGAATCAGCAGATCGGAACGGGATGCCTCAAACGTAATGACATCGGCATCCATGTCGTCGATTGCGCGGATGATATCGGTAAACTCGCTGTAGCACATATGCGTGTGGATCTGTGTCTGTGCTTTCACACCGCTGTGTGTCAGTCGGAATGCCGGAATTGCCCAGTCAAGATATTCTTTTTGTACCAGTCACCTCCTGCGCAGCGGAAGCTTCTCGCGGAGTGCTGCCTCGTCAACCTGGATCACACGGATACCATTTGCCTCAAGATCAAGCACCTCATCCCGAATGGCAAGTGCGATCTGATAGGTGCTTTCCTTTAAGGAAATGTCCTCACGCGGGAAAGACCAGTTTAAAATCGTAACCGGACCGGTCAGCATGCCCTTCATCGGCTTCTTTGTCAGGGCTCTGTGCATAAACGGATACCAGTCCACGGTCATCGGCTTTTCGCGGGATACATCCCCCCCAGATGACTGGCGGCTTCACGCAGCGGGTACCATAAGACTGTACCCATGCCTTCTCGGTAAACAGATAACCACGCAGCTGCTCGCCAAAATATTCCACCATGTCATTTCGCTCAAACTCCCCGTGCACCAGCACATCAAGTCCGATCTCTTCCTGGATCTGTACCCACTCAGCAATCTTCTTTTTTATTAAATTCCACATAAGCTTCTTCGCTGATCTCTCCCTTTTTGCGGCGTGCCGTACGGTTTTTCTTGACATCCGCAGTCTGTGGGAAAGAACCGATCGTTGTCGTCGGGAATACCGGCAACGCAAACTCTTTTTTTCTGAATCGCTTCACGCTCTTTAAATACCGGAAGTCTGGTAAAGTCTTCCTCACGAATCGCTGCTACACGCTCCTGTACCACATTGTTTCTGCAATCCGGACGGGTGGCAAACAGAGAGGCATTTTCCAGGAATGCCGCATCCAGTTTGTATTCAACGTCTGCCAGTTTCTTTAACTCTGCCAGCTCCTGCAGCTTCTCCTCTGCAAATGCAAAATGCTCCGTGTATTATTCCGGAAGCTTTGTCTCATTTTTCAATGTATATGGCACATGAAGCAGGGAGCAGGAAGTATTTAACACCACATCGATGTTCTTCGCCTTAAGCGCATCGATCACTTCCAGAGTCTTTCCATAGTGGTTCTTCCAGATATTTTTTCCGTTGACAAGTCCTGCAAACAATACCTTATCATCCTGTGGAAAACCATTTGCTTCTACCAGTTCTTTTTGTTTTTCTTCCCTCTAGAAATCCAGACCGATTCCGTCAAAAAGCAAGCGCTGTGATATTGCCATAGCAGTCACGCACATCCCCGAAATAGGTCTGTAACAATACTTTGCCTGATCCCTTTTTTGCAAGGATTCCCTGATATAAGGTTTCGAATAATGCAATATCTTCACGGGTCAGATCATGCACCAGATATGGTTCGTCAAACTGTACCCATTCTGCGCCGGCTGCGGCAAACTTCTCAAGCGCCCTGCGTATGCAGCGATCACGGCATCTGCATAATCTGTGGCCTGTTTCTTTCCCACATAGCGCAGAAGTTTTAACAGGGTAAATGCACCGATGATCACCGGTTTTGTGGTAATACCAAAGGGCTTTTGCCTCTGCAAACTCATCAAACGGTTTGGTTCCGGCAAGCCTGATCTCTGTAGTATCGTCAATCTCCGGTACCATATAATGATAATTGGTGTTGAACCATTTTTTCATGGCAAGTGCCTTGACATCTCCGGCTGCTCCCTGATACCCTCTTGCCATGGCAAAAATAAGTATCCAGTGCGGAAAGTCCAAGTTTTGTGTAACGCTCAGAATAATATTGAATAATACTGCCGTATCCAATGTCATATCATAGAAAGAAAAAATCATTTGACGGAATGAAATCCAGTCCGGTATTTTTCTGTAATATCCACTGGGTTTTGCGGATTTCTTTTGCGGTATTTTGTAATTCTTCCGCAGAAATCTCACCGCGGAAATATTTTTTTCTGTTGTAAATTTCAGTTCCCGTAAGGACCCCACTCTCGGGTATCCGATAATTGATGTTTTCATTATGCTCTCCTGATGTACAATGTTATAAAGTTCATCCAGAGAAGCGGCCACTTCTTTTTTTGTTGCGCTTTAGTATAGCACAAGTCAAATTTATTGCATAATACGATTTTCTACCGGTTTACCATAGTTTCAAACTATATCAGTTTTATTTTGACAAACGCCCTCTGGTTTCATATGCTTATTAATAGATTTGTCCCTATTTACATTTGTGTGTCTGATAGCTGTTTTTTTAGTCAATGGTTCTTTATGACATTTACATTGAATATAGAAACATACATTTCTATGGATGGGTTTAACAACATCAAATGTTGCAATGAAATCAACGCCACCATCAAAGCCTGCCTTATATCTTTCTGGGTCAGCTTCATTAAATTGTGGTTTTAAGGTAATGAGTACAAGCATTAACCAACGTCTATGAGGCTATTTTTCAAACACCAAGATATAGAAAATATAAAATATTTTTTTAGAAAGGAAAATTTTTATAGAAAATAAATTACAGACATTAGCTTGGCTGTAGTCTTTTTTAAACAGCATATGTTAGACTACTGTTATACAATTGGTATTTATAGAAAAAATCAAACAGCTAGGAGAGCATTTATTTATGAATAGTTTTACATATGCATTGGAACAAAGAAATTTGGGAAGAATTAAGAAAGTATCCTAAGGCAGACTTGCACAATCATTTTGTGCTTGGTGGAAATAGAATGTTTATATATCAGAAAACTGGTAAAAAAAATTGAGCCATTAGTGAGTCCTTTAGCATCAATGGATGAGATGAATCAATGGAGTCAAAAATATATTGGTCAAGATTTCAATAGTACTGAGATGAGAAAATTTTTTAATCAGAGCAACCTTTGAACAAGCCAAGGAAGATGGAGTGACTGTGCTTGAAATTGGGGAAGATGTTTGGGGCTTAAAGGAATTTTTTAATAATGATATTGATGAGTTGGTTAATGCTTTTACAAGTGCTCAAAAAGAGATCGCTCCCAATATAGAATTAAGGCTCCAAATTGGATTATCAAGACATTGTCATATCAGTTATTTAGAAGATTGTTTATCGCTTTTTTGGGGAAATAAAATTTTTTTATTCTATTGATTTGTACGGTGATGAATTAGCACAACCTATCGAAAATTTTAAAGGGAATTTATCGGCGTGCAAAAAAAAGAAGGATTAAGGCTAAAAGCGCATGTTGGAGAATGGGGGACTGCCAAAGACGTAAGAACAGCAGTAGAGGAATTAGAACTTGATGAGGTTCAACATGGGATAGCAGCAGTCAGCGATGAATCAGTAATCCGCTTTTTTTGGCAGATAATAAAATCAGATTAAATATTACGCCAACAAGTAATATTTTACTTGGAAGGGTTGCAGATATGTCTATGCATCCGATTGGAAAACTGTATCGTAGTGGTGTTGATGTTACTATAAATTCTGATGATGTATTAATATTTGATTCAGATGTATCCAAAGAATATCTACGGCTTTATGAGTCTCAGTGCTTAACTGCAGAAGAATTAGAAAACATAAGAAAAAATGGACTGAAACCTATAATTGTATAGACAAATCCTTGTCAATTACAAAGAGACATTGAAAGAGCCAGTCCATTCAAGGTGCTGGCTCTTTTCAAAATTCAAATCTAATAAAATTGCACGACAACTTAGTGAAAAATGAATACCCATTAGTGTAAAAATGAATAAAACATGTAGAAACGAATAAATATTCATGTTAGTTTAATCTAATAGGCAGAAGGAACACTTTTCCGAAAAGGGAGATAGATTTTTATCGCCCCAAAAGAGAAACTGATTATGCAGACAAATTTTCATTTATATCCACCGGAATACGATCGTACAACAAAACAGCCAATGAAGGATTTCGGGTTCATCGAATCGTTAAAAATCGACTCCATGGTTGTTCTGATCAAAGAAAGCTATCGCGGATTCGCTGATCTGTCACTGGAAAACTATTTTTCCACAGATGAACAGGTTCTTGATTACCGCCTCGGGGTTGTCGAAGATCTTGTTAACAATCCCAATCTGTACGAAACATTCGGTAAGGCTGTATCCATGATCTACAACATCAACGATATGCGCCGCGCGATGAGTTCCGAATTTACCATTGATTCTTCGCTCCGCTCTGTGCGGTACCTGGAATTATATGTGGAAATCGTCACACTGTTTGCCGATAATTTATCACAGGCTGCGCTGCAATCCGAAGGCATGAAAAATTTCCAGAAAGAAATCAATGGAATTGCACAGAGCAGCGAGTTTCAAACGCTAAGCTCTGAGCTTTCCAAGATGGAAACAAATTTCGGATACTTAAAAAGCGTAACGCTTGGCATCAATTTAGACGGAAATCTCTGCCCGATGGAAGCCGGATATATTGCAACCGAAGTGCTCACCGGCATCGGCATTATCGGCTGCTGTGGGCTTTATGTCACACACATCCACGATCTGACACAACAACTCGATGTCTACAATTCCCATCCTGAAAACCGCGGAAAAATTGACAACCTTGTTGCCATGATGGAAAGTAAGGAAGAAGGCACCCGAAGCTACAAGGTGATCCGGACAACCCCGGATGGCTTAAGCTATGCGAAGGATATTGCCAGTCGGTATAGGCTGGATCTGGAAGATATTTTAAAAGAATTGTAAATAAATCTATGGTAAACCTTGTCCCCATCCCAAATTCACTGTCCACTTCGATGGTTCCGTCATGTGCTTCGATAATTACTTTTTGCAATTCAACATAACTGCACCTCCTACCGACTGGCATACAGGATAAATCCAAGTAGTCCGATTACAGCGGCACTTAACTATGCCCGCCAAAATAGAAAACAGCCTGTTGGCTTAGAAAGCACGATAACACTGATACACACGCTCCATCAAAAATCAGAGGTTCCGGAGGACTAAAATCTCCCACAAAAATACCCTCGAAACTGCTCTCTGGTTGTCCTATATTTAACCACTAAAAATTGGGGAAAACGACTCTCATTTAGCCAAATCTGGTCAAACCACATCATCCCGTTTATGTATAAGAAAAACCCCGAAAACCTTGATTTTCCGGGGTTTGTAAACCTTTGATATAGCCTGAACAGTCGATTAACGCTTGCTGAACTGAGAAATCCCACAGGACAAGGGTTTGGCAGAGATAATGTTGCATACTTGTTGTATGCGTAGAACTGTCCACAGAGTTCCAAAACAGCTAATGGTTCTATTATTCTTGCAATCAATTGTCTGCTTAAATATGCTGCGTCATAAAACATACCAATGATATACCGATTTGTCACTAAACTATTTGTTCCTTGCAATAGGGAAGTTCATATAGCGTATCCGGATCAATATCAATGCATTTACAAGCATCTCTATTTCCGCCTATATCCCATGCTAATGTATCATTCATGATCGTACATGTATCAATAAATACCGAAATATCCCTCAATGGTTTGAAAACTTCTTTATCCAACATATTTTTTTCATATCATAACATACAATTTTTCCATCTTCAAAGTAGACATACACTGTGTAGTCTTTCCTTGGTATCACTTGAACTACCTCAGGAAACATAAACAGCACCTCCTATACAAGTGGATTAATTCTAACGTTTTCCCATCTTCATCTTATTACGTATTGTTAGGCGTGCAGA
>VOFK01000850.1_pt1 | contig 31473 bp, 31 predicted proteins | sample 5384121 | NCBI WGS metagenome assembly VOFK01 (sample SAMN12384730, study PRJNA508395) | human gut metagenome | isolation source: healthy gut J | host: Homo sapiens | reverse complement strand
GAGACTTTTTTATATGTGTAATACTGTCTCCTTTTCTCTCCAGCGGGCAATGCGTTATGCCAGATAAGCGGCAGCCAGAACCGTATCGTCGGCTGTGAAAGCTGACAGTCATCAGCTCAAATAGCGTGGCTGACGTTTTGCAACCTTTCGAGACGCATGGGCGATAAGTGCGAAAGAAAGGCAGCAGATTGCTCCCGCAGCTTTATACATGTCAAAATGGTTTTATGATTGATCGATTGCAAAAAAAAATTAAAGAGCAATCTCCATAGTTCCGCTGATATAAAATGTCGTATTTTTGTCCGTTATGGATGAATTCAAACTGTGTAAACTGTAAATGAGAAGGATGAAAAGAAGAATGAAGCAGGGTTCAGCGAACGTGTGCTTTCGGCAGTTGTATGGCGTGCATTCGGCACAGATTCAGCAGGAATTGGAAGCGTATATCGACCCGTGAAAGGAGTGTCTTCCCCCGTTTCTTCAAGACCGAAAGGGCAGTATGAGGGGATAAGCTTGGGAGTGGTGGTACCCAACACCCGGCAGGGTGGCAAGCAGCACAAAGCACGAACCTTTGGGTAATGGCAGCCTTAAGCTTCAGAGCGAATGGCACGAGTGTCGCCTTTGTGCCTTGCTGATGTTGGTGGAGCGATTCAAAAAGAGTGATGAAAGAGGAGGATTTCTGACTTTTACAGCAAAACAGGCCGTATCAATAATGGGATTTGGTCGATTTTTGGTCTGCCCCCCGCATTGTGGGCAGCTGAACAGGAAAGACAAACTTCGTAAAGACCTCTACCGGCTACGGCGGATAGTCCGCTGCTGGGACCAACAGCTGTGGTATCTACCTATCTCTTATCAAAAATGGTGATTTCATCGATATATTAGCCCTTTTCGGAACGGCTGCTCCATCATAAGCATGATGCAAAAGGCGGTAGGATGGATGCTCCGGAGATGGGTAAGCGGGACAAGGACTTGCTGCGCCACCTTGGAGAAGTATTGTGCAGGACGAGATGCCGCGAACGATGTTGCGCTATGCCATAGAAGTTTCCGGAAGAGGAGGAGGCGCAAAAAGGGTTTATGAAGCGCTGATGGGGAATGAAAATCGTTAAACTGTATTTTTTTATGGGTTTGCATTTTTATCTAAAGGTAGGCTTTCTTTGGGGAACAGTAAATACTTTTCCATTTCTATACTTTTTAGAAATAAATTAGCGTTCTTTTGCAGCAAGAACTATAAAACTGCTATGAAACGGGGTCGATTCAGTCATATCACTGGATATATTCTATGTCCAAAGCGGAAAAAAGCCTCCGTCCAAAATGTTGAAGGATAAGGAGGAAAAGGACTATTTGGTGATATATGATATCATTACCAAAAAAAGTAAGCAACTGGATAGTAAAATGTAAGGGGAATTTCATAAGCGCAGGCCCGGTGGGTTCAGTTTAAAAGTCTCTATTCAATATTTGTATGAAAGACCGACGGATAGTTTGCTCACTTTGCGAAAGAAGAAAGATATCTATTAAGACCTAATGAACAATTTGTGTAAAAAGCCCGTATGCTTTACGAACGTTCTTTTTGAAGAATGTTTTGGAGATACTTTCAGACACGATAGAACAAAGCAACATATTAATGAAAATAATGAAGTAGCGACCATTGCCTTAAAAGCTGAGCTGGAATATTTGCTGAAGACTTAATTTCCCGAATTTGGCTGAATCTGAACTCTATCATAAACACTTTATGCAAAATGAAAGCTTTTAAAGAAAACCCGCAAAATTGTAAATGACAGGCTTCTTCTTTGCATAACTTGTTGAAGTACCATATCCGGTTCTATCCGAACTTCAAAACAGAAAGCAAGATACAAGAATGACCTTATGGTTAATGAACTTTCCATAAGCTGCTTTTCCGGAATAGGATGAAAGCCTCTTGAGTTAATGCGAATCACAGACTTTTTCGTCAACTATTTGATGGAGCTGGAGAATAAGGGCTGCCTTGGAATTTTATAAAGAGCTTAGCCGTGGCTGTTTGAGCAGAACCGGCAGTTCTGGTCAGAATCCTCCTATCTACTATTTTATCAGCACTTGAGGGGGTACTTCTATGTTTGAGGGTCTGTGGACAATATGACGAAATATCTTACTCGACACGTTAAAGCTTATCTCGACGCGCTTCTTCATTTGAATTTCGTGAACGCCATTTGCCTTCTTCAGTATGAACTGCTTCCTTTAGTTTAGATATCGGAGATACCTTCTCTGATTGTAAAAACTGATGGCATATTATCAGGTGAAGTCACTTTATGACAAGGGAAGCGTGCGTGCACTCAGTGCGTAAGTGCGATTGCTACTCTATACTGCACTTGCATAAGGTAACTCTAGAATTACAAAGCAGCAAAGAAATACACTAAGCAATGCCATTGTGATCGACAATATAAAGTATCAAATCTCTGATGAGACCATCCGGCTAGTGCGCTTTATACGATTACGTGTGAAATGCATGACATGAGTTTGTATATCATGAATCAGCGTTCTTATCAAGCGTGCAGCCTTTCTTCTCCCACAGAGCATGCTTTCAAACGTGAGCATATCATTCTGTGGTTTCTGAACGGCAAGCATCTTCCAGTTTTGAGAAAAGATCAAAGAAGCTTTTTGGGAGAAAACTTCTTTCCCGAAAGTGCAGGCTTGTGTGGTGATAAAATGCGAGAATCGCCATTGCATCTTTTGCCGACCCGGCCAGTGGATGAAGCCAAGATATTGAAGGAAAGACTTTGTCTCGATACCAGAGCAACGGCATATGCATATGCAAAGAAATCAAGCCTAGCAGAATGTGGCAGAGTGGCATGCCATAAAATACCTTCACTTTATGGTCTCTCTCTCTCTTGTAATATATATAAAATAAGTGGGATAAGAGTACATAAAAATCTGTTTTATATCTATTTATAGAAAGATATATAGTCAGTAATATATATAAATGAATTAATAGTCCCAAAAGCTTTCTCTCTATATTATTTACATTTCATTTGCATAATCTTAATTTTTATATTATGGAGAGAGAGAATCTATTGTTATAAACCAAAAGATTGTAGTCATCGGGAGCGGTAATACGGATATGGTGGTAAAGGCTGGACGTTTGCAGTTCCGTAGAGAGACTGTGGTCATTGGGATGGAGCCTTTTATATGAGTCCTCGTGGAAAAGGAGCCAATCAGTCACTGCAGCCGCGATTAGAGCTGAGGTTGCCATTAATTTCAAAAGGCCCGGCTATGATTTGTTCGCGAGTTGCAAAGCTTTTGGAGCTATACCGTTCTGAAAAATAAATACAGAGTTCATCTTTACGGACCAAAAGAGTCCTTCGTGGGAATATTGCTCTAATTTCTGTGTAGATTCTGTGAGAAAATAGCATCATTGTTAAAAACAGAGCGAGAAGTCGTTCCTTTATCGACCGAAGATATAGATAAAGCAAAAGTAACTGGAGGAGGCTGATATTATACTGATGCAATTGAAGCACTCATTGAAACCACAGAATATGCTGCGCTATTGCCAAAAGTTATGGAATCCTGCCCGGCTTCTGTTCTGAGCAATTCATTTTTGAGTTGTGTGTGCATACCATACTTCCAAATCGATTGAGGCTGAAATCGCATAGATGAGGAAAGTAAGCTTGGCGTGCAGCGAAAGCCATAGGTGAAAGAATAGAGAATGTCGTCATTACATTGATAGGAAAAAGATGGCGCTTATGTAAAGTTGAAAAGGAAAAGAATATACTATTTCCTGCAAAAGAAACAATTGATACTACTGGTGCTGGAGATGTGTTTTTTCAGGGAGCGTTTAGTGCCTATTTGTCCGAAAACCAATACGCTGACAGAATCGGTGGAATTTCCTATTGCGGCAGCCTTTTGCAGTGACATCGTGCGGGTAATAGAGTGCCATTCCTTATAAACGGGAGATAACTTATGAGATAAACCAACCTCGAAGTATTTATAAATTGATAAAATGAAAATTGTAGTTATTGGAAGTTCAAACATGATATGGTTGCAAGTCAGTCATCTTCTGCACTTAGCGAAACAAAGCCTGGAGACGTCGTTTCATGCAGTTACTGGAGGAAGGGCAACTGTTGCTGGTGGCAGCAATTTTGCCTCTGAGCTTGGTCAATGGCTTCCACTTGTAGATATGTATGCGATATTCTGAAAACAGTTCGAGAAAGAAGGTATCATTACGGATTACATCGTGGATGATGAATGCCATCCACGGGTAACGTCTCCTCATCTTTGTATTGATAGTGGCGAAATTGTATTGCAGCTCCTCGAGCTAATTATTCTTTACTGCCAGATGCGGTGATGCGTTTTGAAAAAGTCATTGATGAGTGGATATGATTGCATGGAGATTCCTTATGAAACGCGGAAGAAAGTGGCTTTATTGGCTAATGAGGGGTTGGAAAGTTTTACTTAACTTGCCCTGTTGCCCAACTGATGAAATTGATGAATCTGCTGCCGATTTTGTTGGAGAATGAAGTGGAAGCTTCCTTTTGCTTCCGATATGAGTTATACGGAGATAATCTTGACGAGATAGCTACTGCATTAATGGAATCGAGTATCGTAATGTTATTGTTGTGCCATATGAAGAATAAAAAAGAAACTGTCCGTATTTTTATTATAAAGTAAATGTTGACACAACTGCTGCAGGCTACCTTTTGTGGTGCCTTAGCCGTATTTGTTCCCGCAGAGAGGTTTGGATATTGAGAAGCATTGAATTTGCTAACGTTGCAGCTGCAATCGCAGTTACCCGATGGTGCTCAGTCATCTATTCCTACACGAAGAGTCGGATCGTTTCAGACTTGAGAGGAAATATCTTTATCGTTTAATCTTTAATATTTTTTGTACTATGTTTATTGTCAGCAGTTATACGTTAGCCGTTCTTTTCTGCTTTGTCACAATGATTTGCTGGGGCTCTTTGGGGAAATACCAGAAATTGGCGGAAAAGAGTTGGCGTTATGAGCTCATTATTGGGATTATACCATAGTGCATTCTGGTTGCTTTGCACTTCTTTTGGTATTCAGCTTTAGGAGTTTCTGGAAGTCATGAAGCAAAAGTTTCGAGCATATTCGCCCGTCAAGTCAGACGTCGCGTGCATTTGTAGAGTGTGTGATTTTCAAATCTAATGTCAATACTTTCTATCCGCTTCAGTCAGCTATGGCAAACGGCTTTTCCGTTTGGGTAGCCTGACCGGCACTGGTCGGGAGTTTTTATCAACATCACCATTTTAGTGTCTCCGAAAGTGCATCCGCTAAGTGGTGCAGTGGGTTCTTTCTGTGTGCTGCAGTTTACCGTGTCACGGAATGGCTGCAGGTAAAGGAAGCAAGAATAGTGGCAGCCTTTCATTTTGGGAGCAGTGAAAGGGATTGTTTTACCATCAAGCCGGTGTATTAATGTCCTTTCTATACCGTTTTGCCGTTGTCTCGCCATGGATTTCGAATACTTTTATTTCTCCCGTCAATCGCGGATGGTTACCTCATACAGCAATTTTTCATCTTTGCTGTCGGAATCTTTTTCAGTAATTTTAGAATTTCAATACTTTGGTGATGAAACACCCTTTTGTGGGAGTATCTGTTACTTATAAGGAATATATTTGCGGAAAAAAATAGAAACACATTTGGTTGAGTATCTTAGGTGGATGCATCTGGGGGCTGGGAACGGCTTTGAGCTATATTGCTGCTGAAAAAGGCAGGTACTGCTATTTCATATGCACTAGGGCAGGGAGCTCCTATGATTGCTGCTTTATGGGGGAGTGTTTATTGGAAAGAGTTTGCAGGAAGTCCGCGGAACGAATAGACTTCTGGCAATAATGTTTTTGTCTTCTTTATTTTAGACTTTCACCTCATTATACTTTCAGAGGTAACTGAGGATTCGAGAACAAAATGATTTTATTAATTTAAAACAACACGTATGAAAACATGTTTTATATACAGAGTTTTGCTTTATATGCTGTCCTGTATGCTAGGCATACTATTTTTGCCCAAACTCGTTCAATTTCTGGACTTGTCTCGACAATATTGAAATCCATTGATTGGGGTTACCATTTCGGTAAAAGGAACCCTTTAGGTAGTTACTGATGTAAATGGAGCATATACAAATTTTATAACATTACAGTTGGTCAACTCTCGTTTTTTTCAAAAATATTGCTGCTCTGACAGAAGAGGCTTTTATTTTCCGTAAAATCACAGTACACATCATGTAATGAGCGTGAAAATCCTGTGTTGATGGAAGAGGTCGTAGTTGTGGGGATATGGCACTCAAAAAAAGCATCTCGTTATGGCTCGGTATCCAATGTCTGGTAAAAATCACTTCAAATGAATTTACCTTCTTTAACAATTATATCGAAAGATCCTATTACTGACAGATCAGTGGGAAACCTGTTAATATTTATATTCGTGGTATTGGTACTTTGGGGAATAGAAATCGCTTGTTTTAGTAGATGGAATAGAACGTGATATGAGGCAATCTCAATGTAAACGAAATAGAGAGCTTTTCTGTTTTAAAAGATGCTTCTGCTACAGCTGTTTATGGCGTAAGAGGTGCTAATGGGTAATACTAATTAATACGAAAAGGGGAACTGTTGGAAAAACCGACAGTAGTGTTACGTTCAAGAAGTAGCGATGTTAGTTCCACAAAAGACTTCCCGACTATATTAATGGCTACGAATATGCTCAATTGATGAATGAGGGCTTATATACATTCCGGAAAGGGGGTCACGTTGGAGTATAGAAGAGCTAAATAAATTTAAAGATGGATCCGAACCGTATTTATATCCTAATGTTGATTGGTTAGATGTTATTCTTAAAAAGCGGGACTATGCAGACTGTCCATAATTTGAGTGTCACAGGTGGTGCAGAAAGAGTACGATATTATGTTAATGTCGGTTTCACTATGGAAGATGGAATTTATAAACAGGACAACTTGAACGCATATAAGACAATGCCAATTTACAGAGATACCATTTCGTTCGAATGTGGATATAGATATTACTAGAACTCCGTGAATAGAATTTGGGTATTGGAGTAAAGCTGTGGACGAACGTCATTATCCGAAATAAATTGAATATTTACGCAGCCAAAAAGCGACTTCTCCTATTTCATTTCCTGTGAGTGAATCCGATGAAGTCCCCTCGTGGTTAATACTATATCGGTAGTAAATCCTCCTTGGGGAATGGCTACCCAAATCGATATTCAGCAGATCGGGCATCACAAATGATACAAGCTAACTTTGGCTGAAATGGGATTTTGGGTAACCTCATCACACAAAGACTGTCTGTTAATGGAAAATTTTACTATGACCTTAATATTATACTAAGGCCGAACGTTAAACAGTTTGAGGTAAAAACAAATATTTGGGTAAAGATGAAACGACTGGAGAGGATATGTATGTTGTAATTTGTAAAGAAGGAGTATTAATATAATAGTCACAGCACAGGAAACAAGAGCCTATTATATGGAAGTTACAAAACCATAAAGAAGGTTCAATAAAGTACACATTCTGCTTTCTGCCATGCTATTGGCTTAATCGTAAATATGTTTATCATGGGGCAGGATTCACTTAATCTTCCTTTATAGAAGGCAAGGTGGGCTGGACGTGCTACTTTATGATTATGCTAAATGCTATCTGATTGAGTTTAATTTTGGCTATAACGGTTCGAGAATTTTCCTAATGGACAAAATATGGTTTTTCCCCATCAGCTTCGTCGGTTGGTTGAGTCGAAAAACTTTTGGCACGTAGATGTTATTTTCGCATTTGAAACTTAGAGTGTTCTTCGGTAAAGTCGGTAAACGATCAGATTATAAGTAGATCGTTTTTTATATCTTAGCCACAATTAACAAAAATGCTGCAGGTTATGATTTGGTGAAAAGTGAAAAGGTGGTACGTGGGATGAAGATAAAATGGGTGTTGCAAATATAACTTGGGAAGTTTTTAAAACAAAGCCAAAACAACATTGGTGATTTCAAACCTTTTCAATGATAAGTTAAGTTCTAGAAGCGGATGCTTAGAAAACGAAATGGTATATTTCTTAAAAGACATTGAAAATTTTGTGTTTTTTGGGATATATGCGAGCAATAGCGACAAATCCTTATGGTAATATGCTGGTGTAGTGAAAACCGAGGCATTGGGATAAGAATATTGACCATTATTCAGCATATTAATATAATTTTGCTCGTAATAAAGTGGTTTGAAAATGACGAACCAACACCCAAGTTTGATTATCTATCCACTGATGGTCGACCTATCGGTCAAAAATTACGCGCTGATTGCAGAAGAGGAATTTTCCAAAACGAAGAGAAATAAAAAGCCAGTCTAAAACATACTTTTCTCTCTGTCCATGTGGGAGGAACGATATCAAATATAAAGATGTAAACGGTGACAAAGTAATTACGATTATGATAGAGTGCCACTCAGGGCATCGTATACCCGAAATGACATTCGGCTTTGGTGGAACTGTCGCTTTATAAAGGGTTGATTTAAGTCTTTTTTCACTGGAGCTACTCGTACAAACACCTTTTATGGAAGGTTGGACCATCTGGCCTTTTGTAGAAGGAGCAGGAGTTTTTAATATACAAAGAGTATTATGACAACCGGTGGACGGAAGATAACGAAATGGGAAGCTATCCAGCTCCTTATGAAAATGCTAACGAATAACCAACGTCGTTCTACTCTCTGGATGAAAGATGGCACTTACTTCTGCTTCTGGAAAACAGCGGAATTGGGTTATAACTTGCCTAAAAAAATGCTTAATAAAATTGAGAATTAAAGATATGAGAGTCTTTTATAAATGGTATGAATCTCCTAACGTGGGATAAAATAGATATAATGGATCTGAATCTGATGATGGTTCTGGAGGGTATCCATTAAATATGCAAGTAAATGGTGGGGTACAAATAACATTTTAAATAGGAAAAAACATGAAAAAAATATATATTATTGTTTGCTTGTTTGCTTGGTAATGTCGTGTTCCGATAGTTATCTAGATAAAACTCCCGATGAGGATATGAGTTTGGAAATGGTTTTCAAGAGGAATTATGCAGAAGCCTTTCTTTCTAATATATATTCTTATTTGCCTTTGAATTGACTATGGCTTGATAGTTGGATGGGAAGGATCTTAATTTGAATCCATTTGTAGGTGCTGCCGATGAAATGGAAATGTCATGGAATACTCCCCACAATCAGTTTATGAACTCGAGCTTGGTCTCCTGCGGATGCGGAGACTGGTAACAATTTGGCATTTTGGTGGTGGTATTATGAGGCTATTCATAAAAACCAATCTGTTTTTGAGAATATACACAAGACACCTATGAATGAGGTTGATAAAATAAATGGATTGGAAGCCTAGTTTTATGAGGGCATTTTACTCATTTTATGTTGTTTAGGTATATGGCCCTATCCCTTTGTTAGATAGGTCTATCAGTACAGATGAAATTTTACGAACTTTGTTCGGAGACCGATAGAAGAAGTTGTCTCATTTATTTTGAATGATTGCGAAAAGCTTATCCTTTTTAGATATTTAAGGTAACTTCTGATAAATATGGACGTATCACTTCGGCTGCTGTATTGGCTTTGAAAGCGAGATTATTGCTTTATGCTGCAAGTCCTTTGTACAATGGAAATCCCGACTATGTGGATTTCAAGAATGCTGAAGGAGAGAATTTTTTCCGATTAATTATAACAAACAGAAATGGCGTATAGCAGCTAATGCAGCTAAGGATTGTATCGATAAAACAGAAGCGGCTGGCTACAGACTATATTATTCGGCTCTCAAAGATCCGTTTGAATCTTATTCGGAATTATTCTTGGTAAGACATAACTCTGAAATTTTGTTTGCACGTAGCAGCGGTGAAGGATATTATTTTGAACAACTATGTTCAGCATCCGGTCAAGGTGGATGGGTAGTTGAATCCTACACAGAATTTAGTGGATGCTTATGAAATGCAAAGCAACACGTCCTATCATAGGCTATGATGGTACTGTGCCCAGCGTGCTCAGAATCCAAATATGTTGAAGAGGATTCACTTCGGAGGCACATCCCAAAGGAGTATTATCCTGCTGGTACATGTAATATGTATGTAGGGCGTGATCCGCGGTTCTATGCTTCTGTAATTTTTAATGGTCAACAATGGAGAGGACGTCAGCTGGAGTTCTTTTAGTACAGGGTTAGACCGTGGAGCTGGTCCCGATTTTTTCCATCTACGGGCTATTTGTTGAGAAAATATTCAGATGAGGCCGTAAATATTCCTCAGGGAAGATGGACTCTGAAGACATGGATATTTTTCCGGCTTGGAGAACTTTATTTGAATTATGCTGAGGGCTCTGAATGAGATTGATGGCCTATAGATGATGTATACACTTATATAAATGCTATTAGAAAACGTGCTGGGATGCCTGCCCTTCCCAAAAATTTAACTCGGGGATGAAATGAGAGAGAAAAAGAATCCGCCATGAAAGAAGAATAGAATTAGCTTTTAAAACTCACCGTTACTTTGACTGCCACCGTTGGAAGATTGCAGAAGAAACAGATAATGGGCCAATATTGGGGCTTAGTCGTCATTAGGAACAAGTTTACAAAGATAATACTTTTATACCAGAATGAAAATAAAGACTCGTGTTTTGATGCTCCTAAACACTATCTTTGGCCATTGCAACAATATGAATTGGATAGGGTTCCATGGTTGGTTCAGAATCCTAAATGGTAAAAAATTAAAAATAAACCCGTTGGCGGAATTAATTGATAAAAGAATTTATGTAAAGTTGTGCATATTATTGATATTTAAAATTAAAGGTGACCAAAACTTTTTAATAAATATCGATGCTAACCTATATGCAATATTCGCAAAATTACTGAACATATACAAGCAAGTAGCCGGTAATTTAGTCAATGAATCGCACAAATGCCAAGAAGAAGAGAAGTAGTTCCCCAGATTTTCAGACCTTGAAATAGTGGCATTGAATATGACATCAGAAGCAGCTGGTGGTTGACAGTGAGTCATTGTTGTTTGCAAAATTTTAAAGGCTATAAGCGGTTTCCCAATCTTATATCCACCAGACAATGCAATGACAGGCAATGAAATCACTTCCTCGCTAAATACAATCCGGGAAAAGAATAGCCGCAGAAATGGATGGAGACGAAGATTGTTTCTGCATAGATTCGAAGCCGATAAGAAGTATGCCGTTTTCCCGTTCAAGCGTTGCGGTATGGGGGAAGAAGGATTTTGAAAGCGCGAGGGGTAGGATACTGTGCATCACAAGGAGTGTATTATTACGGATATAAATTCCACGCGGTCTGTGGATTAAGTGGAGTCATCCATTCCTTTGACCTCACAAAGGCAAGTGTATGACATTCATTACTGAAGAGGATGTGAAAGTGGACTATAGTAATTGTACTGTCATAGGGGACAGAGGATATATAAGTGCTCGGGTACAATTGGATCTGTTTGAAACGGCCAATATCAGATTGGAGTACTATACCAGAACTAACAGAAAAAATGAAACCGACATTCCCAGCTTTTTGCCAAAGCAGAGAAAAAAAGTGAAACTCTATTCTCACTGGTGTGTGACAGTTTATGATTATAAGGAATTATGCGAAAGATATGAACCCGGATTGTTTACACAGTTGTCGGGAAGATTAGCACACCCACAATCCTGCAATATATTAACTAAAAATGAGACCTATTGGTAGAGTTAAATATGCGCTAATTTAATTTTCGCTAACGGGTAAAACAAATATGAAAACATTGAAGTGATTATTAAATTGGAATGTATGTATGTTTGCTGTTGGTTCAGCGGCGATCAAAGGCGACTCGTCACAGCCAGCAACGGTCACAATGAGCAGGCTCGTCTTTTTGGTAAGATAAAAGGGAGGTTGGGCCGGCCAGACTATCAGGGTTAGCTTCGGTGGTTATACGAAATTTAGGTATCAAGGAACTTTTATTCAAGATTATCAGACGATTCCTTGGGGGAAGGTTATGTGCAAAGATTGATGGATTCTGGCTTTGATTTATATATTATGACATTACATAGGACCTCACTTTTTGTAGATGTATTGGAGAAAAAAGGGCTACTTGCTTCGGTGAAAAAGCCCACACGCTGTAGCTTTTGCTACGGCAGACTATAATTTATGGCATGCCAATCGGGCTGCGAGGTAATATAGCTCGTGGGTGGACAATCACGGACATTGGTTGAATAACCCACATGCCGATGACATTGATTATCAGATTGAAGCAGATTTTGCCGGACTGATGAATCGGGTATGCTAATTCTGCTTCTCAAATCGAGTGATAAGGTGGGGCATCTTATGTGTTATGGCATTAGCTGGTATGGTGGTGTTTATGTCGGTGCCATGTATAGTCTTGCTTTTTGTGTCTGATGATATCCAGTTTATTGTTACTGAGGCTTTAAAGACGATTCCGGAGGAAAGTGGTTTCTATAAATGTATTGCAGATGTGATAGAGTGGTATAAAATCTATCGATGATTGGAAACGTGCCATTCGAAATTCAGAAACATCATGCGGAAAGAGAGATCGGTTGTCCGGATGGAGTATTTCATCAGTAGATATTGATGCCAAAATTAAATGCCGCTTACATCGTTTTAGGATTATTGTATGGCAATGGTGATTTCACTAAGACAATGGAAATATCAACGCGGGCAGGTCAGGATTCAGATTGTAATCAAATCTTCTGCAGGAGGGATATTAAGGCACAATATTGGCTATGATGCTATCCACGAATATTGGATGAAAGGTTTGAGAGGGGCGGAGAGCAAGAATTTCAAGTATACTTCACTCTGTTTGGATCAGATTTACACTATCAGCAATAAACATGCTTTGGAGATGATTTGCAGGAATGGAGGAAAAGTGGAAAAAGGAGAATGTGACAATTGCCGTACAGGGCCAAGAGACTGTACATTTGGAGCAGAGTTTTTACAGATATGTATCCCACGGCTAAGGTTGAATTGTCTAAACACGATATAGATATACTGACTTTGAGTTTGAGGGTACGGGATTTGTACTCCGTGGGGAGGCTGTTCGTAGGGACATGAATCGGCCGGATGCAGTACTGAAAGTTAATCTGTATCTTGATGGGAAGTTGGTCGAGAAGGCTGCTGCATTTCCGACTCACTTCCATGATCGGCGGTTAGATATATTTTTGGAAATATCAGCTGCCTGAGGGTAAACATCAAGTAAAGTGTAGAAGTCATAAAAGATGGTGCTAATGCTTTGTTGAATTCTTGGGATTATATCGTTTATTCAAAAGGCAAGAAATAAAAGATGATTGTGAAATACTATGCTGATTAGGAACCATATCAAAAACAATAAATAGGTATTAATATGTAACATAGTATTGCATAGGGTAAGGTAAGCAAGATTAGCTTATGGATGATTTTAAGAACTGTATGAATGAGTTTTCTTTCATGCAGTTCTTTTTTGGGTAGGGGAGATAGCCATGAAAAAACTAACTTCTATCGCTTATATCAAAATAAATTAGTTATTTTGCAGAAAACAAAGGAATCTGGAATGGAACAAGAAGATTTTGATATACGCAACCAGCAGCCCGTCACCAGCCGAGAACGTGATTTCGAGAACGCTCTCCGTCCGTTGAATTTTGAGGATTTCAGCGGGCAGGACAAGGTGGTGGACAATCTACGCATATTTGTGAAAGCTGCCCGCCTCCGTGGCGAGGCGCTGGACCATGTGTTGCTTCACGGCCCTCCCGGATTGGGAAAACAACACTCAGCAATATCATAGCCAACGAACTGGGGTAGGCTTCAAGATAACTTCCGGTCCGGTACTCGACAAGCCGGGGGATTTGGCGGGAGTGCTTACCAGCCTGGAGCCCAATGATGTACTTTTCATCGACGAAATACACCGGTTGAGCCCCGTAGTGGAGGAGATATCTGTACTCGGCCATGGAGGACTACCGCATAGACATCATGATAGACAAAGGCCCTTCTGCCCGAAGCATACAGATTGATTTGAATCCTTTCACGCTGGTGGGAGCTACCACGCGTAGCGGTCTGTTGACAGCTCCGTTGCGTGCCCGTTTCGGTATCAACCTGCATCTGGAATATTACGATGATGATGTGTTGAGCGGCATTATCCGTCGTTCGTCCGGCATCCTCGATGTGCCTTGCTCCGTAAGGGCTGCCGCCGAGATTGCGGAGAGCCGCAGCCGTGGCACACCGCGTATTGCCAATGCATTGCGCGGCGATGTACGCGATTTTGCCCAAAATGAAAGGTTCGGGAGTATCGATACGGAAATCGCACAGTTTGCCCTCGAAGCCCTGAATATCGACAAATACGGTCTGGATGAGATAGATAATAAGATACTCCTGCACCATCGACAAGTTCAAAAGGCGGCCCGGTGGGACTGACCACCATTGCCACCGCTTTGGGCGAAGATGCCGGCACGATAGAGGAAGTCTATGAACCGTTCTTGATAAAAGAGGGTTTCGAAACGTACCCCCCCGTGGGCGTGAGGTGACGGAACTTGCCTACAAGCATTTGGGGCGGAGTCTCTATAGTAGCCAGCGTACCTTGTTTGGCGACGAGTGATTCATTAATCATTAATCACTAACCATTAATCATTAAAAAGAAGTGGCCGGATTAAAAATCATTGGCAAAAGAAACTGCCATTTATGGGCTGAGCAGTATTGTGGGGCGTTTCACTCAATTACCTGCTGGTGCCCGTATATACCATGGCGATGTCCGCACAGAGTGGCGGCTATGGCGTAGTGACGAATGTATATGCGTGGGTGGCCCTCATGCTGGTATTATTGACGTGCGGCATGGAAACCGGTTTCTTCCGCTTTGCCAATAAAGGGGAGGATGACCCGATGCGTGTGTACTCCACGACATTACTCAGTGTGAGTATGGGGGGCGCTTACTTTCCTTGCATTGGGGCTGCTGTTTCTCGACCCTATTGCCGGATGGATGGAGTACAGTGAGCATCCCCTTGGTACGTGGGCATGATGATGATTGTGGTGGCGATGGATGCTATTCAAAAGCATTCCTTTTTCGCTTATTTGCGCTACAAGAAGCGTCCCATTAAGTTTGCGGCACTCAAACTGCTGTTTATCTTCCTGAATATAGCACTGAATCTGGTCTATTATGTAGGGATGAAAGGGGATGACGTGGGCTATGCCTTCCTTTTCAATCTGATATGCACCTCTACCATTATGCTTTTTGCATGATTCGGAGTTACGCGGGTTTGCTTATGTGCTGGATAAAAAACTGTTGAAGCGGATGCTTGCTTACAGTCTGCCGTTACTGGTACTTGGCTTGGCGGGTATCTTGAATCAGGTGGCCGATAAGATTATTTTTCCTTTTGTCTATCCGGATGAGGCGGAAGCTACCGTGCAGTTGGGCATTTATGGAGCTGCCAGCAAAATTGCTATGGTGATGGCGATGCTTACAAAGCTTTCCGCTATGCATACGAGCCTTTTGTCTTCGGAAAGAGCCGGGACAAAGACAATAAGCAGGTATATGCGCAGGCCATGAAGTTTTTCAGCATCATCTTTACACTGCTGGCATTCCTGGCTGTCATGTTCTATCTGGATATTTTGCGCTATATCATCGGCCCTGATTACTGGCCGGGATTGGGGTAGTGCCTATCGTGATGGCTGCCGAAATCTTTATGGGTATCTATTTCAATCTTTCCTTCTGGTACAAGCTGATTGACGAAACGCGTTGGGGAGCCTACTTCTCCCTGATAGGTTGCGCGGTGCTGGTAGTGATGAACATACTTCTGATTCCCGATACAGTTATATGGCTTGTGCTGGGCAGGATTCTGTGGCTATGGCATCGCCATGCTTCTGTCCTATTTCGTAGGGCAGAAGAAGTATCCCATTCAGTATGACCTGAAGGCTATCGGTAGTTATGTGCTGCTTTGCGGCAGTACTCTCATCTGGCTGCAGAATATGTCCCGATAGAAAATATCTACCTGCGTATGGTGTACCGTACCGTTTTGTTGCTGGTCTTTTGTGGCCTATATCGTGCGGCGTGATATGCCTCGGCAGCATACCCGTCATCAGCTGGTTGATAAAGAAATAAACTACTGAATAGTAAATCGTCAAATTGTAAATATCATGGATTCTGACAACAGAAATACCTTTGCTATCAAAACTTTTCTGAAAGACTATCTTGATTTGCGCAAAGACAAGGACAATGAACTGAAACTGTAGATTCCATCCGTAAGGGAGTGGAATTCAAAGGAGCCAATCTTTGATTCTGATATTCGCCATATTCATGGCCTCGTTGGGATTGAATGTAAACTCCACAGCCGTGATTATCGGTGCCATGCTCATCTCGCCGCTGATGGGGCCTATCATGGGCGTGGGGCTTTCTGTGGGTTGAATGATTTTGAATTGATGAAGCGGTCTTTGAAGAGCTTCTTGATAACTACGTTGTTCAGTGTGACCACTGCTACCATTTTCTTTCTGGTGAGTCCGTTGCCGAGGGGCAGTCGGAATTGCTGGCACGTACGTCACCCACCATTTATGACGTATTCATCGCCTTGATGGGTGGCTTGGCAGGTGTGACGGCGCTCTACCAAAGAAAAGGTGATTCCGGGTGTTGCCATTGCCACGGCTTTGATGCCGCCTCTCTGTACGGCAGGCTACGGGCTGGCAACGGGTAACGATTTATTTCCTCGGTGCATTCTATCTTTATTTCATCAATTCCGTGTTTATCAGTCTTGCCACTTTCCTGGGCGTGCGCGTGATGCACTTCCAGCGCAAGGAGTTTGTGGATAAGAACCGGGAGAAAGAAAGTACGTAAATATATTGTCCTGATTGCTATCCTGACCATGTGTCCCGCTGTCTATCTGACGGTAGGTATCGTCCAGGATACCTTCTTTGAAGTGCTGCCAACCGTTTTGTCAACGAGCAGCTCTCCCTTTGACATACGCAGGTGCTGGACAAGAAAAAAATCACGAGGGCAAAAACCACGAAAATACGTGTCGTGCTGATTGGGCAGGAGGTGCCCAAGCTTCCATCGCCATTGCCCGCAGCAAGAGATGAAAAGACTATAAGCTGGACAATACCAAGCTGATGGTCCTCAAAGGTATGAACAATGAAAGCGGTGGATATTTCTTCCATCCGTGCCATGGTGATGGAAGACTTCTACAAGAACAGTGAGCAGCGTCTGGTGGAACAGAAACAGAAAAATTGCCACACTGGGCAGAATTTGGAAAGATACAAAAACCTTCGATGAATTGGGCAAGAAGATTATCCCAGAACTGAAAGTGCTCTACCGTCGGTAAAGACCGTATCAATATCTCATGCGATTGAACTGGCGGTAGATTCTGTACGGTTGGATACTGTGACCCTTGCCGTCTTGAAAATTCGGCAAGCATCCGGGTGCGCACGAGAAAAAAAAAAGATTGCGGAGTGGCTCAAGGCGCGTACGGGTGCCAAGCAATTGAGGCTGATTACTGAATAATACAAAATTGACGGAATGAAAATAAGATTTATACTGATAGCTGTCTGCTTCCTTTTTTCTCTGCCGGGACAAGCGGAATAATACAAGAATTGGGATGTGGATGCTGGGAAATCTGAACAAGCAGACAAGGATGCCATGACCATGAAAAGCAGACAGGCCATTTGCAGATGTCTGTCAACAAGCTATAATACGAAACGCCTGTCTCTGAAGGATGCGGTAGTCAGCTTCGGAGGCTTTTGTTCCGGGTGGTGGTGTCCGGGGACGGGCTGGTGTTTACCAATCATCACTGCGGCTTCAGCAGCATACAGCAACACTCGTCTGTGGGCACGACTATCTGAAAGACGGCTTTTGCACGTCTTAGTGAAGAACTGCCTAATCTCGAACTTTACGTCCGCTTCCTCTTGCACCAGCAAGACGTGACCCGTCGGTACTTGGAGCAGTAAAAACGGATATGAACGAATCTGAGCGTACAAGTGTAGAATTCGGTGATGCTGGTCGTGGCGAAGAGGTTTCTCGTAAAGACTCCACGCTGACGGCATTGTGATGCTTACTATGGAGGCAATAATTCTGGCTTTCCGTTTATCACGCGACTTCAATGATGTGCGTCTGGTATTTTTGCACCCCCCTTCTTCAGGTGGGCAGAAGTTCGGCGGACACTGACAACTGGGTATGACCACGCCATACGGGCGACTCGCCGTATTCAAAAATCTATGCCGGCAAAGGCAACCGTCCGTCCTGCCAGAAGCTACTCTCCGACAATGTTTACCATCCCAGTACGTGGCTCCGATATCCTGGACGGCTATCGTGAGGTTCGCTTCTGCTATGACGATGAGCTATCCGGGCGGTAGGAACGCTATCTTTCCTCTTTTTGGCATCGAAGAGATGATGACCACCAACTGCAGCTCAGATAGATGTCCGTGGTGTGAAGCAGGCCATCGGAAGCGTGAAATGGATAGCCGTGACAGCATCCGCATGAAAGTACGCTTCCAAATGCGACGAAAGTTCCAATTATTGGAAGAACAGCATAGGAGTGAACCGCACCATCAAGAAACTGCATGTGCTGGACAAGAAGCGTGCCATGGAGACCGAACCCGTCGCTGGATACAGCAGACACCGGAGGAGCGGGAACATCTGCTGCATCTTTTTCCGACCTGGAGTTGAACTACAAGAGCCGCCGTGATGCGTTTATCGTGCCAGAGCTTACTTTGCCGAATCTTTCCCCGAACGGTCCGGAACTGGTGCAGCTTGTTTTGTCCATCCTCAACTTCGACTTTGAGGGGAAGAGAAAACGGTGGTTGCCAATCTGAAAGCTATCGTTGAGAAATATGCCAATCTGGACTTGGGCATTGACAAGGAAGTGTTTACAGCACTGTTGAAAGAATACCGCTCCCAAGTGGATTCCACCTATCTGCCCGAGCTCTACCAGACGATTGCGACAGAATACGGAGGTAACGAGCGTACCCTATGTGGATAGTCTTTATGCCCGCTCAGGAGCTGACCACCCCCGTGGATTGAAGCGTTTTCTGGAGCAGGACACCACCTATCAGATATATAATGACCCTGCCATCAACTTGGGCATCGACCTCATCACGAAGCTATTCGAGATGAATATGCAGGTACAGCAGGCTTCCGGTGAAATCGAGCGGAATGAACGTTTGTTCAACTCTGCCGTGCGACGTATGTACGCATCCCGTAACTTCTATCCCGACGCCAACTCCACCATGCGTTTGAGTTTTGGCACTGTCTGCGGTTATGCCCCCTTCGACGGAGCGGAATATGATTATTATACCACCGCGAAAGGTATTCTGGAGAAAGTCAGAGCCCATGCAGGCGATGTGGATTCTGAAGTGCAGCCTGAGTTGCTATCCCTTCTTTCCCCCTCCGGTGATTTCGGTAGATATGCCGATGAGAAGGGAGAAATGAATGTCTGCTTTATCTCCACAATGACATTACGGGAGGCAATTCCGGCAGTGCCATGTTCAATGCCAAAGGAGAACTTCTGGGGCTTGCCTTCGATGGGAACTGGGAAGCCATGAGCAGCGACATCCTTTATGAGCCGAAGATGCAGCGTACCATCGGGGTAGAATGTACGCTACATACTGTTTATGATTGAAAAGTATGGGAAGGCAAGGAAATCTGATTCAGGAACTGAAGCTTGCCAATCTAACGTGTGCCCCCTGCCTATACTTTTATGGGTGATATTTTCTAAATCACTCCACGGATACGGTCATCGAACAATGCCGAGAGTGCTGCGCTTTGCCCCTTCGCCCATGGCAATGACTATCTGCTTATGTAGGGAACGATCGATACATCCCCCTACCGCATATATACCCCCGGAAAGTGTGGTACGGCAGAAAGCGTCAATCTTAATCTCGGTCGGAGTCGTTTCCAGCTTGTTGCGGAAAGGGAGCGCTGTTGGCTGCCAAACCGATTTGCACGAAGATGCCGTCTCAACGGAAGTCGCGTTCCTCGCCGGTAAGGCGGTCCTTGATGCGATAGAGTTACTTTTTCCCGCTCATCAACCAACTTTTCAATGGTCTGCGTGTGACGCAGAGGTAAAGATTTACATTCGGCAGGCTCCGGGTTAGCTTTCTGCTTTGCAGCGCTTGCGGTCGGCTTTCAGTGTATCAGCAGAAATTCGAATACCGTTGCAACTTCCGTGCCGCCTGCCAGTGTCGTGATGGCAGCTTCAATCCTCGAGAGTCCCTCCACTCAGCAACCGCCAGCATGCTTGCCTTGATAGAACGGGACCGTCGCAATGCGACAAATGCCCGGACATGCCGCGTCCTATGTATTCCGCTTCGCCCTCCACATTCAGTTTTGCTTGCCAGCCGCCTCAATGATTGGCCGCCGGATGCATGGAACACCTCGCCGCCGTGTGGGAGCACGCTTCTTTCTCCGTTCCCTCGCAACTTCTTATTTTCTCTATCTCACGCCTTCCTTCGAAAATACTCTCAATCGGATGAGTGCCTCTAAGCGGGATGTGCGTTGGCAAGTGCGTCTGCGCAAGAAGCCCGCGCGCACGAGCATAAGCGTTTCATGCCCACAAACTCTTTTACCTGTCCCGCCTATGCGCATCGCCAAGCAATCACTGAATACCTCTTCGAAAGTACTGGTATTCTCCTTGTGAGTACTCACAGTACTCTGTACAAGTACTGTGGACGTTCAGGAAAGGTGGGCTTTCTATGGTGTGAAAGTGCTGCTCCTCCTGATTATTTTCATCAAATCTTTTCCAAGGTCAGCTGCTCGGCTTCAGGCTCCTTCTTCCACTTGGCATGGGCAGACTTCTCCATCGTGTGTGGCAAATAAATCTGTGAAGCTTTAATTTCTGCAGCAGCTTCGTCGGTAGCATTGTCCGATGTTGTTGTCCGTATCTCGGCAATCTTGATTTACCCTCGGATTTACGAGGAATGCCATGACATGCCATGCCTTCCTCTTCTTCAATCATCGAGCGAAATGCGCGGCTCAGTACGCCTGTGGGTCGGCAAGCATGGATTAATCTTGCGGATGTTGAAGCATATGCCTTGTGCACAAAGTGCGAGTCTGTGGCTTGAATATACTTCCAATGGTTTGAATTGGTATTTTGCGAGCGTTCACCAGTTGGTAGGGCATTGAAGGTAAAGTCTGCCGGATAGAAAATGGCCCATTTACCTTTACGTCTTCGTGGGATACTGTTTTGAAACTTCCGTTTGGAAAGCCTGAACCTGACCAGGAGTTGTGAGTTGATGATCGGTTCCATAATTTTTTCTTTTTTGAGGTTTAGTTTTGTTTTACCAATGCGAAGATTGTGCAGACAGAATGTAGAATACAGTTTTGATGATGAAAACCGACCTTTTTTGTTTGCAAAATATAGCATTTTTCCTGATAGAACAAAAATCCGATTGAAAGATTTTATGGTGAGCGATACGTATGTAAAATTCATACGACTGCTTGAGTTGCTTTCTGTGTGAGAGCATTTCCTTTGCACGGCTGATCTCCTCAACTTCAGCACTTCGAGCAGCGTGTGGCGGATAAAGCTCTTATTGGTCAGCAGCACGACCTGGCGGGTGGGGCAGGATGGGCGAAGGAACGTACCAGCTCTTTTCTGGCATCGCCCAGTTGCAGAACGCTGCTCGGGGATGAAGCGTCACGCCTTTGCTTCGCTTTCTACCAATGCGCATAAAGTTGTCTCCATGCCGCGATAAGCTGGCTGGCATCGTGCCGACTTCATCTTGGCAGAAACGCACCAGCGACGATCGCGGAAGCTAATGGCCCCTCGTCGAGCAGCCGCTGCTCCGCCGTTCAAAGTCGAAGCGTCGGATTACCTTCGTTGTTGAAGAGTGGCGTCTTCAGCGACACGTAGGCAAAGAACTGTTCATAGAACAACGGCGTTCAAGCTGCAACTCTTCCATACCTGCCAGACTCGCTACGTGATACCTGCATCTATTTCTCCCGTCTGCGGCTTTCTTGATGTCGTTTGTTTTCTACTGACTCACCCGGCGTCGAGGTCGGGTATTTCTTCATCAGCTGCGGAAAGAAACGGGGCAGGAGGTAAGGAGCCATGGGAAAGTATGCCCAGCTTGAAAGTGCCGGTCAGTGAAAGCTTTTTTCTTTCTATAATATTCTTTTATACGGTTGGCTTCTGAACCAATATATTTCTGTGCTTGTTCTATGATGTGACGCCGGACGAGTGGGGCATACCGGCTGCTGGCTGCGGTCAAAAAAAAGTGTCCAGTTCCTCCTTCCAGTTTCTGAATCATGGCACTGAGGGTGGCTGTGTCACGCGGCACATATTCGGCTGCTTTGGCAAAGTGGCGGAACTGGTTGACGGCAAGGATGTATTCCAATTGTTGTAAAAGTCATGATGAACAAGGCATTTGAAGGTTATGTATAAAGTTCGTCTATGCAAAAGATAGAAATTATCTGTTTGACAAGCCTTTGATTTACCCCTTTATCTTTGCAATACCAAAAGAAAAATAGTATAAATATTTAAAAAACAATAGAATTATGAAAACTTTAGATTAGCTTGCATTGAATGAAAAAGAAAAGTGGCTGGCGTAGCATCAGCATTGCACCACTATTGGCCGTTACCCCCCGGTATTATTACACCACTTGCGCGGTATGCACTGGAACATCGGCGACACGGCTTGTGCTGCACGAGAAGTTCGAGAGTATGTGGGCGACGATGTCGCCGAGAAGTTGGACGAGATGCCTGCAGAGCGCATCTTTGATGCTGCGGCGTGCCCGAGAACAAGTTCAGTGAATACCGGCAGCCAACGTGAAGGAAGTGCTCGACACTTGCGGCAGTGAGGCTGTGGACCATATCCGAGACTTACGGCTACCCGATTGGTGGCAAGAAAAGAGAAAAGCGTAATTGAACTGGCAAATGAAGCTGGCGGTGATGACGACGGCAGATTTGATGACCGGCTACCCGAAAGAGCAGGAGAAAATGGTTTGATGCTCGTTGCATTCCAGTACGAAAAGCTGCACGAAATAAAGGATAAAGAGTCGTGAAAAAGGAGATAGGGTGATAAAACGAGGATGCTGCCGGTTTTCTCACCAATACTATAGTTTATATCACTTCTTCTTCATTGTCCGTCTTGCCCACGCTAACTACTGAAGTCGGGCTCTGCCATCCTTAAAGTCATTGTTGCCCTGGAAGAAACTGTTTCCAGTCATCGCTTTGCCTGCCACGAGCTTTGGGTAACCCACTCTTCGCGGCTGGAGCTTTTTTTCTTCTTGTCGTTTTGCAGAGACTTTCGGCCTTTTCGCTGCGTTTGCCGGTGGCATCGTTCCGTTGCCGTCTTCACGCCCCAGCCAGCTGCGCTTCTTGCTGTCAAATCTTTTTTTCCCATAGCTTCCGGCTGTACTTCCCGTTTGCCCCTCCAGGAACCTCACTTACCCTCGTCTCCGGCAGCCTCTACGGATGCTTGCAGCCGTTCAGCTGGCGCAGTTCCGGGGCCTTCACTACATTGGTTGCTTCGCTTTCCTCCACTTCGAAGAAGGGAGACTTTTCTATCATCGGGTCAATTCGTCCCAGCTCACACGTCCACGTGTGTATTGTTGTTCAACAGGCTGATTAATTCGTTGGGGGAAGAAGTTGTCCATTTTACCGGTGATGAACAAGCTTGGTAGAGCAGGGTTCTGCTTTTGCGGCTGCTACGATGCGTTGCGGATGCGCCCCTCTCGCCACTTCTTGCTTTCCCGCAGCTGCACCAGTTTGCTGTCTCTATCTCGTCACGGCCGCGATGGCCAATCCGAGGGGAAACTTGATTTGAATTCATCGCCGTTTTAATGCGGTCCTCTTTGCTCAGCCGGTCCAGCTTGCGGTAGATGTCGGTCATAAAGTCACGGCATTTCCTCACACCGTTCACTTTCACCTTTTCAAGATCGTCTATCACTTTGAGCAGTTGCTTTTCGCATATCTGTTTGCCGGTGGGCATTTCGCCTGCAATGAATTTCTTGCCGATGATGCGCTTTCAATCTCGCGCATTTGCCTTTCTCTCGCAGGTTGATGATGGCGATGGAAGTCCCGGTTTTGCCGGCACGTCCCAGCCGCTGCGTGGGTATAACTCGGTGTCATCAGCGGGCAATCCGTAGTTGATGACGTGTGTCGGAGTCGTCGTCCCATCGAGGCCGCGTGCGGCGCAACGTCCGTAACAGCCAGCAGTTGTAGGTTGCGGATGCGGAACTTTGCATCATCGCTCACGCTGCGCTTGACTCAGTTCGCCGTGCAGCGGTCGGCATTATAACCTTCACCATCAACTTGTCAGCTATTTCCTGCGTTTCTTTTGCGGGTACGGCAGAAGATGATGCCGTATATCTGCGGATAGTGATCACACGTTTCCGGGGCAACATACTTGTCTTTGGCATGTACACAGAAGGCTACGTGTTTCACGTTGCTGGTGCTTTCATTTTGCGTCCGATGGTGATTTCCTTGGCATCGCGCCGGTACTTGGGAATGCGTGCGATTTCCGGGCTCATGGTAGCGGAGAACAGCAAGGTGTTGCGCTCCTGCGGCACATCGGCGAAATGGCGTTGATGCTTTGTCTGTTAATCCCATGTTCAGCATTTCGTCCGCTTCGTCCATTACCACGTTCTGTATGGTGGCGAGGGACACGGTTTTTGCGTTCCATCAGGTCAGCAGTCGTCCCGGTGTGGCTACGATGATGTGTACACCCCGTTTCAGGGCGCGTATCTGGCTTTCGATGGACGAGCCTCCATATACGGGCAACACTCGCAAGCCATCGGTATATTTAGAATAATCGTTCAAGTCGCCTGCTATCTGCAAACAAAGTTCGCGGGTGGGGGCAGAAATAAGTGATTAAATTCGGTTGTTGACGTTAATCTTCTGTATGAGCGGCAGGCCGAACGCTGCGGTCTTTCCTGTTCCTGTTTGTGCCAGTGCTACTACATCATTGTTTTCTCCTAAAAGGTAGGGAATTACTTCCTCTTGTACCGGCATGGGCTGCTCGTAACCCATTTCTTCGATGGCGCGGCGTATCTCCGGCGACACACCGAGCTCTTCAAATGTCTTCATTAAATCTTCATATCTTTATCTTTATATTTCGGGCGCAAAGATAGTGCTTTTCAATGGATGGTTGATAATTGATGGTTGATAATTATGCAGTACATGATAAAAATCGTTTTTATTGGCTACTCGTATCCATTATCCATTGTCGTTAAAAAGAATGTCTTTGCAGTCTCTTTCTTTCTTCTTTTGTCAGACCGATGCTGCCTCTTTGCAGGTAGGTGTCCGGTATCTCCATACACCTTCGTTCCATTTCTTCGTGGCGGCATTCGAAATCGCGTGCCGAAGAGGGGTGGTGATGGCCTCTTGCCGGCGTGCCGGGAGCTGGTAAGGCGTATCGGGAGGCCGCCGGGATGAAGTAGTCGTTTGCTGAGGCGGTGGTCTTCCCATGATGATGTCTTCATTCCACTCCAAGGGAGGCAGCACAAGTGCCGATACGATGCCTGTGCGCCCTTGCCCGACGAGCAATGGATAACGACTTGGGATAATTGTTGTCCAGCAGAGAATATCGAAAAAATCCGGCGAGCATTATTCTTTGGTGTACTGATGATGAGCTCGCGGTTCATCTGCTCCACGATTCATTAAAGACTTTAGTGTCAGCTCTTGATTTTCTGTTCCTGCACCTTTTCAGGATATACTCCATGTCGCCGGTAGGAATGGGGATATGGATCACCCCAATTCCTGTTGCAAAAGGGCTTTTTCTCTTTTCCGCTTCGACAGATGAACGCAGGTCGATGATGACCGCTTTATGCCTATGTTCTTGACTCTTTGCGCGCGAGACACGGTTTCAGCTTGTCTATTTCGGCAGAAACGATATAAACGTACCCCAATGCACTTTTTTTTTTAGTGGGATAGGAGGAATAGCCTCCCGGAGTCCCAGGGAGAAGTTCTGTATGCCGGGGATGTTGGTGATGTTGCAGGTGGCAATCTTTACCCGGTATTTGTCGGCGAATACAAGGGTGTAGTAGTATCGTTGTAAGGGTCGGTAGTGATGACAGTCATCTTCGGGTCCGGAGATGTTGGCAACAACAGCAGGACATCTTCGGGGGATATGGTCGGGATTGGTCGAGCATATACCTTCATTTCCGCTTTGAGGGGGGCCATTTCCCATTTTACAATGCAGTTGCCCACGTTGTTTTTCTTCACATACAACGGAAATATGAGGGGAAGTGCCGCTGGAAGGGGAGCAGCACTGCCAAAAGAAACAAACAGAGGATTAAAATAAGTTCTTATACATAATTCGTAACCTCTCCCCGATGTCGTCAGTCACAAATATATGTAATTTTACCCACAGAAGGTAACAGCAATGCCAAGCTTTTTATATTTCTTTTTTGAACTTTGCAAAAAAACTGCTATAGATTCTTTCGTGCAGGGTTGGTTTACAGTTACATCAGAGACGGGAGGATTTAATGGGGGGGGTTTCCTTTAGCGGGTTTCTGCATCCCGACAACATGATATGGTTGAGTTGTTTTCCTACTTCCCACGGTTTGTATTGAATTTGTTCTTTCAGTTTTACTTCGATTTCTCTATAGACATACAGTTAATTTACTCTAGCGTATGGATTAAAGGTCGTAAAATTGAAGTATAAACTCTTGGAATTACTTTCCTGTGTCTGGGCTTAGTAGCATGGTTATTGATAACTCATCTTTCCCATTTCATCTGCCATGGCTTTGGTGAATGCTTGGTCTACAATGAGATCTTCTTGCCAACTCATGGAGCTATCGTATTCAACCACCTTACTGTTCAACTACCAATATATGCTTTTTTTCCGATGACATATACAATATCTTTGTATGTTAATTGTTACTCACTTATTATAAAAATTACAAATTGGCTGCGTCATCTACATCACATTGATACGTATAACGTCTACATCGAAAGCTAGTAGTCTTTTTATAAATAATAAGTTTCCCAAAGTGATTCTTCTGTTCTGATAGGTTTGTCTGACGCTGCAAAGGGGTAGATGTATCCTATAGAAACATTGTAATAAGCAATAGTCTTTTCATTCGTCACAATTTTTTGATTTGTTAATTTTGTATGTTGCTTACATTAGCGAAACCAGAGGAGTGAGTTTCCCTTGGGGCTTTGCATCCATGCCAGCATAATGTAGTTGAGTTGTTTTCCCTTCCTCCCATGGGTTTGAAATGAATTGTTCTTTCAGTTTTACTTCGATTTCCCTATATACATGTAGTGGCACTTTGGCGTATGGCTCAAAGGTGAAAAAATTGAAATTCACTTCCATTACTTCTCCCGTATTTGACCGAGCAACATGGTTATCATAAAAATTCCGTTTTCCCCAATTTCATCTGCCATGGCTTTGTGAATGCTTTCTGGTCTACTATGAAATCTGCTGACTCACATGGCCCGTCATATTCACTACATTGCTACCCAGCTGCCAATATATGTCTTCCCGTGTCTTTATACACAATTTTTCGTATGTCGTTGTTTCTTTGCGGTTATAAAGAAATACAAACTGGCTACCGTCATTTACGTCGCATTGGTACGTATAAATCATCTACCTCGAAAGTGGTGGTCTTTTTTTATAAATGACTGTTCCTTCAAGTGATTCTTCTGTTCCTGATAGGTTTGTCCTGTGCTACAAGGGTAGATGTATCTATAAGCAGTGTAATAAGCAATAGTCTTTTCATTCGTCACAATTTTTAGTTGTTAATTTTATGTTGAAAAATATTTGGTGATAACCGAATACTCTTTAAATGGATAATTGTCGTATCCTTCTTGACGGAAAGCATTAACGACATTATTAGATACTTAGGTTTCAAAAAGATATCCAAGAATGAAGTTGTAACATGACCTTGATTTACATATTTATCAATGAAGATTGTTGCTCTTAGGCCGTTGGCTTTTTTGCATATTTATCTTCTTTTTTGACCGTCCACTCGCGCTCCTTTGTAAGAACAGGTGTGCGCATAGTGCCTTCTATCTCTCTGTTCATCATAGAACTTTTTGAACGATGATATAGGCTCGTGAGGTTTGAAAACATGGAACATTTCATGCAAAAAGTTGTTTACTTCAATTCTTCCAAATCATGTGTGCAAGGTATGCTTTCTTCCCAATTGTAGGAATACCCTTTGCCGAAATCAATTTCAGATTGATTTTTGTTGTTTTTGACTTTCTCTTTCAGTTGGCTGTATGGGTCTCCTCCCAAACAGTCTTCCATGATTCGGGCTGTCATGTTTTCGGTGATTGCCAAAAAGCTTGAGTCTTGGTCGGCTTCTTTCTTGAATATATTTCCTGCCAGGTGCCCGATGAAGAGCCAGAACACTCAAGAACTCCTCAATCCACACATCGCCGCTTCACTCCTCCACCACTGTTCCGAATTCTATTATTTATAAAGGCATCATCCACCCAATATGACTAACATGATTGGTATGGCTGTATTCAGCTGATTATTTGGGTCCGATATATACATCCCAGCATTGGGTGACAGTTGTGCGAACAGGTCTGGGCATGAGGCTTGAATGAGTCACTTTGCATTCTCTTCATAAAATACTAGACAGCTTAACAAGTCGAATATGAACACTTGGTCGCTTTCTCTTATGAGTTCGTCATCACGCTTCAATGGAAAAAAACTTCATCCATCCGTCTTTGATGTGCAACGCAGCCAGATGGCATCGATGCAGTGTGGCTTGTCAAGGCAGTGAGGGGAACAGAAAGATGCAGGTCTCTTCTCCAGTCAGGTGAAGTTCAGAGAGAGTATTGCCGTATTTCAACAGGAAAAAAGCGGTGAAATGCTTTTTCTTCTTCCACTCTGCGTAGTGCGGAAATCACGGCTTTTTAGGGTAGAGTCGGTGTGGCAGGCAAAGTTTTCCGGCTTGAATAACGCTTGCCGGGTCAACAGGACATCGTTTGCCGGGAATCGGGGTTGATAGAAGGATTCTTCTGTTTCGCAAAGAGGCAGTATTCCTAAAAAAAGAATGCACAAAGGCAAGGCAGATGTTTTGCCATTTCTGCTTAGGAGGGGTTGGAGAGTGCTGTCTGCTTCCTTTTTTGTATTCATAGCGCGAATGCTTAAGGTATAAAGGATAGACAAATAAAGCAAAAAAAAGCAGAAATGAAAGGAAAAGCGGGAGAATTTTTTGTTAATCCGGAAAGCTGTTCTACCACAGATTGCATGGATTTTCAGGCCATGTAATCTGTGGTGAACACCCTTTTGTAAGGGTGTCTATGGCTGGTATTTTCGTGCTTCTGCAAATTCCTTTGAAACGGAGTTGTTGAAACTCTTGCATACCTCGGCGGCAAACTCAATGCCGTATTGGATAACTTGGTCCCAAGTAGCCTCGTCCATGGTATCGAGGTCCTCGTAGCGTACATTATGTTTCAGCAGCCCGAAGATGATGCCTGCGTTGAAGTTGTCTCCTGCACCGATGGTGCTGACCGCCTCCAGTGGGGGGATGGAATATTCCTTGGAAATCGTGCCGGTGCGCAATGAAACCTGCTCCGCGCCGGCTGTGCAGAGGAAGTTGCGGCAGTAGAACTTTACTTTGTCTTTTGTATATCTTGTCGGCCTCCTGCAGGCCCCACATATAGAAGAAAATCCTCTTTGCGAGCCGCGTACAATGTTGGCGTATTCCAGATTCTCGATGATGGTGGGAGCCAGCTTGATGGCCTCCTTTTATGGGACGAACGGAAATTGGGATCGTAGTAGATAATGGCATGCATGTCGTGTGCGCGTTCCAGTAGCTCCACCACTTTGTCGCGCAGTACCGGATTCCAGGGCATAGTACGACCCATGATTCTGCGGATAATTCGTTTTCCCACGTCAGGCGCTGCTTGGGGATAATCTTTGTAGAAGATGTATTCCGCATCGCTCCGGTTGTTCAGGAAAGCAGAGGATACGGGGGACTTCCGTCGGGGAACATTAGTGACATGGTCTGTGGGAATATTGTTCGCGCATGAAGTTGAGGATGATATTGCCCACGTGGTCGTTGCCTGCTTCACTGATAAAAGCATGGGAACACCGGATGTCCCAGTGAAACGATGCCGTTGAATCGAACCGCCTGAACGGCTGCCGGGGCTGCGTTCGCCACGGAATATGATGTCCAGTAGCGGTTTCTCCGATACCTATTACTTTACGCATAGCGATCTTGATTTTTTTCTCTCCGAGGTAACCGCCGCATGGCGCTTGAGAAGTCTTCAATGGTGAATCCGGTCTGTTTCATGGTCTGTACTACCAGGATGTCGCCGATGACGGTCATGGCAGTGGTCGAAGTCACCGGGCGTCATGCCCAATACGCATACTTCTTGGGGTTTTCCAGCAAGGCATACATTGGATTCTCGTGTGCCGAGGGGGCTGTCGGGGTTTCCGGTGATGACGATGAACTTCAGTCCCGGGTTCAGGTTATGTGCCAGCTGTGTCAGCTCCACGATTTCAATGAGTTTTGCCCGAATTGAGATGAGCTAGCAACAAGTCGTTCTCCTGAGGATGCCGAGGTCACCATGCTGTGCTTCGCTGGGGTGCAGGAAAACGGACGGAATACCGGTAGAGCAGAAGGTGGTAGTGATACCATGGCTATCTGTCCTGCCTTGCCCATGCCCGAAGTTACAGTTTTTTTGCGGTGCACTTGTTCTACGATGAGTTCTACAGCTCTTTCATAAGCGTCCGTCACCGGAATGTTCAGTACGGCTTTGCGCCCTTTCTGCAAAAGCCTTGAATGGACAACCATGTATCGCATGTGCTAATTTTGATTAATGCTTAAAATCATAGCAATTGCAAATATCTTGGTAATTTTCATAACTGCAATAAGTTTTATTGTATTTTTGTCGCCTCAAATAGTTTGAAACGTCAGAATGAAGAACTTTAAAAGAAAATTTACTGCCAACTTTCAATCAATATATCTCGCCGAATGGCATGCATCATTCACGAACCCTCAGCCCAGTGCCGGTTTCGCCAGATGCGGGTACGCGCGACGAGCTTGAAAAACGAGGGTATGGCGCAGCTTTTGGAGCACCTTATATTTAAAGGTTCCCGCCAAGCGCAAAGGCATGGCATTCTGAACCGCATGGAGAATGTGGGTGGCGACCTCAACGCTTACACCAACAAGGAAAGAGACGGTGATTTACTCTGCTGACCGAGCATTTCGGCGTGCCTTCGAACTGGTGGATATTGTATTCCACTCCACCTTTCCGCAACGCGAGGTAAGAGAACGAGGTGATTATCGACAGGAGATACAATCCTACGAAGACAACCCTTCCCGAGCTAATCTTCGATGATTTTTGAGAGACTTGATATTCGGGGCATCCCTGGGACGCAACATTCTGGCAATCGAGCAGTTAAAGCAGGTTTCTGCAGTGAGGATGCTGCCGCATTCACTGCCCGCTTCTACCATCCCAACAATATGGTTTTTCTTTGTTCTGGGCAATCTGAGGTTTCAGAAAGAAAGTTGTGCTTGTGGCAAAGCCGCTTCTGGCGGATAACCACCGGCAGCACCGGTGCACATTATGATCGAAATACTCACTGCTCACACTTTTATGCTGCCCCGAAGCATCTTGTAGTGCATA
>VOFK01000730.1_pt1 | contig 31480 bp, 45 predicted proteins | sample 5384121 | NCBI WGS metagenome assembly VOFK01 (sample SAMN12384730, study PRJNA508395) | human gut metagenome | isolation source: healthy gut J | host: Homo sapiens | reverse complement strand
TACGGATAAAGACAGCCGCACCCGTATGGTATCTCCTTCTCCCTGCAAACTGTAAGAATATCTCATTAATGCTTCCTCATAGATACGGCAATGTTTTCTGATTCCGACTCACTGCACCTGCTCTCTACCTTTGAAGCTTAAGTGGGTATCTGGTCGCATATCCAACAGGGCTATGTTGCTCGTGGGATTGAAGGGACAGCACTTCATTAAGATTATGATGATCCAGCTGTTCCTTTTACCACCTGCTTGATGTGACTGAGAGTCTACCACCATTCCGTCCGCATTCAGCTCTTTGGAACGGCAGCTAGAGCAGTGATAATCCAGTTGCGACCGTGCAGATTCTCACACTTACTGCGATAAGAAAGTTTCAGGCCATGGGCAGCCGACACTTTCCATACGTTTGATGACTGTGTAGCCATATTGTTAATACGCTTAATTAATATAATAAGTTGCCGCATCTAATGTCACCTCGATGCGACGGCAAAATTACACTTAAGATTTATCCATTTACTTCCCTAACTTATTCGTACACACACAAAGAATTGGCAACCTACGCCTCTGCACTGCCACTCGGGGGTATTGGCTGTTCCCTTATCCGGCAACGCCCGCTCACAGCGTAGAAGAACCGCCACGTCCAGATTCAACGCATCCTCCCCGCCCAATATACGAATCATATGGGCAAGCTCGAGATATTGATACCTTCCGCTTTTCCCTTCCGACGTCCGTCAACAACAATAGCAGGATTTTTCCTTCTCTTGTCAGCGCCACAGCACTGGTGGGGATGCTTTGGTATCTACAAAAATTCCGATTAGTCCCGGACAAGTCGCACACTTGCCCGTCCTTCAGCATCAAAGGGCCGGAAGCCAGCACAGTGCCTTTTCAAAGTACATGCTACTTTTCATCCCCTTGCTCGAGGAATCAGTTTCCAGCCTGCCTTTCTTTATGCAGGCCCGCTCCATTGGCTTTTGTTGCCAGAACCCCATTGAGGTAGTATCTATCACCACCCCGTCCTTACGCAGATAGCAGACGAATTTCCGACTTTCATATCCAAAATAGGAGCCATTGATGGCCCGCCACCGCACCTGCATGCGGACGACATACTGGTTCCTCCCCGGATTGTGGATTTGTTAATATCGAAAACGGTAGCGCTTCGAGGATATTTCAAAAATAGACACTTCCTGAGGAACTCCATACAAAAAAGAACTGAAATACTGCCTTTTATAAAAGCATCCCTTTCTGCAGGGGCTCGGTCTTGCCAATCGGCAGAAACGATGGCAAGAAGGTCGGCAGCAGTCTGCGCCATTGCTGCAAAAATGCCGCAACAGAGAAACAATGCCAAGAATATTTCTTTTTCATAAGATGATTGGTTTAAATTAATTCATAGCCGTTGATTTGAATCGGCATGTCGAGATTATGCAACACCTTTTTCAAGCTGTATACCTTCACGGTTGTCGTACTTTCGTATCCGAAAGTAGCACGGATACCTTGCAGAATGAACTGCGTGGCACGGTCCAGGGCAATGCGCGGGCAAACTGTCACCTTGCAACAGTGCCCCGGTGATGACACTGGTAAACGTATCCCCGTTCGGGATAATGGGCCGGCAGGTGAGGACACGTAACCTTCAGTAGTTACCGTTCCGGTTATAGGCACGGACGTCTTATGCTTATCATCCGTACGGGTGCTACCAGGCCAATCACCACTTCGACCACAATCGAAAGCTGGCTAAAGGTATGATTTCAATTCCTCATCCGTATTCATCTCTCATAAGGAATACCCAGCAGAGTGAACAGCTCAAGCCAAATTGAGTAACGACACGCCTGCGATGAATGTTTCATTTCACACCGCGGACTCGTGGAAGCTCGTGCTGCCGTCCGTTATCGCTCAACACCGGGTCTACCATAAACCAGACCGTCTCGGTCGGCGGAAGTCACTGTAATAAAGTCGGGAAACAATATGTATCTGCTGCGGAGAACCCAGATAGCCGGTATAAAAAGGTATCAAACTGTACTTCCAGTTCTTCCACTCGAAATAATCTTCGGCATTTCATCCGTCAAGTCAGAAAAGAGAATTCCGGATACTGGGTATGGCTCGACAATACGGCTGTAGGCAACGGACACACCTGGAAACCCACAGACGAAAGGATGGGAATGACCACCGTCAGAGACACCGTCCGACTCCCGACAGTCGTGGACGGCAGCAACCTTCTTTACTTTATTCGCATACATATTATCTATATTATTATTTTTCCTACCGCATGAAAACCGTCTGCATCATTTGGGAACAGTTTCTTTTTTGACACTGCGGCATCATCGGCATCTTCATAATTGCTGCCCACTACGCCTTTCCTGCTGCTGCGGCAGCACTCACTTCAGAAGCTCACGCTGCTTACCAATGGTTGCTTTGAACACCGGTCACGCTTCACTTAAACCATCCACCATAATCATCTCTGAGTGGCCGGGGAACAATGGTTTTTACTATCTTCTTCCTGATTCCCCACTAACAGCAAAATGGCTATTGTTCGCAATAAGCAGCGGGAAGGTGACTTGTACTGTCATTTCAAGACATTTGAAATGATGTGCTAAGAAAAAACTTTCCTCTGGCACCTTCGAAATTTATTAACCCAGACATCAAACGTCTTCCCATGTTTCACACGGAGTTCCTGTCCGATCAACTTATCCGTACGTACTTAAATGAAGAAGACATTCTTGGCGCGGCATACCCAAAGCCTGGGCAGGCTTCCATATCCACAACATCACCGGACATCCGAGAGTTCACCAATCAAAAGTAATACACCGCCTGCGGCCAGGGTGTAACAATATCTTTTTGGACAACAATCCATTGAAGATAAATGTACTCCATGCCGGCTCCACCAGCTTCTGCATGTCGCGGTCCACAAAATGACGGCATGCGAAAGCCATCTCCCGATGACGGATGATCCTGCCCCCAACTGTTGACCACTTAAGTCCGATTTGCGCATGGCTTGTAAAGCTTCCAGAAAGATAAAGCCTCTCGCAGCACCACCGCGAGGAATGGCATCTTGCCTCTTCCTATCTGGTCCACGAGGAATTTCAATTCCGTAGAAGTTCGCCGCTTGACGGCAGTGACTAAAATTCTCGCCATCATTCTACATCTTTAGATCTGTTTAAATTTTGTCCGGCATGAAGTTGGCAAAACACGGTTTGACCGACACTTCTCATGAAAAAGGCGAATGCGAAAACTAACGTGCCAGAAGATTTATCTTGCCCCATAAATGTAAGAGTCCTTTTGCACTCACAACCTCCTGCCGAATAAGATTTCAATGACTCTACATATTCACTCAATGCGTCTACTATAACGCAGGAAGTGATCTTTAAATCGTACGAGGCATCGCTTTCACTTTAAAGTCTTTATGCCCTCATATCCACGCCTTGCTGAAAGGTTTGTCTATCTGCACGCTCAGGTTTCTGCGTAGCTTTTGGTCTGCTGGCGGATATGAACGAAGTCCTCTCGACACCAGCAAAGCAACTTTGACATCGCCGCAAAGGCGCAGGATTCGCTGGCAGTTCAGTTCTTTAGCCATATATCACACTGTTCATATAATGTCCGGGGAATCATAGAATGAGGCACTTTCCAATGCAAAAAACAGTATCTGTCTGTACTTAGAAACATCTAACGAGAGCAAGGCTCCCAACTCCCCTATCGTAACCACTTTCAGTGAATCGTACAGTCCCGTCCAGCACGGTTTCCATCCCCATCATCCAGCAAAAATGACCAGAAGCAAGGGCCCAAGGAATCTTCCAGCCCACAAATATGGCGGTACACGATACCAAGAAAGCGCCCAGTCAAATACCGTCCACACGCAATCCCAACACGGTCTATGTGGGTCTTCAGCATTTTCCGACGCTTCCGCTGACTCCACAACGTAGCAGGAAGGCTATGACTGGAAAGCAAAGACACTTGGAATTGCCAATTGTTGTGCCGTTTCCTTCAATAGAAACCAAACCAGCAACGAACCAATACCGTTACATATCCCCCCACAGCAAAAAAGGTGTCCCTGAATTTTTTCCGCCATTCTGTCCCTTCGTGTTCTGTATCATCCAGTGATGAGTTTCTAAACTCTTTCTCATTCCAATTTTTTCTTTCTTTCCATTTTTCTGCCGCCTTATTTGTTGCTTCCTTTTAATACCCGCTTAGGAGTACTATCTCCACTGCTTCATTAATCGGCGCTCACCATCCCGCTTGCTCGCGCAATACTCAGATGGAATTCGTCTTCCCTATCCAACTGATATTGTTGTTTCATCATGATGAACATAAAGCTTATATTTACCCACTGTCACATCTTTCCGGTTCCAGTACCGCCTCCGTGCCCTTGGCATCTACCATACCATACTGCCCCTTGTCAGTGGCAATCATTATCTTTCCAGCAGCCAGAAGGTATTTTCATCACCTTCACTTTTCAGAACATCTTGCGCAGACACCCCCAATGCAAATACACAAGAAAAGAGCTGCCCGCCATACTTCTACAAACAATCGTTTTCATAATCATTCTCTTTAAAAGATACATACCAAAAATCACATTTCGGGTTCGAACTCCCGATACAAAGATAAAAGGTTTATTTTATAAATCAAATTATTATATAAATTATTTTATTTATTTCTTAGCATCTCCTCCTTCCTTTACTACATACTATTCCAACGCACCTAAAAAGAGTAGTGCCTAAAACAGCAAAAGTAATTTCGGCTATACCAAAGCAGTAATCGTCCAACAACCGTTCAATTATCGTCCAACATCTGTTTTGGTATCGTCCAACAACTGTGCGGACGATAATTAAACAACGATTACTGTTAACGGAGATACTAAACTTTTCGAAAAGCAAGAAATAAAAGATAATCCTTCAAAAGCAAATTGTTCATACTATCACATCTCTTGAAAATACAGCCTCCGCCACCCCTTTTCAATCCCTCAAAACCAGTACTTCACTTAAGGCCACTTCGGTTATTTCGGCACTTCTACGGCATATTTTCCCCGAAAGTTTTTGTAATCTCAAGTTAATTGTATTTTTGTGTACAATTTTGGTGTAGTAATGACAGACGAAGAAAAGAAGCTATTAAGTACCTTTTTGAAGCCAGACTGCGGCATTTAATCTATCTGCATGATGAATTAAAAACGCGAAAATGCTGAACTTAAGCAACTTCTCGAGGCAAAAAAAAGAATACGAGAAAGTGCAAGCTGATTATAAAGAGCTTTGGAGATTAACTACAAACCTAAAAACAGCAACGACAATCAGCCTTAACGGCAGTGACGTAAAAGAGACGAAGCTGCGATTGTCCAAATTAGTGCGTGAAGTCGATAAATGCATCGCTTTGTTGAATGAATAAAAGAAAAGAGGATGTATGAACGATAAGATAAAGATAAACCTGCAAATGGCAGGAGCGACCTATCCTCACAATCAATCGGAGGACGAGGAAATAGTAAAGGGAAAGGCCAAGCAGCAGGTAAATATCCGGATTAATGCGTATCGGGAACATTATCAGAACATCTCTTCAGAGAGGATTATAGCCATGGTGGCTTATCAATTTGCTTTGGAGACCCTTCAGTTGAAAGACCGTAATGATACTGAGCCCTTATACAGCCAAGATAAAAGAACTGACGGAAGTATTGGAAGCTTATTTCAAGGAAAAAAAAAGAAACGATTTTTCTGTTCTGTTTTTACGAGAGAATAACATTACGCACTGTACAAAAGCCTTGTCTTGTAACAGACAGGTTTTTTATGCAGTGTTTTTATTTATATACTTAAAACAAATTAATAAAATGTCAGAAACAGTAGTTACAATAGTAGTATCCATTGCCTGTTTCATTGTTGGCGGATTTGCTTCGTACATGTTCTTCAAGCATGGGTTGAAGTCAAAAAATACGACAAAATCCTCAAAAGCCGAAACAGAAGCGGAAGTGATTAAAAAGAACAAGTTGCTTGAAGTAAAGGAAAAATTCCTGAACAAGAAAGCCGATTTGGAAAAGAAGTATCGCTCCGTAACCAAAAAGATACAGCAAGCGGAAAACAAGTTGAAACAACGCGAACTGGTGCTGAACCAGCGTCAGGAAGAAATTCAACGCAAGAAAGTGGAAGCCGAAGCGGTGAAAGAGAATCTGGAAGCCCAATTGGTTATCGTCGACAAGAAGAAAGAGGAACTGGAACACATGCAGCGCCAGGAAATCGAGAAACTGGAAGCTATTTCGGCCTTTCCGCCGAAGAAGCCAAAGAACGTATGGTAGAGTCCTGAAGGGAAGAAGCCAAGACACAGGCGCAATCCTACATCAACGACATCATAGACGATGCCAAGGCTGACAGCAAGCAAAGAAGCCAAACGCATCGTTATACAATCCATTCAGCGCGTAGCAACAGAAACGGCTATCGAAAATTCCGTTACTGTATTCCATATCGAATCGGATGAAATCAAAGGACGCATCATCGGTCGTGAAGGGCGTAACATACGTGCACTGGAAGCAGCCACCGGCGTGGAAATCGTTGTGGATGATACTCCGGAAGCTATCGTATTGTCGGCATTCGACCCGGTTCGTCGTGAAATTGCCCGTTTGGCATTGCACCAGCTGGTAACGGACGGACGCATCCACCCGGCACGCATCGAGGAAGTAGTGGCCAAAGTGCGCAAGCAGGTGGAAGAGGAAATAATCGAAACCGGTAAGCGTACTACCATAGACTTAGGTATTCATGGCCTGCATCCTGAGCTTATCCGTATCATCGGTAAGATGAAATACCGTTCTTCTTACGGTCAGAACCTGTTACAGCACGCCCGCGAAACAGCCAACTTATGTGCTGTAATGGCATCCGAATTAGGATTGAATCCCAAGAAGGCAAAACGTGCCGGATTGCTGCATGACATTGGTAAGGTGCCTGATGAGGAACCGGAATTGCCACATGCGCTCTACGGTATGAAACTGGCAGAGAAATTCAAAGAAAAGCCGGATATCTGCAATGCTATCGGCGCTCACCACGACGAAGTGGAAATGACCAGCCTGCTGGCTCCCATCGTACAAGTATGCGATGCCATCTCCGGAGCACGTCCGGGAGCACGCCGCGAAATCGTAGAGGCTTACATCAAACGTTTGAACGACCTCGAACAACTGGCTATGTCCTATCCGGGCGTAACGAAGACATATGCTATCCAGGCAGGACGCGAGTTGCGCGTAATCGTCGGTGCAGACAAGATTGACGATAAGGCAACGGAAAACCTTTCCGGCGAAATAGCCAAGAAGATACAGGATGAAATGACTTATCCGGGACAGGTAAAGATTACCGTTATTCGTGAAACACGTGCAGTGAGCTATGCTAAGTAAATAAGAGAAAACAAATATTGAAACGATAAAAGGAGCGCCGGTATCAAATCCGACGCTCCTTCTTTTAAATTCATCTGCTTCCGGAGTTCGCAGAGTTTTTCTTATTTTTGCGGATACAAAACAAAGATAAAAAGCTATGAGGGAATATTTATTTGAAGTCTGTGCAAACTCCGTAGAGAGCTGTATGGCCGCCCAGGCGGGTGGTGCCGACCGGGTAGAATTGTGTGCCGGGATACCCGAAGGGGGAACCACTCCTTCTTATGGCGACATTGTCATAGCAAGAGAAGTTTTTGCAAAACGCCAGGCTGCACGTCATTATCCGCCCTCGCGGCGGTGATTTCCTGTACTCTCCTATCGAGCAACGCATCATGCTAAAGGATATTGACAATGCCCGCCGCTTAGAGGCAGACGGTATTGTGCTGGGATGCCTTACTCCGGACGGAGAAGTTGACATTCCTCTGATGAAACAACTTATGGAAGCAGCCAGGGCATGTCGGTAACTTTCCACCGGGCTTTCGATGTCTGCTGCAATCCCCAAAAAGCACTGGAAGAAATCATCAGTCTCGGATGCGACCGTATCCTGACCTCCGGACAGCAACCTACTGCCGAGCTGGGCATTCCTTTACTGAAAGAGCTCCAACAGCAAGCCGCAGGGCGCATCACTCTACTTGCAGGCTGCGGGGTGAATGAAACCAACATTGCACACATCGCCAATGAGACAGGCATCCACGAATTCCACTTTTCGGCAAGAGAAACCATAGCAAGCCGTATGCAATACCTGCAAAGACAGGTTCCCATGGGCTCAACCGTACAAATCAATGAATTTGAACGGAACGTGACAACCAAAGAAAGAGTGAAAGCCACAATCGCCGCCATACTTTCGTAATCAGCATTGCGACCTGATACCGCATTTCACCAATCACAGCCCTTTCACCGTCTTCATCAGTTGCTCTCCCAGACCGATTGTATAGCCTTGCGACACAAAGACTACCCGGTTGAATGTATCTGCAATGATAAAAACCGGCAGTGTTTCCTTTATGCCTGAACTTCATATCCTCTGCTATCCGGGCAGAAATGCCATCTGTGTCCACACCATAAATAACGGTAGACGGCAACCCCGGAAACTCTTCCGGACGGAATTTCTTGCACCGGGCCTCATCCGGGAAAAGCAAAACCAACTTACGTCCCCACCTTTCCAAATCATCCTTCAAGGCAGCAATATCCCTCAATGCATGGTTCGTCGGTTCTTGATTGACACCCAATATCCCGACTACAAAAAGCCACGTCCGCATACCTGCAATAAACTTTGCTTGGACAAAGTGTCAACCTTGAATCCTGCATCACATGGAGCAAAGAGAGACTCGGAATTAAAACTTTGCCAATCACTTCCACTTGTCCTTTTTGCTTCACGCTGATAATAAGGAACTTTACAGATTTGAGAGAATGGATTTTTCTCCTTTTTTCTCAACTCGTAAGGTTCCACCTGAAAAGAAGATATCCGCGCCAACACGCCACCACTTGCCAAACGAGTACCGGTAACCAATAAATAATTCCCCGGTTCAACAAAACCGGCACATCCGGCATCAGGCTGCACATCAGTATCATATTCCAATAAATTCAATCGTCCATCCTTTTATCCGGGAAACAGTAAAAGTACTATAATACTTGGCTTCCAATGCAACCGATTTAATAGTTTCCCCCACCCTCACCCGGTTTACATAACCAGTAATGCCCCTCAGTAACAAGCAATTCTTTTTCCGAATCAAAATCCACTGCAATCTCCCTTGCCCCAGTAAGGAAATTCCCCACTGGGAGTGATATATTTGACACGTCCATCCACCTTATCTATGTATGCAGGAATACCCAAACTACGCGCCAAAGCAACAAAGAAAATATCACGCGAATGAGTATCCGCCACCCGCGAACGCCAAACACCCTCCGGAGAGATAGGAATACGCTGTGAATTTTGTTCATTATTGATCGTTACAAACTGACGCACCCACTCAATCAAGCCATGAGGATTAATGCGGAAAGAATCAGTTTCCGCATCTGTAAATTTGGAGCAGAAGAAACTACGGTAAGGAGTTAGTTCTTCCGTAGAAATACGAGGAGAAAGCACACATGTTATCTTATTTAACGGAGCATCCATGCATACTACCGACGGCAGATAACACTCATATAGGCTGTCTGAAACATCCGGAGTATTCAGAAGAAAGTCCATGAGCACTTCCGTGCGCACATCACGCCTGTCCTTATGACTGAGCGTCTGCAACAAGGCAGCACTTTTAAGCAGTTTATCACACCTATCAGCCTCGGCTATGAAGCGACATAAAAGTGGCACAATTGCCACAGGCATCTGCCAAGAGAGGAAAGAAAGCCTTTCTCACAGCAGAACTCGGCTTACTTTTCAGAGTGTTGATGAAGTCATTTATCTGTACGTCCGTCATGAACGTTGCCGTATAAGCATTGCGTATAGAATCCTCCTGCGCCAGCCTGCGGTCGTTCTCCGCACACTGTTCCGGCGTAACTTCGGGCAGGTTGGCAGTTTCCGGTGGCGGTACAATATCTATATCTACGGCGAATGTTGTCCCCCCTCTTTTTTTGTCAAAGGCACACCGTCAGTTCCTGCTGCTTGCCGAAGGAAGGTTTGGCAAACCCGAAACGTCCGTCCTTGGAAGCCCACACCAGCATATCTCCTTTCCCGGCTGTCAGTCCGCAAGTGCCCTTGGCGTCGGTGTGCTTGACAGCAACCGTATAAAATTCCGCGTAGTTGTAAAGTTTGAACTCCACGCAGGCATTATCTACGGGCTTTCCATCCGCATCCACAACGGTTACAGAGGCTTTTGCTGTGGGTGCATAATTATCAATCACATTGATTTCGGTGTAGTTGGGAGTAACAGACATCACCTCTTCCGTTCCCTCATAGCGCCCGAACACTTTTGTATGCATCAACATGCCCCGGCTGGCGGGCGCATTGAACCAACCGAGATTAAGCACCGGTTCGGGTTCGCAAGCACCCAGAAAATACCACTTCCCATCTGCCCACGCTTCTACCCAGGCATGGTTGTCATCGGTATGCGCCCAACGGGGCGTATAGACCTGCCGCGCAGGAATACCTACCGAACGGAGTGCCGCCACCAGCAATGTGGACTCCTCGCCACAACGGCCGTAGGCGGTACGTACCGTTGCCAAAGGAGAGCCTTTGTACGGGCATCGGAAGGTTTATAGACAGCCTTCTCATGGCACCAGTGATTCACTTCCAAATGGCATCCTGCAAAGAAAGAGATTTCACCCGGTCTTTCAATTCCTCGTAGAAGACGACACGCGCGCTGTCCAGATGCTCGTTGTTCACACGCACCGGCAGAACAAAATGCCGGAATACATCTTCGGGAATATCCCTCCCCCAAGGCATTTCACCGGCAGCCCGCCGGGAAGCACGCACATTCATCAAATGAAACTCTCCGGGATAATCCGTTATATCGGCCAGAGGCATATAGGCATAAAGAAACTCCAGCGCCTCACGTTCGTAAACCGGCAGATCCGAGTTGAATATCGAGAAAAAAAGCCGCCTTGCGTCATCAAAGCCTGCTTTTGCAGAAAATCCTGCTCCACCGACGGCGATAGGAAGTATCCGTCATAAAATGCGGCTCACTGCAAAATTTTGCTCCAAGAGAAGTACCAGCCCCAAAACGCCGAAAAAGTTGTGTAGTCCGTCTCATAAAATGTATTATTAAGGTTGGACTACAAAAATAGGGATTATATTCAGAGTCCGCCTCATTTCCCTCATAAAAGTTTCACCTCCCTTCCTTTTTTTGATGAGAAAGCCGGCAGGCTCCTGCATGCCTACTTCACGTGCACCACCAAAGTCGTATCTTGGGTAAAATAGAAAACACATTTATCGTAGCTTGAGGCCCCATCACCCCTCTGGCATCATTGCTGAAACCATATTTCTCCGTAGGAGCGCCAAAAGGCGGTGGTGTCCAGACATCGTTCCCGTTCTCATCCTGAAAAAGGGCGACGGCATAGGCACCGGCCGGAAGCCCTTTGCAAGGAATGGAGAGAGTCGGCGCCACCACATCTACTCTGAAAGTGGCCAGCGGTTCTTTCATAAACGTTTCCTGCGAATGATAAAAAAGGCAACATTAAGCCGTCCTTTATCGCTTCGAAACCACGTACTTCGAGGGTCAGTTTCTGAGCAAACAGCAGTCCGGCTGCTCCTTGCCACGCCAGTACAAAAAGAATAATCATTGTTTTCATTATCACTGCATTTTAAAGAGTTATAAGTCAAATTGTTTTAGAATCATCAATTAGAAGTTAGATACATCGTAGGCCACTTTCTTTCCCAAAGTGATGTAGACGCCCACATAGAAAAAATGATCGGAGGATGCCAGAACCGCTTTATTGTCAATCTTTCCAAACTCGTTTTTCCGCGCCAGAATATTGGTTGCGGAGGCATGGACAATCACTTTTTGCTTGCCAGATAAGTGATTCCCACATCAAGGCTGTTATAGGGTTTCACCTCGTCATTCATCAGGCCCGGCAGTGCAGGGTTGTGGTAGGGGCGTCCGCTGCTGAATCGGTTCGTCAGACTGACAATGGAGTGCAGACCCGGCAGGGCGTACTTCAACACAGCGCCGCATTATGGCGCGTGGCATACTGGGGAGTGGTCAGTTCCGGGTATTTCTGATATTTACGTTTGGATATATTATAGGTATAAGACAACTGATATTCCAGATTCCTGAACAAGGAACGGTCACGAAAAAACAAGTCAATGCCTTTGCTATGGCCGTATCCATTGGAAGTCAGAACTGCCGTCCCCGTATCGGCAGCGGTTTCCTCCAACGCCAGCCGGGCATAATCCTTATAATAGAGTTCGGCTTTGTAGAGACGTCCTTCATTGCTATATTGGGCGCCTAAGTTATACTGCACACATACCTCGGAGAGCAATTCATGCCGGCGTGCCAGCCAGTTGTTCTCCGGCAACTGCGTATAACGTCCTGCAGTGGCAGACAGCACTACATCTCCCCAGTAATAGTTCAATGCCAAACGAGGAGAGAAATTCACTTTCCGGTTCAAGGAGGTATATTCCGTACGGAAAGAAAGCTCCGCCTTCAACTGCTCCACCGGATAATAAGTTGCCGAGAAAAAATCCGGCGCTGATTGTTAGGCGACATGCGGTTATAGTCCTTGATTCCGGGCAGCAGATAGTGGTTTGCATAATGGCGGATATAGCTTTCAAGTCCCATGTCAAAACGCAGTAGGGATGAAAAGCGTTTAAAGGTCTTCAGTTTGAGATGCAGTTCCTGCTGGCGTTCCAGCCAATCATCCCCCCGCCAGGGCCGCACCGTTTTATTTTCTCCTCATAATAGGAAAAAGCAGGCTCCCGCAAACCAGTCCCATTCGGCAGTTGTACGATGGCACAAGGTAGCATTGACATAAACATTGTCCTCGCCCAGCCCGAACAGGCGGCGCTCGCCTCCTTCGTAAGTAAGAAATCCGTCCGGTCGTATTGCGCATAGACCTTCAAAAGCGTTGCGCTGCCGGGAGCATAGCGAAACTGGGCAGCTCCGGCAAACAGGCGATAAGGCTTCTCGAAATCAAGCCTTCCGGAAGAAACCTTATCGTAATACCTCAGGTTCTGATAATTCAAATCGACAGACAAAGATCCTTTGTCGAAAGTCCCCGTACCTCCTCCGCCCAAACCGACAGAGGAGAAGTTCATTCCCAGCTTATTGATGTCGCTGTGATCTTTCGTCTCCAAAGGCAGCACCGCCGAAAGCGCCTCCCCATACTCCAGCGGGGCGCCTCCGGAAGCCAGATTGACACCGCTGAACATAAACGTGGAGTAACGGCTGCGCGCCGGAGTGTTTATCCCGTTCGAGGTATAGGGATTCAGCACATGCATACCGTCTATGTAGGTCTGGGTTTCGTAGCTGCTACCTCCCCTCACCAGCAGTTCCCCGGTTTCGCCCTGCACCTGCGTGCCCGGCAATATCTGCAACGCTTTGTACAGGTCACCGTTGGCGCCTCCCACCGTAACCAGATCCACCGGAGTCATATCGCTCCAGCGGCTGTTGGCTACCGGTGTCCTGCGGCCTTTCACCACCACCTCGTCCAGACCTACACTGTCGAGATTCAATTGGAGATATACGGTATCAAGTACCGCTTTCTGCGCTGCGGCAGACTGTAAGATCAACAAGGCTCCCAATACTGAAAAAAATGTTTTCCGCTTCATTCCGTTTTTCTATTTCTGATTCTACTTTTTTGTTTTCGGCAACAAACATAAATGAAGAATCAGAAGCAAAAAAATATCCGGGGACAAACCGCCCGGATATGTGACAAAACGCTTGTGCCCTGTGACAAACAGCGTATTTCTGTGACGAATAACAAAGCCTACACCCTATCTTCTATCAGGGCTTTCACCTGCTTCACACAGGCTCTGGATACGGGTACTTTCCTCCCGGCAGCCTCCCAGCCTCAGGCGGCATCCCTGCGAGTTTCCATACACTTCCACCACCTTCTGCACATTGACCAGAAAAAGCGCGATGGCAACGGATGATGAGGGGACAACGTGCAACGGTCTCCTCCGCCTGCTTCATCGTTATACGCAGCAACTTCCGCACCGGTTTCCCATCTCCGGCAGCAGCAAAAACCACCCTCACATAATTTCCCTCGGCCTCCGCATAAAGGAAATCACAATCGCTCACCTCCAGCACATCCTTTGTCCCGCCGGAAAAGACCAGCCTGCCTGTGTCTCCTTCTTTCTTTTTCGGGAGAGTTTCCGCCACCCTCCGCAGACATCTTCCTCGACAGGAAAGAGTTTATTTCGGCCGCTTCCTTCAGATTGCGCGCCAACACCATATTCCGGTTCCATATCAGGCAAAAGACAAGCGGGAAAGGAGCCAGAATCATCACCCACGTGCATACCAAGAGGAACAATGAGCCATTCATCCCTATGCCGCTCAGCCACGATATATAAAGCCATAACCCCACCGCTATCAGAAAGAAGAGCAGAAGCAGGTCCAAGACATATTTGCCCAGCGTCCAATGCTGCTCTTTATAGTAAGAAGGGAAACAGTGCCGGCAGCAAATAATGGCAGATGACAGACGCTCCCGCCGTAATGCCCCCCCGACCCTATGGCTATCCCCAACTTGCTTCCCTTCTTTCAAGGAGATGCCAAACGGCTGGAACGCATAGAGTATAAAGGCCACAATGGCCGAAGGTATAACTACCGATTTCCACCGCTGAAACAGCACCGGATAAGGGCTTCGCAAAAGTGAGACCAATTTATTCATCATATTCCTCCCGAATGTAACCGTTTTTGTAATACCGGAGGCAAAACTACGTATTTTTACCCTATAATTGACCTATTATGAATATTTTTTTATGTTGTACAACATGTATTTTCATAAATAATTCGTATCTTTGCAGTGTTGATAATAGAAAAACAATAAAAAGATGTTTAACAGCTTTCCGAAACGCGGAAGGCAAAAAAAAGAAGATTATGAAAAAGAGTTCTAATGAGATTTTTATGTTACAGTACCGTATCAAACGCTATCAGGCAATGGGCAACGGAGCTATGTGCCAAACACTGAACGGCAGACTGCAAAAACTGCTTGCAAAAGCAAGCCTCCATAACCATGTAAATTACACCTTTAAATAAAATGAACGAGGGCAGGAAATTTTTCAGTTTCCTGCCCTCTTCTTTTACAGTTCTCCCGCCTGTGCGGGGCCGGCATACCTACACCGTCACGATGTCCTTTCCGAAAGGAGCCAGTGCCAGGGCTGCAAGCTTAAAATGCTGCATGCCGAAAGGAATACCGATTATAGTGATGCACAGCAATATTCCGAATCCTAAATGCGAAAGGCAAATCCATATTCCTCCCAGAAAAATCCACAATACATTCATCAGAATGTAAAGGCATCCGCTTGAACGGTCGCCACTGCGCACATCCTTGCCGAAAGGCCACAAAGCAAGCCCCGCCATTTTCATGGTCTGCATGCCGAAAGGAATTCCCACGATTGTAATCATCATCAACAAACTGGCTATCATGTACTCTACGGCAGTAAAGATGCCGCCAAACACCAGCCACAAGACATTCATTAGACAACCCATTGCATCATTTTTTTTATGTTCGGTACAAATATAACATTCTTTTCCGCTTATTTATCAAATTCCCAGTCCCTAAATTCAAAACTCAGTTGTTCCCAAACGCCTTTTTCATCGTTTTCTTCACGAGGATTGGAGACCGAAAGGCCTATCAGCCGGATGGGATGATGCTCGTAGTCCACTTCCTTCAACAGTTGCTTTGCCAATGGAAGAATGGCATCGAGCGTGGTCAGCTCCCCGGATTGCGTAATGCTGCGGGTGATCTGACTGAAATCATGGAACTTGATTTTCAGCGTCAGCGTATTTCCCCGGAAATTCTTATGCTCCAAACGTCCCACCAATTCCACCGCCGCATGATACAGTTCGATAATGACCGATGCCCGGCGGTTGATGTCCTTTTCCAGGGTATGCTCACACCCGACAGACTTGCGGACACGCACTGCCTCTACCGGACGAAGATCAATCCCCCTGGCAAAATCATAATAAACACCTCCCACTTTCCCAAACTCACGCATCAGCATTGCCTGCGAACAGGCACGAAAGGCTTGTTCGCCATTGTGTATTCCCAAGACATGCATCTTCTTTGCCGTCACCGGGCCCACTCCCCAAAAACTCTCTATCGGCAAACGAGCTATAAACTCCAAAGCCTGATCGGGATGAATAGTGCATAAGCCGTCCGGTTTACGATAATCGGACGCTATTTTGGCAAGAAACTTGTTATAGGAAACCCCGGCAGAAGCCACCATACTCAGCCGCTCGCGCACTTTCCGCTTGATTTCTTTGGCTATGTCCACAGCCAAAGGAATGCCGGGCTTGTTTTCCGTCACATCCAAGAAAGCCTCATCCAAAGAGATCGGTTCTATGACATCCGTATATTCATGGAAAATCTCATGTATCTGACGGGATACCGACTTATACACATCCATGCGCCCCGGAATGAAGACCAGCTGCGGACACAACCGCTTCGCCTTCTGCGACGACATCGCCGAACGCACCCCGAACCGGCGGGCTTCATAGCTGGCAGCAGCTACCACGCCCCGCTCTTCCGCATGGCCCACCGCCACCGGCTTACCACGCAGCTCGGGATTGTCGCGCTGCTCTACGGATGCGTAGAAGGCGTCCATATCAATATGTATAATCTTCCGTCCGGTCATCTCCAGCTAACTACCGACGCAAAGATACACTAATTTTTATTTATCCGCAGCAAAACTGCAGCCGACACCGACACCGGCTAATGAATATCTATTGGGAACACAATTCAGCCCTATTGGGAATATAGTTCAGTCGTATTGGGAACATGGTTCAATCGTATTGGGAACATGGTTCCCACACTATAAAAAAATAGTGGGACTATGACCCTATTGTCACTCAGCACTTTACAAAAAGCAGTTTTATGCCCGATATCCGGAAAGTACGGAACTGTGCGCCAGATAGTCGGGAGTTTCGGCATAGATATACATCACGCTTCCTCCCTTGATGGCGTCGATGATGGGGCGGGTGAGTTTCTGCGGAACAGCCGGACAGCCGAAGCGCGTCCCAGACGTCCGCCTTTGCCCACAACCGAAGGGTCGGCATAGGCAGGCTCCATGCATCACAATGGCACGTTCGCGGGCGCGGTCGTTGATGCCCCTCTCCAGCCCGTTGAGGATGAGGGAGTAACCGTTTTTTTCCCTGATAGGTGGTCTCCGTCAGGTAGAAACCTAAGGAACTTTTATAAGAGCCGTATTCATTGGAGAAAGAAGTAGCATACACCCCCGCCGCTGTTCTTCCCATGCGACACAACGGAGGAGAACAATAGCCTGTGCTGTTTCATGTCGAACACAAAAAGGCGCTTCTCGGTGGACGGGCGGGAGAAATCGATCAGTGTCAGTACATCCCGTTTGCGGCCTGCTATTTTATGATAACCCGTTACTGCCTGACGGAAAGCATCCCACCCCACTATGCCTTCCAGGCTGCATGGTGCGGTACAGGCTGGGCACATGCGGCGGCCTCCACCGCCAACGCAACATCCTTCCGGGCCGGCATCGGCAGAATACCTGTTTCCAAAAAACAGGAAACAGGGAAAAAACAAGAGTAAAAAAGGACAAGCAAAAAATCGCAACATAAGTATCCGACCTGAAAAATACCGGCGACAAAGTTAGCAGTTTTCATCCACATCACTATCACACAGATAGTTAAAAAGGAAGGTACTATTCGATAACAACTACTAAAGAACGCTCCTCCGGCGCCCAGTCGAAGATAAATTTAGCGTGTGAGGTGGCATTGCGCACACACATGTGCGAGCGCGGCGTGGTGCCCAGCGACCAGCTATATTCAATCATCTCCGTACGCGGAACGTTCACCGGCACTCCATGAATGTAGGCCCCATTGGTGAAACGGCTGGCATAAGGCGCATATCCTCCCGTCGCCGCAGAACCGTCTTTCAGAAAGACCATGCGCGACTTCTTTTTTGTTGGAGCAGATACATGCCCAGCGGGGTTTCCTGCGCATATGGCGGTGCATGCCTCCCCCGTAGTGGCGGGATTCATGCTACGGATTTTCCAGTGTCCCTTGTCCACACGTTCCAGCGTAGTGATGTTCTGGTCCAGACGGTCTACGAACACCACGTGATTAAAGGCAGTACTATCGTCCAACCGCTTCAGATAGCGGCGGGGAACCAGCCATTCATCTTCCAAAGTAATGGGGAAGATACGGTCGAAGCGCCCTCCATTCCCCCGCAGACAGGCCAATGTCCCGTCCCTGCCATAACGTTCGGGAACCAGTGTATCGCCCGGCAGGTACAGAGGAACGGATTGGTAACGCTCCACTCCGAGCGTATCCGCCACACGATGGTAAGTGTTACGCACGAAATTACGCACCAAAGGAGCCTCCCGGTTCATATTCTTATAATTCTGCAACACCACCCACTGCACAGAGTCCCGTTGCATGTTCTCAATATAAGCCAGACAGTTGCGAATCACATCCCACTTGAAGGAACGCACCGTATCCTTATACGGATAGGTGTCTTCCAGCGTATAAGTGTCATAAAAGCAAATCTTTGGTAAAGCGTCACATCGTCTGCCGTCAGCGAGCTTTCTTTTCGGGGGACTTCCACTACGGGCACAACGGTGTCGGCAGATACAGGCATCTGTGCAACAGAAGATAAGGAATGTTCCTGACGTTCATTACATCCTGCCAACGCCAAGCATACAGCCAAAGCGGAAAAAAGGAAGAATCGTTTCATAAAGATAAATTTAAGTTCGTAATCGGGTTCAAAATCTTCATGAATACCTAATTCTACGAACAAAGATATAATTTTTTTTCTTAACTCAACAACGATTGATATCCTATAATTGTTGCCCGGCAGGAGCATATAAACCCACACTTGGGCGGCATCAATCTAACTTTGCAACTTGGTTGCATCTCCTATCCCCTATCTTTGCATTAAAAATAAAAAAAAGCAGTATGGCACATCATAGTTGTACATGTTGCTGTGCGCATGACAATGCACAGACCAAGAACATGCCGGAAAAAGCCGGCTTCTTTAAGGAATACTGGAGAATATTGCTCTCATCCGTCATTCTTTTCAGCGGAATAGCCCTGAGCATGGCAAATACGGAATTCTTCAAGAACGGAACCGTTACCTTTGTCTGGTACTCACTGGCATACCTGCCCGTAGGCTTGCCCGTCCTGAAAGAGGCTTGGGAAAGTATCCTGCAAAAGGACATTTTCAGTGAGTTCACACTGATGTCCGTCGCCACTTTAGGGGCTTTCTACATTAGGGAATATCCGGAAGGAGTAGCCGTAATGCTGTTCTACTCACTGGGAGAGCTATTCCAAAACAAGGCTGTCAGCAGGGCAAAGCGGAACATCGGCGCACTGCTGGATGTCCGTCCGGAGACAGCGACAGTCATCAGAGACAACGCAGCCGTTACCGAATCGCCCCGCAACGTACAGGTAGGCGAGATTATCGAAGTGAAAACCGGAGAACGTATTCCGCTGGACGGGAAAATGCTGGGTGAGGCCGCCTCATTCAATACCTCCGCCCTCACAGGCGAAAGCGTGCCGCGCACCATCCGGAAAGGTGAAGAAGTGCTTGCCGGGATGATTGCCACCGACAAGGTGGTCAGGGTGGAAGTCACGAAACCCTTCGAGAAAAGCGCCCTCTCCCGCATACTGGAGCTGGTGCAGAACGCATCCGAGCGCAAAGCGCCTGCCGAATTGTTCATCCGCAAGTTCGCACGTATCTATACACCGATTGTAACAGGGCTCGCCCTATTGATAGTGCTGTTGCCCTTCCTCTATTCATTGATGAATGCACAGTTCATATTCGTTTTCAACGACTGGCTGTACCGGGCGCTTGTGTTCCTGGTTATCTCATGTCCTTGCGCTCTGGTGGTAAGTATTCCTTTGGGATACTTCGGAGGCATCGGCGCTGCATCCCGCTTGGGCATACTGTTCAAAGGAGGGAACTACCTGGATGCCATAACCGGAATCAATACGGTGGTATTCGACAAGACAGGTACGCTGACCCAAGGCATTCGAGGTGCAGTCCTGCCATACGCGCCCCGGCATATCCGAAGAAAAAAACTGGTACAAACCATCGCTTCCACCGAACGCAACAGTACGCATCCCATAGCAAAAAGCCATTACAAGCTATGCCGGACAAAGGCAGATACCGCTTGTTTCAGCAACGGACATTACGGAAATCGCAGGTCATGGCCTTGAAGCAATGATAGACGGGCAGCACGTCCTCGTTGGCAACACCCGCTTATTGTCCAAATATAAAGTGGAATATCCCCAAGAGCTATCCGAAATAGCCGATACAATAGCAGTCTGTGCCATCAACTCAACTTATGCGGGCTATCTGCTGCTGTCCGACACGCTGAAAGCAGACGCACACAAAGCCATAAAAGACCTGAAAGCCTTAAATATCAATAATATTCAGATATTATCGGGCGACAAACAGGCTATTGTCACTAACTTTGCACAGAAATTGGGAGTGGCACAAGCCTATGGCGACCTTCTGCCTGACGGGAAAGTAGAACACATAGAGGGAGTTGCGGCAAGATGCGGATAACCGGATAGCCTTTGTTGGCGACGGCATCAACGACGCTCCTGTCCTTGCCCTCAGCCACGTGGGAATTGCAATGGGAGGATTAGGCAGCGACGCCGCCATCGAAACCGCCGACGTGGTAATCCAAACCGACCAGCCCTCCAAAGTGGCTACCGCCATTCGTGTCCGGGCAAGCAGACGCACCGGGTGGTCTGGCAGAACATTCTGCTGACGTTCGGGGTTAAGTTATCGGTGCTGATCTTAGGCGCCGGCGGATTGGCAACCCTATGGGAAGCTGTCTTTGCAGATGTCGGCGTAGCCCCATTGCCATAGTAAATGCTATCCGAATACAGAAACTGGTAAAATAAGAAAAAGCCGGACCACATTATGGAAGAAAAAGATTATTTAACCTATTGGCCAAAAGAGATACAACCAACCGCCATACGTATCTTGGTGTTGCAAGCCATGCTGAAAGCAGGACGTTCCGTCTCTCTGCTCGATTTGGAAAAGATACTGGATACGGTGGATAAATCTTCCATTTTCCGCACCATCACCCTTTTCCTGTCCCACCATCTTGTGCACAGCATTGACGACGGGACAGGCTCTTTCAAATATGCAGTCTGCAGCGCCGGTTTTTGCTCCTGCGGGTCAACGACCTGCATACCCATTTTTCATTGTGAGGGATGCAACAAAACGTTCTGTTTCAACAACATCCCCAACCCCCGGTAGTACAAGTGCCGGAGGGATTTACCCTCAGCAGCATCAATTATGTGCTGAAAGGGCTATGCCCCGAATGTGCCGCAAAATCTCACAAGAAAGGCTGATCATATTATTTTTTCACACTGCTTTCCCTGATTTGCAAATGAGTGGGAATAACCACCTGCTTGATCGTTTTGTCTCCCCTTATCTGTTCGATGAGTAAACGGCAGGCCGTTTCACCCATCAGATAGGTTTGGTGGGATATGGCCGAAAGCTTAGGCTCTACATAATTAGCATGCTGCTCATCTGTTGTGTATCCTATAAGAGCTACGTCTTGCGGAATACGAAGCCCATGCCTCTTTATAACTTCCATTGCCGCGAATGCCAACGTATCATTCATGGCAAGAATAGCATCAGGCGGCTCAGGAAGGGACAATAATGTTTCTGTCGCAATCTTGCCTTCCTCATAATCAATCTTACGGCACACCACCAGTTCCCTTTCAATAGGTATCTTATTCTCACGCAACGCCTCCAAATAGCCATGCTTTCTCCGTTTCACTATGTCCAGATGATTGGCCCCGCCAATGAATGCAATGCGCCTGCTTCCATTATCCAATAAATGCTGCGTAGCTTTTTGAGCCGACTGAACCCCGTCTGCCACCACAGTGGAAAAGAGTTCCGGCAAACAGACGCGATCAAACAGAACAACCGGCATGTTGATATCGGACAGAGTTGTGAAATGACGATAATCGGTAGTCTCCTGCGACAGGCACGCTATAATGCCCTCTACACGCATATTCACCAGATTCTCTATATTTCTTTTCTCGTGTTCGTACAACTCATGCGAAGTAGCGATAATCACAAAATACCCATTAGCTATCGCCATATCCTCTATACCACTCAATATGGAAGAAAAAGAAATGCGTTACGATTTCAGGTACTACCACCCCTATAATCCTCGGGTGTTCTTCCGAAGGCTCATAGCAAAAAAGGATTGGGACGATAGTTCATCTCCCTCGCTAATTGCTTGGCCCTGGCACAAAGTTCACGACTGATTTCCGGGCTATCCTTCAAAAGCTCTTGACACTGTGGGAATAGATACTCCAAGTATCCGGGCCATATCTTTCAGTGAAGTGTGTTTTTGGTGTTCCATTCACAGATTATCATTAGGTTTACTTCACAAAGGAAGCATATTTTTTGCTAATACCGTAAGAATGATCCCATAAAAATATCAATCATTAATGAAAAGAAAAGTCCCTGAATCACTGAAATTCAAGGACTATTTAATCGCAGCTGTGGAGCTGGAGGGAATCGAACCCTCGTCCAAACGAGGAAATCATAAGACTTTCTACATGCTTATCTTTGCCTAAGTTTTCGTGTAACGGCAGAACCAAAGCCATCAACCGTTACCTTATCCTCTAAAGTTTCATTCGCACTCCGAGGCAAGTACGAACTATCCCCGATGTAACTGCACCACTTTACCGGAACGCTTCGGAGCAACAGCTTCCGAGTGATGTCTCGTCCCAACACCTTGTATCGGGATTAAGCTAATCTACTATGATTCGATTAAGCAGCAAGAGCAAATTGTCTTTCGCCAGATAAAATTTTGAAGACTGAGATTTAAGTGCAAATCAACGACGCACTGCATGCTTACTTACCATTTCTGCCCGCTGTCAAATCCAGTCAACCCCGGATATTTATAACTTGCAGAAGTTATGTGGCGGCAAAGATAAGAATTATTTTCCGTATTCTAATTTTTACCCGGCAAATTTATAGACTTCCATATCTTCGACATCCGAAGAAAACCGCCAAAAACATGCCGAATTAATTCCGGCAACCAGTGTATTGCGCCGAATGATGACCGCGCATGAATAGCGGAAGTAGCACTGAAAGAATGAGGGAAGCCTGCTTTAGGAGCCTGCCATTAGTTAATCTTTCGTAAATGAGTTTCCGGGAACAAAGAACTTCGCTAACTTTGTTATTTAAAATCATAGTTATAAACTGACGGAGAAGTATGAAGAAAAAAATGATATGTCTTGCCGGACTTTTAATAGCTGCAAGCACCTATGCCCAAACAGATGTCACCACCGGTATAATGCGCGGCAAGGACTATGGAGTGACTTATCTCCCTGCCCCAAACCGAAATCGAAATTGTGGTGGAAGCCACCAAACATACGTATATGCCCGGAGAATTCTGCAAATATGCCGACCGCTACCTGCGCATGAACGATGTTTCGGCCGATCCGAATATCTACTGGACCATCGACAAGCTGCAAACACGCGTAATCGGCTTGCCCGACAAAGATAATGTATACTTTGTCAAACTGAAAGACAAGACCGTAGCTCCGCTAATAGAACTGACCGAAGACGGCATTGTACGTTCCATCAACATACCGCTTAACAGCCGATACGATACCGGCAACCAAAATAACCGCTGCCGCACAAGAAATCATAGATCCGCGTAAATTCCTTACGGAAGAAATACTCATGGCAAGCTCCAGAGCAAAAATGGCGGAACTGGTAGCCAAAGAAATCTACAACATCCGCGAAAGCAAAAACGCATTGCTTCGTGGCGAAGCAGATAATATGCCGCAGGATGGCGCCCAACTCAAAATCATGCTCGACAACCTCAACTTACAGGAACGTGCTATGACGGAGATGTTCTCCGGAACCTTGAAAGAAGAACCCAAGACGTTTACAATCCGCCTGACTCCCAAAGAAATGAACAATGAAGTAGCTTTCCGCTTCTCCAAACGATTGGGCATAGTGGCAAACGATGATTTGGCAGGCGAACCGTATTATATCTCCATAACCGATTTGAAGACTCCCGCCATCCCGGAAGAAGACAGAAAGAAGAAGTAGACGGAGTTGCTTACAACGTTCCGGGACGCGCCCATATCACGCTGACCGGCAACACCAAGAAAGTATTCGACGGTGAGCTGCCTATCACGCAATTCGGCACGATAGAATACCTTGCCCCCGTATTATTCAATAAAAATTCTACTATAAAAGTTTTGTTCGATACAGCTACCGGCGGGCTGATAAAAGTAGACAGGGAAAACAATTAAAAAGAAAGCTTGGATAAATCCGTCCTTTTGTAACTGCATAATATATTTCGTGACGCGGAAAGGATAGTTGTCATCATCCCGGAAGTGTCGGGCAAGCAAAGAGATTATTTCCTGCACAGTCCGCTGTCCGTCTATCAAACGCCACACAGTAGTACCATGCTCCTCCAGCTTCACATGTATATCGGCCGACATGCCTTTCGGCAACAGGAAACGACGCATCCACTCATATTTAAACCGGGGAAGGAAAGCACTGCGCACTCCCCTCCCACTCGGTTGTAATGTGCCCGCATTGAACGGGAACGACATCCAGCAGATTTACTTTTTTCTTTCGTATCCTGACATATTGCCGTTATCAAGCCTTGATATTAGGTTCTTCCAAACCAAGACCTTTCTTCTTGTCAACAATCTTTAAGAATAAATCCCAGCACCAAAGCAGCAATGCCAAGGCAAGCCAGCATTACAAGCGGTGCGGTGTAATCATACGAAACGGCAGCCTCTTCCGGAGTAATCACACCGTTCTTTAAATCAGCAACAAGCTGCGTATTGGTTTTATCAAGTACCTTTCCGATTAGAAGCGGGAAAGAGCCAAAGACCTATATTCTGAACCCAGAAGAATGAGCGCGTAGGCACTACCTATAATCTTGGCATCAACCAACTTCGGAACACTGGGCCACAAAGAAGCAGGAACCAGTGAAAAACTTGCACCAAGTACCAATATAGTAAGATAGGCCACGATGATACCTCCGATCGCATTATCCCTGAACTCCGGAAGTACAAACGCGAAAGTAAGATGGCAAAGAACCAGTAACATGGAACCTATCATCAGCATCGAAGCTGCCTTACCTTTATGGTCGACATAGTTGCCAAGTATCGGTGTTATACCTACAGCAAGCAAAGGGAATACGGCAAATACAGTTTCCGCACTTTGGCGCATATAACCCATATAGCAGAAAACAGCCAGCAGGACACCGGCAACAGTGAGCAAACTATATTTCATGCCCGCCTTCTTCATAAAATTACTTGCAAAAGAAGCACCCGCAACGACAAGCATAATGCAGTACTGAAGAATTGTCACCGTATTAGTAGCCCAGAAAGAGTCGGTGGGTACTTCCTTGAACACCAGATTGCATTGCAGCATGTTCACAGCATACTTTGAAACGGGAATATGGCGGAGTAATAGAGTACGCAAAGGAGCGCCACCAGCCAGAAACCACTGCTCGAAAGGATGGTACCGAGGTCGCTGATCTTGAACGGATCGTCTTTCTCCTCAGCCTCACCCGTCTGCTCGTCGAGCTTTCTATCCATGAAGAAGTAAACAATAAACATAATAAGTGCGATAAGCAGCAGAACTACGCCAAACGCCACTGAACGGGAAACATCAATAACACCCCCTAATTTAGCAAATACCGGAGAGAAAATCATGCAAGTGGCAACTCCCAAACGGGCAAGCGCCATTTCAGACCCCATAGCAAGCGCCATTTCACGGCCTTTGAACCACTTAACGATACCGCGAGACACCGTAATACCCGCCATCTCGACACCGCAACCGAAAATCATGAAACCTATTGCCGCAAATTTAGCTGATGCCGGCATACCTCTATAGAATGGAGAGATACCCAACTCATCGAAACCGGGAATATAATTCAGGTTGTTGGTAAACCAAGTTTGAAGTCCACTTCCCTGAAAAGCGTCTGTCACCGCATACCAATTGATGGTAGCTCCGACAAGCATCACAGCTCCGGAAAGAATTGCAGTAAAACGTACACCCATTTTATCGAGGATAATACCTGCGAAAATAAGGAAAAATACGAATACATTAAGGAATGTCTCAGACCCCTGCATTGTACCGAATGCTGTAGAATCCCAGCCACGCGTGGACTGCATCAAGTCTTTAATAGGTGAAAGTATGTCCATAAAAATATATGAACAGAACATAGCAAATGCTAAAAGCAGTAGCACCAACCAGCGCATACCTGCCGAGTCGCGTAGCGTCTGGTGAATTTTGTCAGTAGTTGTCATTACAATATATTATAATATGGTTTATAGTTTCAAACGGATAATACCCGGTTACAAAAGTAACCAAATATCAGGGGGTGCTTAAACTTTCTCCTTAAAATTTAAAAACAGGCACCAAAATAAAAACAGGCAGAATTGTACAACATAAATTGTACAACTCCACCTGTCAAGAAATTACAGTATTTCTCGAATATCAGTTTGCTGCAGAATCGCCAACTGCCGGAGCAGGAGTTTCAGCACTTTGCGGAGCAGCCGTACCTACGGGCATATTGTACGGATTTGTCTTTTCTTCCTGCTGTGCCTGTTCCAAAATCACATCACCGCCTTTGTGAGAAGCAGAAGGGATAACGTAAGCGGAAGCAACACTCATCACCACCAAAAACACAGCGAGGCTCCATGTTGCCTTTTCCAGAAAGTCAGTAGTTTTGCGTACACCATGATTTGATTGGATGATGAGAAACCCGAAGCCAGACCACCGCCTTTGGAATTCTGAATCAACACAATGAAACACATCAATATGGATGCGATCACCATTAAGATAACTAATAATAAATACATTTTGTTATTTTGATTTAGCGTTAATAATCAATTTCTCCAAAAATCTTATTTGGTCTGCAAAGTAAGCATTTTTTTTTGTGATAATTCAAACTTAATTTTTTAATAATTTCAAGTGCTTTATCATATCTGCGTTGTTTTACGTAGATTTTAGCCAAAAAGTTTCTGTGAAACAGCTATCGTCCATACCGTCTTGCACAGCCTGTTCCTCATCAGACACCGTCTCCATCGGGAAGAGGCGTTTCATGCTTCGGCAGAGACATTGAAGCCTCTTCTTCCTCGAAAGATGTTTCCTCCTCTTCAAAAAAAGAGCCTGTCTTCTTCTTCCGGAGCCCGGAGTCTTCCGCAAGATACACCGGTCTCTCAAACACAGACAACTCTGTCGATTCGCTCTTACGGATGAACCCGTCTATCAGCTCATGCCCGCGCAGTTTAGGCGCTTCCTGCCCGTCGTCCGGTGCGGAATCCGACTGCCCGTCATCTTGCAACAAGTAAGTGGTGTAGTCCATTGTATAGTCCAACTCCGTAACCTGAGAATGTTCTTCAGGAATGGTTGCCAAGAAAGCATCTATTAAAAGAAAGCGTACGGTCCACACTAGGCTCTTCTTCCAGCACTTTGGAAGAAAGCAAAGACGGTTTTTCGGGATTTCAGCGTGTAGCGGTCGCCTTCTATCAGGTAGAACAAAACACGTCTGTCTGCCACATACAGAACAGCCTTACGCAATTCCGCACCAAACGTGATGTCATGCAGCAGGTAGAGGTTCTTCAGATATAACAACCGGGTGACTGGAAATAAGGATACCGGGCCACTAACGTACGAAAGGCTCGTACAGAGTATCCTTGTTCAACATTTCAGGATGCTGTATCCATTGTTGCAAATAGGCAGAAGTCATTCCTCAATTACCAGTTAGCTACGGTTGAATTAAATATTTGTTCTGTGATATCCTTTATCATTTTACTTATCAGATCATCCTGCACATCAGTCAGCAGCAAGGAGGAATCATAAGTCTGGAAAGCGGAAAACTGTTGTTCAAAATCTTCCTCATGATTGGTATTGTTCACATAACGCACGTTTACGGTCATAGTCAGCTTCACTTTAGAAGAATAGCCATCGGCGGCAACAGCTTCGTTATACTGGTTATAGCCTGTTATCTCACCGTCTATTTCCAGATCGCCGTTGGCGTTCACCAGTTGCAAACGTGTCTGCTGGATAAACATATCCTTAAGTTTCTGGTTAAACTCCGTAGTCATGGGAGCATACACGTACTCGGCACGATTAGGAAATTCGGCAATTGTAATAGTCTTCACTTTGCTGTAATCAATAGAGCTGATCGGAGCAAGTCCCATGGAGATGCGGCAGGAATACACTACGCACACCAAGCCCGCTAACGCTGCCGCCAGTGTTATTTTCTTAATCCAATCCATATTCTTTTATCTTTCTGTATAGCGTACGTTCTGATATATTCAAATCCTTAGCCGCACTTTTTGCGTTTTCCATGATGCCTTTCAAGCGCCTTGCGTATCATCTCCTTCTTCCACTTCGTCCAGCGAGAGGGATTCCTCCACGTACTCCTCCGTATCTTGAATATCATCATCCATTTCAGGAGCAGACTTTACGGAAGGATGTATTATGGTGGGCACTCCGGCGGCAGGCACAGAGGTCACTACGGCAGGTGCAGGCGTATAATAGGCGGCAGGCGTTACAGCCTGGTTCCCCCCACCGATGCGCGTTCAGTCATGATCTCGTGTACCAGTTTTTTCAATTCGGTGACATCCTGGCGCATGTCAAAAAGCACCTGATACAGTATTTCGCGTTCGCTTTCAAAACTCTTCCCCTCGTTCTTTGCGCCTAACAGGGCAGGCAGGCGCTGCACATTGCTCTGTTCGGGCAGGTAATTCTTCAAAATAGAAGCGTTGATTTCACGATTGGTTTCAATAATGGAAATCTGTTCCGTTATATTCTTCAGTTGGCGTACGTTACCGGGCCATGGATATGTCAGCAGCACTTGTTTGGCATCATCAGTCAGCTGAATGGCAGGCATACGATACTTTTCGGCAAAGTCTGATGCGAACTTGCGGAACAGCAACACCACATCCTCTCCACGTTCGCGTAAAGCCGGCACCGGAATAGGCACCGTATTAAGACGGTAGTATAAATCTTCGCGGAAACGCCCGTCAACAATTTCTTGTGTTAGATTCACATTAGTAGCAGCAACAATACGCACGTTCGTCTTCTCCACCTTAGAGGAACCCACTTTGATGAACTCGCCCGTTTCGAGCACACGAAGCAGACGCGCCTGTGTAGACATAGGGAGCTCCCCACCTCATCAAGGAAAATCGTTCCGCCGTCCGCTTCTCCAAAATACCCTTTACGTTCGCCGATAGCACCAGTAAAAGCGCCTTTCTCATGGCCGAACAGTTCCGAATCAATCGTTCCTTCAGGGATAGCCCCGCAGTTTACAGCGATATATTGTCCGTGCTTTCTGCGGCTGTATTGATGGATAATCTGCGGAAAACTCTCCTTACCCACACCACTCTCTCCGGTAATCAGCACCGACAAATCAGTAGGAGCTACCTGAATGGCGATATCAATAGCACGCATCAATGCCTCGTTATTGCCAATGATGCCAAAACGTAATTTTACTTGTTGTATTTCTGCTTTCGTCATACTACAAATCCTCTTCTGTACTATCAAGTTTCAGTTTATCACTGTCGTCACGTCTCTCGTAATACTGTTTCCGCAGAGGATTGGCATGTGCCTCCCTTTTTCACGCAGGCGGTTACGGAACACGTCGATTGCCACGTAGACAGCCTGGCGGAACGAGTCTTCAGAGGCAAGTCCTTTTCCGGCAATATCGTAGGCCGTACCATGCGCAGGAGAAGTACGTACTACGGGAAGTCCTGCAGTATAGTTCACACCTTCATCCATAGCCAAAGATTTAAAAGGAGCAAGTCCCTGATCGTGATACATTGCTAGTATACCGTCAAAATGAGTAAAGTTACCGGAACCCATAAAGCCGTCAGCCGGATAAGGACCGTAACACAACATACCTTTTTCAGCCAGTTCTTTAATGGCGGGAATAATTATCTCCTGTTCCTCCGTCCCCAACAGACCGTCGTCACCGGCATGCGGATTCAGAGAAAGTACAGCAATACGCGGCGCTCCTATGCCAAAGTCCTGCTTCAACGCACGGTTGAAGATCGCCAAGCTTCTCCTGTATCAGTTCCTTGGTAAGCGTCGATGCAATCTCCCTTACAGGAATATGCCCGGTCACCAATGCCACCCGGAAATCGTCTTTCATCAGAATCATCAAAGCCTTCCCGCCATTGCCCAGCTTCTCTTCAATATACTCCGTATGGCCGGGGAAAGAGAATCTCTTCCGACTGAATAGTATGTTTGTTGATAGGAGCAGTGACAATAACGTCAATCAGTCCTGCCTTGTATTCCTCAATCGCTTTCTCCAAAGCGCCAAGAGCAGCTTTACCCGCCTCCGGATCAGGTTTGGAAAACTCAACTTTTACTTCATCGTCCGTACAGTTCACTACACTCAGACGATTCGGCGCAGCCTCGGACGCAGAATTTACAATACTGAAATTCGTCGGCAAGTCCAGTGATTTGCGATGATAGGCAGCCACCTTGGGCGAACCGTAAATAATCGGGAGTACATAACTCCAACATCATCGGATCCGAAAATGTTTTCAAAATCACTTCATACCCAACTCCGTTTATGTCTCCCTGAGTTATGCCGATTCTTATTTTATTATCTTCCATCCTTATTTTTCTGTTTTAGTAGAATCTTTTTTTGTTATAGCCAAAGGCATTTCGTTTCCTTCCTGTTTGCTTCCCGGCAATTTGAGCGTGTACAATGACGCTTCCATCTGGCGCACCAGGTTACGTTTCATCTTATCGGGCGAGTATACAAATATTTCAGATACGATAATGCGCTGATTAACTTTATCCAAACGGACATGAGATACATACGGACCACCCATATAGTCACCCTTCACACGCCACAGGCCGCGGGCTTCCAAAGCATATTCACCCTGCACACTGATAGGGGCACATCCGTCATCAGCGAGTCCGTTTCCATGTACATGCCCTCGCTTGCACCAGGAATGTTGATTTTCATCACAGAGTCACGCTTATGCACGAAATACTCTCCTTCGTAAATGTATCCTTGTCGGTATAAGGATAAGAATAGATGACAAAGTTCTGATCACCGGTAGCCGCATTCGTTCCTGCCCAAAAGAAGTTTTCCCCCCTGCTTGCTTGCGGTCAGTTCACCGGGTATCCACACGTCACAGTCGAACATGCTCTTCACTTTTGTAGAAGCATAGTCACTGTGTTTATTCTCCAGCACTGAAATTTGGCGGTTCATCTCGGCACGAGTAAAGAAATCTATAATCACCTGTTTGTTTTCTTCCACAAACTTTTTCAAAAGACTCCTCGTCCGGCGCCTGAATAGTCAGAATAGACTGCGGAGCAGCATATACATGCATTTTGCATATTTGAATTTGGGCTGCGTGTACAGATCCTGTTCACCTCGACGATGATAATATTACGGAACGTTCATAGTTGAGAGGAGAAGTGTACGAATGAACGTTCCGACTGGGCAATCCCGGTACATCAGCAATACGTAACTGAACGAAGTAATACCGG
>VOFK01001972.1_pt1 | contig 31485 bp, 27 predicted proteins | sample 5384121 | NCBI WGS metagenome assembly VOFK01 (sample SAMN12384730, study PRJNA508395) | human gut metagenome | isolation source: healthy gut J | host: Homo sapiens | reverse complement strand
GTTGTTGTTACTGTCAAAAAAGACGCCACATGGCGTCTTTTTTATTTGGTGCGGGAGATGGGACTTGAACCCACACACCATAGGTACTGGCTCCTAAGACCAGCGCGTCTGCCATTCCGCCACTCCCGCAGGGAACAACCCCTATCTTACCACGAAAAGGGCCCCGCTGTCAAATCCCCGGCGACGAAGGAGGTTTGGCGCTGGCTTTGCGGCGGTTCGACAGGCATCAGCCCACCTGCGCTTCGCTCCAACGGGCATCAGCCTGCCTTCACCTGCCGCTTTGCCATCCTCCCAACCACCCCCGCCGCCTCGGGGGATCACCCGGTAAAAACCGTCACTTCACTTATTTTTTGGAATCCCAGCCCGGCGTAGAAGCTCTCCCGGTGGGTCTCACAGGCCACCAGAGGGATGAGGTTCTTTTCCAGCAGCCACCCGGCGCAGTGGTACACCACCGCCCGGCCATAGCCCTGTCCCTCGTATTCGGGCAGCGTCGCCACATAGCTGATCTGCCCGTACCGGGTGCCGCAGTCGGTCACCGCCGCCGCGGAAACGGCCTTTCCGTCCCGCTCCAGCGTTACGGTGTGGCCCACCCGGCGGCGCTCCGCCAGATGCAGGTTCACCACCGCCGCTTCATATTGGGCAGAGGAAACCTCCCCCACCGCCCGGTTGCAGCCGGCCGCCGCGGTCGCCGTATGGGTGCGGTACTCCGCCTCCGGCAGAGAAAACCCCACCCCCTCCGGCAGCTCCATCACCGCCAGGGGAAGCCCCGCTTCCCCGGTCTTTTCCCGCCACAGGGCGGCCAGGGTCGGGCACAGCATCACCCAGCCCTCCTGCCGCCATTGCAGAAAATCCACGATCTCCGCCGCCGCTTCGGGGCAAAAGGCACTGGCCCACAGGGCGTGCCCCTTCTGCAGAATGACCCCCTTCGGGGTCCGGTCCCGCAGTCCCTCGTAAACGCCCCAGAACTCATAAATGAGTCCCATGCCGCAGCACCGCGCCGCCGATTCCACCATCGTGGCCAGCAGCGGCTCGCCAGGCAGGTCCCGCAGCCGGCGGTCATCGTAGCTCAGACCCCTTACCATCACAGCGCCAGCGCCTCCGGCAGCAGCCGCAGCAGCTCCAGCGTGTTTTCAATGTCCTTTTCATCGGCCACGCAGGCGGGGGAATGCAGGTACCGGCTGGGAATGGAGATCGCCAGCACCTCGCTGCCGCCCGCGGCGGTCATCAGGCTGCGGCTCTCATTGCCGCCGCACACCGCTTCCTTGGTCTGGTTGGGGATGTTATGCGCATCCGCCAGCGCCCGCACCTTTTTATACAGGTCGTAGGTGTATATGGTGCCCCGGTCCATAAAGGATACCACCGGCCCATTGCCCAGGCGGCACACCTTTTTCTCCTCCGGCACCCCGGCCAGGTCGCCTTTATCATCGCACAGGTGCACTGGCTTGCAGCCCACCATCCCGGGGATGGCGTTATCGCCCACCAGCACCATGCGGCCGCCGGTCACCTCCGGCTGTACGCCGCCTACCGGCGCAAAGGAAAGGAAGCCCTTTTCATCAATGTTGGTGATAATAAAGCCCACTTCGTCCATATGGGCGGAAAGCTGCAGCACCTTTTTGGCAGGCTTTTTCCCCTTTTTGCGGACCAGCAGGTTACCCAGCGGGTCCACCTCATACTCTGCGTGGCCTTTTATTTGCTCGATGAGATACTCCCGGATGGCAGCTTCCCGGCCGCTGGGGCCGCGCAGGGCGCACAGGGTCTCTATATCTTTCCACAGCTGTTCGTATTTCATGTTAAAAGCCCTCCTTTGCCGTCAGCGCCATCAGCCGGGCGGTATTCGCCGCGTCCTCAGGGTCAATGGTCTCGGCCACGGTATGCATGCTCCGCAGCGGGATGGAAAGCAGCGCCATTTTAATGCCCCGTCCGGCGGTGGCCAGCTCGTCAGCGTCGGTGCCGGTGCGGCCGCCCATTGGCTCGTGCTGCAGCGGGATGTTATTTTCCTCGGCCAGCTTTTTCAGCTTCATGGTAAATTCTCTGTCCAGGATGGGCGCGTAGCCCAGCATGGTGCCGCCGCCCAGGGGGCTGGTCTTTTCCGGCGCGCAGCCAAAGCCATCCCCAAAGCTCACATCCACCGCGATGGCATAGTCCGGCTGGCTGGTAAAGCCGCCGGTCTCGGCGCCCTGGCCGCCTACCTCCTCCATACTGGAGAGCAGCACCGTCACCTTGCAGTCCGGCTTTTCGGCCGCTATTTCCTCGGCCGCCGCTATCACCGCCGCGCAGCCAATGCGGTCATCCAAGGCGGGCCCCGCCAGCCGCTTGTTTTGCAGCTCCACGGGCTTCGCCGCAAAGGTCACAATATCGCCGGGCGCAAAAAGCTTCGCCGCCGTTTCGGCGGTAAACCCGGTATCGATCAGCAGATTCTCGATCTTGATGGAATGGTCGCTGCCATCCCCCGCCAGGTGGGGCGGCACCGAGGTGATAATGCCGGGGTAATCGCCCGCCGCCGCGTGGATGACCACAGGGGTGGCAGGCAGCCAGCGGGCGTCTATCCCGCCAATTTTGCTAAAGCGCAAAAAGCCTTCCTCCACCCGCGTCACAATAAACCCGATCTGGTCAAGATGGGCCTCCAGCAGCAGGTGGGGCGCGCCCTCCTTGCCCTCATTGACGCAGCACAGCAGGCTGCCCAGCGGGGTACGCTTTACCTCTCCCATCGGGGAGAGCAGCTCCTTGGCGGCGGCATAGGCGGCGCATTCCCGGCCGCTGGGGCCGGGGGCTTCGCACAGCTTTTTCGCAGCTGCCGCTATTCTTTCGGTCGTGATACTCATGGTGTTCCTCCTTTTTTACGCCCCACTCATACCCTGTACGGGGCATGAGCAAAGCTCCTGCTTATTCATCTGTTAAAAATCAGAGTCCCCTCCTGGGGCAGTTACAGCAAACCGCAAAAGGGATAAACGAAATTTCTGCTTACCCATGCGTTAAAAATCCGGGCCTCTCTGGAACAGTCCCAGCGAGCCGCAAAAACGGCAAACCGAGTTTCTGCCCGCGTAAGCGCCTAAAATCTGTGCCCCGCCCTGGGATAACCCCGGTAGGTCCCGGGAAGCGCTTTTTCGGGCCCCCGCAAAATCCGGGCACCGCCCGCCCGCCGGGCGCTCCGGCTGCACCGGAGCCGACAGCGGCACAGCCGCCGTCGAAACCGTCCTGCGGACGGTTTGCCCTGCGGGCCTCTCGGGCGCTCTTTGCAAAATTTCTTTCCGCCTTTTGGCCTCACTTCAGCCCATTCACCAGCGCCTTGTAGCACTGCCCCCGCACCTCAAAGTTCGGGTAGCAGTCAAAGCTGGCGGAAGCCGGCGAAAGCGAAACGATATCCCCCGCCTTGGCAAGCTCATGGGCCATTGTCACGGCTTCCTCCAGCGTGGCCGCCCGCCGCAGCACCAGGCCGCTTTCGGCATAGCCGGGATGAGAGGTCACAGCCTTTTCTATCTTATCCGCCGTCGCCCCGGTCAGAATCAGCGCCTTGACATGGCGCAGCACCGGCCCGGCCAGCGGGGTGTAGTCCAGGTGCTTATCGTATCCCCCAGCGATAATGATGAGCTTTTGGTCAAAGCTCTCCAGTCCGGCTATGGTGCGGGTGGGGCTGGTGGCGATGGAATCATTGTACCAGCGCACCCCGTCCAGCTCCCGCACAAATTCAATGCGGTGCTCCACCCCGGGGAAGGTGTTCGCCACATGGCGGATCACCTCCGGGGGGAACCAGTCCCCACACCGCCGCGATGGCCGTCAGCATATTTTCCACATTGTGCAGCCCCGGTATCTTTATCTCGCTCATCGCGAAGAGGGGGGTATCCCCCTTGCCGTCAGTGTAGTGCAGGGTGCCCGCTTCATCCAGCCAGGCGCCGCGCTCCACCGGGTGCCGCCGGCTGAACCACCGGCAGTCGCCCCGTACCTCCGCCGCAAAGCCGGCAGTCGTGGGGCAGTCCGCGTTCAGCACCGTAGCGGTAAAGGCCCCCTGGTGCAGGAAAATGTTTTTCTTGGCGGCGATGTACTCCTCCATCGTCCCGTGCACATCCAGATGGTTCGGGGTCACATTGGTCACCACCGCTATTTCCGGGCTCTGCCGCATCGAAAGCAGCTGGAACGAGGAAAGCTCTACCACCGCCATGTCGTCCGGCTTTACCGTTTCCAGCTCCGGGAACAGCGCCCGCCCGATGTTGCCGCCTAAATGCACCGTTTTGCCGCTCTGCCGCAGCATCTCAGCGATCAGACTGGTGGTTGTCGTTTTACCGTCGCTGCCCGTCACCCCTATGATGGGGCAGGGGCAGCACTGCATAAAGAGCTCCAGCTCGCTGGTGACGGCAGCGCCCGCTTTCATCAGCTCGCGCAGCCGCGGGTGATTAAAATACATTCCCGGCGTGCGGAAGATCACATCTCCCCGCAGCTTTTGCAGGTAGTCCGCCCCGGTGACAAATGCTACCCCCATGGCGGTCAGCTCTTTTGCTGCTTCGCCCAGCTCCTCCGGGCTCTTCTTATCGTAGATGGTCACCTTCATGCCCTTTTGGGCCAGCAGCTTTGCCACCGGCCGGTGGCTTACCCCCAGCCCTATCAGCGCGATCTCTTTTCCCTGCAGCTCCGCAAATACGGTCGCCGCCGTCAGTTTCTGCATGGTCTCCCTCCTCGGCAGGTTTTCCCGGGGCGCGGGCCTTCCGGCCGCCCGGCAAAGGCTCCGCCTTTTGCCGCCCCCTGCGGGGGCCGGTTCGGCGGGCCTGCGGCCCGCCGGCCGGGCGTCCGGTACTCCCTGCACCCTTCACAAATTTCTGCCCCTATTATATCCCACATTTTCGGGTTCTGCAATCGGTTTTGGGCGGCAGCACCGCCCCGGTTGGCCCCATTTCCCCCGGAAGGTCCTCCGGGGGGCCGGGCCGCACGGCCGGCCGCCCCTTGGCTCCCCTCGGGCCGACCCTCCGTTTTACTGCGGGCAGCCCTCGGCCGCCGCGGGGCGGCCGGCCTCCAGCACCGTCAGCACCTCCCGGATGCCCGCCATCGGCTCCTGCCCCTTTTGCAGCTTCACCGTCAGGTAGGGCTTCGCCCCGGCGTTCATCAGCACCCGGCCCGGCAGGGCCTTTGTCAGCGCCAGCAGGTCGCCGCGGTCTATCCGGTCACTGTAGAACAGCAGGCTGCCCACCCGCTGGTCGATCTCCCGAACCCCCAGCGCCGCCGCCCGGCTGCGGATCAGCGCCACATCCAGCAGCCCCGCCACCGAGCGCGGCGGCTCGCCAAAGCGGTCGCAAAGCTCGTCCATGGTGTCGCTCCAGTCGTCCTCGGTGCGGATGGCCGCGATCTTCTTGTAAATATCAATGCGCTGCGCCAGCGAGGGAATATACTTCTCCGGGATGTGCGCCTCGATCTGAATATCCACCAGGCACTCCAGGTTCTCTACGGGTTTTTCGCCCTTTTGCTCCCGGATGGCATCCCCCAGCAGCCGCAGATAAAGGTCATAGCCCACCGCCTCCATCTGCCCATGCTGGGCGCTGCCCAGAATGTTGCCGGCGCCGCGAATTTCCAAGTCCCGCATGGCGATTCGGAAGCCGCTGCCGAAGCTGGTAAATTCCCGTATTGCCTCCAGCCGCTTCTCGCTGATCTCGGAAAGCGCCTTGCCCCGGCGGAAGGTGAAGTAGGCATAGGCCCGGCGGCCGCTGCGCCCCACCCGGCCCCGCAGCTGGTACAGCTGGGAAAGCCCCATCCGGTCGGCGTCCTCGATGATGAGGGTGTTGCAGTTGGGGACGTCCACTCCCGCCTCGATAATGGTGGTACAGACGAGAATATCGATCTCCCGCTCCAGCAGACGCTGCCAGATCTCAGAAAGCTCCTCCTCGCTCATTTTGCCGTGGGCTGTAACGATGCGCGCCTCCGGCAGCTCCTCCCGCAGGTGGGCGGCGGTCAGCTCTATGTTATCAATGCGGTTGTGCAGGTAAAATACCTGCCCGCCCCGCCGCAGCTCCTTTCGTATCGCCTCGGTGATGATATGGTCGTCATATTCCAGCACATAGGTCTGCACTGGGTGGCGGTCCTGCGGCGCCTCGTTGATGACCGACATATCCCGGATGCCGCTCATTGCCATGTTCAGCGTCCGGGGGATGGGCGTGGCGGAAAGGGTCAGGATATCCACGCTGCCCTTCAGCTGCTTGAATTTCTCCTTCTGCTTCACGCCAAAGCGCTGCTCCTCATCGATGACGCAGAGGCCGAGATCCCTAAAGCGCACATCCTCCTGTACCAGGCGGTGGGTGCCCACCACCACATCGATCTTGCCGTCTGCCAGTCTTTGCAGAATTTCCTTCTGCTGCTTCGGCGTGCGGAAGCGGGAAAGCAGCTCCACTGTGACGGGGTAGCCCTCCAGCCGCCGCAGGAAGGTCTGGTAGTGCTGCCACGCCAGGATGGTAGTGGGCACCAGCACAGCGCACTGCTTGCCATCCAGCACGCACTTAAAGACGCCCGCAGGGCGACCTCCGTTTTGCCAAAGCCCACATCGCCGCACAGCAGCCGGTCCATGGGGGCGGGCTGCTCCATATCGTGCTTGATCTCCTCGATGCAGCGCAGCTGATCGTCGGTCTCCTCGTATTCAAAGCGCTGCTCAAACTCGGTCTGCCAGTCGCTGTCCGGGCTAAAGGCAAAGCCCTTTACAGTGCTGCGCTTGGCATACAGCTGGATGAGCTCCGCCGCCATATCCTCCACCGATTTTTTGACCCGCTGCCGGGTGCGGTTCCATTCGTTGCCGCCCAGCCGGTTCAGCTTAACGGTCTGCTCATCCTTGCCGCCCACATATTTGGTCACCAGGTCCAGCTGGGTGACGGGGACATACAGCATATCGGTGCCGGCATACCGGATCTTGATGTAATCCTTGGTGACGCCGCCGATTTCCTGCTTTACGATCCCCTCAAAAATGCCGATGCCGTGCGCCACATGGACCACGGCCATGCCGGGGGTCAGGTCGGTCAGCTCCCGCAGCACCTCGCCCTGCTGGCGGCGGGCCTTGCGGCGGCTTTTAGCGGCGGTGGTGCTGCCGCCCTTGGCTGTGGTGATGACAGCCCAATGCAGCTCGGGGTATTCAAAGCCGGAGGAAAGCCCGCCCGGCAGCACAAATATTTTACCGGTTGTAATATTTTCCGGAGATTTTACAAATCTCGCCGCAAATCCCCGGCGGGTCAGGTCCTCGGTCAGCGCCAGGGCGCCGCGTTCGGTACCGGCCAGCAGCCATATGGTCCAGTCCCGCTGCCGGTAGCTTTCCAGGTCCTCACACAGGGGGTCCAGCGCCCCGCCCCAAACCGAAAGCGCATTGGCCGCAACATGGTACAGCCCCGCCAGCGGCAGGCCGGGGTAGCTGCGGGGAAAGCTATCCAGAATGACGGTGGGGAGGACGGGCAGCTTCTCCGCCAGCACCCCCGCCTCCGGGAACAGGAAAGCGCAGCCCGGGGCCAGAGTTCCCTCCTCCAGCAGGGCGGTCACATCCTGCTTTTGCTGCCAGCAGGTGTGGTTCAGGCTCTCCTTCAGGTTCACCCCTTCGGAAAGCAGCAGCAGCCGCTCCCCCCGGTAGGAGAGCAGATTGCTGCCCGCCGGGCACAGCAGCCCGGCATATCGGTCGGCGGCCGGCAGGGCCACACCGCCCTCCAGCAGCTCGATATCCTGCCGGAGGGTTTCTTCACACAGCGCCCGCTGCTTTGGGCTCAACCGGGAAAGCTTTTCTTTCAGCTGGGCGGCCAGCTCGGCGGGGTGGTACAGCAGCTCCCGCACTGGGGTGATTTCCACCAGCTTCATGCTGTCCTCTCGCCGCTGGCTTTCCAGCGAAAAGGCCGCGATGGAATCCACCTCATCCCCCCAGTATTCCAGCCGGATGGGCCAGCTGTACTGCGGCGGGTAAAAATCCACGATGCCGCCCCGGGCCGCGAACTGCCCGATGCCCTCTACCTGCTCGGCCCGCTGGTAGCCCGCCTGCACCAAAAATTCCAGTAGCTTTTGGGGTGGGTATTCCTGCCCCACCCGCAGGCTCAGCGTGGCGGCCGAAAGCTGCTCCGGCAGCAGGGTGGGCTGCAGGGCAGCGGCCACCGTCCCCACCACGATGAGGGAAGGGTCCCTTTGCAGCCGCCGCAGAACGCCCAGCCGCAGCTGCTCATATTCCCGGCTTACACTTTCCACGCTGTGGTAGGTGAACTCCCGCTCGGGGTACAGCAGCGCCCGTTCCTCGCCGTAAAAGCGGTTGATATCCTCCATCAGGCGAGTGGCGGCAGCCTCCTCATCGGTGAGGAGGACGGCGCCCCGGCCCAGTTCCCGGCACAGGGCGGCGGCGAAGTGGGCCTTATGGACGGCGGCAAGGCCATCCAGCAGCAGGGGGCTTTTGCCCGCGCGCAGCGCCTGGCAGGCAGAAGAGAAAGCGGCTAAATTTTGGAGCTTCTGAAGCATGTGGTACCTCCTGCGGAAACTTTTACTTTATATCAAATCATTTTAATGTCAAATTTGCAGTCGCCTGTCGGCGTCGCGGAGTCTTTTGCAAAGGTATAGTTAGTACGCCTGCCCGGCGGGGGCCTACTTTTGTTCGTGCAAAAGTAGGCAAAACATGGTCAAGGGGGACAGATTCCCCCTTGACGAACCCCTTTCTGTCGCTTGCTGTGCTGGATACGAATTTAGATTTTTCTGGGGCGAAAAATCCAAATCCGTACTGCGCACAGATACGCTCCAAAAGTAGCCGCAGGCGCATCTGCCCCCACCGCCTTGCGGTGCCCGAAAAAATCTTCGCGCTGCTCGCTTGCTCGATTTTTTCGACCGCTGCGGGTGCTCCGCCTCGCTGCATCCGCCACTGGCGGTGCTCGGCTCCGCACCCCCTACCCCTCCCCCGTGGCGGGGGAGGGGCCGTCTGGGCAAATAACTGCTTGTTCAAATTTTAGGCTCGGCAGCGTGACTCTCTGCGGTACTACCACTCGGCAAAACATAGTCCCGCACCCGCGCACCGCGACCCCCTCACCCCAAAATTTGCACAATAAATCCCAGTAGCAATTCCCCAACAAAATCCACTATTTATGCGATCTTTGCCCAGTATTTCCCCATATTGTAAATTTTCCATTAAAAAAAGTGAAATATTAACCTTTCACATGCAAAAAAGGGGCAATTTGCAGGGATTAGTGAAAGGACTTTTTCATACCGGCAAAAAATCCTTTCCTGTCGGATCTCTCCCCGAACAATAAATCGAGAGCCTTTTGGCCCTACCGGTCAAACAGGGGCGCCGGTTTTGCTTTTCGAAAAGCTCACTCATCTCAGCAGACCTCATCGGGCAATTTGGGGGTCTGCCCCAGCGGGAACCTGCCTCCCATCAGCACCTTGAAAACTAAATAAAACACAAACAAGCATTGCCGCCGAAGACCGGTTATCCGGTACTGCGGCGGTGGGAACAGAGTGTGATTTTTTAGCTGGCGGTGGGCCCTTAATTAAAGCGGCTCATGGCTTCTTCCGGCTTGCCCTGCATGATGAGGGTGCAGGCTTCGGCGGTATTTTGCAGCAGGGGATACAGGGCTTTGCCCTCCGCTTCGGTAAATTGTCCCAGCACCCAATCGGCCAGGTCATATTCCGGGTTCGGTTTGGCCCCCACGCCAAATTTAATGCGGGGGAAATTATCGCTGCTCAGCTTGAGGATGATATCCTTGAGGCCATTGTGGCCGCCGGCGGAGCCTTTGGTGCGGATGCGCATTTTGCCCACCGGCAGGCTGATATCGTCCGAAAGGACAATAAGCCGCTCCGGGGGGAGCTTATAGAACCGCATGGCCTCCTGTACGGCCTGCCCGGAAAGATTCATGTAGGTGGTGGGCTTCATCAGCAGGATATGCCGGCCATCCAGCATGGCCTCACCGGTCATGGCATGGAAGCGGGAGCGCTCCACGGCGGCGCCGCAGTCCTTGGCCAGGACATCCAGCGCGCAGAAGCCGATATTATGCCGGGTATTGCCGTACTTGCTGCCGGGGTTGCCCAGCCCGCAGACGATAAATTCCACCGGACCATGGACCGGGATTGATGCTGCGGCCGGCTGTTTTTTCTTAAAAAATCCCATATAGCCTCCTTGGGAGAGAAACGGCAGGAGAGAACGGTTCTCTCCTGCCAAAGCATACCATAAAAATTCGGGGGAAATCAAGTGAAAAGCGGGGAGACGGGCTTGTCCTCATAGATGCGGCTGATGGCCTCGGCAAAGACGGGGGCGACAGAGAGCATCTTGATGCGGGCGGCTTCGGAGCCTTCCTTGGCGGGGATGGTATCCAGGAACACTGTTTCGGTAATGACGCTATCGGTGAGGCGCTGGAGGGCCGGGCCGGAAAGAACGCCGTGGGTAGCGCAGGCATAAACCTCCTTGGCGCCGCCCAGCTTGATGAGGGCTTCGGCGCCGTGGCAGAGGGTACCGGCGGTATCCACCATATCATCCACCAGCACTACGGTCTTGCCGTGAACATCGCCGATGATATTCATGACCTCGCTGACATTGGCGCGGGGACGGCGCTTATCAATGATGGCCAGGGGGCAATCCAGCCGCTCGGCAAACTTACGCGCACGGGTGACGGAGCCCAGATCGGGGGAAACGACGGCGATCTCCTCGCGGGGGAGGTTCTTGAACTTTTCGACAAAATAGGGGGCCAGAATGGGGGTGCCCATCAGGTGATCCACCGGGATATTGAAGAAGCCCTGGATCTGTGCCACATGGAGGTCCATGCTGAGGACACGGTCGGCACCGGCGACAGAGATGAGATCGGCCACCAGCTTGGCGGAGATCGGATCGCGGGCCTTGGCCTTTCTATCCTGGCGGGCGTAGCCGTAGTAGGGAACGACGGCGGTGATGCGGCCGGCGGAAGCGCGCTTGAGGGCATCGATCATGATGAGCAGCTCCATCAAATTATTATTGACGGGGCCGCAGGTGGACTGGACAACGAACACATCGGAGCCGCGGACCGATTCCTCGATGGAGATGGAGACTTCGCCATCGGCAAACGCGCCGACGGTGCAGCGGCCCAGCGGCAGGCCCATGGCGGCGGCGATGTCCTCCGCCAGCTTTTTGTTGGAATTGCAGGCGAAGATCTTGATGTCTTTTCCGTGGATACTTTTCATGGTTTTTCTACTCCCTACTGATGATATTGAATTTTATATGGTCAACACCGGGTGGTGTGTGTTCCCGTGGGGAAGAGGAGCTTTTCCGGGGAGAAAAGCGAGCAAAAGATTTATTTAGGGCGGGTTTGTGGGCGCCTGGCGGCGGGGCGGAGCCTTTTGCAACGGCATAGTTTGTACCGCTTGCCGCGGGGGCTGCTTTTTTCGGATGAAAGTGTGTAAAAGAATTTTTGGATCAAGATGGTGGTCGCCTTCGGCGGGGCGGAGTCACCGGAGGGTGACAGCCTGTACGCCTACCCGGCGAGGGAAAGTTTGTTGTCGCCTGTCGGCGTCGCGTTGATTATTGCAGGGTGCAAAGCCGGTACGGCTCGCCGCCGGAGGCGTTCCTTTTGTGCGTACAAAAGGAACCAAAATACGCTTGGGGCTGTGCCCCAAGACCCCCTAACGCTTAAGCTGCGGCTGGATACGAACGATGCTTTAGGCATCGTCCGTACGGCGCCGCAGATACGCTCTCAAGGTGCCTGCGGCGCATTTTATTTTGGAGTTTGCAGGGACTGAATTAAAAATCAACCTTATAAGCGTCGTCGCGTCGGACGCAACCTCCGCTTAAGTCGGATCGACCCTGCGCTTTGCTCCGGGCAGCCCTCCTCGCTGCGGTGCATCCTCCTTTCCCCACAAGGTCTTGCGACCTTGCGGGGCCTCAATTACATGGGGCATACCGACGCGTTACGGGTCTTTAGGGCGGAGCCCTGAATGACTTTTGCCTACTTTTCTTCATAGAAAAGTAGGGCCCCGCCGGATAGGCGTACGGGCTTTGTACCCTGCAAAATCAACGCGACGCCGCTAGGCGAGATGAGACTATCGCCATAGTTTGCGCCGTCAACCCCTCAGTCAGCCTTACGGCTGCCAGCTCCCCTTACACAGGGGAGCCTTTGGGGTGGTACGGTGCCACGCCCTTTACACAAGGGAGGCTAAGGGTTGGCGCGCTGCCGATTTGTTACCCCTTACACAGGGGGGGCAATGGGGTGCGGGAGATTATTTTTTCTCCCGGCGGAAGCGGCGGGCCAGACCAGGCTTGACGGTCTGCTCGGCGCGGGCGATGAGCATGGCGTCCTCGGGGACATCCCGGGTGACGGTGGCCCCGGCGGCGGTGTAGGCGCCGGCCCCGATGGTGACGGGGGCGACGAGATTGGTATTGCAGCCGAGGAAGGCGTTATCGCCGATGGTGGTGCGGAACTTTTCCTTGCCGTTAAAATTGGCGATGGCCACGCCGCAGCCGAAATTCACCCCGCTGCCGCAGTCGGTATCGCCGACATAGGTGAGGTGGGCAATGGCGGTCTTTTGGCCAATATGGGAGTTTTTGACCTCCACGAAGTCGCCGATTTTGCACCCCGCGGCGATGTGGCAGCCGGGGCGGACCTGAGAAAACGGCCCGATGGAGACATTCTCCTCCAGGGTGGATTCGGTGATATAGGTATTTTTAACAGTGCAGTTTTTGCCGATGACGGCATCGGTGAGGACACTGCCGGGGCCGATGACCGAGCCGGCGGCGATGGTGGTATTGCCCCGCAGGACGCAGCCCGGCAGGATGGTGGCGCCGGGAGCGATGCGGACGGTTTCCTCGATGAGGATGCCATCCCACAGGGGGATGGAAACGCCGGAGGCCTCCAGCGCGGTGAGCAGCGCCTCGCGGGCGGGGTCGGTTTTGGGCATGGGGATTCTCCTTTTCTGATAAATTAGGAGGGGGAGAGGGGGCACCGCAAGGCGGCGAGGGCTATGACCCGCCAAGGGTGGCGGCGGGCCGCAGGCCGCACGGGGACATTATCTATTTAATATTATGGGCTGTTTGGCGGGCTTTTGCAAGGGGAGAAGCGGCTAAAGAGGGAGAAAAAATGCCGCCGCCGGGCAGGAAAATTAGGCGTTATCCACAGAGGAAAGGAGAGCTTTGGCCTGGGAAGGGGGGAAATAAGGCATTTTTGCAGCAACTTATAGGAGAAATCCTATGAAAACAGACCGAAAATCTATCAAAAAAACTGTGGCATTCGCATGAAAGCGTGTTATAATAATAACAATGGTGCCAATGCGCCAATGTGCCGGACAGGCATTTCCCCCGCAGCCTGACCGGAGAATTTAATTTATCTAAGGAGGACAACGCTAAAATGTTTGGGAAGAAACACGCTGCGGAAAGCGGCAAGAAAAAGTACCTCTATATGTTTGAAGAGGGCAACAAGGACATGCGTGAGCTGCTGGGCGGCAAGGGTGCCAACCTGGCCGAGATGACCAATGCCGGCATGCCCGTGCCCCCCGGATTTACCATTACCACCGAGGCCTGCACCCAGTACTACACCGATGGCCGCCAGATCAATGAGGATATCATGGCTGACATCTTTGTATACCTGGAGAAGCTGGAAAAGAAGGTTGGCAAGAAGTTTGGCGATGTGGAGAGCCCCCTGCTGGTCTCCGTGCGTTCCGGCGCCCGCGCTTCCATGCCCGGCATGATGGATACCATCCTGAATCTGGGCCTGAACGACGAATCCGTACAGGGCCTGGCCAAGCAGACCAACAACCCCCGCTTTGCTTACGACAGCTATCGCCGCTTCATTCAGATGTTCTCCGATGTTGTTATGGAGCTTTCCAAGAAGCGCTTCGAGGAGATCATTGACGAGCTGAAGGAAAAGAAGGGCGTAAAGAACGATGTGGACCTGGACACCGAGGACATGAAGGAGCTGGTGGTCCGCTTTAAGGAGTTCTACAAGAAGGAAAAGGGCGAGGATTTCCCCCAGGACCCCAAGGTTCAGCTTATCGAGGCTGTCAAGGCCGTATTCCGCAGCTGGGATAACCCCCGCGCCAATGTTTATCGCCGCATGAACGAGATCCCCTACGACTGGGGCACCGCCGTCAATGTTCAGTCCATGGCATTCGGCAACAGCGGCAACACCAGCGGCACCGGCGTAGCCTTTACCCGCAACCCCGCCACCGGTGAGAAGGCGCTGTTCGGCGAGTACCTCATCAACGCCCAGGGCGAGGATGTAGTAGCCGGTATCCGTACTCCTTCCCCCATCAGCAAGCTGGCGGAGGAGATGCCTGAGGTTTATAAGCAGTTTGTGGACATTGCCTCCCGTTTGGAGAAGCATTACCGCGATATGCAGGATATGGAGTTCACCATCGAGAACGGCAAGCTGTATATGCTGCAGACCCGTAACGGCAAGCGCACCGCTGCCGCCGCCCTGAAGATCGCCGTTGACCTGGTGGACGAGGGCATGATCACCGAGAAAGAGGCAGTGCTGCGCGTAGAGCCCAAGCAGCTGGACAGCCTGCTGCATCCCCAGTTTGACGCTGAGGCGCTGAAGAAGGCCGAGGTCATCGGCAAGGGCCTGGCGGCTTCCCCCGGCGCTGCCTGCGGCCAGGTGGTATTCACCGCTGAGGATGCCAAGAACGCCGTAGAGAGCGGCAAGATGAAGAAGGTCATCCTGGTTCGTCTGGAGACCTCCCCCGAGGATATCGAGGGCATGGTGGTTTCTCAGGGCATCTGACCGTGCGCGGCGGTATGACCAGCCACGCCGCCGTAGTAGCCCGCGGCATGGGCACCTGCTGTGTTTCCGGTTGCGGCGATATCAATGTAGACTATGACAACAAGCAGTTCACCCTGGGCGGCAAGACCTACCACGAGGGCGACTGGCTTTCCATCGATGGTTCCACTGGCTGCATTTACGGCGAGGCCATCCCCACCACCGATGCGACCATTTCCGGCGACTTTGGCCGCTTTATGGGCTGGGCTGACAGCGTTCGCCGTCTGAAGGTCTTTACCAACGCCGATAACCCCCGCGATGCCAAGCATGCCGTTGACTTCGGCGCTGAGGGCATTGGCCTGTGCCGTACCGAGCACATGTTCTTCGAGGGCGACCGCATCAAGGCGGTCCGTGAGATGATCGTGGCCCGCACCGTAGAGGCGCGCCGCGCCGCTCTGGCCAAGATCGAGCCCTATCAGGAGGGCGACTTTGAGGCCATGTACATGGTAATGGGCGAGCGCCCCATGACCATCCGTTACCTGGATCCCCCGTCTGCATGAGTTCCTGCCCACCAAGGAAGAGGACATTGTGGAGATCGCCGGCGAGCTGAACATGAGCGTGGACGAGCTGAAGGCCGTTATCGCTTCCCTGCACGAGTTCAACCCGATGATGGGCCACCGCGGCTGCCGTCTGGCGGTTTCCTTCCCTGAGATCGCCGAGATGCAGACCACCGCTGTGATCAAGGCTGCCATCTCCGCCTCCAAGAAGCTGGGCACCATGATCACTCCTCACATCATGATCCCGCTGGTAGGCGAGGTGAAAGAGCTGAAGTTCGTTAAGGATATCGTAGTAGAGACTGCCGATAAGCTGATTGCCGAGGCAGGCGTGGACATGAAGTACGAAGTAGGCACCATGATCGAGATCCCGCGCGGCCCTGACCGCCGACGAGATCGCGACCGAGGCGGACTTCTTCTCCTTCGGCACCAACGACCTGACCCAGATGACCTTCGGCTTCAGCCGCGACGATGCCGGTAAGTTCCTCAATTATTACTATGAGAACAAGATCTACGAGAGCGATCCCTTTGCCCATCTGGACCAGAAGGGCGTTGGCAAGCTCATCGAGATGAGCGTGAAGCTGGGCCGCCAGACCCGTCCCAACCTGGGCCTGGGCATCTGCGGCGAGCACGGCGGCGACCCCACCAGCGTGGAGTTCTGCGACCGTGTAGGCCTGGACTATGTTTCCTGCTCTCCCTTCCGTGTACCGATCGCCCGTCTGGCTGCCGCGCAGGCTGCCATCAAGGCCGGGAAATAAGCCTTAACAGAAAAACGACTGCCCCCATCCGGGAGACCGGGTGGGGGTGGTTTTTTGCTTTGCGCTGCAGGGGAGAATTTGCTATAATGAAGAAGCAAGATACACAAGAACAGGAGAAACGGGGAGGAGCGGCCCATGGCGGAGCAGACAATGACCAAAAAGAAGGGACTGAAGAAAGGCTGGAGGATCGTGCTGGGGATTCTGGCGGGGTTGATCCTCCTTTACGCGGTGCTGGGGGTACTGCCCCGGCGGGAGAACTATGCCCTGGCGAACCCGATGATGAAGGAGGGCGCGCTGCCGCTGCTGATCGCCCACGGCGGCGGGAATAAGGAGTTCCCGGATAATACACTGGAGGCTTTCTATAATGCATACAGCGTGGATAAAAATGCAATGATGGAGACCGATGTTTCCATTACCAGGGACGGGGTGGTCATCCTTTCTCACGATACGACGCTGGACCGCAAGACCAATGTGACCGGGCGGATCATCGACTGGAATTACAGCGACCTGATGGCGCAGAAGGTGGACTTTGGCTACACCAACCCCACCGAGGAGATGCAGCTGAGCGGGGAGCGGGTACGCTTTACCGATAGGGACGGGCGGCAAAAGACTCCGGCTGATGTGGAGTACCCTGATGGGGTGACGCCGAGGGACGAGGAGGTCTTCTTGGTGACGACGCTGGAGGAGCTGCTGGCGGCCTTCCCGCAGAACCGCATCAATGTGGAGATAAAGCAGAGCGGAGAGACCGGCATGAAGGCCATGAAGGAGGTGCTGCGCCTGCTGGAGCAGTACGATGCCTGGGACCGGGTGGTGCTGGCCAGCTTCCACGATGAGATATACGAGGAGTACCAGCGGCTGCAAAAGGCCGGGGAGGTGCCGGAGAGCTTTATGTGCTCGCCGGGGGTAGGCGGCGTGGCAAAGTTCTACCTTTTTGCAGGCAGTGAACGCGGATGTGTTCTTCGGCGACCAGATGTGCGTATTCCAGCTGCCGGTGAAGGCTTCCATCCTAAACCTGGCGACCGAGGCCTTTGTAAAGCGGATGCACAGCCACAACCTGGCGGTACACTACTGGACCATCAACGACCCGGATGAGATGCGGTATCTCATTGGAATAGGGGCGGACGGCATTATGACCGATTACCCGCACCTTTTGAAAGAGGTTTATGATTCCTACGGGAAATGAGCAAAAGTGGAGAGCCCCCATCCGGGAGACCGGGTGGGGGTGCTTTTGCGGGGTGATGTTGGGGCGAGAGGGGGCGCAGCCCCCGCCGCCGCAGGCGGCGGTAGTGGCGGGCCCATGGGGTCCGCCACTTAGGCGGCGAAGCCGCCGGGCTGCGCCCCGAACCCGTGGCTTGTGCAGGCTCCGGGGGTCCGCAGGGCCTGCCGCCGGCAGGCGGCCGCAGGCGGGGCGGAGCCCCGCCGAAACCGCTTGAAAAGGCGGTTTGCCCTGCGGGCCGTAGAGGCTTTTGCTTTAAGCAAACCTTTGTGCTGAATTTATAAAAATTTAATATTTGTCCCCTTGCAAATAGGGAAGAATAAGACTACGCTAAATACAGCGGATTCCTGTTTCCGACAGAGTTTTTCGCGCCGGGAATGGGGACTTTTTTGGCGTTTTTTTGCTCTTTTGGGAGGACAAGATGGTATTTTCCAGCCTGCTGTTTGTGTTTCTTTTTTTGGCGCTGAACCTGGTGAGCCAGGCGGCGCTGCGCGGCGCGCGACAGAAGAATATTGCCATGCTTCTCTTCTCGCTGGTGTTCTTCAGCTGGGCGGGACCGCGGTATGTGGTGCTGCTCCTGCTGGATACTGCCCTGTGCTGGTTTTTTGCTATCTGCATCGAGCGGGAGCCGCAGCGTAAAAAGCTGCACCTGAGCCTGTGCGTGGCGCTGGTGCTGCTGGTGCTGGGCATCTTTAAGTATACGGGCTTCCTGATGGGGAACCTGCAAAGCCTTTTCGGCTGGCCGGAAGTGATCCCGCAGATCGTGCTGCCGATCGGTATTTCGTTCTACACTTTCCAGCTAATCAGCTATGTGGTGGATGTATACCGCGGCGAGGTACGGGCCCAGAAGAAATACTGGATTCTGCTGCTGTATGCCAGCCTGTTCCACCAGTGCATTGCCGGGCCCATTGTGCGGTACCGGGATGTGGCGCAGGACCTGGCGAAGCGCCAGGTGCACGCGGAGGAAGTGAGCCGGGGCATCAGCCGTTTTACGGTGGGGCTGGCCAAAAAGGCGGTACTGGCCAATTCGGTGGCGGTGCTGGCTGACCGCTGGCTGCCCATGACCACCGAGGGGCTGGCGAAGATTCCGACGGCGGGACTGTGGCTGGGCGGGCTGTGCTATATGCTGCAGATCTACCTGGATTTTTCGGCTTATTCCGATATGGCCATCGGCATGGGGCTGATGTGCGGGTTCCATTATAAGGAGAATTTCAACTATCCCTATATCGCCTCCTCCGTCACCGATTTTTGGCGGCGGTGGCACATTTCGCTTTCCACCTTCTTCCGGGATTATGTGTATATCCCGCTGGGCGGCAACCGCCGGGGCAAGGGGCGGCAGCTCCTCAACCTGTTCATTGTGTGGGGCTTGACCGGCCTGTGGCATGGCGCCAGCTGGAACTATGTGCTGTGGGGACTGTACTTTTTCCTGTTTCTTGTCATTGAAAAATTCCTGCTGGGGGAGAAGCAGCAACGGATACCGGCGGTGCTGCGGCACCTCTTCCTGCTCATTATTGTATACTTCTGCTGGGTCATCTTCCGCTTCCGCGATGCGGCGGCGCTGGGCATGGCGCTGCGGGGACTCCTTGGCGGCGGGACGGCTGCGGCCGGTATGGCGGCGGGCCTCAGCCTGAAGAATAACATTTTCCTGCTGCTGGTGGCCTGTGTGGCCTGCACGCCGCTGACGGCAAAGCTGTGGCAGCGCTGGAAGGCGGCGGCCCAGGGGGACAGCGCCTTTGCCGGGAACCGGCTGCTGCGTGGCGCGGCTGCCGTATGGGAAGTGATCCATCCGGTTCTGCTGCTGCTGTTGGCGGCAATGGCGCTGGCCGGGGACAGCTACAATCCGTTCCTGTATTTCCAGTTCTGAGGAAAGAAAAGCATGCGGGGGAAGGCGGGGCGCAGCCCCTTTCGGCGAAGCCGAAAGCCGCGCGCGAAGCGCGCGGAGCCCGTCCTCAGGGCGGGCGGGCTGCGCCCCGATCCCCGCGGTTTTTGCGGATTGGCGGAGATGCAGGGATGATTTACCCGCGGTTTGCAGGGACCGGCCAAGACTGGAAACCGGCTTTTTAACGAGCCGATAAGCAGGGCAGAAACTATGCCCCCATACAAAGTATGAGCGGGGCGCGAAAAAGGAGGGAACGGGATGAAGCAAACGGATCGGGAGAGCAGGACCCGGTGGATAAAACTGACGGCGTTCTTTTTGGCGTGCTGGCGGTGCTGTGCGTCATTGGCATCTTTTTGCCCCGGCCCACCGAAAGTGAGATAGAGAAACGAAAGCTGACCGAGTTCCCGGCCTTTACCTGGGAAAGCTTCTGGAGTGGAAAGTGGTTTAGCGGGATAGATACCTGGTATGCCGATACCTACCCACTGCGGGAGCTGCTCATTGGTGGGAATAAGGTGGTACAGAGCCTTTACGGCATCCGCAGTGATGTGATAGTGGGCGGCGAAAATCAGGGCGAGGAGATTCCGGATATCGAAGGGGGGCAGGGAGAGCTGCCCACCCTGCCGAAAGATGATCCTGAAAATAAGACCGATGATCCCCAGCAGGATAACAATACCGAGCTGCCCCGCGATGGTAATGTAAGCGCTGACGGCGAGATGATCAGCGGGATTTTCGTCAGTGGGAATGTGGGCTATGGACTTTATTATTTCCAGCAGGAGAATTCCGACTGGTACGCGGCTATCCTGAATGAGATGGATAAACGGCTGGCGGGCAAGGCTCAGCTATACAGCCTGGTTGCGCCGATCAATGGCGGCGTGCTGCTGAGTGACTCCTTGCAGAAAGAGCTGCACATCAGCGATCAGCGGGAGGCCATCCGATATATTTACAGCCGCATGGCGGCGGATATCAATGGGGTGGAGGTCTTTGACGCGCTGCGGGAGCATGTGGATGAGTATATCTACTTCCACACCGACCACCACTGGACAGCGCTGGGCGCCTACTACGCCTACACCCAGTATGCCAAGGCGGCTGGGTTGACCCCGCACATGCTGGATCAGTTTGAACAGGTGGAGTTCCCGAACTTTTTGGGGACCTATTATTCAGTCAGCGGTATCACTTCGCTGGGGGCCAATCCTGATACGGTGATCGCCTACAAGCCGATGAGCACCAACAAAATGAAGATGACCATGGCCGATGGCACCACCTACGACTGGTTCGTGGTGAATGATGTTTCCGGCTATGGCAGCAGCATGAAGTACGGGGCCTTTGCAGGCGGCGACCAGCCGTACAGCGTGGTGGAAAACCCGGAGATTACCGATGGTTCCGCCTGCCTGGTGATAAAGGACAGCTACGGCAACGCGCTGATCCCCTACCTGGTAGATCACTACCAGTACCTGTACTGGATCGATTTCCGGTACTACAAGGGTTCGATTTACGACCTGGTGGCGGAAAAGAACATCAAAGATGTCCTTGTACTGCAACAGATTTACAATACTGGCGACAGCGGCGCGCTGAAGAAATTGCAGGCGCTGGTCGAACGATAATTCATAATGATAGAACCCGCCCCGGTGCTTCCACACCGGGGCGGGTTTTTGCGTGGGGAGGGTGGGTGCAGGGGGAAGGCCGGGGCGCAGCCCCCGCCGCCGCAGGCGGCGGAAAGCAGGCGGAGCCTGCTTGCTTCCGGCGGAGCCGGAAGGGGCTGCGCTCCGAGCCGGCGGTCTGCACTCGGCCGGGATAAAGAAAAATCCCCCGGACAAGGCTGCCCGGGGGAAAGAGTGGTGCATGGATCAATCGGTGATGGGGGTGAAAACATTGTCCTTGCTGGTCTCGGCGACAATATCGGTGAGGTAGAAAGCAGCCTGAGTCAGGCCGGATTCCTCATTGTAGATCTTGCGCAGGCTGGGAGAGACCTCAAACATATGGGCCTGTACTTCGGGGCGCATATCAAAGTTGGCAACGCCCTTGACGCGGATGAAGCTGCCATCGGGGTTCATGGCGCAGATCTCCACATTGGGATTGGCCTTGACCTGCTTGTAGCTTTCCTTATGGGTGCCCATGCCGAAGTACAGCTTATCCTCGAAGATCATCATAAAGCCGAAGGGGCGCACGCGGGGCTTATCGCCATCACAGCTGGCAAAGAAGAAACCGTTGCATTCTTTGAGGTAATCGTAGATTTTCTGAATTTTGCTCATGAAAAAGTCCTCCTTAATTGGTGATACCTATATGGTATCACAAGAAAATGGGATAGTCAATGCAGGGATAATAAGAACAAAATGCGAATAAACTGCGGCCAAAATGCAGGAAGGCGTGCCGATAAGTTGCACAAAATTACATGAAAAGGAGAGAGAGCTGTCCCCCAATGGCGCACAGCGGACAAAATAAGAATCCGAGAGCGGAAAACACTTTAGCAAAATGAATGGCGGCCTGCAAATTCTTTTCGTCAAAATATACAAGTTGGAATGTTTTTAAGCGACAAAGCGACGAAAATGCAATAAAAAAATAGTAGCCAAATGAGAGAACGGTTGCTATAATACTACTAATATCTTCCCCCGGCGTACAAGTGTACGCCTTCGGAGGTACAATCCCATCATTCCATAAGGAGGAATAGAAAGATGAAAAAACTGATCGCGATTCTGCTGTGCCTGGTCATGGTCGTTTCCATGGTAGCCTGCGGCGGCGAAAAGAATCCCCCCCCCACCGATGAAAAAGTTATCACCATCGGCGTGTTTGAACCCACCTCCGGCCAGAACGGCGCCGGCGGCAAAAAAGAGATCCTCGGCATCCAGTACGCCAATTCTCTGTATCCCACCGTTACCATTGGCGGTGAGGAATACAAAATCGAGCTGACCTATGCCGATAACCAGTCCGATTCTTCCAAGGCGCCCACCGCTGCCCAGCAGCTGGTTTCCAAGGGCGTGACCGCTGTACTGGGCACCTATGGTTCCAGCTGCGCCATTGCCGGCGGCCCTTATTTTGAGCAGGCCAAGATCCCGGCGATCGGAACCTCCTGCACCAATCCCCAGGTTACCCAGGGCAATGACTATTACTTCCGAGTCTGCTTCATCGATCCCTTCCAGAGCGTAGCTGATGCGCAATTTGCCAAGAAGCAGGGCGTGACTAAGGCTGCCGTTATCACCGAGGCCGGTGACGACTACTCCGCCGGTCTGGGCACCTACTTTGTAAAGGCCTTTGAGGCGCTGGGCGGCGAGGTCGTGGAAGTCAACTTCCAGACCGGTGAGACCGACTTCTCTGGCACCATGGCCAGCCTGGCTTCTCAGGGCATTGAGGCCATCTTTGCCCCCACCTCCATCGAGACTGCTCCCTTTATCATCAAGCAGGCCCGTGAGGCTGGTATCAATGGCTGCATCCTGGCCTCCGATACCTGGGACGATGTTTCCATCATCCAGCGTGTAGTGGAAGCCGGCGCTTCCATTGACGGTGTTTACTTCTCCACCTTCTTCATTGAGGGCGATGACACCAACCCCGCTGCCAATGCCTTTGCCGAGGGCTTTAAGGCCTGGCTGAAAGAAGATTCCGCCCGCCTGACCGATAACTCCAACAGCGAAGAGATCTCCGCCGTGACTGCCTGCGGCTACGATGCCTACATGGCCATCTACTACGCCCTGGAGAAGGCTCAGTCCACCGATGGCACTACCCTGCGTGACGCTCTGGCCGCGCTGGATGTTCCCGGCCTGGTAACCGGCGACTTGAAGTTTGATGAGAACGGCGATGCCATCAAGAGCTACGCCATCATCAAGACTGCTACCACCGAGGGCTTTGTATTTGCCGATTCTGTTGCCATCGAGTAATAGCAAAAAAGCTGTAACAGCATGATGTAAAGCTACGGCTGCGCGGCGAGGGAGACCCACTGGGTTTCCCCCGCTGCGCTTGTGGCCGTTTAGAACAAACGGCATGGGTGCGGCGTTCTTTGCGAGGGCTTTGACCCGGCGATGGATGAAAGCCCCGGCAAAGGGGGACCGCAGCGCCATTTTTCCCGGCATATCCTTTTTATTACGGAGGCAGTGTATATGCATGACTTTACCTACTACGCCCAGATATTGATCTCCGGATTGACCATCGGCAGCCTGTATGCGCTTATCGCCATCGGCTATACCATGGTTTACGGCATCCTGCGGCTCATCAATTTTGCCCACGGCGATATGTTCATGGTCGCGGGCTTCATCATGATCTATATCACTAGCTGGAGCAGCGGCTTTTTGGGGGCCGGCAGCATTGCTGTTGGTTTGATATTGACGCTGATCCTGACGGTGGTGCTGGGCGTGATGATAGAAAAAGTGGCCTACAAGCCGCTGCGTTCCGCCCCCCGCATGTCGGTCATGATCTCCGCCATCGGTGTCAGCTACCTGCTGCAGAACCTTTCCACCTATGTCACCGGCGGCCTGGCGCAGGCCTATCCCAATATTCCCTGGCTGCGTACCGAGATCCAGATCGGCGGCATCACCGTGCGGCGGCTGGCCATCCTCACCCCCGTGCTGACCATCCTGTTGGTCATCGCGCTGGTTATCGTGATCAAGCACACCAAGATGGGCATGGCCATGCGTGCCGTGGCCAAGGACTTTGATACCGCGCAGCTCATGGGCATCCGCATCGACCGGGTCATTTCCATCACCTTTGTCATCGGTTCGTTCCTGGCGGCGGTCGGCTCCATCCTGTATTTCAGCTACATCGGGCAGGTCAGCCCCACCATCGGCGCCATGCCGGGTCTCAAATCCTTCGTGGCGGCGGTATTCGGCGGCATTGGCTCGGTGCCCGGCGCGGTCATCGGCTCCTATATCATCGGCATCTGCGAAACATTCATCAAATCCAACCAGGATATTTCCATCTTCAGCAATGCTTTTACCTTTGCACTGCTGATCATCATCCTCCTTATCAAGCCCAACGGCCTGTTTGGAGAGAAACTGAAGGAGAAGGTGTAAACGATGAAAAACAAGAAAACACGCAATTTGATCTGTTCCCTTCTTCTGGCGGCGGTGCTGGTGGGTGTGCTGCTGTATATCGATAACAGCCCGCTAAAAAGCTCGATGCTCTCCACCGTGCTGCAAAAGGGTGCCATTTACGCCCTGCTGGTGGTCAGCATGAACCTGCTGAACGGCTTTACCGGGCTGTTCAGCCTGGGCCAGGCAGGCTTTATGCTGCTGGGCGCCTATACCTATGCTATCCTTACCATTCCGGTAGACCAGCGTATTAATGTTTATCAGTACTTTGATGGCGGCATTGTGCAGTTCCAGATGCCCCAGATCCCGGCCCTAATCCTGGCCGGTGCGGTGGCGGCGCTGTTCGCGGCGCTCATCGGCGCGCCGGTGCTGCGGCTGAAGAGCGACTACCTGGCCATTGCCACCCTGGGCTTCGCGGAGATCCTCCGCGCGGTGATCCAATGGGAGAAGCTGGGCCCGCTGACCAACGCCTCCAACATCCTGCGCAAATTTACGGGCTATGATAGCATCCTGTTCCCGTTTATCGTTTCCGGTGTATGTATCGCCATCATCGTGCTGCTCATCAATTCCACCTACGGCCGGGCCTTTAAGGCCATCCGGGAGGATGAAATTGCCGCGGAGGCTATGGGCATCAACCTGATGAAGCATAAGATGCTCTCTTTCTGCACCAGCAGCTTTTTTGCCGGTATCGGCGGGGCGCTGCTGGCCATGTTCCAGTTCAATGCCCACGCCAAAAACTTTACCACCGCCATGACCTACGAGATCCTGCTCATCGTCGTCATCGGCGGCATCGGCTCCATCACCGGCTCTATTCTGGGCTCCTTCCTGTATGTGGCGTGCAGCGAGTGGTGGCTGCGCTTCCTGGATAACCCCACCATGATCGGCACCTTTAAGGTTCCGCTGCTCGGCCACGGTTTCCGTATGGTAGTGTTCTCGGTGGTCATCATGGTCATCGTGCTGTTCTACCGCCAGGGTCTGATGGGCACAAAGGAATTCAGCTGGGATGCCATCTTCGCGTTCTTTGGCAAGATTGGCCGGTTTTTCAAAAATCTGTTTACCGGCCAAAAAGCAGTGAAAGGCGGTGCGGCAAATGAGTAACCCTGTTCTAAAGCTGGAAAATGTGACAATGCAGTTCGGCGGCGTGGTAGCCGTGGATAACCTTTCGATGGAAGTGGGCGAGGGCGAGATCGTGGCCCTCATCGGCCCCAACGGCGCCGGCAAAACCACGGCCTTTAATGTGGTGACGGGGGTCTATGCCCCCACCAACGGCTGCCTTTATCTCGATGGCAGGCCCTATCTGTGCGAGCATCCCACCGGCCGTGCCAAGCATGATTATCTCGGCAGCGATGTGGAAAAATTCGCAGGGAAGCCCACCCTGCGCAAAACGCCGGATCAGATCACCAAAATGGGCCTGGCCCGTACCTTCCAGAATATCCGTCTCTTCGGCAATCTGACTGTTTTTGAGAATGTTCTCATTGCCAAGCACATGCACGCCAAGGGCGGCTTTTTGGCGGCTACCTTCCATCTGAACGGCAAGGAGGAGACCCGGATGCGCCGGGAGGCGATGGAGCTTCTGGAGATCGTGGGTCTGGCCGAGCTGAAGGATGAAACCGCCAGCAACCTGCCCTACGGTCAGCAGCGCCGGCTGGAGATCGCGCGCGCCCTGGCCACCGATCCTCGCCTGCTCATCCTGGATGAGCCGGCGGCCGGTATGAACCCGCAGGAAACGGTGGAGCTCACCGAATTCATCCGGGAGATCCGGGAACAGTTTGATCTCAGCATCCTGCTTATCGAGCACCACATGAACCTCGTCATGGGCATTTCCGACCGCATTTATGTGCTGGAATTCGGCAAGCTGATCGCTGAGGGCATACCCGAGGCGGTCCAGATGGATCAGCGGGTTATTGACGCGTATTTGGGGGTGGATCTCGATGCTTAAAGTACAGGAATTACAGGTCAATTACGGCGGGATCCGCGCCGTAAAGAATATCTCCTTTGAGGTGCCGGATGGCAGCATCGTTACGCTGGTGGGCGCCAATGGCGCCGGCAAATCCACCACGCTGCGCACCATCGCCGGCCAGGTTAAGGCCCAGGCCGGGTCCATCACCTACAATGGCGAGGAGCTGCTGGGCAAGCCCAGCGATGAGATCGTCAAGCGGGGCATTACCCTGGTGCCGGAGGGCCGGCGGGTTTTCCCCGATATGACGGTGCTGGAGAATATGAAGATCGGCGCCTACCTGCGTCATGATAAGCTGGATGACGATATCGAGTGGTGCTATGAGCTGTTCCCCCGCCTGAAGGAGCGCCACTGGCAGCTGGCCGGGACCCTTTCCGGCGGCGAGCAGCAGATGCTGGCCGTGGCCCGCGCCCTGATGAGCCGTCCCAAGCTGATGATGATGGATGAGCCCTCCCTGGGACTGGCCCCCCTCATCGTGCGGGATATCTTCCAGATCATCCGGGAGATCAATAAGCAGGGTGTTACCATCCTGCTCATCGAGCAGAACGCCAATATGGCCCTGCACACCGCCGATCGCGGCTATGTAATGGAAACTGGCGAGATCATTCTGGAGGGCGCGGGACGCGAGCTCCTGGAAAACCCGGTCATCCGTGAGGCATACCTCGGCAAATAAATATTCCCCTGCGGGCTTTTATCCGCGGGGGATTTTTTTGATAAGGGACCTTGCAAAAACGCCGGGAAATGGTATGATTATTCCAAAGAGAGGAAAGGGGGGAGGGGCCCAATGTCACCGATCGAGCGGAATGAAACCTATACCAAATGGGAGCAGGATGCCATCACCATGCTGCTTTTGCACCTGTGTGCGCTGCTCATCTGCTTGTATTTGGGGGAGATGGGCTACGCCAAGGATACCGCACCGGTCATCTTTGTGCTGGCAGTATTTCTCACCGGCTTTTTTACCAATGGCTACCTGTGGAGCCTGCTCGGCTCGCTGCTTTCGGTCTTTGTGGTCAATTACTTTTTTACCGAGCCCTTTTCCAAGCTGAGCTTTTCCGGCCCCGGCTATCCCATCACCTTTGTAACGCTGTTTGTGGTGGGTATCCTCACCAGCGCCATGACAATACGCAGCCGTGACCAGCAGCGCCTGAGGGCCGAAAACGAAAAGGAACGCACCCGGGGCAACCTGCTGCGGGCGGTCAGCCACGATCTGCGCACCCCCCTTACGGCCATTTCAGGGGCCATCAATACCGTGCTGGAGCAGCAGGATACCCTGCCGCCCGAGAAGCAGCGGGAGCTGCTGCTCAATGCCGAGGAGGAAGCCAACTGGCTGATCCACATGGTGGAAAACATGCTGACCATCACCCGGCTGAACGGCGACGGCGAAACAAGACTGATTACCCAGCCCGAGGCGGTGGAGGAGATTATGGCGAGCGCGGCGGCCAAGTTCCGCCGGCGGTACCCCGATTTTGCCGTGCAGGTGACCGCCCCCGATGAACTGCTGCTGGTCCCGATGGATGCCACCTTGATGGAGCAGGTACTGTTGAATCTGCTGGAAAACGCCGCCCTGCACGGGGGTAGAGTAAAGAACATCACCCTGACAGCCCGCCGCCGGAATGACAAGGCGGAGCTCCGGGTGGAGGATGACGGCGTGGGGCTGGATAGCCACGGCCTGGAAAATGTTTTTGATGGGATGCGCACCCGCGCGGAGCAAACCAGCAGCGACCGCCGCAATATGGGCATCGGCCTGACGGTGTGCCGTACCATAGTAAATGCCCATGGCGGGCAGATCACCGCCGCCAACCGCCCGCAGGGGGGCGCCAGCTTTTGCATCACGCTGCCGCTGGCGGAAATAGAGGAGGAAGAACATGATGAATAAGATCCTGATCGTCGAGGACGAATTTTCCATCAGCAATTTTATGAAAACCGTACTGGAGGGCGATGGCTACACCGTGGAGGTGGCTACCTGTGCCGCCCAGGCCCGTGCGGCGCTGGAAAAGATGGAGTTTAGTGCCATGCTGCTGGATCTGGGCCTGCCGGATGCCGATGGGCTGGAGCTGCTGCGGGAGCTGCGGCAGCGCTATGGCCTGCCGGTCATCGTGGTCTCCGCCCGCACCGAGGAAAGCGAAAAGGTGGCCGCCCTGGATAGTGGCGCCGACGACTATATCACCAAGCCGTTCGGCTCCCCGGAGCTGCTGGCCCGCATCCGGGCAGCGCTGCGCCGGGCCGGGCCCGCCGCCAATCTTTCCGCCTTTACCACCGGCGAGCTGACCATCGACTATGATAAGCACCTGGTCACATTGGCCGGGCAGCCGGTGCACCTCACCGCCAATGAATACCGCCTGGTGGAGCTCTTGAGCCGCAGCGCGGGCAAGGTGCTCACCTACGATCGCATCAGCGAGGCCATGTGGGGCGATGCCGCCGGCGGCAACAGCCAGCTGCTGCGGGTTAATATGGCCAATATCCGCCGCAAGCTGGAGCAGAACCCCGCCGAGCCGCAGTATATCCTCACCGAGATCGGTGTGGGCTACCGCATGAAGGAGCCGGGCTGACCTCTAAAACAAAGCCCCCTACCCAAACGGTTCATGTTCATAGGTACACAATGTGACCTATGGGGCAGACCAGACGGTACAGGGTAACAGGAAACAGACCGAGAGATGATTCTCTCGGTCTGTTTTTGCTTTGTATTGACGTTTTTTTACGGAAATAGCAATGTTCGTGCTGCCGCCCGGTCAGGCATTAGAGGTTTCATCGCTTGCTTTCTTCCGGGGCTTCATGCCCCAGAAGACTACATTCATCACAATCACGATCAGCGCGACCGCCGCCATGGACACCCAAAAGCCCATGTTCAGCCCGAACAAGTCCGCTGTTCCGAACAGCGTCATCCAAATATCCTTCCAGTTCATTGTGAATACCTCCTTTTACAGCAGCTCGCCGTAGTGACGAACATAGGCTTTTTTCAGACTGGTCGCCAGCACCATATAGAGCAGGATGCAGGGGATCAGGTAAGCAAAATAGGCGGCGGGCAGCGCAACAAATCCCAGTGCCGCGCCAAAGGGCGTGAAGGGGATCACCGTCAGCACCGCAATGCCGGTCATGGTCAGCAGCGTCACGGGAGCGGAGGCGTGGCTCTGAATAAAGGGGATCTTGGGGGTGCGGATCATGTGAATGACCAGCGTTTGGCTCCACATGGACTCCACAAACCAGCCCGCTTGGAACATTCCGATGTACTGCGCCTGCACAACTGCCAGCTCCGCGCCGCTGTAATGGGCAGATAGATCGTTAAACAGGACGCCGCCGGATATGAACAGCGGGCAGAACACAAAGTACATGAAAATATAGGTGGTAAAGTCGAAGATGGAACTGGTGGGCCCGATCCAGAGCATGAAATTGCCCACGCTGGAAGCATCCCATTTCCGGGGCTTTGCAATGAATTCCTCGTCCACATTGTCCCAAGGAATCGCCGTGCAGCTCAAATCGTAGATCAGATTCAGGAAGATGAGATGCACGCTCATCATGGGCAGGAAGGGCAGCAGCGCCGAGGCTGCCAGCACCGAGAACATATTGCCGAAGTTGGAGGATGCCGTCATCTTGATGTACTTGATCATGTTGGCGTAGGTCTTGCGCCCCTCGATGATGCCCTGCTCCAAAACCATCAGGTCTTTTTCAAGGAGAATGATGTCCGCCGACTCCTTCGCCACATCCACGGCGGTATCCACAGAAATGCCGATGTCAGCGGCTTTCATGGCGGCGGCGTCATTGATGCCGTCCCCCATGAAGCCCACCGTATGACCGTTCTCCCGGAGGACGGACACCACGCGGGCTTTCTGATTGGGGGTCAGCTTGGCGAATACATCCGTGGATTCCGCCGCTTTTGCCAGCTCTGTATCGGTCATGCTTTCAAGATCAGAGCCCAGCAGCATATTGCGGACCTTTAAACCCACTTGTTTGCAGATGGTACGGGTCACCTTGTCATTGTCGCCGGTGAGGATCTTGGTGGTAACGCCGTGAGTCTTCAGCGCCTTGATCGCATCGGCGGTGGACTCCTTGGGGGGATCGAGGAAAGCAAGATAGCCAATCAGCACCATGTCGCACTCATCCTTCACACCGAAGGCTCCCACCGGGGAGGGGTTGCTTTTCTGCGCGATGGCAAGCACCCGGAAGCCCTTGTCATTTAGGGCATCCACGGTTTCGAGAATGCGGCTGCGGACAGCATCGCTCAGCGGCTGCACAGCGCCGTCACACTCGGCATAGGTGCAGATGGAGAGCATCTCCTCCACGGCTCCCTTGGTCACCATCTGGGTCTTGCCGGTCTTGTCCTGCACCACCGTGGTCAGTCTGCGGCGAGTGAAGTCGAAGGGGATCTCGTCCACCTTCACATAGTTTTCGGACAGGTCGAGGAGCCGGGGATCTGCCGCCTCTTCCTCCTCGGTTTTGCGGATGATGGCAATATCCATCAGGTTCTTGTAGCCGGTCTGGAAGTAGCTGTTGAGGTAGGCGTGGCGAAGTACCCGTGTATCGTCCTCACCGTTCACATTCAGGTGGTATTCCAGCACCACCTTGTCCTGGGTCAGCGTACCGGTCTTGTCGGTGCAGAGAATGTCGATAGCGCCAAAATTCTGAATGGAGTTAAGATTTTTGACGATGGTCTGCTTTTTGCTCATGGAAACAGCGCCCTTAGCAAGGCAGGTGGTCACGATCATGGGCAGCATCTCCGGAGTCAAGCCCACGGCGATAGAGATGCCGAAGAGGAACGCATCCAGCCAGTCGCCCTTGGTGATGCCGTTGATGAAGAACACCAGCGGAACCATGACCAGCATGAAGCGGATCAGCACCCAGGAAACAGCGTTGACGCCCTTGGTGAAGCTGGTTTCCACCGCTTCCCCCGCAATGGCGGAGGCCATGGAGCCAAACAGCGTCCGGTCTCCGGTGCAGACCACCACGGCGGTGGCACTGCCGGACACCACATTGCTGCCCATAAAGGCAATGTTGGTGTAATCGGTGACGCTCTCCCGCTCCGCGCTCACATTGGGCGTTTTTTCAATCGGCTCGCTCTCACCGGTGAGGCTCGCCTGACTGACGAACAGATCCTTTGCGTCTAAAATGCGGACATCGGCGGGGATCATGTCTCCGGCAGACAGATGTACAATATCGCCCACCACCAAATCGTCCATGGGGATCTCCGCCTTTTCCTGCTCTCTGCGGGTGACGGTGCAGGTAGTGGTGATCATCGCCAGCAGCTTTTCCGCCGCATTGCCGCTGCGGGACTCCTGAACGAAGCGGAGCGTGCCGGAGATCAGCACCATGGTCAGGATAATGACCACCGTCAGCGGGTCAAAATCCTCCGGGACGCTGCCCAAAAGGGAAAAGTGCGGAAACACCATATCTGTCATGGCGGAAACCAGCGCCAAGCAGAACAGAATGGCGGTAAAGGGGTTGATGAAGGCACCGGCAGCAATACGTAACCGAACGAAGTACCGAG